>Ga0272448_1002368_pt1 | contig 23728 bp, 22 predicted proteins | sample YNPCB0191_FD_202220 | JGI IMG/M metagenome (GOLD analysis project Ga0272448, IMG submission 202220) | Hot spring sediment microbial communities from Yellowstone National Park, WY, United States - YNP-CB-019-1 | ecosystem: Environmental > Aquatic > Thermal springs > Hot (42-90C) > Sediment... | reverse complement strand
TCAGCTTGAATCGCGCAAGTACCATTTTTCGTATCTGAGCTGCTTGAGGCTCAATAATTCTCTGGGCGATTTTTGTATTGGATTTCTAGCGCCCATTGCGCCGCAAGCGCATCCAACTTGCCATAGTCATAGTTCCAAAAAGTCTTGACCGTCGCGACTTGATAAACAAAAGGATGCGCTTCAACCCCATAAGACTCGATCCCTCTGGATTTGCAAACAACAAGCCTAGTCGCTGTACCCGCAAATGGATCGTAGACAACATTGACTTTAGGCTTGAACAACGCGCGGCAAATAGATCGCTCGCGCGTCTTTTGCCCTGCGCTGCTTTCTCTTCAGTTCGCTTTGCCTCGATTTTGCACGTTTCATAGTCCCACCGGATTATACCTTGCCGCGAATTCTACGTCAAACGTTGTTCCATGTTTCTTTTCCTCCTTTTCCCGGTCGCGTCTTCCTTCTTTCGTTAGAGCCTTTAGCCACCCTGCGCCTTTGTACTTTCCGCACAGGAGACGAATCCGTCTGAGCCGATCCTTTGCCGGTTCCTCCTTTGCTTCTGATTCGTTTCCCTCAAATCGGGCGTGAATATCTTCGTTCATTCTTACCTCCCAACTGTCTCGCCTGTCGTTTTTGCGTACCTTGACAATGTCAGGTTCGCCACCGAATCACACGGAAACACACCGAAAAGGGTTTTTTCTGTGAAATTCTGTGTGTTTCTGTGGCAAAGAATAAGGAATCTGACGTTGGCAAAGTACTCACTTGCAAACGTCGCCGCCGCGCGCGTCTACGCCGCACTCACCTCGATGGTCGTCTTGACGCCGCGGCGATCTTCCAGAACCTCGGTCGTGAAATCTGCAAGCGGCACGCGGCGCGTGATGAAACGCAAGAGCAAGCCGTGCCACAGTTTCTCAAATTGCGCGAGACTGTCCACGCCCATATCGAAATAGCGGCGGTTCGCGTTGACCGTGCCGAACGCGACCATATTCCCCAGCACCATCCGCTGATTGACGACGTCTGCCGGGAACTGCACTGTCTTGTTGCCGCCCGTCACCGACGACAAAATCGAAATACCGTTCGTGCCGAGAATCTCCAGCGTCTTCATCGCGACGAGACTCGAGCCGGTCGCTTCGAAAATCACGTCGATGCGTCCCAGTTTCTTGGGCAAATCGTCAATCGAAATATCCTGCGTCGAGAAATACGGCGCGCCCGCCGCTTCCGCGATCTGCGAGTTGAGCGTGCCGCGTGGCGAGAGCGCGACGACCGCGACGTCCAACCCTTTTGCGCGCAGCGCGAGCGCGGCGAGCAACCCCACCGTGCCCGCACCGAACACGACCGCCGTCTGCGGCTCCCACATCAAGCGCTCCTGGATTTTGTACGCTTGCCACAATCCCTTCTCGACAATCGTCAGCGGCTCGAGCAGCACCGCCACATCGACCAGCTCGGGCGGAATCGGAATCAGATATTCCGGCACTTCGAGATAGTACTCCGCAAGATAGCCGTGCAGTCCTTTGATGCCGCGTTCGGTGTAATTGCCTTTCAAACACATATCCGATTCGCCGTGCGAGCAGTTGTGGCAATCGTCCGGTCGCCGCACGGTCGCGACGACGAGGTCGCCCGGCTTGACCGCGCGCACGCTCGCGCCCACCTGCTCGACGCGGCCCAGGTTCTCGTGACCGAGAATCAAATAGTCCGAGCCGCGCGGCGCTTCGCCGTACAGCCCCTGATTGATCTCCGCGTCGGTGCCGCAGATGCCGCAGCGAATGACGCGGACGAGCGCGCCGTGTTCGTGCAGCGCCGGCGTTGGCGCATCGATGAGCCGCGCGGAATTCTGCGCGCGCGGGGTTATCGCTATTGCTTTCATATTCTCTCCTTAATTGGACACTGACGAACACTGACAAACACTGACAGGAAACTCAAGATGATTTTATCCAAGTTGCATTGCCTTTGCGCGGATTGTCGTAAATCTTGCGCGCGATCTGCGGCTCCGGACCAAAATTGAGCAGCAATCCAACTTCAATTGGAGTGGCTTTCAAATAATTCAACAACTGTGCCGCATGCTCGTCCGCGAGTTTCTGGACTGCCTTCAGTTCCACAATCACCTTGCCCTCAACCAGCAAATCTGCAAAGTATTCTCCGACAACTTCTCCATCGTAATAAACAGAAATTGGATGTTGTGGCTCTGCCCCGACGCCAAGCTTTCTCAATTCAATTGCCATTGCGTTCTCGTACACTTTTTCGAGGAAGCCGTAGCCCAAGACATGATACACGTTGTAAAACGCCTTGATGATCTTCTCGGTGATCTCTTCGTGCTTGTACATCTCAGCCTCCTTGTCGGTTATTTTGGACACAGACGAACACTGAAAAACACTGAAGGATCAAAACCTTAGGCACTGGTCTTTGTCTGTGTCGTCAGTGTTCGTCAGTGTCCAATTCCCAGGTCTTTGAACAGCCGCGCGAAATCAAACCGCTCGTTCAACAATTGCTCGAACCGCTCAACCTTGCGCGGCTGGTGTAAGCGCAGCTTGCCGAAATATTGCTGGATGATCTCGACCGCGCTCAGTGTGTCCTGCTTCGCCAGAATCAGCGGCACGCCCAGTTCTTCCGCGCGTCCCAGGATCAATGGATTCGGGCGCAGGTTGCCGGTGAGCACCAGGCAGCGCGTCGATGTTTCCAACGCAGCAAGCACAATGTCGGCGCGGTCGCCGCCGGTGATCACCACTTTGTTCGGCTTGCGGCGAAAGTACGCCAGCGCGCTGTCCACACTCATCGCGCCGACCATGATGTTTTCGACCAACTCGTCGCCGTGTTCCGGCGAGTTCAGAATCTCGCCGCCTAACGCCTCGGCAATCTCGTTGACCGTGATCGATAAAAGGAGCCGCTCCTGCGGCAGCGTCGCGTAAACGGTAATGCCCCGCGTCTTGAGAAATGGCACAATTGAATGATCGACGAAATCGACACGCGGCGGCGGCACTTCATTGATCACCGCGCCCAGGAAACGCGTTCCAAACTGCGCCCGCGCGGCGAGAAGACCTTCGCCCACCAATTCATTGCCATACTTGGCAACGGCGAGCACGCGCGCGCTCAATCGTTCCGCAACTTGCCCTGGCGGCAAGCCGAGGAGCGTGCCCTCCGCGAGATTCGCCGCGCCTTCGACGATTAGGATATCTTTGTCGCGCGCTACTTGGGCGAAGGCGCGGTCGATGCGCGCGGCGTAATCGTGCGGCTTGCCGGCAGCGGCGTTCTCAATCGCCAACGCATCGAGCACCACCGGCGCGAGCGTATCGTCACTCTCTTTCAAGCCCAGCGCACCGCGCATGTACGACGCGTCCTCGCTGATCGTTCGTCCTTCGACGCGCTTGCCGAAAAAGACGAGCGGCTTGAAATAGCCCACGCGCATTCCATCGCGCTGAAGCCGCGTCGCGATGCCGTAACAGAGCGCGGTCTTGCCACTGAACGATCCGGTCGAGACGATGTAAAGTGTTTTCATCCAAACCTCCTACTAGTGCATCAACATGACACCTGCCACCTGCCCCGCGCCGTTCGCGGGGTGCGCGGGCGGTGCCCCCAACCTCCACTCTCCCGCCATGGAGGTTGGGGGCGGTGCCAGGGAAGTGCGTAGTGAATACACGATTTCAAGCGTCATGGGTCGATGTCTTCGCGTCGGGCTGCGCGAAGCGTGCAACTTGTTCACACTTGCCCTGCGGGAACGCACACTTGCCCTGGCGGGAACGCAAGTGCCAGGGAGTGCCAGGGTGTTGCTGCACTACCCTCAGCAGAGGGCTAGGGTGAGGTCCTTTCGCGCGCAAATACAATCAGGTCGATGTCACCGGGCGAGTGTCCCAACTCGGTGAGGATTGCCGCGGCTTCGGCGCGGTGCTGTGTGCCGTGATTGACGACGTGCGCCATCAATTGCCACAACACTTGTTTCGATGTGCCACCGCTGATGCGTGAATAACTCACCACGCGCGTCAAATCCGATTCGGTCAATGTCGCGAGAAACTCGCGTATCTTGGTTTCCTCTTCGCGCCAGCGCGCGCGGAGCGCGGCAACCGTTGGATAATCTTCCGCGCGCAGCGACGCGGTGGGCGAGACACCTTGCCAGCGCGAGCGCCAGATCCATTCCGTGCCCAGCGTGTGGACAAGCGTGCCGCGCAGCCCGCCCCAACTGAACCGCGCCGGCGCGACGAACTGCGCGTCGCTCACCTTGTCCGCCGCGCGCAAGATGCGCTCGTTCGCCCAATAGTTGTAGTCGTAGAGCGTATTAAAATACTCAAGCATCGCTAGCCACCTCTGGTGTATCCAATGCTTTCGCAATCATTACAAGCACGCTTTCGATATTACGCAGAACCTCGTTGTTCCAGAATCGAATCACGCGATAATCTTTTTGCTCGCTCAGCCATGCCGATCGCTCCGCATCGCGCTGGGCTTGCTCCGGCTCCGCGTGAACGTCGCCATCGATCTCGATCACCAACTTGGCTCTAGCACAAAAGAAATCGACGATGTACGGACCCACCGCGTGCTGGCGGCGAAATTCTATGCCGAGTTGATTGTAGCGAATATGCTGCCACAATTTCTTCTCCGCCGGCGTCATCGCGCGGCGCAGTTCACGCGCGCGGGCTTGCATGGCTTTCGACGCGCGCCAGTGTGGTTTCTTTTCCCGTTTCATATGATTTCATTCCGCGCGTAGACGAAACCCCCACCCAACCCTCCCCCGTTCACAAAAAACGTGAAGAGGGGAGGGAGTCACGCGTCCCCTCCCCTGTCGGCGGTTTTTTCCGACGGGGGAGGGCTAGGGTGGGGGTGACTCAACCTCTCCACTAACTCCTGCGCCTCCGCCAAATTCCTGTGCTGTAACCGCCCCCTGTTTTCGGTTTTTGAAAACGGGGGAGAGTCAGGGTGGGGGTCGCCTACGCAATCACCACCCTCACATCAATCGCCACCGCACCGCTCGCGCGCACGACCAGTGGGTTCACATCCAATTCGACGATCTCCGGGAACTCGCTGACGAGCTGCGACACGCGCAGCAGCGCGTCGCGCACCGCGCTCAAATCCGACGGCGCTTCGCCGCGCACGCCGCGCAAGAGCGGCGCGCCGCGAATCTCGTTCATCATCTCGTCCGCGTCGCGCGCGGTGATCGGCGCGATGCGGAACGTCACGTCTTTCAGCACTTCGACGTAGATGCCGCCCAAGCCGAACGCGAGCAGCGGACCAAACTGCGGGTCGCGGCTCATGCCGATGATGACTTCCTTGCCGGCAGGAATCATCTGCTGCACCGTCACGCCCCAAATCTGCGCGTCGGGCATAAAGCGCCGCGCGCGATAAACGATGAGGTCGAACGCGTCGCGCGCGTCGGCATCGTTTGCGATACCGATTCTGACACCGCCAATGTCCGACTTGTGCAAAATATCCGGCGACGCGATCTTGAACACGACCGGATAGCCGATGCGCTGCGCGACCGCAATCGCCTCGTCCGCGTTTCTCGCGAGTTGTGTCTGCGGCACGCGCAAGCCAATCGCCTCGGCGATCGCGCGCGCTTCGGCTTCCACGAGCGCGGTGCGATGATCCGCGCGCACCGCGTCAATCGTCGCGCGGATTTTCGCGCGGTCGATCTCGAACTGCGGCGGCGCTTCGACCGGCTTGTCGAGCCATTGGCGGTACTGCCACATCGCGCCGAGCGCTTCCGCGGCGGGTTCGGGAAACGCGTAATTCGGCACACCGTTCTCGATCAGAATCTTGACGCCCTCGCGCGACCGCTCCTCGCCCATAAAGACCGCGATCACTGTTTTCTCTTGCGCGGCGAATTCCTTCGCGACTTGCGCGATGACCCGCGCGCTTTTCTTCACCGGCGTCAGTTCCTGCGGAATCAAAATCGCAATCGCCGCGTCGACGTTCGAGTCGGCGAGCGCGTGGCGCAGCGCGATTTCGTAGCGGTCTTCGAACGCGTCGCCGCGCACGTCGATGGGATTGAGCGCGCTGGCGATCTCGGGTGCGTCGCGCAGCAGCGCATTGATCGTCTCCGGCGCGAGGCGCGCCATCTTCAACCCCGCGCGCTCGACCGCGTCGGTCGCCATCACGCCCATGCCGCCGGCGTTCGTCACGACCGCGACGCGGTTGCCGCGTAGGAGCGGCTGGTACGCGAACGCAATCGAATAGTTGAACAGACTTTCAATCGAATTGGCGCGGACGACGCCGGACTGCTTGAACGCCGCGTCGTACGCGCGCTCAGAGCCGGCGAGCGAGCCGGTGTGGGACGAGATCGCGCGTGTGCCGGCATCGGTCGTGCCGCTCTTGATCGCGATGATCGGCGTATGTTTCTCGCGTCCGACGCGTTTGGCGCGCGCCATAAATTCCGCGCCGTCGCGAATGTCCTCGAGGTATGCGAGGATCACTTTCGATTCCGGGTCGTCGCCCCACGCTTCGATAAAATCGTTCTCGTTGCAGTCCGCTTTGTTGCCGATGCTGACGAACCGCGAAAAGCCAATGCCCTGCCCTTCCGCCCAATCGAGCACCGCCTGCGCGAGCGCGCCGCTCTGCGTCATAAAGGCGATGTTGCCGCGCTTGGGCATGCCGGCGGTGAATGACGTGTTGAGCGGAATGACCGTGTCGATGATGCCGATGCAGTTGGGACCGATCATCCGTATCGAATATTTTTTGGCAATGTCGACGAGCGCGCGCTCCATCTTCATCCCATCGCCGCCGACTTCGCGAAAGCCCGCGGTGATGACGATGACGCCCCTGACGCCTTTCTTGCCGCACTGCTCCATCGCGTCGGCGACGTGCGGCGCGGGAATGACGATCACCGCGAGATCGATTTCGTCTGGAACGTCGAGGACGGAAGGGTACGCCTGATGACCGAGGATGATGCCGCCCTTAGGGTTGATCGGAAGAATCCTGCCGCGGTATCCATAGCGCGTCATATTGTCGACGATCGCGTAACTGAGTTTCGCCGGATCGCTCGACGCGCCGATGATGGCGACGGAGCGCGGCTCGAAGAAGGCGCGGTGAAAGTTGTCCATCGTGTGGGATTATACAATAAACATGGGGAGTTGGAAAGAATATAATGGACCCAAGAATTCGGACACAAAACGCGGGCTGAATAAGGTGGTAAAATGCCACCATGCGAAAACGATATTCTGACACGTTCAAAGCCGAAGTGGTGCTTGAACTTCTAAAAGAAGAAAAGACCGTTGCACAAATTGCCTCCGCACGACACGTCCATCCGAACCAGATCTATGAATGGAAAGCCCTTGTCCTGCGCGACCTGGTGACGCTCTTCAGCCAAAATCATAAAGGCGAAAGCGCACTGAAAGCCGAATACGAGAAATGCCTCGAAGAACTCTATGCCGAGATCGGGCGCTTGACGACCCAGGTCAATTGGCTCAAAAAAAATCTGGCATCCCAACTGACCCGGACGGAACGTTTGGCACTCGTTGAGCGCGGTCCCGACCGCCCATTCACACTCAAGACCCAAGCCGCGTTGCTCAGTTTGAATCGCAGCGGACTGTACTATCAACCGTGTCCACCCTCGGCAGAAGAAGTGGCAATCAAACATCGCATTGACGAAATCTATACTGAACATCCGTTCTACGGCTCGCGACGCATCGCGGCAACCTTGCGTCCCGACTTCAGCGTCAATCGCAAAGCGGTCCAACGCCACATGCGCGAAATGGGCATCGCCGGCATTGGGCCCGGTCCGAACTTGAGCAAACGGAGTGCCCAGCACAAAATTTACCCGTATTTACTGCGGAATTTGAGCATTACACGCCCGAATCAGGTCTGGGGCATTGACATTACTTATATTCGCCTGCACACTGCGTGGTTGTATCTGGTGGCGGTCTTGGATTGGTTCTCGCGCTACGTGATTAGTTGGGAACTCGATCAAACGCTGGAACTGCCGTTTGTGTTGAGCGCCGTCGAACGCGCGCTCGCACAGGCGACACCCGAAATCTGGAATAGCGATCAAGGCAGTCATTTCACCAGTCCACAATATACGGACTTGCTGTTAGCCGCCAACGTGCAAATCAGTATGGATGGACGCGGGCGCGCCTTGGACAACATTTTCGTCGAACGCTTGTGGCGCTCGGTCAAATATGAAGAAGTGTATCTGCATGATTACGCGACACCACGCGAAGCACGCCAAGGACTCACGCGCTACTTTGAGTTTTACGATCACGCGCGTCCACACCAAGCCCTGGACTATCGTACGCCTGCCGAGGTCTACTTCGGCAGAAGCTGAATGGCACCAAGTCCATGACCTGGTTTGTGGATGATGTGGACAACTAAAAACCAAGCTGCCCACATCATCCACAAACCCTACGACGACGGCGGCGGCGACTGCGCCAGTTGCCGATCATAATCAGAGAGGAGAAAGTTCCACCTTATTTTTGACCATTTTGTGTCTTGACAAAGGGGTCCACCTTAAGCAAGCGTGCATCTTCTCGTAGAAAAAGGGTTCGGGATCAACGATGATCACCTTTGCTGGATTTGCTTTTGCCATTGTTGCCTCCGTTACAAAATCTGTTCTAACCGAAGCAATCAAAGGGACACAAACCAATTTTGTGATTCGTCGATTGGGAAAGACCAATCCAATATAGTGTAGTGCGAGATGAGCATTTCCACAATACCCCAGAGGTACTCACGGATCACTCACGTAAGAAGTAAAAGAATTTTAACAAGAGCCGCAAGATTTCTGACGCAAGTTTTCTGTAAGATCCGTTTTTGCGATAATCTCCACACTGTGCTATATTTTCTCTGCGATGAGAACCTTTCTTACGAAACAGCACGATCTGCTCATCAGCGCGACTCTTTTCGTCCTCGCGTTCGCGCTGTACGTTCGCACGCTCGCGCCGTCCGTCGCGTTCCTCTTCGACGACACGCTAGAGTTCCAGTACGTCGTGCCGCGTCTCGGCATTATCCATCAGACCGGCTATCCGCTTTACGCGCTGGTCGGCAAACTCTTTACGCTGCTCGTCCCGCTCAACGATCCCGCGTTCCGCCTGAACCTGCTCTCCGCGCTGAACGGCGCGCTCGCGGTCGCGCTGGTGTATTTCGTCGCGCGGCACCTCACCGCGTACCGCTTCGCGGCGATCATCGGCGCGCTGACCTTCGCGGTCGGGCAGACGTTTTGGTCGCAAGCCGTCATCGCGGAAACGTACACGACGCAGATGCTGATCGTCGCGGTGCTGTTCTACCTCGCACTCATCTGGCGCGAGGAAACCCAGCGCGGCAACGCGGACGCCGCGCGCCGCCGCTTGTACGTGCTCGCGTTTGCGATGGGGCTGGGGCTGACGCACCATCGCCTCATTCTCTTACTCTATCCAGCCATTGTGTTTTACGTTTTACTCGTTAATCGAAACATTCTGCGCGATTTCAAAACGCTCGCCCGCGCTGCGCTTCTCTTCCTTGCGCCTCTGCTGCTCTACTTGTACCTGCCGCTGCGCGGCGCGGTCGGCTCGGCGGACGGCACGTACCAGAACACGCTGCAAGGATTCTTCGCGTGGGTGCTGGCATCGCAGTACCTCAAGTTCCTGTGGTCGAATCCATTCCAAGTAACACACGACGCGGCGTTTTACTGGACGCTGTTCAACAGCCAATTCGGCAGCGTCGGACTCGCGCTCGCTGTCGTCGGCATCGTGTGGCTGCTGCATAAACCGCGCGAATGGGCGCTCCTCATCGTTGCGCTCGTCGCCGAAGCCGGCTTTGCGTTCAACTATCACGTCGCCAACGTCTACGTGCATTTCCTGACCACGTTTCTGCTGCTCGCCGTCTTCGCCGGCGCGGGCGCAGACGGATTATTCAACGTAATCGCTCAACTATCGAGTCGCAAGTACCAGGCGGCAGGTTTGTTCGCGCTGCCCATCGCCGGCTTGCTCCTCCTGTTCATTCCGATCAACCTCCTCAGCGCCAACTATGCCGCCGACGATCTGTCCGGCAAATGGGATATGCACGATTACGGTCTCGACATCCTGAGCCAGCCGCTCGAACCCAACGCGACCATCATCGGCATCACCGGCGAGATGACGCTGCTGCGTTATTTCCAAGAAAACGCCGGCATGCGCCCGGACGTGCAGACGATTGCCGCAGACGACGAAGGGGAGCGTACGGCGGCAGTCGATGACGCGATCAAACAAAACCGCGTGGTCTATCTCACACGTCCGCTCAAAGGCATCGAGGGTCAGTACTCGCTCAGTTCGTTCGGACCGTTGATTCGCGTGCAAGCTCAACCAACGACCGCCGCGCCCCAAATCGCACACCCGCTCGACGCGGATTTCGGCGCGGCGAAATTGATCGGCTACGATCTGGATGCTTCGCGCCTCGACAACATTCCGAATCTATGGCACGACGAGAACGATCGCTTTCTGCGCGTGTCGCTGTACTGGCAAGCCACGGATGAGATCGCTGAGGATGCAGCAGTATCGATCAAGATTCTGCGCGAGGATCAGCACATCGCCGGACAGATCGATCATCGTCCCGTACTCGACGCATACCCGACGACGGCGTGGCGCAAGGGCGAAATCATCACTGACACGTACGCGGTGCCCGTCTTCCTCGGCGTCACGCCCGGCGCGTACACCATCAACGTGACGATGTACGACGCCCATTCCGGCGTAGTGATCGGTCAGCGTAACCTGGAAAAGATTCGTTTGGGGCCGGACGTCGCCGCGCCGCGACGCGCGGTGCAGAATATCGTCCATGCCTCCGACGAGTACTTTGCGCTGTCGCTCGCGGGCTACTCGCCGGATGACTGGAATATCGCGCGCGCGGTCGACGCGGATTTCGGTACGTTTTCGCTCGCCGGCTACACACTCGCTGCCGACGAGGGGACGACCGTGCGCCCAGGCGATGCGCTGCCGTTGACGCTTTTGTGGCGCGCGGGCGCAAGCAAAATGCCAATGGGTCTGCTAGTGCGCGTATGGCTGGAAGATTCACACGGGGATACGATTGCGAGTCGCGATGCGCCGATCAGCGTCGGTTATCCACCCTCCCAGTGGGACGCCAACGCGTACGTGCGTGATTGGCCCGAACTGCGTGTGCCGGCGAATGTGGCGGATGGCAAGTACATCGCCAAGCTCGCCGTCGTGCACAATCACGAACTGCTCGGCTCGGCGCTGCTGCCGTTCAACGCGACCCTCGTCAACTTGGGGGAAATTGAAATCAAGAATCGCGCGCGCGTGATGACGGCGCCCACCATCGCACATCCACGCGAGGCGATCTTTGACAAGAAGATCAAATTGCTGGGGTACGATTTGGCGCAGGACGTGCCGGCGCGCGGCGTCCGCCTCACCCTATACTGGAAATCGCTCGCGTTGATGGACACGCCGTACACCGTTTTCGTCCATCTGCTCGACGGGAAAAACAACGTCATCGCCTCGGCGGACTCGGTGCCGGGCAGCGGCGACTTGCCTACAACCGGCTGGATTGAAGAAGAGTACATCACCGACATTCACGCGTTCACGCTGCCGCCGGATTTGCCGGACGGCGGCTATCCCATCGAGATTGGTTGGTACGATCCGGCGACCGGCGTGCGGCTCAAGACGTCAGACGGGCAGGATCGCGTTGTCCTAACCTCGATCCAGGTACCCTAGTCCACCACCCAATCGATCATTCTATCTTGCGAACGCGCCCGCGCGTCTGCACCCCCCACGCGCGCGAGACCGGCATCACGAACAGAATGCCGGTGTCCGGCTGGGCAAAATCGCCGACCACTTTTTCCGCGGCGGCAATCGCGCGTTCGAGCACCGCATCGTCTTCGATTACTGCCAAGAGCGTCCGGTTGTGTATCTCTTCGCCCACCGCGAGCGACCGCAGAGACGGCATGAGCGGCAGATCGTCGAGCCGACTGTACCCTTGCAGCCGGCGGCTGCCCACACTGTCCAAGATGGTCACACCCGGCACGCCGGCTTCTTCCCACGCCTTCAGCACATCGGGGAATTTCTCCAGTTGATCCAGCACCAGCACCAGTAGGTTAGCCACGGGTCGCCTCCCCTTTTGGAAACACCATCCGCAGAAAGAACGGCGTGACGAGCGTCGTCGCCAGCACCATCACCACCATCATCGAGTAAATCGCCTGATCGATGAGTCCATTACTCAGCCCGATCGCCGCGACGATCAAGCCAACTTCGCCGCGCGAGATCAAGCCGACGCCGACGCGCAGCGATTCGCGCGAGGTAAAGCCGGTGACGCGCGCGCCGAACCAGCCGCCGATCACTTTGCCGACGATCGCGGCGACGATGATCGCTGCGGTAAACCACAGACCCTCCGCGCTCAGCGCGCGCGCGTTCGCGTTCAAGCCGATGCTGATCAGGAAAATCGGCACAAAGAACGCGTACGTGAGCGTATGCATGCCCTCTTCCACCGTATGCCGCACCGCGGACCGCGCGAACGCAATGCCGGCAATAAACGCGCCGGTGATCGCGGCGATCTCGCCCACCACTTCCGCCGACCAGGCGTACAGCAGCGTGACGATGATAACAAATGCCATCACGCCCTCGCTGACCGGCAAATCGTTCACCCAGTTCGCCAGGTGCGGAATCACAAAGAGACCCAAGCCGGTCGCGACGACCAGGAACAAAACCATCCGGAAAACGACGATGCCGATGCTCCCGGCGCCCGCGTCCGCTTCGCCGGTGAGCGCGAGAAAGATCGAGAGAATGAGAATGACCAGCACATCATCGACCACGGCTGCACCCAGAAGCGCCAATCCTTCCTTGCTCCGCAAAACTCCCAGTTCGAGCAGCGTCTGCGCGGAGATGCTCACGCTCGTCGCGGTGAGGATCAGCCCGATGAACAGACTGTTCAGCAGCGGATGGTGAAACGCGATCGATGTGAGCATTCCCAGAATCAGCGGCACGGCTACACCGAACACACCCGCGAGGATCGCGACGCGCCCGGACTTCCACATCTCTTCGAGTTCGACTTCCAAACCTGCCACGAACATCAAGAAGATCACGCCAAGCTCGCCGAGTTGAACAATCGTTTCCCCAACGTGCGCGTTCGCAAAATCCGGATAACCGAGCACGTTGATGACTGTCGGTCCCAGCACCAGCCCGGCAAGCAGCTCGCCGAGCACGGCAGGCTGACCGAGCCGCGTGCTCGCGAGACCCGCCGCCTTCGCAGAAAACACGATGATGCCGAGCAGAAGCAGCAACGCGAGCGTCGGACTCATCCATCCCCCCCTGCTTACAAAGATGTGAAAACATTATAACGCGAATCGCAGCGAGCGCCAAACGCCTTTTGACACACACTCTTTTCGACGATACAATGGAGTACGGGAGGAAGAGATGTTTCGACCAGAACCACTCGACATTTTGCTGATCGTGCTCGCGGCGATGCTCCTCTTCGGCGCCAATCGTTTGCCGGAGGTCGCGCGTTCGATGGGCAAAGCGATCCGCGAATTCAAAGCCGGCTTGAGCGGCGAAGACGAACAGAACAAACCGAAATCCAGCTAGGCGATTCCAATTGTCTTTGACTTGCCCCCGGTTTGGGCTATAATGGTTCAAAGGACATTGGAATCGAGAATGACCCGAACTGCCTCGGTAAATTTCCTGACGCGTTTCATCAATCGATCGACTGCCAAGTGGCTGTACTTTGGGCTGGGCGTCAAGCGCTGGCTCGTTTTGCTGTTCCTGGGCGTCACCATCTTCGGACTCGGCGTTGCTGTCGTGCTCGTCAACATTTACCGCGAGTCGCCGCTGCCGGACATTTTCTATTACCTTACACTGCAATTCATCCCGCGGCTCGAACGCGGTCTTTTGCTGGGAACGCTCGGCATTGTCCTGGTTGCGGTCGCGCTCGTCAAGCTGAGCGAATCGCTCCTCTCCGCGTTCGTCACCGATGACATCAACATCGTCGAAGTGCTGTACCGCAAACGCGCGCGGCGCAAGGGACCCAAGATCGTTGCAATCGGCGGCGGCACCGGGCTTTCCACACTCTTGCGCGGCATCAAAGAACATACGGACCGCTTGACCGCCATCGTCACCGTCGCGGATGACGGCGGCAGTTCCGGCAAACTGCGCCGCACCCTCGGCGTGCTGCCGCCGGGAGACATCCGGCAGTGTATCGCCGCGCTCGCGGATTCCGAGCCGCTCGTCACGCAGCTTTTTCAGTATCGATTCGGCGAAGGCACCGGACTCGACGGGCATTCGTTCGGCAATCTGTTCATCGCGGCGATGGCGGGCGTCACCGGCAATTTCGAGCGCGCGATCCTGGAATCGAGCCGCGTGCTGGCAGTGCGCGGGCAGATTTTGCCATCGACGCTGCAAAACGTGACGCTGTGCGCGGACACGCGCGACCCGGAGCCGACTGGCAACGGCTTGGCGCGCGTCGCGGGCGAATCGGAGATCACGCATCGCGGCAGACCGATCGAGCGCGTGTACCTGGAGCCGGAACACGCGCCGGCGTATCCCGGCGTCGTCCGCGCGATCCTGGACGCGGACCTGATCATCGCCGGACCGGGCAGTCTCTACACCAGCGTCCTGCCCAATCTGCTGGTCGATGACATCCGCCGCGCGCTCGAGTCATCGAACGCGCTCAAGGTGTACGTGTGTAACGTCGCGACGCAGCCGGGCGAGACGGACCACTTTGCCGTCGAAGATCACTGGGATGCGTTGACGCAGCATGTCGGCGAAGGAATTTTTACGCACGTCTTGGCAAACAGTAATTGGAATTTTCAATATCCCGAGCATACACACAGCGAGATGGTGCGCCCGCGCGAGAAGGGCGCACACAAATTCGAATTGATCCTCGCCGACCTGGTGGACGAATCGCAACCATGGCGGCACGATCCGCAAAAGTTGGCGAAAGAAATCCTGAGATGGTACAACGAAAAGACAAAATACGGAACACGCCATTCGCACCACAACGCGGTTTGATTCGTAGCGCGTGTTTCAGCGTACTCAATTAACTCACGGAGGAGATTCCATGGTCACCAAAATCGGCATCAACGGATTCGGTCGAATCGGACGGATGGTCTTCCGCACGATCAAAGAACGCGTGGCGGACCAGGTCCAAGTGGTCGCGATCAATGATCTGTTTGAGCCAGCCATCAACGCACACCTGTTGAAGTACGATTCAACCTACGGCGCGTTCAACGGCACGGTCGCCGTCCAGGGCGGCAATCTCGTCGTCGATGGCAAAACGATCAAGGTCACCGCCGAAAAAGACCTGAACGCGATCAAGTGGGCAGATATGGGCGTCGACATCGTGATCGAGTCGACCGGCTTGTTCACCGACGCGACCAAATCGATTGGGCATATCACGTCTGGCGGCGCGAAGAAAGTGATCATTACCGCGCCAGCGAAGAATGAGGACATTACGATTGTGCTCGGCGTAAACCAGGACAAGTACGATCCCGCCAAGCATCGCGTGATCTCGAACGCGTCGTGCACGACGAACGGTCTCGCGCCAGTCGCCAAAGTGTTGAACGACAAGTTCGGCATCGAAAAGGGATTGCTCACGACCGTGCACGCGTACACCAACTCGCAAAAGTTGCAAGACCTCGGCGCGAAGGACTTGCGCGACGCACGCGCGGCGGCGCAGAACATCGTCCCCGCCGAAACCGGCGCGGCGCGCGCGGTTGGGCTGGTCATCCCGGAATTGAAAGGCAAGTTCGGCGGGATGGCATTCCGCGTGCCGACAGCGACCGTATCGATCGTCGACTTTACCGCGATCCTGAATAAGGAAGCATCCAAGGACGACATCCGCGCGGCGATGCTCGAGTATGCGAACGGACCGATGAAGGGCATCCTCGACGTGACGGACGAGCCGCTCGTCTCGAGCGATTTGCGCGGCACGCATTTCTCGTCCGTGTTCAGTTCGCTCGACACGCTCGTCATCGGCAACATGGTCAAGGTGCTGGCGTGGTACGATAACGAGTGGGGCTATGCCTGCCGCGTCGCCGACCTGACCGCGATGGTGGCGAGCAAGCTGTGACGCGCGACGAAAGACCAATGATTCTGCTTCCGTCATTCGCCCTTCGTCTTTCGTCGGAGGAATCATGAACAAGAAAACCATTCGCGACATCCACGTCAAGAACAAGCGCGTCCTCGTCCGCGTCGATTTCAACGTGCCGCTCGAAAATGGCAAAGTGACCGATGACACGCGCATCGTCGCAGCGCTGCCGACGATCAAGTACCTGATCGACCAGGGCGCGAAAGTAATTCTATGCTCGCATCTCGGTCGTCCGAAGGGCAAAGACCAAAAACTGTCGCTGCGCCCGGTCGCGACACGCTTGCAGGAACTGCTGGGTAAGCCGGTCACCTTCGTGAGCGATTGCATCGGGCAGCCAGTGGAACGCGTGGTGGAAGGGATGAACGCGGGCGACGTCACGCTACTGGAGAACGTTCGGTTTTATCCGGAGGAAGAAAAGAACGATCCCGCGTTCGCGAAGAAACTCGCGGCATTCGGCGACGTGTACGTGAACGATGCATTCGGCAGCGCGCACCGCGCGCACGCCAGCACCGAAGGGGTGACGGCATATCTGCCCGGCGTCGCAGGCTTTTTGATGGAGAAGGAACTCAACTATCTTGGCAGCGCGCTCGCAAACCCAGCGAAACCCTTCGTCGCGATTCTCGGCGGCGCGAAGGTGAGCGACAAGATCAAGGTGATCGAGAACCTGCTGCCGAAAGTCGATGCGCTGCTCATCGGCGGTGGAATGGCAAACACGTTCCTCGCGGCGCGCGGCTTGAATATGGGACAGTCGCTCGTCGAAGCGGACAAGCTCGCTGTGGCGAAAGCGTTGATGGACCAAGGCGGCACAAAGATCGTGCTGCCGGTCGATGCAGTCATCGCGGACAAGTTCGCCACGGACGCGCAGAGCAAAATCGTCGCGGTCGATCAGGTGCCGAGCGACTGGCGCGTGCTCGACGTGGGTCCCAAGACAATCGGCGCGTTCGAAAAGATTCTCGCCGGCGCGAAGACCGTCGTGTGGAACGGACCGCTCGGCGTGTTCGAGTTCCCCGCGTTCGCCAAAGGCACAGTCGAAATCGCCAGGCGGCTCGCGCAGTCCGGCGCGACGACGATCATCGGCGGCGGCGACAGCGCGGCGGCAGTCGAGCAAGCCGGCGTTGCGGACAAGATGACGCACATCTCGACCGGCGGCGGCGCGTCGCTGGAATTCCTCGAAGGACGCACGCTGCCGGGGGTGGCAGCGTTACTGGATAAGTAAACAGTTTTCAGTAGCCCGCATTCAGACCTGTCAGGTCTCGCAGACCTGACAGGTCTTTGGCAATGATGAACCGACAGCATCCACAGAAATCTTCGGAAGGCGACGCCACCTTCACCAACTTGCCGGACGCGTTCGACTTCACCGCTGAAGACATCGACGCGAACCGGGGCGGGATCATTACGCCGCGACAGCGTGCCCGGCTGCAAGGGATGGGGCGCGGCATTGGCGGTTGCTCCCTGCAAGGTCTGATTGGAATGACGATCCTCGTCGCAGTCGTGGGCGCGTTTATTTCCTACGGCTACTTGTCGAATGCGGCGACACGCGCGCAGATTCTTGGCGACCCAGCCAACCTTGTCATTCTCCTCGCCGCATTCGCGATTCCCGTCGCGATGATGCTGGGAGCGTATTTTTTGTCGCGGCAGCGCGCCAACCAACTGGGCAACGCGACCGTGCGCATCGCGGAAGGCGACGCGACGATCAAACGAACGATCTCCGCGCATGGCGGCGCGGTGTATGTCATCAAGATTGGGACCAAGAAATTCAATCTCCTCGAAGAGTACGGTACGCTGTTTAAGCAAGGCGCATCCTATCGCGTCTACTACGCCAAAGCCGGACCGTACGAGCCGATTCTGTCGATTGAAGAGGTTGAATAGCCGTTATGACCATCACTATCCGACGCGCCGAACCCGGCGACGCTGAGGCATACGCCAACATCTTTTCCGGTCCCAGAGCGATTTGGGGCACGCTGCAAATTCCGTACCCGTCTGTCGAAATGTGGCGCAAGCGTTTGGCTGAGCCGCCGGAAGGCATGTACCACCTGGTCGCGTGCGCCGACGGCGAAGTCGTCGGTCAACTGGCGTTGCATACAAACCCCAATCGACCGCGCCGCCATCACGTCGGCAGCATCGGCATGGCGGTGCGCGACGATTGGCAAGGCAAGGGCGTCGGCACCGCGCTGATGCAAGCCGCCATCGATCTCGCGGACAAGTGGCTCAACCTCTCGCGCCTCGAGCTGGAGGTCTATATCGATAATGAACCGGCGGTCCGTTTGTACAGGAAATTCGGCTTTCAGGTCGAAGGCAAACGCGTCGCGGCGGACTTGCGGGACAGAGAGTATGTCGATATCTTTGTCATGGGACGCGTGCGCCAGCCGCGCGAATCTCAGTCATGACCTTCTACGCTTTTAGCGTCTTTCTCTCCGCGTTCCTCCTCTTCCAAATCCAGCCGCTGATCGCCAAGTACATCCTCCCTTGGTTCGGCGGGACCCCGGCGGTCTGGACAACCACGCTGCTTTTCTTCCAGACGCTGTTGACCGGCGGCTATGCGTACGCGTACTGGTTGATCGGCAAACTGGAAAAAAGAAAACAGGGGCAGGTTCATCTCGCACTGCTCGGCGTTTCGCTCGCGCTGCTCTTCGCGACCGCGCTCACGTGGGCTTCGCCGATTACGCCGGACGCATCGTGGAAGCCGCACAGCGTCGACTTGCCGGTGATCGATATTTTCAAAATTCTCGCGGCGTCGGTCGGGCTGCCGTACTTTTTGCTCGCGACCAACAACCCGCTGATGCAGGCGTGGTTCAGCCGCGACCATCCCGGTCGATCGCCGTATCGTCTCTACGCGCTGTCGAACATCGGCTCGCTGCTCGCGCTGGTGAGTTATCCGGTTTTGATCGAACCGACGTTCGCGCTCACGCGCCAGGGACTCGTCTGGTCAATGGGCTTTGCCGCCTTCGCGCTGCTTGCCGCGTACGGCGCGATCAGAACGATGCGCACCGTTAGCGAACTACCGCGCGCTCCGGTGCTCGCGCTCGATGACCCGCCGTCGCGTGCGAAGGAGCGCGCGCTGTGGATCGCGCTCCCCGCGTGCGCGTCAGTATTGCTTTTGGCAATCACGAGCCAGATGACGCAAGAAGTCGCAGTCATTCCGTTCCTGTGGGTCTTGCCGCTGACGATCTATTTGCTCTCGTTCATCCTCACCTTCGACAGCGACCGTTGGTATTCGCGCAACATTTTTACGTTCGCTTTATTCTGCATCAGCGCGGTCTATACGGTCGTCCTCGCCGTTGGACCGGAGCTGAACCTGGTCGTCCAGATCGGAATCTATTCGCTGCTCTTGTTCATTTGCTGTATGATTTGTCACGGCGAGTTGGTGCGGCTGAAACCGCACCCGAACCACCTGACCTCGTTCTATCTCATGATTTCCATCGGCGGCGCGGTCGGTGGTATCGCGGTGGGCTTGATCGCGCCGTACATTTTCAGAGGATACTGGGAGCTGCCGATTGGTCTGCTCGCGTGTGCACTGCTGCTGTTGATCATCGTCCTGTCTAGCCAGCGAAACGTTGCGCGCTACGCCGTGCGGATCAATGTGACGCTCGTCGCCGGCACCCTCATGCTCTGCGGCGACGTTCTATTGATGTACGTCAAGGCGTCGACCGTCGATGCCTTGTTTGCAGCGCGCAATTTTTACGGCGTGCTGCGCGTCGACGAGATCAACGCCGCCGATCCCGAACTACGCGCATACCGCCTCGCGCACGGTGCCACCACGCACGGCTTTCAATACATCTCCAGCGACCGGCGCGACGTGCCGACCGCGTACTATACCGAGCAGAGCGGGATCGGGCTGGCGTTGCTCAATCATCCGAAACGCCCCGGACCGCTGCGCATTGGCGTCCTGGGACTGGGGATCGGCATCGTGGCGGCTTATACCCAACCCGGCGACACGCTCGAATTCTATGAGATCAATCCGGACGTGATCCACCTCGCGGAAGGCGGGGGTGGCTATTTCAGTTTTCTGAAAGATTCCCCCGCGCAAATCCGGATTATCCCGGGCGATGCGCGTATCTCGCTGGAGCAGGAACTCGCCGCCGGTCAGCCGCAGCATTTCGATCTCCTCGCGCTCGATACCTTCAACAGCGACTCGATTCCGATCCACCTCATCACGCGCGAGGCATTCGTGGTCTATCTGCAGCAGCTCCAACCTGATGGCATTCTCGCGTTGCACATCAGCAACAATTATCTCGATCTGCGCCCAGTGGTGTATAAACTGGCAGACGAGTTCCAGCTGGGCGCGGCACTGATCGAGAATCCAGGAGACGGAGTTCGATCGACGTTATCGATCTGGATGCTGCTCACGCGCGACCGCGCTTTTCTCGCTCAACCCGCGATCGCCAGCCGCACCAGCCCGCGCCCGGTCGATGTAAATCGGTTTCGTCTGTGGACGGATGATTACAGCAATCTGTTTCAAGTTCTCAGATGATCCGCCGAGTTTCCCTCACCGGTGTCTAGCGATGCGCACAGGCGCGATGAAAAAGACCCGAAGGAACCAGTCCTTCGGGTCTTGGATTCACGCGCCGGGCGTTGGAGTCGGCACCGGCGGATTGCTCCGGTTGTTCCGCCGCAGAGTGCGCACGTTCTGGTCCAGAACGACGATCACCTGCGCGTCGAATGAACCGGCGCTGCCCTGACCGATGACCAGCACCGCGTTTGCCGGCTGCAAATCGCCAAGCGCTTCGACCGCGGGCTGCGCCCCGCTGAGGTTGATGACCCGCGTCGCCGCGCTGGTCGTCACGGCTTGCGTGCCGCGCGCCGTCCGTAAATTCACCGTGCCGCCCTGATTCGAGATGACCGCGCCGAGCCGGAGATTGTTCGCGGTATAGTGCGCCGGCAAATCCAGCACCAGCGCTGCGACCGCGGTCGCGCCGGTGCCAGTCACATCGACGATCACGCGGTCGCCGACGGCGATGTCGGACAGCGTCGCGTTCGGCTTGTCCGGCACAACGATGATCGCACTCGGCGCGACCCGAATTTGCGCGGTCGTCTTACCGAGCGTGAAACCGAGCGCGCGCCCATCGTTCGATGCGACGACGCCACCCCGCAAGCCCGCGCCTCGGAGCAAAGCCGCCAGTCCTTGAGCCGCCGGCGCGCGGTTGGGTGCTTTGCCCTGCGCTTGCGCCGTCGGCGTCGGCGCGGGCGTCGGCGTGTCCGTTGGCGTGGGCGTGCCCGTTGGCTGCAAGAACGCGAGCGATAACGGCAGTGTGCCGCACGCGGTCGCGCTCAACAGCACCACGACCAGCGCGGCGCGGATCGAAATCGTTCCCCACGATTTTTCGAACATTATCGACCTCCGAATCAAAATTCTGCCATCCCATCTCCCCTGGGTTCTATCGAGCATAGCATCGCGCGGGCGCATCACGCCGGGATTAGGCGGTTGTAAATTCTTTGTAAAATAAGTGCGGCGCACCCCGTGACGCTGTCCAGGATGCGCCGCACCTGAAAATTTCGGCTACGCGTGCTTGCCGTTCAGAACCGGCAGCCAGACGGTGAACGTACTCCCGCGCCCGGTTTCGCTCTGCACCTCGATATGTCCGCCATGCGCGCGCACGATCTCGTTGGCGATGGACAACCCGAGTCCCGTGCCGCTGCCGACGCGCGCTTTGTCGCCGCGATAAAAACGCTCGAACAGGCGCGGCAAGTCTTCCTGCGGAATGCCCGCGCCGGTATCGCTCACCGCGATCGTGATCCACTCGGCTGCCGCGTCCGCCGCGCGCCGCTGGCGCGCGGCAGACGTCTTTGCCGCGCCTTCCGCTTGGATCTTCTTGGCGGCGACGGTAACCGTGCCGCCAGGCTGATTGTATTTCAGCGCGTTGTCGACGAGGTTGGTGACCACTTGCTCCAGTCGCCCCGTATCGCCGGTGATTGGCGGCACCGGCTCGATCACCGTGACAATCGATTCGCCCAACGCTGCCGCGCGCGGGCGGAAGCGGTCGATCCAGACCGGCAGCAATTGCGCGAGGCGGATCGGCTCGCGCGCGAGCGGAATCTGCCCCGACTCGAAACGCGCCAGAGTGAGCAAGTCGCCGACGAGGCGCGTCATCCGCGCCGTCTCGTCGAAAATCGTTTGCGCGGCGCGGCGCGCGCCGACCATGTCCGTCACCGCGCCGTCGAGGATTGCCTGCGCAAAGCCCTGAATGGACGTGAGCGGCGTCTTCAGCTCGTGCGAAACATTCGCGACAAAATCCTTCTCCATTTGCCGCGAGTTCTGCACCTGTTCTGCCATCGTGTTAAAACTCTTGGCGAGTCGATCGATTTCGTCGGCGCCGCCGGCTTGGACGCGATGATCGTACTGTCCGCGCGCAATCGCTTCGGTCCCGCGCGTCAAGCGCACGATCGGTCCGGCAATCGAACGCGCGAGGAGCAGCGCGACGAGCAGAGAAACCAGGAGGGTCACACCGCCGGCGATGAACAAACTCACGCCGATTTCGTCGAGCACGCGAAAGAACGGCGCTTCAAATTGCGCCAGGGCGACGTAGACATTCTGCCCGTTGACCTGACCCGCTGGGATCGCGGCGAAGAGCAAAGTGCGCGCCCCCTCCCTCGTTCGGATCGGATACTCGCCCCACACGTAATCCTGCAAGCGGACGGGCGCGTTGATTCGCACGGTGCGATTCGTCAAGCCGTTCGCGGCGTCCGCCAGCACGAGTCCCTTTTCGGTAATGATCATCACACGTCCCACGTCGCCGGCTTGCTGGTCCAGACGCGTCAGCGCCTCGCGCGGCGGCACACCAGCCAAAAACATCGCACGCGCCTGGAACGCCAGCGGCACCACTGCATCTCCGAGACGGGCGCGTTGAATCTCGATCTGATACTGGCGCAGAATGAAAACCAGGCTCACGGCGATGATGCAGAGAGTGAGCAGGATGATAAAAAAGTGTGTCAGGATCAGACGAGTGCGTAAAGACATCGTTGAATCGTTCGGTCGTTGGGTCGTTGAGTCGTTCGGTCGTTGGCGGCGCAACGACGATTTGACGGCGCAACGATCCAACGATCCAGCTATTCCACTAACTTGTAGCCCACGCCGCTCACCGTTTCGATCTGCGTTTTGGCGCCGGCGAGTTTCTTGCGGAGATGCGCCACGTGCACGTCGACGGTGCGCGTCTCACCGGGAAAATCATAGCCCCACGCGATTTCGAGCAGACGTTCGCGCGTCAGGACAATGCCGGGATTCTGCGCAAAGACGGCGAGCACATCGAATTCTTTGGTCCGCAGCTCCAGCGGTCGCTGCCCCGCCATCGCCTCGCGCCGATCCAGGTCGATCGTGAGGTCGCCCACGGTGAGCCGCTGCGTCTTGGGCGCGGGATTGACCCGGCGGAAAATCGCCTTGACGCGCGCCACCAGTTCGCGCGGATTGAACGGCTTGGTCAGGTAATCGTCCGCGCCCAATTCCAGCCCGATGATCTTGTCGATGTCCTGATCGCGCGCGGTGAGCATCAGAATCGGCACATCCGATTCCTGGCGCACCCGGCGGCACACTTCCCAGCCATCGATGCCGGGCAGCATCAGATCGAGAATGATCGCGGCAGGTTTGAGCGCGCGATATTTCTCCAGCGCCGTCTTGCCGTCGTATGCCGCCTCGATCCGATAGCCCTCTTTTTCGAGATACAATCGTTCGAGTTCGATGATATTCTTTTCGTCGTCGACCAGGAGCAGTGTGGTCATGCACATCTCCCCTATGCGTGCATCAACATGAAAGTGCATGGTGAGCGCACGGTTTCAAGCGACATGCGTCGAGATT
>Ga0272448_1002367_pt1 | contig 23728 bp, 24 predicted proteins | sample YNPCB0191_FD_202220 | JGI IMG/M metagenome (GOLD analysis project Ga0272448, IMG submission 202220) | Hot spring sediment microbial communities from Yellowstone National Park, WY, United States - YNP-CB-019-1 | ecosystem: Environmental > Aquatic > Thermal springs > Hot (42-90C) > Sediment... | reverse complement strand
GCACACCAGGATATCTATGATGTAGCGGTGCTCTTAGCGGGAGCGTGTCAGTATCCTCTGGTTGATTTTACGCTCACCGAGGATAAGGACTTGAGCGAGTAGGAGGTGATATTCCATGAAGGTGCTGGTGATGACTTTTAAGAACGAGGAAGGCCAGAACGTCTCTCTGCGGCTGCGCTATCCCAAGGAAACCCTCACCGATAACCAGGTGAAAACGCTCATGGATACCATCATCGATAAAAACATCTTCGCAACAAGCGGTGGGGATCTCGTAGAGAAGGTTTCGGCGGTAGTCCAGGATACCGAGGCGCAGAGCTTTCAACTTAGCGCATAGCGAGGTATGGTGAAAAGCAAGGCGGAGCCGGAGGAAACATCCTCCGGCTTCAATTACATGGGGAAATCCCTGGATAAAATCGACAAGCGCCTGGAGAAAATGGAGGAGCGGTTGCTTTCGGTGGAAAAGGAAGTCTCGGCGCTGCGAGTGTGGGGAAGCATCCTCTCCTTCCTTTTACCGTCACTGCTTCTCTCGCTTTTACTCTGGAAACTCAAAATCCCATGAAGCTTAAAGAAATCCTCAGAGCGTTTTTGCGAGAGCTCCTTGAAGCGCTCATCGGAAAAGAAGAACGATACGAGGAGCTGCGCTTACGTAACCTCCACCTCTTCTCCTTTCCCGCCGAACTCGATATTATCTTAGCGATTTCCAGGCGGTATTTTCCTCCCTCCGCAAAATATCCGGTGAACCCCCACGCTTTAATCTTAGCGATACGAGAAGCGGAGAAAGGACGTAAAGGTTTTGAGTTTGGGGTTATCGCGGTGAAGGATACCGATTTAGAGACTCAGTGTGCATACGCTTGTGCGACGGTAGCGAAGAACCTGGAGCGCTTTCGAGAAAGTGGCGAAAAAGACTTCATCGCTTTTTTAGGGAAACGCTACGCACCGGTGGGCGCAGCAAACGACCCTCACAACTTAAACTCCCACTGGGTTTCGAATGTGCGGTGGTTCTATGAACGTTTTAGGGGGTGAGAGCGTGGAAATCCTCAAAGATATTCTGGTGCTTTTCCTTCCGGCTTTCCTCTCGGTGTTAGCGGGGAAGCTTCTGCGGGAAAAAGAGAAAGCCGAGCGCTTCTACAAAGCGTTAGCTTTAGCGGAGGAAGCGGTGCTTTTTGTGGAGGATGCTTTTCCGGATTCCCCCGGGGCGGAGAAGCTCAAGAAAGCGATTGAATACCTGAAGGGAGTGCTCGCCAAAGCCGGAGTGTCAATAACTGACACCGAGGCCGAGGCGAAGGTGCGGGCGGCGTATCAGCGGCTCCAGCAAGAAGCGCTCCAGAGAATCCTCAGGAAACTCCTTCCCTAACTCCATTCCCCCCTCATCCCCCCGGGGGTAACTCCGGGGGGGTATTTTTGAGCGCCGAGACCTCTCGACCGGTTTTCCGGAAATCCAATTTTTTCGAGATCGTTTTCAAAAATAAAGGCGATTCCTCACTGCAATCCATCCCATTCCTCACCCTCCTAAACTTTCCCCTCTCCATTCTCCCTGCTCCGCCTGGATGCTCACTCCTTGAGGGGATACCCGAAGTGTTTCTTACCTATCCCGCGGTACTTCGATTCCCTTCCTGAGCATACGATATACCCTCCCAGCGCTGAACCTCTGGATCACCAAGCCATCGGAACTTTTGAATCTCTCCGCCGCAGAAGTGATGGGTGTGAGAGGTGAGAATACCTTTGATTCGCAAAAACTCCCCAGAGGAGGTAACTCGAGTCAGTTCGGCGAAGTTCATACCCCTCATCCTCAGAAGGAGAGCATATGGTGGATTCTATTGGGAAATCACCAAAGGAGTATGTGTTCTGGCACAAAATTCGTGACGCTATGCATCAATCCTTTATCGTACCTTCTGAGAGCCTAAAAAATCTGTAAGAAACTCACCGAAACGCCACTTTGCCATCACCATTTGTTCACTCAAAACAATCTGGGAGTATGGAAAGCAAGCGAGAACTCCCGGATGCGTCTTTCCGCAAGTTTCACATACTCTTCGTTTATCTCGTATCCCACGTAGCGTCGGCGGGTTTTCACTGCCGCAATTGCTACCTGCCCACTGCCCATAAATGGGTCTAAAACAATTTCTCCCTCATAGGTGTAAAGCTGGATCAGCCGGTACGGTAACTCTACTGGGAAGGGAGCCGGATGTCCAACTTTTGTAGCCGGCTCAGCAGGAAACGTCCATACGCTCTTGGTAAATTCAAGAAATTCCTCTCTCGTAACGGTACTTCTTCTCCCCAGGTCTTCCCTCGAGAACATATCCTTAGAGAAAACCAGAATGTATTCATGAATATCCCTCAGGGTAGGATTTTTCGCCGAAAGCCAGCTACCCCATGCAGTCGAAGGACTGCCACTTGAAGCCTTGTTCCAGATGATTTCGCCCCGCATCAAAAATCCCAAATCAAGCATGTCTTCTATAATAAAGGCATGAAGGGGGATATAGGGTTTTCTCCCCAGATTCGCGATGTTGATACACGCTCTGCCGCCGGGAACCAGCACCCTTTTTACTTCACTCCACACCCTCTTCAAGAATGCCCTATATTCACTCAGGGTGAGATTCCGGTCGTACTCTTTCCCCACATTGTAAGGAGGAGAGGTAACCATAAGATGGATGCTCCTGTCGGGTAACTCATCCATTTTTTCACTCGACTTACAGAGGATTTTATCCAAAAACTCCGGTGGCACCGGATTTTCCACATACTTGACTGGATTCTCTCTGGGTAACTGCTCATACAATCTGCTGGTATAGAAGGGGGTGGCATCGTGATTCACTCTTCCCGGAGAACCGAAGGCGCTTGTTTTGGTGCCGTTTTTTCGGCGCTGAAGCCCCATTCAATCCTCCCTCCATAGATCAACCCATCGTCTGTAGGGGTTCAACGCTATCTCCTTTTTCCAGTATATGGAAATACTCTTTGTCTCTCTATCGCGAACGAGCTCAGATAATGCTTCTTTACTTATTTCAACGCCTCTGGGATTGGTTCCGGGTTTTGGAAGTTTAATATAGTTTTTCCCTACCCATTTCCGCAAAAACCCGTTGTTGCACGGCTAACGGGATGGAGTAAAACCCTCCTGTGCCACCCCAGTTGATTTGCACGAGCACAATATCGCAGTGAGGGCGATAGCTCTCCCGAAATTCTTTTGCTTTTTGGGCATCGACAGTCCATATCAGTTTTACACCACCAAAGCTTTTACCCGTGATGGTTTTAATGGATATCGGCTCACCGAATAATTTGACATCGACCTCCGGTTCGGTTATGGGAATCTCGGTTTTAACGTTTGCTTCACCAAATTTGTAAATAAGCAGGGCTACGATGATCCTTTCTCGAGCCGAGCCAACTTCCATCCCGGTTTTCCCTGCTCTGGAGCTCTCTCATTCTGCCAGTTGAAACAGATCAGGCAAACGTCTTTTTATCCTTTCTACCAGTTCCGCGTCTTCGAATATCTCTGCAAGACTTCCGGGCATCTCCTATTCTTCCGTTTATTCTCCCAACACCTGATTATCCCCATCCCCGCACACCTCAATCCGGTTCTTCATACCCCTTTGAGAAACCACCGCCAGGTTACAATCTCCCCCTGAGTGCACTATACAACATCAAAAGATGTTTATCAATAGACGGTATCGCTTCCCACCCGCTATCCGATTCTCTGGAGCGTGAAACCGACGGATTGAGAGAGGAAAAAATTCTGGAGCCGGCGATCCGACTTGAACGGACAACCTGCGGATTACGATTCCGCTGCTCTGCCATTGAGCTACACCGGCTCCGAAAATATTGTAGTCAAGCGCTTTCCGGCAGTCAAGCTTTTTCCATCAAACCATGAATCCGCTGCTTTCAACGAAAAAGTGGGGGTGAAGTCAAGCACTCCCATTAAAAACCCTTCCGCAGAGACTCCACAACTCCCCCGCCGAACTTGCAGAGGGTGCGGATCAGTGTTTTTCTTTCATCATCAGGTCCTGCATCGTGCGGAGTTTCACCACCAGGGAGTCCGAATCGAGTTCCACGTCCTGGTAGGTAATCACCGCGCCTTTCGGGATGGGCCGGAGGACTCGAGCCCTGGCGATAACGCCGATGGGCACTGCGTTCTGCGCTTGGGCGTCGGCGAAGGTTTCGATTCTCCCGAAAACATCGAAACCGCCGATACCGTCCACCATCTGTCCTACCGAAAGGTCGCGTTTGGCTACCGCTACCACTTCGGAATGGAAGTGCAGGGAGTTGATGGTCGGTTCCCCCAGGATACAGGCTCTGGCTACCGAAATGGGGGTCTCGAAACTGCACAGGTGGTAGGGTCGATACAAGGTATAGTACGGACCATCACCCATGGAGTAAAACTTGAGGTCCTGCCGGAGGTGCGTCGAAGCAGTGGTGATCACCACGAATACCCCTGGGGCGACTTTTCCGGTAGAGTAATCCACCACGAAATCCCGTTCGAAAATACCGCCGTCTTTTTTGGGGATGTACACCCGGGAAAGGTCGGGGACATCCACTTTCTCCCCGTGCATCCCGGGGATATCGGGGAGCGCGCCGGTGGCGTTGGAAACTTCGGCCATCTCCACCATGGTTTTGGTGCCATCCACAAAAGCACAGAGCATCTTGGGGTTCATGTTTTTGCGCAGTGCTTCTTCCCGGCAATCGTCAGGGGTAGCAAAGAAATTGACGGGGTTGTTCTTGCCCTTGCCGATGCACACCACCTGGAAACCCAAAATACGCGCAAAGCGGTAGAGCTCGATCACCGCACCGGGTTCGTCACCGGCCGAAACGGTGTAGACCACCTGCGCTCGATCTGCCATTCGTTTTAAAAGCCAGCCCACCGTCACGTCGGTCTCTACGTTGAGCATCACCACGTGTTTCCCCTGGAGAATGCTTTCCCAGGCTACCCGAGCTCCCACTTCCGGAGAGCCGGTCGCTTCGACCAAAGCGGCCAGCGCTTCGACTTCGGTGAGTAAAACCGCCGAAGGTGTTACCACCACCCGGCCGGCTTGAAGGGCTTCCTGCGCCTCGCTCCTTTTTTCGGTGACGGTGATGTCTTCCCGGCGGTATCCCACCTCCGTAAAAGCCCGCACCCCCCGCTCCACCTCCAGGTCGGCGATGGCGGTAATCCGCAAACCCGGCATCTGGTGGGTGAGGTTCACCATGCCGCTTCCCATCTGCCCACAGCCCACAAGACCTACCTTCAGGTATTCTCCGGCCGATTCCCGTCGTTTCAATTCTTCCAAAAGTCTGTACATAGAAAAGACTCCTTTCTATACCATCTGATGATGGATTTCCCGTAACGCAAAATACAGTTCCCGGTAAAGGGGGAATTTCTCCTGGTAGATGCGGTGGTTTTCTTCCTGCGGTTCAAAAACACTCTTTACCCGCACCATTTCTTTTGCGGCTTCTTCCGGAGAGGCATACACCCCTTCCCCCACCGCCGCCAGGATCGCCGCGCCCAGGACGCTGGCGTCCTCATACTCCAGGGTTTTTACCGCTTTACCGAAAATGTCGGCACGAATCTGCAGCCACAGGGGAGACCGGGAACACCCTCCGGTTACCCGGATTTCCTCAAAGGTGATTCCCTGCGCTTCAAAGAGATCCACGCTGATTTTCTGTTCGAAAACCACCCCCTCCAGGATGGCCCGCAGGATATCGCCCTCACCGGTAGCCAGAGTCATTCCCACGAAGGCGGCTTTGGAAGCAGCATCGATCCAGGGGGTACCGCTACCCACCAGGTGGGGAAGCGCCAGGACCGAAGCGGGTTTCGGAGAGACCCTTTCCATGAGGACTGCATAGGGATCCCGGTCCTTTTCCCGTTCTACGAGACACTTCCCCAGGGTATCCCGGTACCAGCGTAAAAAAAGACCGGCAGTCTGGTTGAGGGTGGCCAGAAGAAACTTCCCCGGTAACACGTGGCTATAGCACGAAAAGGTAAGGGGATGAATCCGGAGCACCACCGCTTTATCCGTAACCGGGATACCGAAAACTTCCGCGGTGCCGGCATTGTCGAAGGCAATGGTTTCCTGCGTGGAACCCGCTCCCAGGGCTGCACAGCACTGGTCGTGCCCACCCGCCACGAGTTTGAGGTCTTCGGAAAGCCCAAGGATAGAGGCCAAATCCGCTTTGATTTTGCCGATCACCGTTCCCGAAGGGACACAGGAAGCCAGGTTTTCTTCGGTAAGCCCCAGGTAAGCGAGGATTTCTGTAGACCACCGTTTGGCATTCCGGTCAAAGAGCATGGTCTTGCAGGCCATGGAGTGGTCGATGACGGGGATACCTCCCAGTCGCAAAAACAGAAAGTCCTCGTAACAGAGGATTTTGCGACTGCGCCGGAAAATATCCGGTTCGTGGTGGCGAACCCAGAGGATTTTGGCCGCACTGGTTAAAGGATGCACCGGAACCCCCGCGGTTTGAAGGAGCCATTCCTTCCCAAAATGCGCTTCCAGTTCTGCACTTTCTTTCTGTGCCCGCATATCCATACCCAGAATCGCCGGTCGAAGCACCTTTCCAGCTTCATCAAGAAAGATCACCGCTTCCCCCTGGGCCGATACCGAGAGGGCCACCGGCTTCTGTGGCGCACCCCGGAGCACCTCAAGCAAGACCGCCAGAACCGCTTCCCAGACCTCCTCGGGGTCCTGCTCGGCCCATCCCGAAACCACACTCCGATAACCGTACTCCCGGGAAGCGCTTCCCAGACTATTACCGCCTTCATCAAAAAGAGCCGCTTTACAGCGGGTGGTTCCCACATCTAAACCGAGAAAGAGCATTCCCGTCCTCCTTTCGTATCTTTTCCCAGGTATTCCGCTATGGCCCGGGCTACCTCCAGCGCCCCCTGCTCCACGGTACTGCGGCAGGCACCGGCGATGTGGGGGGTGAGAATCACCTGGGCACATTCGGCCAGGGGATGCTTTCCCCGGCAGGGTTCTTCGCAGAGGGTATCGATGCAGGCTATCCGTGGGGCACCCCTTCGCAGGGCCTCAAGAAGCGCCGCCTCGTCCACCAGTTCCCCCCGGGAGGTGTTCACGAAAATCGATCCCGGCTTCATGAGGGAAAACTCCCGTACCCCCAGGAGTTTCCCGTTTTCCCCGTCGTAACGCACATGGAGCGATACGATATCGGCATTCCGCAAAAGCTCCTCCAAAGCCACCTTTTCTACCCCATATTCCCGCATCGCTTCATCGGGCACGAAAGGATCGGTAGCAAGAATCCGTTCCACCCCGATGGCCCGCAAAAGCTGCGTCAGTCGGCGAGCAATCTTCCCAAAACCGAGAAGTCCCACCACGGTGTTTCGGAGAGGCGGGGCAGCGTGCTCATAGCAAAAATACCGGCTCTGGGTCCACAAACCGGAAGCCATCTCCTGGGAAGCTTCGAGGATGCGCCGGCGGGCCAGAATGAAAAGGCCCAGGGTGAATTCGGCCACCGCCTCGACGCTCCGTTCCGGCACAAAAAAGAGAGGGATATTCCTCTTCCGAAGTGCCTCGCGGTCGATGTTCACCGGCCCACTCCGCAGGCACCCCACCACCCGCAGGCGCGGGGCCGCACCGAGAAGTGCTTCGTCCACAAGGCCCATCTGGGTCACCAGGATCTCCGCCTCTTCGGCCTCTTTGAGCGCCTCCTGCGGATAGGGAATATACTCCCGCAGGCGCTCCCCATGGGAGAAAGAAACCTCGGGCCACCCCAGATCATAGTAAACCTTCTCTACCCCCTCAAAGAAGGGAACCTGAGAAGTAGCCCACTCAAAAACCGCCGGGGTGAAGAAGCGATCTGCAAAAATCAGCGCCTTACGCATCCCTACAGAAATTTCCGGATGAACTCCGCCGCATACCGGGCGTGCTCATCGTAGACCGAAGGGTCGACCTTCTCTCGGAAAGCAAAGTAGGGGTCAGCATGGGGAGGAATGTACTCCAGGACCAGATATCCCGCAAACTGGATGTCCCGCAGTGCCGCCATGATGCCCGCCCAGTCGAGGTGCCCTTTGCCGGGAAGATCCCGCTGATTGTCGGCCACGTGCATGTGGTAGAGCCATCCTCGGGCGGAGCGAATGGCCTCAGGGATATTGGATTCTTCGATATTCATGTGGAAAAGGTCTCCCATAATTTTCACACTGGGGAGATTCACTTCCCGGGCGAGTTTTACGGCCTGTTCCAGCCGATTCACAAGATACGTCTCGAAGCGGTTCCAGGGTTCGATCACCAGGGTGACACCCCGGGATTGGGCGTATTCACCGCATTCCCGCAAACCTTCCACCGCGTATTTCCACTCCTCTTCTGGGGGGAGCTCCCGGGTGATGCGCATGTTTGCGGTGGGAGCGACAATCACCACCTCGGCACCGATTCGCTCGGCCATATCGATGGTGCTTTTGGTGTATCGTCGAGCATTTTGGCGAATCTCGGGATTGGCGCTCGTAAAATCCCGTTCCTTCTTCCAGATGTTGCAGATGGAACCTGCCCGGAGGTTGTAGCGGGCCAGCAAAGACCGCACCATGCCCCAATCATAAACTTCCGGTTCACCCACAAATTCCACCGCATCGTAACCGAAACGGGCCAGGCGGGCGATACTTGCCTCCACCGGTTCATTCCCAAAGACCAGGATATTATAGGATAATTTCATGATATCTCATCCTCCGAAAGGATTTTGGCCCGGAGACGGGCCAGTTCCTGAAAGTCTTCTTTCAGGTGCTCATAGAGCTTCCGATAGAGCCGGTAGTACTCCCCATAGAGGGCGTGGTTGTGCGGCGAGGGTTCCAGGGGGTCCACGTACTCGGCAAGTTCTTTGGCAATCTGAAAATCAGGAAAAATGCCCCCGGCTACCCCGGCAAGAATCGCCCCACCATAGGGAGCACCGGTGCGGTTTTTCAAAAACACCGTGCGAATCCCAAAGACATCGGTGATAATCTGCCGCCAGAGCCGACTTCGGGCGCCACCCTCGTTGAAAACGATGGGTAAGTTCACCTTCCAGCCGGCTTCTCGAATGAGCTCGAAATTGTGGTAGAGCGCATAGGCCACCGATTCCATAAGAGCCCGGACGATGTGGCCTTTGGTGTGGGAAAGCGATAAACCGAAGAGAACTCCCCGGGCGTTGGGGTCCCAGAGGGGAGTCCGCTCCCCCATAAAGTACGGAAGGGCGATGAGGGCTTCACTCCCGGGTGGGACCTTCTCCGCTTCCAGATTGAGGAGGTCATAGGCGCTCACCCCGGTTAGGCGTTCCACCTCCACCTCAAGCTGCGAGAAAGCATCCCGGGCGTAGCGCAGAAGCTGTCCCCCGGTGGTGGTGGTGGGAATGGTCACATAGGTGGTCCGGGAGTCCACGGCATGGGGACAGACCAGCATCTGGGGAAGAAAATTGGTGCTCTTGTGGACGATGCCGAAGTTCCCACAGGTCCCCAGATTCATCTGGATATCACCCTCGGCAATGACACCGCTGGCCACACAACTCACACAGAAATCCACTGCTCCGGCACAGACCGGGGTTCCGGCGGCAAGTCCCGTGGCCTGACTGGCTTCTGCGGTAACTTCCCCCACGATCTCCTCACAGGAAAAAACCGCAGGAAAAATGTCCGGAGACAATCCGATTTCCCGCAACATATCGGTATCGAAGCGGTGGTTGCGGATATCCCAGGCCACGCCGTAGAAAGCCGCCGACCCCACATTCACGGTGGGTCTACCGGTCAACTTCATGGTCACAAACCCATCGGCGGTCAAGGCATAACGGATTTTCCGGAAGCTCTCCGGACGGTGGTTTTTCTCCCACAGGAGGTTGACGAGCATGGGATGGTCGTCCACCGGATTCCCGGTGAGGGCAAACATCCGCTCCGCCCCCAGATTCGCCTTGAGAAAACGAACCTCTTCCTGGGCCCGCCGGTCCATGAGATTATAGGCCAGATTGATAGGTTCACCATCCTCATCAACCATCACCAGATTGGGAAGCGCCGAAGAGACTGCCACCCCTTTGATATCCCCGGGGTTCACTTTCGATTTATGGAGGCATTCCCGGATGGTCTCACAGGCTACCTGCCAGTAACGCTGGGGATCGTGCTCCGACCAGCCCGGTTTCTGAATGATGATGGGATATTCCCGGAAGGCATAAGCCAGCACTTTTCCCCGCTCGTCGATAATGCAGGCCTTGCCACCTCCGGTGCCGTAATCAATTCCCACAAGATACGAAGACAATGCTCACACCTCCTGGAGTCTAACAGTGAAGGTAGACTTCGATACCGAAATAGGTGGAGAGCGCTTCTTGCACCGCCAAGGCTACCTGCGAGAGGTTAATGGCCACGTGGTGCTCAAAACCGTTCTTGCAGATGAAAAAGAGCAACTGCTGGAGGTTGGGAATCCGCGCCACCCCCCAGGCTCCGAAGGTGGAAGCCACATCCCGGGTGATTTCCCCCTCTCCCACATAGGCCTTGATCCCGCCCCGGAGGTCGTCGGTGGAAAGACGCAGGAAAGTGAACGGTCCAGGCCGGATGTTCCCCCGACAGCTTCCATAGGCATTCTCCTGCCCTACCGTGGTACCGATGACATCGGCATAGCGCATTTCCATCTTCTCGAACACCGATTTGGGATAATTCCCACAGTGGAAGAGCACACACTTTTCGGGATCGTTGCCAAAATTGTTATTCCAGTCCACAAGCGCCGAGGGCTTTTCGGAAGCCAGGCGGAGGATGTACATCGCCAGCACCCCGGCCACATCCACTTCACAGGCCGAGGGCATGAGCTTCTCACCCATCATGCTCATCACCCCACAGGGGGTGATGCCCAGGTTATATTCCATGGAGGTCCAGCACTGAATGGCCGTGGCCTTGAGGTCGTTTTCCGCCATCCAGCGTTCCACCACCAGCCCAAAACGAGCCATGGTGAGGAGTTTCTCCTCGGGCACCATATGCACATCGCAGTAAGAACGAATTTCATCGAGTTTCCGCCGGGCATCTTCTTCGGAAACCTTCTCCATGGCGAACATCACCTCGGAGAGGTCGATGGTTTCCACCGATATGCCGTACATTTCGAGAATCTTTTCCGAAAAACGAACCGTGTTGAAGGCCGATGGCCGAGCTCCGATGGCCCCAATCTTGAGATTTTTCAGACCCCTCACGATCCGGCACACCTGGGCAAACCGCCGCAGGTCTTCCCGGAAAATTTCTTCTTCCGGCCATACGGTATGGAGACGGGTGAGCGAGAAGGGAATTCCAAACTGCGCGAGGTTATTGCACACCGAAATCTTCCCACAGAAAGCATCCCCTCTTCCCGCCAGATCCAGATGTTCCGGATCATCGGGAAAGGCATGCACCAGAACCGGCACTTCCAGGCCGCTCAACCGTAGGGTATTGGCCACCCCTTTTTCATCCCCGAAGTTGGGGAGGGTTACCACCACCCCGTCTATGCGCTCGGCTTGCGCTTTGAAAAGCGCAGCGCACTTCTTGGCATCCTCCCAGGTTTCCACCGTTCCCAGTTTGGTGTCTTCCAGCGAAGGGCAAACCACTTCAAAACCTTCCTCGGCGAGAACCTTCAACATCCTTTCCCGTCCCGACACAGCCAGTGAATCCGGGAAAAATCCCCGATTCCCCACGATAAGCGCCAGAACCTGTGCCAACCGAAACACCTCCTATCGTTTTCGAAAAGCTCCCGAACGGACAATGTCGATGAATACTGCCAGAAGAATCACCAGGCCTTTCACCACCTGATGGTAGTAAACACTCACCCCAAAAAGAACCATGGCATTGCGGATGAGGACGATGACTAAAGCACCCCAGAGCGTTCCGATGATGTTGCCCCTCCCGCCGAAAAGGCTGGCCCCACCGAGCACCACCGCCGAGACCACGTCGAGCTCCAGGCCGTAGAGCATATTGGGCTTGGCGGCATTCAATCGACCCATCTGGATGAGTGCGGCCAGAGCGGCACACAGGCCACTTATGGTATAGACCAGGGTCTTCACTTTGGCCACGTCGATCCCGCTCAAACGAGCGGCACGGGGATTACTCCCCACGAGATACACCGATCTCCCAAAGACGGTTCGGTTGAGGACATACCAGGCAATGAGGTAGAGAACGACGACAATAATGCCGGCTACCGGAAAGTAACCGATTTCTCCGGATCCGATCCGGGTGACAATGTCGGGAAAGCCGTAGACGGACTTGGCCCTGGTGGAAAGCATGGCCAATCCTCTTCCCAGACTCAAAGTTCCCAGGGTCACGATAAAAGGTACCATCTTGAGACGAGAGACCATCACCCCGTTAAAAAGCCCAAAACCCAGTCCCACGAGCACCATAAAGAGAAAAGAAGGAAACACTCCCCATCCCTGGGACATGAGGATGGCCCCCATCATGGCTGCCAAGACCAGGCTGGAAGCCACCGAAAGGTCGATGCCCGCGGTGATGATCACCATGGTCATGCCGATTCCCAAAATGCTGGTGATCACCACGTCCAGCCAGAGGTTGAAGAGGTTGTAGTGGGTACGAAACTGGGGGGAAGCAACGGCCATGAAGATGAAAAAGGCCACCATGAAAAAGAAAATGAACTGTTCACCGAAAAGGTTGCTCCATTTTCTCATCCCTCATCCTCCCTTGCCCTGCCGGGCGCATCACGCCCGGCAGGTGATGAACCCAACTCCGCAATTACTGCCCTTTTTGCTCCGTGTATACCCGGTAGCCCCACACCCGTTCCTTGATGAAATCGAGGTTCTCGGGGCACAGTCCGAGCACCGGCACATAGCGTTCCTTCACCGGAGGCTTCTTCCCTTCCTTGAAGTACTGGGCGAAGACTTCGATGGCATTGGCCACGAACTTGTCAATAGCCTGAACGGCGCTGAAGTCGTAGTATCCGGCGATCATGTTTTCTACCGCAAACTGGTCTCCGTCCACCCCCACCATCACGACGTGGTTGGGGTCGGTCCGCGGAACCCACTTCCCGAGTTGCTTCAGGGCCGAGATGGTTCCGGAAAGCCAGGGTTCACCGGGGAGGAAAACCACTTTGATGTTGGGGTTGGCCTGGAAAGCGTTGATGGTGGCGTCAAAGGCTTTACCCACATCCATGCCCAGGTTGGGCTCGGCCACAACCTTCAGGTTGGGCCACTGCGAGACTTCAAACATGAATCCCTGGTAACGTTCTTCGACCGAGTCCACCGAGGGGTCGAGCCGCTCGATGAAGATCTCAATCGGACCGGGGTTATCTTTGAAGAGATGTGCCACGTACACCGCGCAGAGTCGCCCGGCGTTGAAGTTGTCGGTTTCTTCGTGGTAGAAGACTTCGCCACCGAAAGACTTCCGGTCCACGGTGATCACCGGAATCCCCGCTTTGTTGGCTTCTTCAACCGCTTTCACGATACCAAAGGAATCGATGGTGGTAATCACGATCCCGTCCACGCCGGCGGCGATGAAATCGCGTACCTGTTCAAACTGCCGGTCGATATCGTTCTCGGCACTCACCACGGTCAACTTCACACCCAGCTCCTGGGCTTTGAGTTCTGCCTGACGTTTCATCTCCACAAAGGCCGGCGAGAAAAGACCCGGAACGGTGACACCGATGTGAATCTCCTTTTGGGCCAACGCCATCGTCCCGAAAACCACAACCAGCACCGATACCAGAAGAACAACCCATCCTTTCCTCATTGACTGAACCTCCTTTCAAATTCTGGTTAAAAACGACACCGAAATACCGACACTCCCGAAAAGAGAAGCATCACCCGTCTTTTGACACCACCTCCTCTCAGGTAACAATCCCCAATCGCCTCTGGCGAAAGGTATCCAGAATCACAGCGAGCAGAATGACACTCCCCTTGAAGATATCGTAATAGAACGCCGAAACGTTGAGAATGGTCAGAGCAGTATTGATCAGGGTAATGATCAGCGCTCCCATCAACGAACCCCAGACGTTCCCCACGCCACCGGAAAAGCTGGTGCCTCCCAGGATGACGGCGGTAATCACGTCAAACTCCATCCCCACACCCAGGGCAGGAACTACTCCATCCATCCGGGCACAGAGGATCAAACTGGAAACACCGACGAAGAATCCATGGAGGAGATAGACGAGAAAAACGATCCGGGGAACATTGATCCCGGCCTTGAAGGCCGCTTCCCGGTCGCCTCCCACCGCATACACGTAGGTCCCAAAACGACTTTTCTCCAGGACGTAATAGGCCAGAAGATAACAGGCCAAAAGGAGGATGACGGCCACGGGGATGTTCCCCACGTAGCCGATACCCAGCCGGGAAATGAGCGGGGGCATCCCGTAGATCGAGGCGGCATCGGTAAACTGAAAGGCAAAACCGCGGAAAATACCCATGGAAGCCAGGGTAGCGATGAGGGGCACCATCTTCAGGCGGGTAATCTGTAAACCGTTGAACACTCCCACCCCCACCGCGGCCAAAAGAATGATGAGCAGTCCCACCACCGGCGAAAGCCCCGCCCGTTTCATGGCCAGAACTCCCAGAGCCACCGCAAAATAGGCCGCCGAACCCACCGAAAGGTCGATGTTGGCGGTGATGATCACAAAGGTCATCCCCACCGCCATAATGCCGATGGTCGAAGCGGAAATCAGGATATTCCGGATGTTGGAGAGCGAGAAGAATGCCCGCGGCAGGAAAAGACCGAAGATGATGAAGAGCAACACCACACTGGTATAGATGCCGTAATCGACAAAAATACTCCCTAACCCCCTGCGGGACCTGGAAACCGAAGCTCTACGAGACATGGACTTTCTCTCCTCCCGTGGCATAGTACATCACCTTTTCCTGGGTGGCTTCTTGACGGGGAATCTCGGCCACCACTTCACCCTCATACATGATGAGGATCCGGTCGCTCATGCCCAGGATTTCTTCAATCTCCGAAGAAATGAAGATGATACCCATTCCCCGCTTGGCCAAGTCGGCCACAATGTGGTAAATTTCCGCCTTGGCTCCCACGTCGATTCCCCGGGTGGGCTCGTCCACGATGAGTACCTTGGGAGAAGCAGAGAGCCATTTGGCCACCACCACTTTCTGCTGGTTGCCACCGCTTAAGTTTCTGGCCAGCTGGTAAATGGTGGGGGTTACAATCCGCAGATCGTGGACGTACTTCTCGGCCACTTCCTTTTCCCGTTTGAGATCCAGGCTGAAACCCTGGCGGAGACCATGCCAAAACATGGCCATACTGATGTTCTTATAGACCTCCATCTCCACCGCCAGACCTTCACCTCTCCGGTCCTCGGTGAGAAATCCCACTCCGTGGGCAATGGCCTCTCGGGGATGCGAAAAATACACTTCCCGACCCTCCAGGAACACCCGTCCCCCGTTCCGGCGATAATCACCCACGATGGTCCGGGCTACTTCGGAGCGACCCGCTCCCACCAGCCCAAAGATTCCCAGGATTTCACCTCTCCGCACCGAGAAGCTCACGTTGCGGAAGTACGGTTCTCTGGTGAGATTTTCCACCACCAGGACCGTCTCACCCTCTTTGCGATCATTCCCCTGGGGAAACATCATGGAAAGCTCCCGGCCCACCATCTTGCGAACCAGTTCCATTTTGTTGGTCTCCCGCACCGGCGTGGTATCGATGACTTCCCCATCGCGCATCACGGTCACCGAGTCACAGATTTCGAAAATTTCGTTCAGACGGTGAGAAATATAGATAATGGTCTCCCCCTGAGCCTTCAACTCTCGAATGATGCGAAAGAGATTCTCCACCTCCTTGTCGGTTAATGGAGAAGTGGGCTCGTCGAGAACAAAAATCTGACTTTTGAAAGACAGGGCCTTGGCGATCTCCACCATCTGTTTTTCCGCCAGGGTAAGGTCTTTCACCAGGATCCGAGGATCCCGGTCCAAACCTACCCACCTGAGAAGCTCCCGAGAACGATCGTAGAGGGTGTTAAAGTCGATCCGGCCGGCGTTACTCACCGGAAGATTGGAGATGAAAATATTTCTGGCGATGCTCAAAAAGTTAAAGAGCGTGGGTTCTTGATGGATGAAAGCAATCCCCAGCCGCCGGGCCTCATGAGGATCACGAATGAACACCTTTTGTCCGCCGATGAAAATCTCACCACCATCCGGCTGGAGCACTCCTCCCAGAATGTTCATGAGGGTGGATTTTCCGGCTCCGTTTTCTCCCACCAGGGCGTGGATTTCTCCCTTCTTCACCAGGAAGGTCACGTTCTTTAAGGCGTGCACCCCCGGGAAGTTTTTGCTGATGTTGCGCATTTCCAGGAAATATTCGCTCACATCTTCACCCCTTCCCCATACCCCTAAGGGCGGTCTCTCGCATTACCCGAAGCGACTCTTGAAGGTTTCTCTCCGGACGGAAGAGACCGGAGCTACCACCGATGAGCACCCGGGCACCGGCCTCAACCACTTCCGGAATGGTCCTCTCGTTGACATTCCCATCAACCTCAATATCACAATGCAATCCCAGATTGACGATACGTTGAGCGAGCTGGCGAATCTTTGCCGTGGTGCCGGGAAGAAAGGGTTGCCCTGCAAAACCGGGATATACCGCCAGAACGAGCACCATTTCCACCTCGGAAAGCAAGGCATCCGAAATCATTTCCGCAGGCGTCTCGGGTCGAAGGGCCGCCACCGGTTTTGCTCCCGCCAGACGAATCGCCTCAGCAAAGCCCTCCGGATTGGGGGTCGCTTCAACGTGATAGGCGATATAATCGGCACCCGCTTCCACAAACTGCTGGAGATACTTCTCGGGATGAAAACACGCCAGGTGCGCTTCAAAAGGCACCCGGGTATATCGCCGCAGAGAGGACAACACCGGAGGACCCATGATGAAGGTGGAAGCAAACTGCCCGTCAACGATATCAAAGTGAAAGAAGGAAACACCACCTTCTTCGAGTTCCTGTATCTCCCTGGCAAGGTGCCCAAAATCGGCACAGGCCATGGAAGCCGAAATATGAATCCCATCCTTCATGGCTTAAAAACCACCTTCAAGGCTTCTCCCCGCAGGAGCGCCTCGATACCCTGCTTGAAATCCTCGAGGGGGAGCACATGGGTAATATACTCCCGAGCATGAATCCGCCCCGAAGCAAAGAGGGACAGAGCGGTTTCGTGGTGTTTCGGAGAAAAGGTGGTGGCTCCAATAACGTGGAGACCCTTATAATGGATGGCGTTACTGTCGAAGAGAACCTGACTGGCGTCCCTGGGAAGCCCTCCAAAGAAAAGGACCCTTCCTCCCTTCGCCGCCATTTCCAGGGCTTCTTGCTGCGCTTCGCCGGAAGGACAGGCGACCACAATCACCGAAGCGCCAAAACCGCCGGTGATTTCCCGGACTTTCTCGAGGTGATCCTTGGTGCCGTTACCACCGGGAAGGAGATAATCGGGATGGAACCGCGAGGCAAGTTCCAGCCGGGCGGGTAAAACATCGATGAGCGCCACCATCCTCGCTCCCCGTGCCCGGGCAATCTCCACATGGAAACAACCAATGGGACCGGCCCCCACGATCACCACGAGATCCTCTACCGAAGTTCCCGCCAGTTCCTGGGCGTTCACACAGGAAGAAGCCGGCTCAGAAATGGCTGCTTCTTCAAAAGAAAGCCCTTCGGGAATCTTGTGGATGCTCCCGAAAGCCAGAGCTTCTTCGGGGATGGCCATGTATTCGGCAAAACCTCCCGGCCAGGCCTGCGCCAGTTCCCGCTGGTTGACGCAGAGGTAATAGATACCCCGCCGGCAGTACCAGCAACGCCCACAGTAAACCGGAGGCGCCACCGCCACCCGATCCCCCTCTCGAAAACCCTGCACTTCTTTCCCCACCTCCACCACTACCCCGGCCACCTCATGGCCGATAATCCAGGGGGGGTTCACCCGATGGTGGCCGCTTTTATAGGTCCGCAAATCCGAACCGCAAAAACCACAGGCCTCCACCTTCACCACCATGGTCCTCGGTGTGCACGCGGGTTTCGGCACTTCCCGCAACTCCATTTTTCCCGGTCCCAGAAATACCAGTGCTTTCAAGAGCCCTTACCCCTTTCGTTTCAAGACTTCCCGAGCCGTATCTTCATCGGTAACCAGAATCTTTATAAATCCTCCCCGCAAAGCTCCCAGGACGGCCTCCACCTTGTAGCGCCCCCCGGCAAGACCAATGACGTCGGGCATTTTGCGCAGGTCTTCCAGAGAAACAGCAATGGTTTTACGATGGAGTTCTAGATCCAGGACCTGCCCCTCGGCGTCGAAGAACTGCCCCAGGATATCCCCCACCCCACCTTTCTGGCGAATAATCTCCATGTCCTGGCGATCGATGAAACCGGCCTGAATATAGGTGGAGTGTTCGATATCTGCCACGCCAATACCCAGGATGGAACATTCCACCTGCCTGGCCATTTCAAAGGTTTTGCGATTCACCCTTTCCGAAAGGTAGAGATCCCGTGCTTCCGGGCTCTCGGCTACTTCGGGAGCATGGATGTAGTAACACTGTCCGTTGAAGGCCAGAGATAATCTCTCCCCAATATTGAAAGGGTTCATAAAGGCTCCCAGGGTTAACCCCCCGGCCAGGCTCACAAAACGAACCTCCTGCGTTGCATCAACCGGAAAAAGATTCTCGGCAAAGGCCCGGAGGGCTTTGCCCCAGCTAAACCCAACCAGGTGCCACTTCCAGATATTCTGGGAGAAATAGAGCGCCCCACCGCGACCGATATTTTCCACCGTTTCGGTGTCGTTTTTCCCGGAAGGAACCACCACCGCATCCTGAAGCGCGAAAGCTTTTTTCAGCTCCTTTTCCAGCGAGAGGAGGTTCACCTGGGGAGCTTTAATGAAAAATTTTACAATACCATGCTTTCTCGCCCGATCAAGAATCCGGGTTACTTTGGGGCGAGAAAGCCGCAACATATCGGCAATGTCGTTCTGATTATAACCCTCCTGGTAATGCAACCAGGCCACTCTAACTATAAGATCATCATCCGGCGAAGCACGCACGCTTCTTGAACCTCCTTTTCAACCCGAATATACCACATAACGTTATATATTTCAATAGTAGAAAAAAATTTTATTTTTCTCCGATGAAGAGACAATCACCGTAAAAGGGGGGCATTTCGATATACGCTCTTCCTTCTTCAAATCGGATTAGCGGCTCGAAAAAGCGCTTTCTTTCAAGGTCGATAACCAGGTAGCGACCATACTGCCGTACATCAAGCTGTAACGTTACCGTCTGCGCAAACGGGGTATAGAGAGCGAATTTTCTGCCATCTTCTGCCACCGTTAAACATATTTCCTGCGGAGCGCCCACAAGAAGGCGTTTTGCCGGTCGCATTCCAAAAAGAAGGAAACGTTCGAAAACGAAGCGAGCAAATGAGGCTTCCCAGGCTCCATCAAAGGTGAGTGCAGTCCTCCACTCGAAAGGTTCTCCCGAAAACTCCACTCCTTTGAATTCGGCGCCTTTCCGGTGCCAACTCCATATTCCATGAGCACCATACGTCACTCCCGCCTGAGCTCCCGAGAGAAGACTCTGCCAGATAGCTTTCCGGACATCGAAGACCCGAAAACGACCATCCTTGGTAAACCCATAGGGATGGCCTTCGTAACAGGGCTCAGCGTTGACCACCGGTCTTTGGGGGGTGAGCGCGGAAAACTTTTCTCCCAGCACATACGGAAAATGTTGTTCTGCTTTCACATGGCCAGACTGATAGGTATAGAAATCAAGATACGGAGAGCGCAGAATCTCTTCCGGAAGGTCTGCCTGAGGCTGGAGATGGAAAGTGGTGAGAGCCTGAGGAGCGACGGATTTGGCGATTTCCAGCGCCCTCAGGTAGTAACGCACCGTTTCCTGAGAACCAAAGTTGGTATCCCCACTGATGATAAAAATGGGAGAAAACTTTTCGAACCTCCGTACCGCGTACTCCACATATCTCTCCATGGTCTCAAAAGGCATCACCATGGGAATTCCTCTCTGAGAAGCCCAGGTGTCGGGAACAAAGTTACACCAGAGAAGCACCAGAGCAGGGATAAAACCTTTCTGCGTGGCCAATTCCAGGAGTTTTTCGGCAAAATCGAAGTACGCCTCATCAATCTGAAAGGAGGAGTATTCGCCCCGTTCATCTCTCCGGAAGGGGAAACGAAGGTACGGTATACTGGCGTCCCACTGGTATAAGACGTTGATTTGCAGAGCATTAAATCCCTGTAACCTTCGATATTCAAGATACTCTTTCCATTCCTCTTCGGTAGCACTGGTAAAAGCACTCCACACCGTATCGGCGAGATAGAAAAAGGGCCGTCCTTCGCAAATAAAGTGGGTTTTATCCGGAGAAACCTGCAATACCGGCACCGCTTTTCGCCTCCTTTATCATCTTCTATCGAAAAACCATGTTTTGCCTCACACACTACCTGCATTCTTTACAAAAGTCTCACAGAGATCTTTCGTCAAGCTTTCCCACATCCTGAGAAACTGTTCATAAAAACCAAACCGTGGTGCACCACTATCCTCAAGCCCTCCATTTTCTGCAAACCACCGGAGGCATTTTCCCACCCCATCCCTATAGGAAGTCCGGGTGGCGAAACCGAGATCTTTTCTGGCCAGCTCCACCGAAAACACATTGGAGTACTGAAAGTTCTCCACACACCACAAAGCTTTCTCGGGAAAGACCTGTCCGAGAACTCTCGCAGGAACATAGACCGGACAGAGAGGAACTCCCATCGTATCGGCCACGATTTCGTAAAGACGACCCCAGCTCATAATTTCTTCGCTGGCCAGGTTGTAAGCTTTCCCGTAGGCAACCGGGTTCAGCAGAGCGTTGGCCAGGGGGATAGCCAGGTCCTCGGCATAGAGAGAACTCCACAACGAAGTCCCATCTCCAGGAATGATCACCGGCTTCCCTTTCTCCATGCGATCCAGATGGTCGGTGGTCCAGCCAAAAACCTGAAGAAGTGGCGTCACTCCTTCACAGTAAGTATGCGCAGGCCTTGCGATGGTAACCTCGAATTTCTTTTCTCGATGGGCCCCGAAAAAAATCTCTTCACACTGCGCTTTCCCCACAGCATAGGAAAAGGATTCCCGGGGATTTCGCTCGGCATCTTCGGTAACGGGATAAACCGCAGCAGGTTTGGTGTAGACATCCACGGTACTCACAAAGAGGTACTGTTCAATCTTCCCCCCAAAAGCCCGAACCGCGTTTTCGGCATCCCGAGGCTCATAGCAGGCCAGATCTACCACCACATCGAAGTTTTGTTCCCCAACTGCCTGCAAAAGCGAAGCGTTCTTTCGGTCCCCATGGATAACCGCTATCCCCGGTTCCTGGGGGAAAACCTGTCGGGATAGACCCCTGGTAAGAAGGGTGAGCCTGCAGTTCCTCCTTGAGAGTTCTCGGGTGACAAACGAACCGATGGTGCCTGTGCCACCGATAACGAGAACTTTCACAGCTTCGAAGTCTCCCGGGCGAAGGCTTCCAGTTTTCTAAAGAAGTCGACAAAGATTTCCCCGGCCACAACCTCCACACACACCTCGATCTTTCGGTTTCCAGCTTCATGACGGTAAGAGAGGTCCGGATTCAAGCCAGGGGCAGGAAGCTCCACATAGTAACCCCATTCAGGGTTGATCAGGGTCCCTACAGCCGGAGAATCCCCGTAAACCCACCACTCTCTTGGGGAGGGAGCGTCAATACGCCAGGTCTTGAAAAGAGAAGTTAGGTAATCCCCAATGGCCCCTTTCCCTAGAACAAAACGTTCCATTTCGGCAACGCCCACCCGCATCATCCGGTAGGTGGTACGGGGATACTGGACCAGTGCAAGTTTCGAAGAGAAAACCACGTTAGCCGCCATCCAGTCATTGAAAGCATTGAATTCAGGACCACCCGTAGGCCAAAAGCCCCCTCCAATCCAGAGGACCACAACCCTTTCGGCAACCTCCGGAACCATAAGGTAGGCCGAAGCCATATCGGTGAGGGGCCCCAGGAAAGCAACATACAGGGGTTCGGTGGAGGCCTGAGCATGGGAGATGATGAACTCCGCACCTTCGGATTTCTGTGGCATATCGGATTTCTCCAGAGCAAATGGAGCACCTTTGAGAACCTGGACTTTTCCTTCCATGCCCAAAAGCTTCAAAAGATGCTGAATCTCCCGGTAACTCTGCTCCATGCTGTCCTTATCGGTATGTGTCCCATAATGGGCGGCAATGATACCTTCTACTTTCAGCTCTGGTGAAAGGAGCGCATGCACAATGGCCATCTGGTCATCGATTTCATTGTGCGCATCGGTATTGAGAATAACCCGGCGGGGTCGTCCGGGGGAAGGAATACCTCCCAAAAAGCGGCTTTTCCTCAGAGCTCTATCTTGAGTTACGAGATCCTGAATATCCATCCTCACACCTCCTCACTTTCTCCCAATGAGCAAAGCATCACTATTGAAGTCGTTCATGACTACCAGCCACTTTCCGTTACCGTACTTTACAATCGGCCTTGCAATTACCCTCTCCTCAAGGTCGATGAGAAAGAATTGCCGATACTCACCCAGGTCCTTCTCAATGGCCACATCAGTCGCATAAGGAAAATACGCTACAATCTTGTCCTTTCCGGTTGCGACACGAATCCACCGGTCTTGAGCGGTGGATGCTTCTTCAGGTTCTATATCAAAGAGGTCAAAGGTCTCAAACAGAAACCGGCAGAAGCTCACATCCCACGCTCCACGAAATCTCAGCGCCGCATGCCAGTCGAAGGGATACCTGAAATCCACAATCCCCTCCCAGGATGCACCCCACTTCTTCCCCCTTTTATGCCAGCTCCATATTCCATGAGCACCATACGTTACCCCCGCCTTAGCCCCGGAAAGTAAGCTCCGCCACACCGCCCTGCGGACATCGATTGCTCCATACCTTCCTCTCTGGTGGCCCATCCCCTCATAGCAAGGTTCCCCATTTACAATAGGGCGCTTCACCGGCAAACGGTAAAACTGCTGAGCCAGGGCCACGGGGTGTTCCACCCAGTCAAAACCGTGCCCGGACTGGTACATGTAGAAATCAAGATACGGTGAGTTCACAATCTCTTCGGGTAAATGGTAATTCGGTTCGGCAGGGCCAAGGAGATGAATGGTGGTGAGCGCCTCAGGGTCTCTGGACTTGATGATTTTCATGGCTCCTAAATAATATTCGATGGCTTCCTGACTCTCGAGGTCTGTGTCTCCCCCTATGATGTATACCGGATGAAATCGTCGGAATGCTTCCACAGCGTATTCCACGTACCGCATCGCCTGGGGGAAAGGAACAACATCCTGGGGACGGAGTTTCGACAGCCAGGTTCCTCCCACATAATTACTCCAGAGAACCACCAGAGCCGGTACAAAGCCATACTCCTGCGCTATAGTCAACATTTTTTCGACCCGCTGGAAATACTCTTCATTGAGCACCGAATAATCAAAACGCCCATCTGCGGTTTTCCGAAAGGGATGAACTTCAAAGTCCGACTCGCTGGCATCATGTTGAGGAAGGATGTTTATCTGCAGCACGTTAAATCCCTGCTTCCGGGGTAGTGTACTCTATTTTTGTGTCACGTTTGGGAAGTAATAAAACCTCCTGACAGGTACAATTGGTAAAACAAAAGGAGAATACCAATCATCCTATCAGGAGGTGTCCAAAGACTATGAAAAAGGTCAAGAAAGACTTCGTTCAAATTCTACCACCAAAAAAGGAAAGGAGTAAGATGTTCAAGACCGTTCTTGAGGAAAAAGGAGAGGAAAGGTAAAAGAGGTTCTGGAAGAGGTTATGCTCCTTGCGCGGGAAGCATCTTTTGAAGAACAACAAGACCGGAAGGCTACGAGAGGGACCTCGAAACTCCACTTG
>Ga0272448_1002366_pt1 | contig 23735 bp, 9 predicted proteins | sample YNPCB0191_FD_202220 | JGI IMG/M metagenome (GOLD analysis project Ga0272448, IMG submission 202220) | Hot spring sediment microbial communities from Yellowstone National Park, WY, United States - YNP-CB-019-1 | ecosystem: Environmental > Aquatic > Thermal springs > Hot (42-90C) > Sediment... | reverse complement strand
TGGACGACGTAAGCGTATTGCCGGGGATTTGCCGACAGATGCCGGCTTCCCAGATGCCACCGCCTGAAAAGGGCAATCGCATCTATAACAGCGGGTTCGAGGCGGGACCGGAAGGATGGACACCCACTGATGGCTTTACCATCGACCGCAGCGTGGCCCATTCCGGCCGGGCCAGCGCACGGATTGGACCGGACGATTTCCGTGGGCTAGAATGCCGACCGTTTCCCGTCCGCTCCGGAATGCCCTATACGGCCAGCCTTTGGATCAAGGCGGAAAAGCCCAACACGCCGGTTACGCTTCGGCTCTTCGAATGGGCGGACGAGGGCGGAGATCGGCCTTCCTCACGGAATGAGCTCTCTGCCCGACTGACGGCCTCCACCCAATGGTCCCGCTACCGTCTGACCGGCGTGGTGTGGCCGGACATGTGGGAACATTATGTACTCCGGATTACGCCCGGCGGGACGGTGTGGATCGACGATGTCCAGGTCGAGGAAGGGGAGCTGACCGACTATCGACCTCGGCATCCGATGGAGGTAGGTGCAGAAACGCCCACCCGTTGGTGTCGGGTTGGCGACCGGGTGGAAGTGCTGGCGCATGTGGCCATCTATTCGTCAATGGAAAAAAGTTCCCCTAAAAAGCCTTCTGACGGCTCACCTCAGGCCGTTCCGCTCACCTATACGCTGGAAGACCTTTGGTCTCGGCCGGTTCAGCAGCTTAGCCGCTCTGCTTCCGGCGGCGAGCCGGACCGGACAACTTTCACCCTAGATCGGCCCGGCATGTATCGGGTACGGGTTCAGGCTGGGGATAGTCCGGCTACCGGCGAGGTATGGTTCGGCGTGTTTCCGCATCGGGATCGGGCGCTGCGTCCCAATGCCTTCTTCGGTACCCATGTCCGGGCCGTGGTCCCCCAGCCCACCAACACCTTCCTGGCCTCCGAGGCGATGGGCGCCCGATGGGTTCGGCTGCACGATTTCGGGGATTTCTGCCACTGGTACGTGGTCGAACCGGAAAAAGGTCGCTTCGTCTGGCATGACGCGGAAATCCAGGAGCTTCGGGCACGGGGATTTATGATCCTGGCCAATTTGGGCCATCCGCCTCTTTGGTCGGCTCGGCCGCACCCAAAAGAACAAGACCGCGGCCGGTGGACCGCTGCCCCGCCCCGCAATATGGCCGACTGGGAAAACTATGTCTTTCAGACCGTGCAGCACTACCGCCCCCATATCCGCCATTGGGAAGTGTGGAACGAACCCTGCTGGCAGGGCTTCTTTAGCGGAACGCCAGAAGAATACGCCGAACTGCTCAAGACCGCCTATCAAGCCATCAAACGGGCCGACCCCCAGGCGGTCGTCATCGGCGGATGTTTCTCTTTCCACGCGCCGGAATGGACCAAACGGGTCCTACGCCAGGACGCCCTCCGTTTTATGGACGCCCTTTCCTATCATGTCTATTGGGGACCCGCAGAAACCGAACCCCCCGCTCCGGATCAGCCATGTTATATCCAGCAAGAAGTCCGCCACTTTCTGGACCTGATGCGGGAGTACGGCCAGGTCAAACCCATCTATATGACCGAAGGCGGCGTGCGATGTCCCCCGTTTGCTTCCTGGCTTCCTCCCGAAGGGTTTATTCGGTCCGCACCGTTCGGTTCCCGACGGGGTGGGTATCGGCACTTGACTGGTCTGGATGCCGCCTGTGGGCTGGTCCGCGGCATGGTCGAAATGCTCTCCGCCGGCGTCACCACCATCTGCTACTACTACACCGGCGGCGACCGGGGCGCCATGCCCTGGTTCTCCACGATGGCCAATGGCTATTACGTCCTCATGGATTACGACGGCCGACCCAAACCTACCATGATGGCCTATAGCGCCCTAGAACAACAGCTAGACGGGGCCAGGCCCCTTGGCAAACGCCGCAAAAATAATCTTACCATCCACCTTTTTGCCAAACGCACCGGCTCCCTGGCCGTCGTCTGGAGTGACCAGCACCGGCAGCTTTCCATCCAAGGCGTCCAAGTGCTGGACCTTATGGGCAATCCGATGCCGACGCCCACGCTTCGGCCCGGCGAACCCGTCTTCGTCCTGGCGTCCCATCTCCAACCGGAACAACTTGAAACCGCCTTGAAATAAAACCGCTCCGAAATGGCTTCCCCCGGCAACCGGAAGAACCCCCGGCCGGGCGGCAGCAAGGGATGGACTCTCCTTTTGCCGCCGAAATCCTTCCCTGGGCCATCGGAAGAACCCGAAGAACCCGACGAGGCCGGTTATTCTTGTTCGGCCCGGATGCCGCGGCGGAAGGCACGGAATTGTTCGGCCCAATCGGGCGGCGGCGGCACGCTGCGCCCTTCCCGAAGCCTGCGCAGATCATCCGGTTTGGTCTGTTCACCCACCCGGCTTACCCCCCGGGGCCGAAGCCCCAAATTCTTGAGCATTTCGTCCAGCTCTTGGCGTTTCGGACTGCCCGGCGGTGCTTCCGCTGCCTGCCGTTTCAGCTCCTCCCACCGACGGAGGAAACTTTCCGCATCTTCCCGGCTCCACCGGAGTGTTTCCAAAATCCGAAGGTCTCCCTCCCGGAGCCGATCCCGAAGATACTCCAACGCCATATCCACTGCCTGTCGGGTGTACTGCAGATTGGGGTCATCGCCCTGGAGGGGCTGGTTGGGCATGATGGGGCCGGTTGGTTGGCCTGGCTGACCGCCCGTTTCCGGATTACCCCCGGCACGTGCGTTAGGCTTTTCTGGAGAACCCTTTGGGCTGGGCATTCCCGGCCGATCCGGTGCTCCGCCCGGCCGGTCCGGGACCTCTGGCACTTGTTTCGGCAGTTTCGTTCCAATCTGGCCAGAGGGGCCTTCCCGATCGGAAGATTTTTCCCCTTCAGCGGGCGTCTTCTCAGCTCCTGTGGGCTTACCAGAAGGTAGTTGTTCTGGCGTCTGGTTCGAAGCAGGTTTTTCCATCGATGGGCCAGTTCCTGGCTGTTGGCCGGCAGAGCCGGTCGGCTTCGGAGAGGGCGTCTGGTGGCCCGGTTGGCTGCCTTCCTGGCCGGGTTGATCTGAGAGGCCAGCGCCTTGGTCGGCCGGAGATTGGCTGCCCGGTGTGCCTGCTCCGGGTTGATGGGCCTGTTGGCCGCCGCCTTGTTGCCCCCCACCCGACCGATCCCCAGATTGTTCCCCCCGGGAATCGGATTGCTTTTTACTGATCAAGGGCGATTGGGGTTCTTGAGGGCTTTCTGTGCCTGGCGGCTTTTGACCAGCAGGACTGCTCCGGGGTTGGTTGGTCTCTTGGGGCTCTGGCGGACCTTTTTCCGGAGAAATCTTTTCCTGAGCGGACGGACCGAGAGGAACTGATTTCGGTTGGCCCGGCAAAGGTTTCGCCTCTGACGGACTGGGTTTTTCCGTACCCTGTTTTTCCTGCCCACTTTTACTCGATGGTTCTGCCCCTTCGAGCTGGGAATCTGGCTTGGCTGAAGGTTCGGGTTTATCCGCACCCGGCTTACTCGAAGGTTCCGATTCTATGCCTCCAGGGACCTTTTGGCCGGGAGCTGTCTTTTCCTGGCCGGTTGACTGGGCGGAAGAAAGTTTTTCTGGCTTTTCGTGGCCTGAAGGGGCTGAACTTTCTTGACCAGGAAGATTTGGAGAAGGTTTTTCTGGACCAGATTGCTTAGCGGCGGGTTTTTCAGAGGGTGGTTTTTCGCCTGCTGGCTTGGAGGCGGCTTGTGTTTCGGCCCGATCCCGCAGGATTTCGTCAAATGCCTTGCCCGGATTGGCCAACGGATCGACCCGCTGCGGCGGTGATGGGCTGCTGGTCGGTTCAGCAGGCGGTTGTCCCTGGGCCGTGCTGGAGGACTTCTCCGGGCGGCTTTGGCCCTCCTGTCGGCCTTCCGGTCCACCAGGCGGCTTGGCCGAACCACTCCCCGGTTCTGGTTTTGCAGAACCAGTGGTCCGTTCCGGTTGGCCCGTCTCAGGAGCTTGTTGACCTCGGTCTGGTTTAGGCTGCCCGGAACCGGATTCCGGCTTGGCCGACGGAGAACCCGATTCCGATTTTTCCCTTTCGGAGGGGTTTTTCGCGTCAGCGGGCGGTTGGCTTTCAGAAGGTTTTTCCGCTCCGGCTGGCTGTTTGGCCAACGGATCAGCAGGTTCCGATCGGCTAGCTTCCGGGGGCTGTTTGCCTGTGCCGGTCTGCATCACCTGGTCGGGTTGGCCGGGTGCGGAAGGCTCTTTGGCCGAGACACTGGCTTTGGGTTGGCTGTCCGGCTTTTGGGATGGATTTTCCGAGCCTGGTTGGCCGGGTTGTTGGTCGGTTTGGGTACCGGCCGGCTGTTTGGCTGCCGGACCTTGCTGACCCGACGTTTCTTTAGCCTGCTCAGGTTTTGCCTGTAGGTCGGCCGGTTGGGGTTCTTTGGGAAGTCCCTCCGGAGCCTGGCCTGGGGGCGGGGTGGGTTGACCCGGAGCGGCCTGCGGCGGTCTGTCCTGCTGTTGCGGGGGTTGTCCGGGCGTATCCTCGACGATCACGATCCGGCGATGCGGCGTTTCCGCCCCATTCGGCTTAGGCAGTTTGGTGTCTTCGACCCTGGCCCAATAAACGACCACATCGCCCGGTTTCAGGCCCCATTGCGCCGGAACGAACTCCCATGTAAGTTGAAGCGGACCTTGGTGTCCTTCCGGTTGCCCTTTCGTCGATGGTGGAGAAGGGGGCTGGGGGTCGGCGAGGGTGGGCCGCTGCCACTGCCACAGCGGCGGCACATCAAGCAGTTGGCCCTGTTTTTGCAATTGGATGGCCACCCGACGCAATCCAAAATCCACATCCTCCGCCTCCACCCGCATTTCTACCGACCGGCTGCGGGGAAGCTCGATTTCCTCCGGAACTTCCTCCAAGACCCCCAGGCGCAGATTCACCCGTGGGGGCCGGTCCGGCAAGACCTCGATCATATACCGGTTGGGCCGACGATTGCTCCGCCCGTCCAACGTCTGGCCGCGCAGAAGATAACTGGAATATTCCGGCCGAAGCGGATCCGCCGGGGCCACCCGGAGCACCAACTCCGCCTTGGCTGATCGATCTTCCACACGCATGGACAGGCGACGTCGATTTTGGCCATCCAGGTCGATGTCTGCCTCCGACAGCTTCTGATTGGCCAACGCCTCGATGCGGACTTTTGTGCCCTCCACGGCCCGGATATCCCCCTGACCACGGACTTCTGTTTTGGGAAGACCCGTATAAGATGGATATTCATACACTAATCGCTCTGCCGTCATCACCAGGGGAATATCCACCTGGATATGATACGTCCGGCTCCGGGCGTCGCCCGCCTGGATATAATACTGGGTATCCTGCCGAGCAATGAAACTATCCACAGGCAGCCGATACCACGCCAGCTCTCCCTCGATGGGTTTCATTGGGATGGCCTGCTGCTGAATCTGTCCATCGGCGGTCGAATAATAAAACAGCACCTCTTCTTCCTCGGCCAGGCCGCGGACCTGAGAAGACACTTGCACCGGTTCGCCCCTGGGTGCCGTAATATCGCCCGGCTGGACCACCTCGATCCGCACTCGCGTCGGTGCTGGAATATCCGCCCAAGGCCAAAGCACCCGACCAAACGAAATTAACGGGTTTTTCGGCGAAAGGATGATATACATCGCGATCACCGCCGCCAGCCCTACCAGCACGTATCCAAGCCGAATCGCTGGCTGCCGATCCACGACGGACTCCGGCTCCACATAGACCAATTCCTGAGCGGCGGATTCTTCGATGGCCCGAACCACCGGCTCCGGCGCCCAACGAGGATCATTCCGAAGAAGGAGAAAATTGATCAGGCTATTGCGAAGCGAGGGCCGAGCCGTCTCGATCGCCTGGGCTGCATAAAGCGGATGGATCCGATAAACAATCAGCGGCAGCACTTTGGCCCAAAAATACACGATCGTCCAACCGGTCAGCCCTGCCCAGACCAGCCAACGAACCCAGTCCGGCAGCCCACCCTGCACGGCCCAATGGTCCACCACCGCCGCCCCAAACAGCACCCCCAGCCCCACCACCGCCAACACCAATAGCCCCTGGAAAATCTCCACCCATTTGACCTGCTGACGCGTGCGCCGAATCTGCTGATCAATGACCACTTCCGGTGGGGCCAACCGCTTTGACAATCGGCGATCCGGAGCAGGGGGGGGAGAAACCATTCGGGAACTGTTCATGCCAAACTCCGTGGAGGGAAATGGCAGAATATCCCTCTGTCGAGGGGGCACATAATTTCCTCACATCTATAAAACGACGAGCCTACTTCTATTATAGACGCTTTTACGCCCCTTGGGATTCCCAAGCTTTAGAGGCCAAAGAGGTTTTATCCTTAGCTTTCTGATACACCGGACTTACCTGCATATTTCCATTCCCAAGCTTTAGAGGCCAAAGAGGTTTTATCCTGCTTCCTTTTGGGGGTTCGCTAGCCCATCTATCTTCTCTATCAAACGTTATACCAAAATTACATCGAAACGCTCTCTTGGGATGATTCCGTCCGCTGAGCATCTGGTAGGCTCATCCATCGCAGACCGATCGGCAGCGATTCGCCGAAAACCAGGCCTTCCTCTTCGGTCTCTAAACTACCGCCGTCCCGGACTAGCACCTGGAAATGCTGGGGGGCCTGATGGTCGGCCAGCCACCGGAGCACGGCCTGTCGGTTCTTTTCCGGCAAGTCCCGGTACCGGTCCTCCGTGCGGCGGGCCAATTGCATCAGGGCCAAGGCTACATTCGGATCGTCCGTTGAAACCTGCAAAAGCCGATCCACCCATTCGGTTGCTTTCTCCGCTGGTACCACTGCATTTAACGGGCCATACACCAGGTGCCTGGCGCCCAGCCGACCTATGGCCCACAGAATCGCCCCCCGACAGTCTTGCCATTTTTTTCGGCCCACCAGCTCTAGCAAAATGGCGCCCAATTCCAGTTTCAGGGCCAGGGGCAACCGTTCCAAGCTGCCCAGAAACCGAAAGATTTCAGCTTGTTCATGGGGGCCGAAGGGCAGGTCTGCGCCTTTGCCGGCTGATTTACTGCTGGTCAGTTGCCGATACACCGCCCGAAGTGGGGCGAGCAATGGATCGGCTAAAGCCTGCTGCTGCCCGGCCGCAAGCCCCCCGGCAATCCGGCGCCAAAGGACCCACCACTCTATCCGGCAGGCCGGGGTAGGGTGATGGAGTTTGCCCTGCAGTCGCCGCCACGTCTCGGCCACCCGCCAATCATCCACGGCCATCCCATATCCCGGTCGAAGGGCATAGCCCAAAAGGTTTAACCATCGGGCTTCGTGCGACTCGCTGCGGCGGCGTCCGGCTTCAAACTCCATCAAGAGATCCCACATCCGGCGCAAAAGCGAGGCGGGCCACTGCTCCCGACCGGCCCCAATCACCTGGGCCAATTGCTTGATAAGCCCGGCCGGCTTGGATTGCCCACTGGGGCCAAACACCGCCTGGATCGCCTCCCGGCAACCCTGGCAGATCGATTCGTCCAGAAACCCTTCGGCTTCGGCTGCCGACAGATGGGCTTGCTGATCCGTCTGAGTAGCCAACCGCACATCAAATTCCAGACGCCACCGGTGTCGGCCTTCCGGTTCACTACACCAAAGTTCTAAAGTGCCGATTTCGGTAAGTTCCGCATGAAGCACCACTTCCAACAGACCGGTTTGAGCCTTTTTGTGGGTCCGAAGCACCGTGCGGATCGGCGGCAGAGCGGTCAGTTGTTCCGGGTCGATGGGCACCAGATCACCCGGGCGATCTGTCAGCCGAGTACTGGAAAAATACAGAGGAAATTGGACCGGTTCGGCCACTCGGAGCTGGAACCGATGGGCTGAGAGGGCGATCTCTTGGCCGGGTTCCACCCCCGCTGGGATCAGGCACATGGCGATCGGTTGGACAGCGTCCGGTCCATCGGGTTTTTCAATTCCTACATAGTAGGTTCTGGCCAACCCGGCTGCAATCCGAACCCCTTCCCCACGTCGGACCATGCCGTAGTAAGCAGCCCCTTGAGCGACGGCTAAATCCAATCGCTCGTTTTCCAGCACCATAGGTTGCCAAGGGCGGGCAGGTGAGGATGGGCTAATCCAGGCCGTAGAAGAAGGGGGAAAACAGGGGCAAGGGCCAGAAGGGGATCTTTCCGGTGCGGGATGGACTGTGCGGGTTTTTCCAACCGGTGTGTTTTCTTGAACTTCTTTTTCTTTATTTCGTGTGTATTGGGTATCTTTAGAACCAAACCATTCCGTCAAAACCTCGATAATCCGACGTCGAATCGTCGGCGCATAAAAAACCCCCCCATTAAAAAGCACTAGGTCCGGCCGCGCTGGGTCATACTCTGCCTCATGATCCGCCCGTTGGTCTTCTTCCTGAGCCACATACCGATGGGCCGTCAAAAACGCCGCTAAATACCGACTCACCGCCGGGTCCGGAGCATAAGGTAAACCAAACTCCTGAAACCCGGATCTTCGGGCGGCAGGCCGGGCATCCAACGGCACCGTGGGGAAAAATCCGTCGATCAAGACCTGCTGGACCTCTTGGCGGTTAAGTTCCACCTGGATAGCTCCTCCGACAAGCCGTCTGCCACTGCCAGGTATGCTTAGGGTGTATCGCTCTGGGGCATGCTCGGCCAGCAAGATTTCTTTGGCCTGCCGACATAGGCCCACCAACTGCACCCACTGCTGCCGGGTAAGCGGTGAACCAGAAGGCCGGCCCGTATCTAGCGATTCTTCCTCCTGTGCGACAAGAGTCTCTTTACCCAGAGGAGAGGCAGTGTCCGGAATATCGGCCCCGGTACCGGCCGAGGTGTCGGCCCCCTGTCCGTGCTGTTGCCGAAGCCGATTTTCAATGTAGTGAGCCAGGGCCAGGTCGAGGTTGTCGCCGCCCAGGATGAGGTGGTTTCCGACAGCGACCCGATGGAATTGGATTCGGCCGTCCTCGGTGAGCCGAACCCGGATGAGGGTAAAGTCGGTGGTTCCGCCGCCAATGTCGCAGACGAGGATTTTTTGACCTGGTTGGACCTGGGTCTGCCAATCGTGGCTGTGGACATAAATCCAGGCGTAAAAGGCGGCCTGAGGTTCTTCCAGCAAGACGACCCGTGGCAGGCCCGCCGCTGCGGCAGCCCGAACCGTCAGTTGGCGGGCCAGCTCATCGAACGAGGCCGGCAGAGTCAACACAATATCCTGCTGGGCCAAGGGCCAATCGGGAAAACGATAGTCCCAGGCCTGGCGGATATGGCGCAAGTATCGGGCGCTGGCTTCGATGGGGGAGATTTTTTCGCAATCTGTGGCAGCGTGCCAAGGCAGCAGTTTGGCTGTCCGATCCACACCCGAGTGGCACAGCCAGGACTTGGCCGAGCTAACCAACCGCCCTGGAACCAGTGCTCCATGATCCCGGGCAAAGAATCCGATGATATACTTTTGTTCTTCCTCACTCCAGAGCAGCCGAACCGAACCCGGCGGGAACTCCCCGGGGGCCGGCTGATAATGGAACGAAGGAAGAATCTCCCGGTTTTCCACCTGCCCGGGCGCTACGAGCTGAGGAATCGGAAAGGTGCGTATCTGCCAAGGCCGCTGGTGGGTATCCACATAACAGACGGCCGAATTGGTCGTACCCAGGTCGATGCCGACGACAAACCGGGCAGCCTGCCCAGAAAGATTCTCCCCACCCTGCTGAGAAATGCTAGATGGCTTGGCCCGATCCGACATGGTTTTCCTCAAAGGCTCTGAGAGGACAAACGTTGAAGACTCCGAAAGGTTTCCCGTGCTTCATTATATTGTGGAGTGCCGATTGCTGAGCAGAGAGACCGGGAAGGGTTTCGCCCTTGGGGGATACGGCAGTCGCTCTGAACTCTGCGTGCGCAGGAATGACGGAAAAAGAACGCCATGCATGGAACAGGCCCTTTTCTAAACGAATGGGTTTTGTGAAAATGATAGATATGGGAAAGCAGAAAGACAAGCAGAAAGAAAATTCTAAAAATGATCGGCTGAGAAAGATAAAAAGATCGGAAGGAGAAAGATAAGATGACTGAGAAAACGCCGATAACGATTGGGATCCATGGGGCGGCGGGCCGGATGGGCCGACGTCTGGTCGCCCTAGCCGCCGAGAACCCAGAACTGAAAATCGTGGCCGCCCTAGAAGCTCCGAAACATCCGCAGTTGGGTGTGGATGCAGGTCGGCTGGCCGGCATCGATCCAATTGGGGTGGCTTTGTCCGCCGATCTTGGCTCGGCCAGGCCAGAGGTATTGATCGACTTTTCCGCCCCGGAAGCAGCCAACCGGGTCATCCAAACCTGTGTGGATCGGCAGATGGCGCTGGTCTTTGCTACGACGGGGCTATCGGCCGAACAGATGGCCCGGCTGCGAGAGGCCGCCCAGTCGATCCCGGTCTTGCAAGCGCCGAACATGAGCTTATCGGTCAATCTGGGGATGAAGTTAGCGGAGTTGGCCGCCCAGGCCCTCAAAGACTACGATGCCGATGTGGAGATCATCGAACGGCACCATCGGTTTAAGGAGGATTCGCCCAGCGGCACGGCGTTGGCGTTTGGGCGGTTGATTGCCCAGCAGATGGGCCAAACCCAGCACGTGCACGGCCGGCAGGGTCGGCCGGGACGCCGTCGGCATGAGGAGATCGGTTATCATGCGGTCCGCTGCGGCGACGATCCGGGCCAACATACGATTGTTTTCGGCATGTTGGGCGAAGTGCTGGAAATTACGGTGCGGGCCAGCAGCCGGGATTGTTACGCCCACGGCGCTTTGGCGGCGGCCAAGTTCCTGGCCGGAAAACCACCGGGCTGGTACTCCATGCGGGAAGTCTTGGGATTATAACCCCGCCCGGAGCTCTCCGACGAGGCTATCTCGAAATGAGGATTCGGACGGCGGTCCCGATTCCCTTGCCAACCGTTCTGCTTTATCCCACTGCCGTTGGATGGGAGCCAGTCTGGGGGCCGCCGGTTTGGTGGTAGAACCGGCTAAAAACGGATTTCCGGCCTAGCCCCTCCGGAACATGGAAAGCTCCGGGAACCTCGCTTCCCCTGCCAGAACAGGACGGATGGCTTCGCTGGATTGTTCCCTGGGGAAGCAGATGCTATCCTTAAAAAAGATGTAACATTTTAGCCGAATGGAGCCGCACCAATTTTTCCCAGCCCCCATTCCGTGTCATTCCCACGAAAGTGGGAATCCAGGTCTCCCTCACCCGGCGGTGCCATTGGCACCGCCGGCCTCTCCCACGGTGGGGAGAGGCTTGCTTCGTTCGGCTAAAGTGTTACAAAAAAGGTTTTCCCCAGGGGCAAAGCAAGGGGCAGTGGGTTTGGACCAACTTCACCTCTGTTCTAGAAAGGAGAGAACCCATGATTTGGCGTCCGGTGGTTTGGTGGACGGTCCATCTCGGTTTGGTCAGTGGAATGCTAAGTGGTCTGGTGGGTGGTTTGGGAGTGCAAGGGGCCGAAGGGCCCAAACATCGGAAGCTCTCCGCCGTGCCGTTTACCCAGGTCAAAGTGCAGGACGTTTTCTGGGCGCCCCGGATCGAAACCAATCGGAAGGTCTCCTTACCGCACAATTTCGACTGGTGTGAAAAGACGGGGCGGATTTCCAATTTTGCCAAGGCGGCCAAACTGATGCCCGGCCAGTTCGAAGGCATCTATTTCAACGATTCCGATGTGTATAAAGTGCTGGAGGGGGCCTCGTACAGCCTGGCCGATCTGCGCCAGCCAGAGCTGGAAAAAAAGGTCGATGAGGTGATCGCCCTGATAGCGGCGGCCCAGCAACCAGATGGCTATCTGAACACCTATTACACCCTCAAAGAGCCGGGCAAACGCTGGACCAACCTGCCGGTCATGCATGAGCTTTACTGTGCGGGGCATTTATTCGAGGCGGCTGCCGCCCACTACCGGGCCACCGGCAAGAAAACCCTCCTGGATGTCGCTGTGCGGTTTGCCGATCATATTGCCGACATTTTCGGCCCCGACAAGCGCCACGGCGTGCCCGGCCATGAAGAGATCGAATTGGCGCTAGTGAAACTTTACGAAGTTACCGGCAAGGAAAAATACCTTCAATTGGCGTACTTTTTCCTGGACATCCGGGGCGATGCGGAGAAACGGCGCACAGGCGATAAACTTTACGGGCCGTACTGTCAGGACCATAAGCCGATTCGCCAGATGGACGAAGTGGTGGGCCATGCCGTGCGGATGATGTATCTGTTGTGTGGCGTAGCGGATGTGGCCGCCTACACCGGCGACGAAGGCTTCTTGCAGGCCCTGAATCGCCTGTGGAAAGATGTAACTTTGTATAAGATGTACATTACCGGCGGTATCGGCGCCCGCCATGCCGGCGAAGCCTTCGGCGATCGCTACGAACTGCCGAATCCAAGCGCCTACTGCGAAACCTGTGCCGCGATCGGGCTGGCCCTCTGGGCCCATCGGATGGCCCTGCTGCACGGAGACGCCCAATACGCCGACGTGCTGGAACGAGTGCTTTACAATGGGTTCCTCTCCGGCGTGTCGCTCCAGGGGGACAAGTTCTTCTATGTCAATCCGTTGGAATCGGCGGGCAACCACCATCGCCAGCCGTTTTTCCCCTGTGCGTGCTGCCCGACAAATGTGGTACGGGTGTTGCCGTCGCTGCCGGGGTATCTTTATGCGGTGGGCCAGCAGGATTTGTATGTGAACCTTTATGTGGCCAGCCGGGCTGAGATTCAGATCGGCGGCGGCAAGCTGGTCGTCGAACAACAGACCCGATACCCCTGGGAGGGCAAAGTCGTCCTCCTCCTCAAGCCGGAAAAACAGACAGAGCTGGCCCTGCATTGCCGGTTGCCCGGCTGGACGGAAGGCCGACTAGTGCGGGTGCAGGTAGCAGGCCAACCGGTGGAAAAACCCGAAGTGCAAAAAGGCTATCTGGTTTTCCGCCGCACGTGGAAACCAGGCGATACGGTGGAATTGGACTTCCCCATGGAAGTGGATCGGATCGAAGCCCATCCGTTGGTCGAGGCGGATCGGGGCCGGGTGGCCATCCAGCGCGGCCCGATCGTCTACTGCTTCGAGGCGGTCGATAACGAGGGCCGGGTGCGCAACATCCAATTGGCCCGGGACCCGCAGTTTCAGACCGAGTGGAAACCGGACCTCTTGGGCGGCGTGGTGGTCATCTCGGCCAAGACTAGCCAGGGACGCACCGTCCGGGCCATCCCTTACTACGCCTGGGACCACCGGGAACCGGGCGAGATGATCGTCTGGGTTCGGCAGGATGGCAAAACACGAAAACCTAAGACGGATGTTCCAAGCTGGCAGGGGCGGTTGTATCGGCCGTTGGACCCGGCCAACCTAGGCCCGTCGGAGCCGCTCAGCTTGATGGAACTGGCTGAACCAAGCGCCTCGTTTGTCGGGGTGGGGGTCCTGTCGGCCCTGAACGACGGCCTGGAACCGAAAAACTCCTGCGACCACGATATTCCACGATTTACCTGGTGGAACCACCTGGGCACCAAAGAATGGGTGCAGTACGAATGGCCTCAGGAGCAAACCCTCCGGGCTGTCGAAGTGTATTGGTTCGACGACGAACCCATCAAACGCCATTGCCGAACGCCGCAGTCCTGGCGGCTTTTGTACCAAGACGGCCAAGAGTGGAAACCCGTGGTTACCCAAGCCCCCTACGGCACCGAGCCGAACAAATACCACCGGGTCCAGTTCGAGCCAGTCCGCACCAAAGCCCTTCGGATCGAAGTGCAACTGAAACCCAATTGGTCCGGCGGCATCCTGGAATGGAGAGTAGAGTAGCAGGAAGGTGGAGCACCTAAACGGGGGTCGAAAGGAAACGGCTTAGACAGGACCTATGTCGATGGATTTTGAAGAGCGGCTTCAGAAGGTGATCGAACGAGGTCAGCGTTTGGGCGACCAGCGGGCCGAGGAGGAGATGCGTCGGAAACTAACCGAGCAGGAACTTCGTCGGCTTCATGGTCAGTATCGGATCGCCCTGAACGAGCATATCGAACAATGTTTGCGTAACCTGGCCCAGCAGTTGCCTGGGTTTCAGGTGGAACCGATCGTGTCGGATCGTGGGTGGGGGGCGTTGGCCGGTCGGGATGATTTTGTCAGGACTTCCAGCGGAGGCCGGGAAAACCGCTTCAGCCGACTGGAAATCCTGGTCAGTGCTTGGAGTCCGACGGGCATCCTAGAACTGAAGGCCAACGCCGCCGTCCAGGACAAAGAACTCTTCTACCGCTCCTATTATCAGCCGTTGTCCGAGGTCGATCTGCAAAGCTTCATGGAACGGGTGGATCAATGGGTGCTGGAGTTTGCTGAGGCCTACGCCGCCCAACCGCGTTAATCAAGATTACCACCTTGGAGGTCGGAAATTGCTTTTTCTGTAACACGTTGGCCGAATGGTGGGGTGCAGTGTGTCATTCCTGCGCAAGCAGGAATCCAGGCTGCCTTGTGCCTGCAACTGTGTTCCTGCTGGGTAAGCGGGAACTCTGGGATACTTTTTAGATTCCCACCTTCGCGGGAATGACACCCCTCACTCGGCTTCGGTTCGCTGGAGCCGGCCTCTCGACGGCCGGGGGAGAGGGGAGGATACTGGACTGCTGCTTGCGGAGGAATGACACATAGACCCCTTCATTCGGCTAAAATATTACCTTTTTCTTTTGCCGAGCTTGGCACGCTTGGCCGAGAGACTCCAGATAACCGCCTTTACCGGAATAACCGGCAGGATTCCCAGAAACCATCCTGCCTCGATCAAGAATTTCATCCAACAGGCGAATACTTTGAGAGAGAAACGTTCTTTTTCTTGGGGTAATCGGGAGGTAGAACCATGAGGAGCTTTCAGCAGCAGACAGGCACAGCGGTGGTCTTTTTGGGCAGGGGATATGGAAAAGGGCCTTGGGGGGCCGGGGGGATGTGTTTTAGGGCTGGGCCGAAGAATTTCCGAAACCAGGCCACGGAGACCCCCCCTTTGGTTAACAGAATCCCCTCTTTATGGAGGTGGATCGGGTTGCTTGTGTGGCCGGGGCTGTGGCTGATGCAAGCAGCCGGACCGGCCCAGGCAGCCTCCGAACAGTTGCCGCCGGTCGTGCAATGGATTCCAGAAGATGCGGTCCTTGTGTTGGAAGTAACCAAGCCCAGGGAAATCCTGGATGTGGTCATGGCGCCGTCGGTGCGGGAAAAGATCGAAACTTTGCCGGCCTGGAAGCAGTTCCAAGCCGCCCCCAATTATCGGGAACTCCGTCAACTGGTGGAGTTTCTTGAAAAGAGTCTGCAAACGGACTGGCCTACGGGGGTGAAGAAGTTTTTTGGCGGCGGGCTGACCGTTTCGGTGCATCCGGGCGGCGGGGTGCTGCTGGCCGTGGACAGTGAAGACGAAGGGATGCTCCAGCAGGTGCATGAAATCTTTCGGGGTATAGCCACCTTGGAGGCGGCCAAACAGAAACAGCCCAACCGGGTCAAATCTACCCAGTATCGAGGAGTAACTACCTGGAGTTTTGCTCCGCAGGAGGCCCACTGCCTGATCGGGCGCCGGTTGCTGCTTACGAATAAGTCGGAATTGCTCAAGGAGGTGTTGGATTGTCGGGCCGAGGCGAAGGGGCCCAACTTGGCCGGGCAGGCCCAGTACAAGACAGCCCGACAAGCCGCCAGCCAGGAGTGCACGGCCCGGTTGTATGCGAATCTAAAAGCCCTGCCCGGAGTGCCGCAAGCGCAGAAACTTCTCCAGACTCCTTCGGAGCCGCTGTCGGCCCTTCTGTTTGCCGGCCTGGTGGAATCGGTGCGGCAGTCCAGTTGGTTGGGCCTGACAATGCAGATCGAAGGGGATCGGGCGGTGCTACGGGCGGCAGTGGACGGTAAACCGGCTCCAGAAAGCATCGCCCGATTCTCCATACCGGCTGCCCATGGGGGGGCTTTGCCGCCGGTGGAAGTGCCCCGGCTTTTGGCCTCGGTGAGTTTATATCGGGATTTGCACGGTTTTTATGCGGCGAAGGATAAACTGTTTCCGGAGCGGACTTCAGGGTTGATCTTTTTTGAAAACATGATGGGGATTTTCTTTACCGGCCGGGATTTGACCGAAGAGGTGTTGGGCCAGTTGGAGTCGCAGGTGCGGCTGGTGGCGGCGGCCCAGGAATATGACCCGGCCATTGGCACGCCGGAAATCCAGTTACCCGCTTTTGCTTTGATCTTCCCGATGAAGGCACCGGATAAATTTTCTGAAGTGGTGGAAGAAGCCTGGCAGAAGGCGTTGGGGCTGATCAATTTTACCCGTGGTCAGCAGGCCCAGCCGGGCTTAATCATGGACAAAGGCATCCATGGCCAGACGAAATACACGGTAGCCTATTTCTCCGCCAAAGAGGAGAAAAACCGGAAGGCGTTGGATGTGCGGTTTAACTTTCGGCCGACCTTGGCCCGCACCGGTCCGTATGTCATCCTCAGCTCTACGGAGCAATTGGCCTGCGACCTGATCGACGCCTTGGAAAAAGAACTCAAACAGACGCCGGATGGCCGACCACCGCAAACGGCCGGCGTCCATTCGCTTGTGGAACTCCGAGGCAGCCAAATCGGCGGTCTGCTTCGGGTCAATCGAGAAGCCTTGGTCCGGCAAAATATGGTCGAAAAAGGTAACACCCGTCAACAGGCCGAACAGGAAATCGACCTGCTTACCACGGCATTGAGCCTGGTGGAAAACCTCCGGCTCCAGATCGCCGCTCAGACCGAAGGCACCCAGGCCACCTTGGAAGCCAAATTCCAAATACCCCAAACCCTGCAATCCCAACAGTGAACGAAAAACCGTAGCCGGTCCGAATACGATGGACTGCCGCTTGCGTGGGAATGACACCGTGGGGCCTTTGGTGTCATTCCCACGAAAGTGGGAATCCAGAACACTTTCCTGGGTTTCCGTTTTCGCAGGAATGACACAATGAGGGACGGGAATGAGACAGAAAAAGGCGGGGATGACACAATAAGGTACGGAGACCAGAGACAACGGGTGCTTGTCCCATAGATCAACTTTTTACCAAAGATGCCTCCTCTATGCATGTGCTGTTCGATTTGGACCAAACAAAACAAGCTGAATCGACGCCGGATCCCCAATGGGCCTGGCAGCCGTTTGACCCGGGGCAAGCCTGGGACCTCCGGTGGGCTGGGCATTTATTGCGGCGGATCGGTTTTGGCCCCACCTGGCCGGAACTTCAACAGGCCCTCCGGCTGGGCCCCCAGAAGACACTGGATCGAGCATTTCAGCCCACGCCGGAAGTCGATGCCTTTCACCGGCAAATGGACCAATGGGAATCGTCGGCCAATGAGTTGCCGGCGATTCGGGCCTGGTGGCTCCGGCGGATGCTGGAAACGCCGCAGCCGCTGCTGGAAAAAATGACCCTGTTTTGGCATGGGCAGTTGGCCTTGGGCAATGTCCGACAGGCGCCGGGGGCGTTGGTGCGGGATTATCTTCGTTCGATCCGCTGCCATGCATTGGGCCGATGGGACGAGCTTTTGCGGGCCGTAGTGCTTCATCCGGCCATGCTCCTTTCCCATGGTGCGGAGGCCAACCGGAAAGCCCGGCCCAATGAACATTTTGCCCGGGTGGTGCTGGAACATTTTACAGCAGGGCCAGGCCAGTTTAGCGAAAAAGATGTTCACGAATTAGCCCGGGCGCTCACCGGGTGGTTTGTGTTCCGAGAGGAATTGCGTTTTATCGAACGGGAACAGGACACGGAACCGAAAAGGCTCTTCGGCCAAAGCGGGCCGATGAGTATGGAGGAGGCATTTGAGCTGCTGGCCCGGCAACCGGCCGCCGCCAAAACCCTGGTCCGCAAACTGTATCGGTTTTTTATTTCGGAGGCGGGGTCGGCTCCGGAAGGTTTATTGGAAGCCCTGGCCGCTCCATTGACTCAGGGTGCACCGATTGGGCAGGTCGTCGAAAGGATGCTTCGGTCGAATTGGTTTTTCTCTTCGGCAGCGTATCGGCGACGGGTGAAAAGTCCGGTGGAATGGGCTTTGGGCGTGCTTCGGCCTCTGGAGACCCTGCCGCCCACGGAGCCTTTGGGCCACGGGGTGGCAGAGATGGGCCAATCGTTGGCCGAGCCGCCCACACCGGCCGGTTGGCCAGACGGAACCCATTGGATCAGCCCAGCCTTGCTGCTGGCCCGGACCCGATGGACTGAACAATTGACCAATCCTCAAAGTCCGTTCGGGCAAAAGTTCGACCCGGCCGCTGCGGCTACCCGACATGGTTCGACCAGCCCCACCAGCCAAGCCAATTTCCTAGTGAAACTTTATCTCCAAGACGATCTGGCCGCACCCACTCGGACCAAACTGCTGGAGGAAGCCAAAACCACTGCCCAACCAACCCCGGCCGATCACCTCCGCCAACTGGCCCAAACCCTGGTCCTCCTACCGGAGTTCCAGTTGGCTTAAAATTTTGGGCACACTTCAGTCGAATGAAGCAAGTGGCCTCTCGACGGCCAAGGGAGAGGCATAAAATCTGGATTCCCGCTTTCGTAGGAATGACACATAGGGCGCAGGAATGACCTTTTGCCCCCTCACCCGGCTTCGCTTCGCTCAGCCGGCCTCTCGACGACCGGGGGAGAGGCGAAAGGGGACCGCCGGGGAGAGTGCGGAATCCTGGACTGCTCCTTTGGTCGGATTACCACGAGGGGCCAGGAAAGACACAAGGGGGGAAGGACAAAAATTCAGTTCTTCTTAGTAAGGAGTCGGGTATGAAGCGTCAACCTACTTCCGGTCATTGGCAGGGCGTTTTGTCTCAGCCCCGGCAGCCCACCCGTCGGCAATTTCTGGTGGAATTGGGCGGCGGAGTGGGGCTGGGTATGTTTGCCCCGGCCAGTGCTATTTGGACTGCGGAAGCCAAATCGGCTTCGGCTTCCAAGCAGCACTCCGCCATTCCACCTGAACCCGACTCAGCCAAACAGGACCGGGTCCTGGTGGTCTTGCAGATGACCGGCGGCAACGACGGCCTGAATACCGTGGTGCCGTATGAAGATGACGTGTATAGTCAGAGTCGGCCTACGTTGCGGCTTCGGGGTTCGGAACTTCACCGCATTGCCGACGGCCTGGGTCTCCATCCGGAGATGAAAGAGGCGGCACGGCTTTTCCAGGAAGGCCGACTGGCCATTGTGCAGGGCGTGGGCTATCCCGGTTCTGAGCGGAATCATCCGGAAGCGATGCGGGATTGGCAGACCGGCCAGCCGCCAGGCGCTCTGGTACCCACGGGTTGGCTGGGCCGGGTTGCCGACTTGTTGACCCAACAGAAACCCTTCTGTGTGCCGGCCGTGTGTGTCGGCCGGATCGAATGCCCCTTTGCCCTCCGGGCCCAACGGACGATGGTTCCTTCCCTTCGGGAGTATCCGGCTTTGGGGAGTCTGACGTCAGGCTTCTGGCAGAACGTTTCGACGCCTGCCGAGACGGTTTCCCAAAATCCGTTGGCGGATTTTCTCCGGCGAAGCCAACAGGAGGCCCGGCAAATGGCCGACAAGCTCCGCCGGCATAGTCCCTCGCTGCTCCGGTCGGCCCGCTATCCCCGTTTTGGATTGGCCCGGGATTTGCTTACCGTAGCTCAGTTGATCCGTGCGCAGGTAGGGATTCGGATTTTTTATGTGGAACTGGGCGGCGGCGGCATCGGCGGCTTTGACACCCATGCCCATCAGGCGGCCAATCATGGGGCGTTGCTCCGGGAGTTTTCGGCCTCTGTGGCGGCCTGGGCCGACGATCTGGCCCAGGACCACACCTTGGACCGGGTGCTGATGATGACCTTCTCCGAATTTGGGCGAACGGTTCGGGAAAACGGCCGCCGAGGCACCGATCATGGAGCAGCCCAACCGGTGTTTTTGGTAGGCGGGCGGATCCGGCCCGGACTGATCGGCACGCATCCCAATCTCCACGACCTGGAAGCCGACGCCCTGAAACCTCAGACCGATTTCCGCCGTTTGTACCGGACGATGTTGCAAGAATGGCTCGGCCTAGACGCCAAAGCCGTTCTGGGCGCCGACTGGAGTTCCACCCCGATCCTGCAAGTCTAGCCGTTAAAAAGGCGACTCCTTCCCCTCATTGGGGTAAAAGAAAGATTCTGAGCTGCCTTCTCTACTGGCGGCGAGAGGTATTGCGGTGAACAAGACGTCCGTATTACCACGGAATGACAGATTGGCAGAATCTCAGATATCTGGATACCCTTTACTCCAACGCGGGGCCGGGAATCCGCTGGCCCTGCTGTTGGCGAGCCTGGCCGGCCGGGTCAAACGTGCCGTAAAACAAGGCGTTCGTGTCCATCCAGGTAATGAGCCGGTCCCATTCTTCCGCCGAAAGTTTCACCTCATAGTGTCCCCGGCGTAAAAGTTGCACCAGGGCACTGGCCCGAGCGCCGAAGAAATCGGGGCGGGTCATCGGCTCACTGTTCACCTGGCGGAAATCGCCCGGTTTGCCGCCCCAGGCCGAATACGGTACCCGCGGGGCCAGGACATTGTAGGAGACCGTGTATCGGCCTTCAGGCTGACCGCTGAGCACAATGCCGCCGTCTTTTTTCTCCGGGTTGTGGCAGCGCAGGCAGTGTTTATCCAGCACCGGCTGCACCAGCAGGGGGTAGGAGAACGGTTTGGAGCCTTCCGGCCCAGGCTGAATTCGAGAAGGTTCCCGGCGGAGGGCCAACGGCATTCTGGCCGACGCAGCTTCCGGCGCCCGATCCCGAGGTTCATGGCAACCCACACAGGAGACCACTTCGCCCGGCTGCAGATAGGTGATACTGCGCATGGTTTGCACAGCCTGGCCCAGTTCGTCCAGGGCCTGGAACGCCAGGGGTAATCCGGCCGGAGCGGAAAACAGGGCCGACCCATCTGATTCCACCGACACGGTGCCCAGCACCTGTCGGCCTGGCGAGGCATTCGGCAGCCCCACGGTCGGTTGGTTGATATGCCAAGTACTTTTCGGCAGCACCTGCACCACCCGAAGCCTGCTGATTTTCACCCCGGCCGGCAGCGCCGGCCAACTGCGATAGACATCCTGAAGGAAAAAGAGGCCTTCCCGCCGGGCCGCCAAATGGGCCAACTCCGCCGGATCATTCCACGTCGCCTGGGGACCGGAAGGGGCGTCAGAAAGGGAAATGGGCAACCGGTCCGCCGAGGTCGCCCCATCGCCTCTCCTCAGCGGGGAAGAGCCCCCCCCGCCCACTTCGCCGGATAAGCCGGATGAGGAAGTAATCCCCGAGGCGACCTGGGAGGGAATAACCGGCGGCCGGGGGCGGGGCCGGAGCGGCACAGGCCAAAGACTGCTGATATTTAGATCACGATATAAAAGTTCCTTATTCCCAAACCGATCCACCCAGTACAGCCCGAACATGTTCGCCGGGCATGGGTCCGGTTCCCCTATGAGCCGATCGAAACTATAGGCCACCAGAAAATACGTTTCCGAGATCGGCCAGGGACTTTTGTAACAGGCGCCCGGCCAGCGTCGGTGGTCTTCCATAGCGGGCGGCGGGGAAATAACGCCGACCGGATTATGCCAGATCGGCCGGCCGTCGCCCCGTATGACCGGCATTTCGCTTTCAGGAAACAGGGCGTCCGGCGTGAGCCGCTCAATCGGCCCCGAGCCGTCCACTCCACGGCGCACATCCACCAAAATCACCGAACCGGCGGTCATGGCATGATGGGCCGCCGCGGTGGCCATCACCCGAGGGGAACCCGGCACCGCTTGTGCCTCCCAAATCCCTACCGGATTGAACGTATTATTCCCATAGAAAATACGTACATCGGTGCCATCCGGCCGAACCGTCCACAATTGCTGATAAAACACGGCGTTTCGGTCCACGTAGTCCCACCGGGTGTAAATCAGACGTCCGTCGCCAAGCACGGCCGGGTCCCATTCATGGGTCTCATGATAGGAGATAATCCGGGGGTTAGAGCCGTCCGCCTCGCACAGGGCCAACGTATGCACCGGACAAGGTCCCTGTCCGCAGCGATGGAACCCACCCCGCCGGGTGGAAACAAACACGATCCGGCCGTCGGGCAGGTACCGGCCGGCAAAGTCGTCGTAGGGACCGCTGGTGAGTTGCCGAAGGCCGGTGCCATCCGATTGAATTTCATATAGATGGAAATGTTTGTCCAGGTGGACTTCTCGGTTCGGCGGCGTCCGATCCACCGAGGAATAGGAAAACAGAATCCGGCGGCCGTCGTAGGAGACATCGGCAAACTGATAGCTTCCGACGGGCAGTTTCCCGGTCGTCACCGATCGGCAGTCCATAGACTGGCCCGGTTTTTCCAACACAAACAGGCCGCCGCCCGGCCGGGCGCAGTTGCCCGTGTATTGGGTCAGTTGATGGCTGAAGATGCTGTGCGGGTGTTTGACGAAGACAATCGGCCCCCGGGGAAACAGCGGATTGGCCAGGGCGATCTGCCGCCGGAGCCGGTGGGCCTGGAGCCATAGGGCCTGGCCTTCCGGGCCTTCCACCCAGCCGGTTTGCCGAAGCTCTGCAAACCGGGGGCGAAGTGGTTTCCACTGCTCGGCTAGTTCCGACGGAAGCATCCCAGCCGCTTGCAGGTCGGCAACCAATAGATCCCCCCGATCCAGACAGTTCTGGATGGCCTCGGCCAGAGTGCTCGGACATCGGGGCGTGTCCAGACCGTCCTGCATCCGCCAATCCCATTCGATCATGGCCTTCTGAATGGCCGGGTGCGGGGTGGGCAATTCCGGCGGGGGAAACCGGTTCGGATCGGCCGGCCGGGCCCAAATGGGAATCGGCACGGAGCGGACCTGGGTTGGTGTGGGAGCCGCCAAGCTGGCCCCGGCACTGCCACCTCCGACGGTACCGGCGCTGCCACCTCCGACTGTCCACCGAAGGTCCTCCCACCGAAGCCCTCCCGGCTCGTTGCCACCCGGGGTTCGCACAATCAAAACGATCTCCCCTTGGCGATCCGAAGCCGACAGGGATGCTTCCAAATCCACGGATTGGCCCGGCTGGATGGTCTGCCACCGGAAGCCATTGGGGTCCCATTCGGAGGCGGAAGGTTTCTCGGACTGGGCGGGCGGAGTTTGGTTGGCCGACGGCCGCCACACAAAAGCCACCTTCACCGGTCCAGGGCCCAGGCCCAGAGCCCGGCAGGTGAATCGAAGTCGTGGAGCTGATAGGGGATATGGATTCCCGCTTTCGCGGGAATGACACGTAAGGGGCAGAACGATTTCCACGGCTTGGCCAGCGGTACAACTGACCACGCATCGATTAGCACCCCGCATCAAAGCCGCTTGCGAACCGCCCGGCCGATACAAAAGCAAAAATCCAAACTCCGAACTGCTGGAGGTTTCTGCCGGTTGGCCGTCGATGCGTACCTGAGCGGGACCGATTTCCAGCCCCCCGGCCGATTTGGCCGATTCTGCTCCCAGAAGAGCTCCGGCGCCCAAAAGCACTCCGGCTATTGCCAAGAGTCTTTGCCACATAAGACTCCTCTCCTGCGGACTGAGACGGGAACTTCACCTAGCCTAAAACGGGAATTTCACCCAGCCTGAGGCGGGGACTTCACCCAGGCTAAGGCAGGACACTTCCCATTATAAACAGAACGAGGCGCCCTGTCATTGCTGCCCCAGCCGAACAATGTCAGAAGCGAGATTTCTTTGCGCAGAGGGCAGAAGTGTTGGCGGCCGGTTGAAGGGTAGATGTTAATTTGTGCCCGTTCGGCGGCGGAAGGCCCTCAGGAGCACGAGAACCAGTCCCAAGGCTAGCAGGCCCAAGGTGGCCGGTTCCGGCACGCTGGCCGACAAAACGGCATGCAGCTCCGCATTGCTCAGGTACCGGTCGTA
>Ga0272448_1002364_pt1 | contig 23757 bp, 15 predicted proteins | sample YNPCB0191_FD_202220 | JGI IMG/M metagenome (GOLD analysis project Ga0272448, IMG submission 202220) | Hot spring sediment microbial communities from Yellowstone National Park, WY, United States - YNP-CB-019-1 | ecosystem: Environmental > Aquatic > Thermal springs > Hot (42-90C) > Sediment... | reverse complement strand
CCTTTACGCCTCCTTCACGCCGTCCTGGTATCTTGCGAATGTCACATGAACTTGTGCGATGGAGGGATGGTGATGATGACTGCCGGTATGATTGCGTGGGTGCTGTTCCTCCTCGGATTGCTGTGCCTGCTGCATCCCAGCCGGGAAATGCGCCGTGATCCCGCCGGAAATGGCGTGTATTACAGCCTCTGGGCAATTTTGTTCGGAAGTGCGATCTTCCTCCATTACCGGTATCTGGCACAATCAGGTTATGCCCGGTTTGCGCTGGTGAGTGATGCGATAGGGATTGGCATTTATGCTGTGGGGGCGTTGATGTGGCTGGCTGTGCGGCTGTACGGGCGTGCGCATGATCCACTGGATGACGAGCACGCATCTTCACAGTTTCTTCACACTCGCCGCCGGTAAGTTCACAGGTTCTTTACGCCGGCATGCTAGGGTGTGTCGTTTGTCTGGAAAGGAGCAGCAGTATGGCGGATTTGATGTATCTGGCGCTCATCGCAGTGGCGTTCTGGCTGTTTGCCCGCTATGTAGGGGCGGCGGATCGGTTGTAGCCCGGGAGTACATAAACAGGGGAGTCGTATGAATATCGAATACATTGTCGTCGGAGTGATCGCACTGGGATTGATTGCCTATCTCGGGTATGCCCTCCTGCGACCGGAACGATTGTAGCCTGCAGGCCGGAAAGGAGCCGTCATGGTTGTTATGGGTGTACTACAAATCGCGCTCTTTCTCCTGGTGCTGCTGGCACTGGTCAAACCGATGGGCGCCTATATGGCCCGCGTTTACGCCGGTGAGCGCACATGGCTCGATCCCGTGCTCCGCCCATTGGAGCGCCTGATCTACCGGGCCGCCGGCGTGGACTCCAACCGCGAAATGCGCTGGACCTCCTATACGCTGGCCTTTCTGGCGTTCAGCCTGGTGAGCACCTTCATCCTGTATCTGATTCTGCGCCTGCAAGGGATCTTGCCGCTGAATCCCCACCATGTTCCGGGGATGTCGCCAGACCTGGCCTTCAACACGGCGGTCAGTTTCGCTACGAATACGAACTGGCAAGCGTATGTTGGTGAACAGGCCGTGAGCTACCTCACGCAGATGATCGGCCTCACCTGGCATAATTTCCTCTCCGCTGCCGTCGCCATGGCGCTCGCGGTGGCGCTCATGCGTGGCCTCACCCGGCATACCACCGATGAACTGGGGAATTTTTGGGTCGATCTGACGCGCGGCGTGCTGTGGATTCTCTTGCCCCTCTCGATCCTCTGGGGCTTGCTCTTCGTATCGCAAGGGGTCATCCAGAACTTCGCGCCGTACCAGACCGCCGCCACCGTGGAAGGGGCGCGGCAGGTGCTCCCGATGGGGCCGGTGGCCTCGCAGGAGGCCATCAAAATGCTGGGCACGAACGGCGGCGGCTTCTTCAACGCCAACTCCGCGCATCCCTATGAAAATCCGACCCCGTTTTCGAATTTCCTGCAGATGCTGGCCATCTTCCTCATCCCGGCGGGGTTGACCTACACCTTTGGACGGTATGCGCGCAACCAGCGCCAGGGTTGGGCGCTCTTTGCCGCCATGGGGCTGTTGTTTCTCATGGGCCTGGCGGTCATCTACGGGTTTGAGCAGGCCGGGAATCCCATCCTTGCCAAGCTTGGCGTGAACCAGGCGGCGACTGCGCTGCAGTCCGGTGGGAATATGGAGGGCAAAGAGGTGCGCTTCGGCATCGCCAATTCTTCCCTCTTCGCGACGCTCACCACCGATGCCTCCTGCGGGGCCGTCAACGGCATGCATGACAGCTTCACCCCACTGGCCGGCGGTATGGCCATGCTCAACATTGCCCTTGGCGAGATTATCTTCGGCGGGGTGGGTGCCGGATTCTTCGGCATTATCATCTTCGCCATCCTGTCGGTCTTCATCGCCGGGCTGATGGTGGGTCGCACCCCGGAGTACCTGGGGAAGAAGATCGAGTCGAAAGAGATGAAGATGGCCATGCTCTACGTGCTGGTGAGCGCCGTGAGCATCCTCGGCTTCAGCGCGCTGGCCGTGGTGCTTCCGGCAGGGCTCGCGGGGCGTCAGAACATGGGGCCGCACGGCCTGTCGGAGATCCTCTACGCCTACACCTCCGGGACAGGCAATAACGGCAGCGCCTTCGCGGGGCTCTCCGCCAACTCACTGTTTTACAACATCACTATCGGGCTTGCCATGCTCATTGGCCGCTTCATGCCCATTGTCCCGCTCATGGCCATCGCCGGGGCGCTGGCGAAGAAGACCACCGTGCCGGCCACCAGCGGTACCTTCCCGACGACCGGCGGATTATTCATCGGCTTACTCATCGGCGTCATTCTCATCGTGGGCGCCTTGACCTTCTTCCCGGCGTACGCGCTTGGCCCCCTCGTCGAACATTTCCAGATGCACCACGGCCGGCTCTGGTAGAAAGGATGCCATCATCATGCCACAAGAACAGATTCATGAATTGACGCCCGAGCATCCGAACGTGAAATCCCGGAATCGCCGCCGTTCGATCTCGATGGTGCAACTGGTGCCGCAAGCCATCAGTGATGCCTTCCGCAAACTCGACCCCCGCTCGCTGATGCGGAATCCGGTGATGTTCGTGGTCGAGGTCGGCAGCATCATCTGCACCTACTATGGCATTGCCGGGCTGGTGGCGCATAGCCGGGACACCGGCTTTCTCATCGCCATTGCCGCCTGGCTCTGGTTCACCGTGCTCTTTGCCAATTTCGCGGAAGCCATGGCGGAGGGCCGCGGCAAAGCCCAGGCCAACACGCTGCGGCAGATGAAGACCGAGACGATGGCCAATCTCATCACGGAGCATGACACGATCCAGCAGATACCGGCGTCGCAACTCAAAAAGGGTGATGTGGTGCGCGTCTCTGCCGGCGAAGTGATTCCCGGCGACGGGGATGTCATCGAAGGCATCGCCTCGGTAGACGAATCGGCCATCACCGGGGAATCGGCGCCGGTGATCCGCGAGAGCGGCGGCGACCGCAGCGCGGTGACCGGGGGCACGAAGGTGCTTTCGGATCAAATAAACGTCCTCATCACCTCGGAGCCGGGCAAGACCTTTCTTGACCGCATGATCGCGCTGGTGGAAGGCGCCTCCCGGCAAAAGACGCCGAACGAGATCGCGCTGGATATCCTGCTGGCCGGGTTGACAATCATCTTCCTGCTGGTGGTGATCACCCTGCAGCCGTATGCCATCTACTCGGGCGGCAGCGTGCAGGTCTCCGTGCTCATCGCCCTGCTGGTATGTCTCATCCCCACCACCATCGGCGGGCTGCTCTCCGCCATCGGCATCGCCGGCATGGATCGGCTGGTGCAGCATAACGTGCTGGCGAAATCCGGTCGCGCGGTAGAAGCGGCGGGCGATGTCGATACGCTGCTGCTCGACAAAACCGGCACCATCACGCTGGGCAATCGCCAGGCGGCGGAGTTCCTCCCGGTCGCCGGCGTGGAGGAAACGGAGGTGGCCGATGCTGCGCAACTCGCCTCGCTCAGCGACGAGACGCCGGAAGGCCGCTCCATCGTGGTGCTGGCCAAGCAATTCGGCTTTCGCGACCGCCATCTCACGCACCAGGAGGCCGCCTTCGTGCCCTTCACCGCACAGACGCGCATGAGCGGCATCGATTGGAAAGGCCAGCGCATCCGCAAAGGCGCCACCGACGCCGTGATCGCCTGGGTGCGCGAGCAGGACGGCGTCATCCCCCCGGAGCTGGATACCATTGTGAAGCGCGTCTCTATGGCCGGCGGCACGCCATTGGTGGTGGCGCGCAATAATCAGATTCTCGGCGTCATCCACCTGAAGGATATCGTCAAAGGCGGCATTCGCGAGCGCTTTGATCAACTGCGCGCCATGGGCATTCGCACGGTGATGATCACCGGCGACAACCCGCTGACGGCGGCCGTCATCGCCAAGGAAGCCGGCGTTGACGATTTCCTGGCGGAAGCCACGCCGGAGACGAAGATGGAGCTGATCAAGAACGAGCAGCGCCAGGGGAAGCTGGTGGCGATGGCGGGCGATGGCACCAATGACGCGCCGGCCCTTGCCCAGGCGGACGTCGGGGTGGCGATGAATACCGGCACCATGGCAGCGAAAGAGGCCGGCAACATGGTCGACCTCGACTCCAACCCCACCAAGCTCATTGAGGTGGTGGAGATCGGCAAGCAACTGCTGATGACGCGCGGTTCGCTCACCACCTTCAGCATCGCCAACGACGTAGCGAAATACTTCGCCATCATCCCGGCGATCTTCGTGACCACCTATCCGGAGTTGAGGGCGCTCGATATCATGCATCTCCATTCAAGGCATAGCGCCATTCTCTCGGCGATCATCTTCAACGCGCTCATCATTGTGGCGCTCATCCCGCTGGCCCTGCGCGGGGTGAAGTATCGCCCGGTCGGCGCCGCCGCACTGCTGCGCGCGAATCTTCTGATCTATGGCCTGGGCGGCATCATCGTTCCCTTCCTGGGACTGAAGGCGATCGATCTACTGCTGGTGGCTTTGCATTTGGCGGAGTAGGGGTAAACCATGCACATACTCAGCTCCCCTATGTTCGTCCCCTCACCCCCTGCCCCTCTCCCCGAGGAGAGGGGAGCACCGGTGCTGATTTTCGAATCGGCCTTTCAAATTTCTACCAGCCTACCCCCCTCTCTTCGGGGAGAGGGGCTGGGGGTGAGGGGACGATTACAAGGAAGCTATGAAGGTTTGATATGGCTCGATATTTTCTAACATCATTACGCATTTCGTTATTGACGCTCGTCCTGGTCGGTGTCGTCTACCCGCTGGTGATGACGGGCCTGGCTCAGCTCATCTTCCCGCGGCAGGCGCAGGGCAGCCTGGTGCGCGAGGGGGGGAGCCTCAAAGGCTCCACCCTTATCGGGCAATCCTTCGCCGGTCCCGCGTACTTCCATCCGCGCCCCTCCGCGGCGGGCACCGGGTATGATCCCCTTGCCTCCAGCGGCTCGAATCTCGGCCCGACCAGCGCAGTGCTGGCGACCCGCGTCGCGGGGGATGTGCCACGGGTGCGCGGGGAGAATCCTGGTTTAACACAGGTGCCGGTCGACATGGTCACCACCTCAGGCAGCGGTCTCGACCCGGATATCACCCCGGCTACTGCCTATGCCCAGGTGCCGCGTGTCGCACAGCAGCGCGGCATGCCGGAAGCGGCAGTGCGACGCCTGGTGCAGCAGCAGATCACCGGGCGGCAATTCGGGGTATTGGGTGAGCCGCGGGTCAATGTGTTACAATTGAACCGGGCACTCGACGCCATGCCGCGAGTGCCGGCGCCATGAGCGCAGCAGACGGCACACCGATGCAGCAACTACAGAAACGCGGACGACATAAGATCTTCCTCGGCTATGCCCCCGGCGTGGGAAAAACCTACACCATGTTGGCGGAGGCGCACCGGCGCGTCGCGCGCGGGGAGGATGTCGTCATCGGCATCGTGGAGACCCATGGCCGCACCGAGGTGGCCAAGCTCATCGAGGGCCTGGAGCAGATCCCGCGGAAGCAGATCGCGTATCGCGGCAGCACCTTCGAGGAGATGGATACCGCGGCTGTCATCGCCCGGCATCCCCAGTGGGTGCTGGTCGACGAGCTGGCGCACACGAACATCCCCGGCACCAACCATGCCAAACGCTGGCAGAGCGTACTGGAAATCCTCGATGCCGGGATCAACGTCATCTCCACGGTCAATGTGCAGCACTTCGCCAGCCTGAATGATACGGTGTACGAGATCACCGGCGTGCGCGTGCGCGAAACGCTGCCGGATTCCATCCTCGACAACGCCGACGAGGTGGTGCTGGTCGACCTCACGCCCGCCGCACTGCTCAACCGCCTGCGACGCGGCGATGTCTACGCGCTGGCGAAAGTGCCGACCGCGCTGCAGAACTTCTTTCGCCCGGGCAACCTGGGGGCGCTCCGCGAACTGGCCTTGCGCAAGACCGCCGAAGAGGTGGATGAACAGCTTCGCGCCTACATGGAAGAGCAGCGCATCGCGGAGGCCTGGCGCACCCGCGAGCGCGTGGTCATCTGCGTCACCCCCAGCGTCAAATCCTCCAAACTCATCAGCCGTGGCTACCAGATCGCCCGTCGCATGAACGGCATCTTCTGGACCGTCTACGTCCGCACCCCCGGATCCATGCTCCCCCCACGCGAAGAAGCGGCGTTACAGGAACTCTTCGAGCTCACCCGCAACCTGGGGGGCGAGATGGTGGAGTTGGAAGGTGAGTCGGTGTCGGACGCGATCATCCGTTTTGCGGCGGAGCAACAGGCCACCACCATCGTCATGGGCCAATCCATCCGCACCCGCCTGGAAGAAATCCTCCGCGGCAACATCATCGCCCGCATCATGCGACAGGCGAAGAATGTGGATGTGCTGGTGGTAGCGGGGACGGAGGGAGAGTAAGTAATCCTTACTTGGTCGTTGCCCATCGCGCTCAGGGTGGAAGAAACCGACTCCGGGTGCAGCAACCCCACCTGAGCACGAGTATGGTTTTTTACCGGCCTGTTCACTTTACCGTCGTCACCATCTTCACCACATCTTGCCGTTGCGGATTGACCGCCGAGGTGGCGGTGAGTTGCAGAGTGCAGGGGGTGTGGCCACCGGCGATGACGGCTTTAAGATAGCATACCTGGCCGGCGGTCATTACGCCGGTGGACCAACCGGTGGTGAGGTCGTCGGCGAGGGGGGCGAGGACCTTGCCGCTGGCGTCGGTGGTGAAGTATTGCACTGTCCAGCCGGTGGTGTCGCCGGCGTTGCGGAGGGTGAAGGTGTCGGGGGCTGTGCCGGCGTTCTGCACGGCAAAGTTATAGGTGGCGCTTCCGCCCGCCGTGATGGCCTGCGTTTTTGTCTGCTTGGTGCCGTCGGTATTGTAGACGGCCTTGCCGGCGAAGCCGCTGTCGCTGCCGTTTTTCACCCACAGGTCGGGCTGGTGGTGCAGCAGGGTGAGGGTGAAGGTGCGCCTGGTGGTGTCTTTGCCGCCGTGGGCCGTGCCGGCGTTGTCCTTCACAGTAACGGTGATGGTCACCGTACCGTATTTGCCCGCGATGGGCTGCAGCGTCAGCGTCTGTGTCGCCCCGCTGCCGCTGACCACCGGGTTCGGCAACAGTTTCGTATTGCCGGAGGTCGCGGTGACGCTCACCGTCTGCGCGCTCTCCTCCCCTGCCCCACCGGGGCCGATGCCGGTGAGTGGCACGGTCAGCGTTTGTCCGTCATCCTTCGCTTGCAGGTTGGCGATGGCGTCGAGGGTCGGGGCATCGTTCACCGCGGTCACCGTGACGGTGAAGGTGCGGGTGACAGTGTCTACGCCGCCGAACGCCGTGCCGCCGTCATCCTTGACGGTCAGTGTGATGACGGCTGTGCCGAAGGCGTGCGGCGCCGGCGCCAGGGTGAGGGTGCCGGTCGATTTCGGGCTGACGTAGTTCACGGTCGGATTCGGGATGAGCGCCGGGTTGTTCGAGATCGCGGTCACCGCAACCACCTGCCCCACTTTGCCGGCGCCGATGCCGGAGAGGCTGATGGTTTTCGCGGCGGCATCCTCATTGAGCGTGAGATTGGCCACCGCCTTGATGGTCGGGGCGTCATTCACGGTGGAGACAGTGACGGTGAAGGTGCGCACCAGGGTATCCACGCCCCCGTTAACCGTGCCGCCGCTGTCTTTCACGGTGACGGTGATCAACGCCGTGCCGAGTTTATTGGCCACCGGGGTGAGGGTGAGCGTGCCTGTCGGATTGGGACTGGTGTAGCCTATCACGGGGTTGGGGATGAGCGCCGTATTGGCGGAGACGGCAGCGATGGTGAGCGTCTGCCCGGCGTCGTCCGCATCGCCGGCGCTGATGCCGGTGAGCGAGATCGTCTGCGCGCCGGACGATTTGGCGAGTGTGCAATCGGGCAGTGGGTCGAGTGTCGGGGCATCGTTCACCACGTTGACGGTGACAGTGAACTGCCGTGTGATGGTATCGCTGCCGCCGTTGGCCGTGCCGCCGTTATCCTTCGCGGTGACGGTGATGACCGCCGTGCCCGAGCCTTCGGCCACCGGTTTGAAGGTGAGCGTCCCCGTCGTGTTCGGGTTGGTGTAGCTCACCACCGGGTTTGGGATGAGCGCCGGGTTGCTCGAGGCCGTGGTGAAGGCGACCGTCTGCCCGGCGTCCCCCGCGCTGATGCCGGTGATGGGCAGCGTGCATAGGCCGGCATTCTCCAGCAGCGTCTGATTCGCGAGCGGATTGAAGGTCGGCGGGGTGTTCGGCACCGGCGGGTGTCCGATGGCATAGAGGTTGCCGTCTGCCGAGCCGATGTAAATGGTGCCGTCCGCACCGATGGACGGCGAGCCATCGCAACCGCCCCCCAGGGGATACTGCCACTTCAGCGTGCCGTCTGCCGGGTTCAGCGCATAGAGGTTGCTGTCCTCGGCACCGATATAGACCATCCCGTCCGCGCCGAGGGCCGGCGAGGAGTCGATGCCCTTCCCGGTGGTAAATTTCCACTTCTGCGTGCCGTATGTCGGGTTGATCGCGTACAGGCTACTATCCATTGAGCCGATGTAGACCGTGCCATCCGTGCCGAGGGCCGGCGACGACAGGATTTGCCCGCCGGTGGCGAATTGCCATTTCGGCGTGCCGTTCGCCGGGTTCAGCGCGATGAGGTTCCGATTATTGGAGCCGATATAGACCGTGCCATCCGCGCCGAGGGCCGGCGAGGACCACACCCCGTTGCCCGTGTTATATTTCCACTTCAACGTGCCGTCCGGTTTGAGCGCGTAGACAAACCAGTCGTAGGAGCCGAAGTAGATGGTGCCATCGGTACCGAGGGCCGGGGAGGAGCCGATGCCGCTGCCCGTGGTATATTTCCAGAGCAGCGTGCCATTCGGGCTGAGCGCGTACAGGCTATCGTCATACGATCCGACATAGATGGTGCCGTTGGCATCACCGACCGGGGAGGACACGATCGCATTACCGGTGGTGAATTTCCACTTCAGCGCCCCGTCCGCCGCATTGAGCGCGTAGAGGGAATTATCCGCCGACCCGACGTAGATGGTGCCGTCCGCACTGAGGAGCGGGGTGGAGAAGATGCCGATGCCCGTGGCATACCGCCACTTCACCACGCCATCCACCGGGTTGAGGGCGTAAAGGGTCGCATCCTCCGACCCGATGTACACCGTGCCGTCCGCGCCGAAGACCGCCGAGGAGTTGATATCCTTCGTGGTGCCGAATTTCCACTGCAGTACCGGCGTCGCCGGACCGCTGACGGCGCTGCGTCCGGTATGTTGCGGGTCGTGGCGGAACATCCACCACTCGCCGTGCTCAATCGGCCCCGCGTAGCGGAAGGTCACCTTCACGGTGTGATTGGCGATGATATTATCCAGCAGGAAGACGCTCCCGCCCGTCTGCGCCGCCGTGCCGTCGAGCGACCAGGTATCCACCGTGTAATTCACCTCCGGCATGGCGATGAAGAAGAGCCGAGCGCCGTAGGGCACTTGCTGCGGCGCAGCGGGCGAGATCGCTCCGTTGATGCCCGCTTGCGCGGTCACCACGAACTGCCCCGGGCCGGTGGTGATGGCGTAGAGATTGTAATCCCAGGACCCGACGTAGAGAGTGCCGTCCGCCCCGATGGCCGGGGAGGAGTCGATTTTCCCGCCCGTGGCGAATTTCCACTGCAGCGTGCCGTCCGGAGTGAAGGCGTAGAGATTATCATCTCCCGACCCGATATAGATAGCGCCGTCCGCGCCGATGGCCGGGGAGGAGTTGGTCCAGGTGCCGACGGACGACTTCCACTTCAGCGTGCCGTCCGCCGGATTGAATGCGTACAGGTAGCCCGACCAGGAAGCGACGTACACCGCCCCGTCCTTGCCGATGGCTGCGGAGGAGGCGATGGCGTTTCCTGTGTTGTACTTCCACTTCAGCGTGCCGCTCGGGTTGATGGCATAAAAGTAGCTGTCCTTCGAGCCGACGTAGATCGTCCCGTCCGCGCCGACCATCGGGGAGGCGCCGATCCAGTCAGCGGCGGCATATTTCCACTTGCAGGCGCCGTTCGCCGGGTTCAGCGCATAAAGGTAGTGGTCATACGAGCTGATGTACACCGTGCCGTCCGCGCCAATGGCCGGAGAGCTCGTGCTGATCGAACCCCCCGTCTGAAATTTCCACTTCAGCGTGCCGTCCGGGTTGAACGCATACAGGTAGTCGTCATTAGACCCGACGTAAATCGTCCCGTCCGTGCCGATGGTCGGGGAGGACTCGATCCAGCCGGTCTGATATTTCCACTTCAACGAGCCATCCGAGTTGAGCGCGTACAGGAAATTGTTCGTGTCTGTCGACATGGAACCGACGTAGATCGTGCCGTCCGCGCCGATGGCCGGAGAGGAATCGACGCCGTTATACTGCCCGGTCCAAAATTGCCACTTGAGCGAGCCGTCGGTGGGCCGGTAGGCATTGAGGTCGCCATTTTCATCGCCGCAATAGATGGTGCAGTCCGCGCCGATGGCCGGGGAAGAGCTGATGTAGAACGTCGCATGTTTCCATTTAAGCCCGGGCGATGCGGAACCGACATACGGGCTGTCCCCGGTGTGCCGCGGATTATTGCGGAACATCCACCAGTTGCTGCGTGTAGCGGTCGCGCTGAAGGACACCAGCACGGTATGATTGTCGGTGATATTGGTGAGCGTCAACTGGCTGCCGCCGGTCTGGGCGGGCAGGCTATCCACCCACCAGCTATTCACGGCATATCCTGCTGCCGGCGTGGCGGTGAGCGTGAGGTTGTTCCCGTACGGCACAGTATTCCCGGTACTCGGGGTGATGGCGCCGTTGCACCCCGCGCCGGGGGTGATGACGCAGGAGGCAGTGGCAGTGGGGGAGAAGGTCACCTGTATGGTGTGATCGGCGGTGACGTTGGCCAGTGTAAAAGTGGTGCCGCCGGATTGTGCCGCCGTGCCGTCCACCGTCCAGGTGTCCACCGCATAGCCGGCATCCGGCGCCGCCAGGAACGTGCGGGTGCCGCCGTATTCGACCTGCTGCGGGGAAGAGGGCGTCACCGCCCCGTCGCTGCCGGCTTGCGGGGTCAGCGTCAGCGGCCTGCCGATGGCATAGAGATTGCCGTCACCCGACCCGATGTAGAGGGTGCCGTCCGCGCCAAGGACCGGGGACGAGTTGATCGCCCATTTCGTGGCATATTTCCAGCGCAGCGAGCCATCCGAGTTCAGCGCGTAGAGGTTCGTATCCAGTGATCCCACGTAGATCGCCCCGTCCGCGTCAATCGCCGGGGAAGAGTGCATCTGCCCTGACGTGGCGTATTTCCACTTCACCGTGCCGTCCGCCGGATTGAACGCGTACAGGCGCGAGTCATTTGACCCAACGTAGACGGTGCCGTCGGTGCCGATGGCCGCGGAGGAGTAGACGAGTTCCGTGCTATATTTCCACTTCACCGTGCCGGTCGCCGGGTCGAGCGCGTAGAAGGTGCCGGAGGGCGTGCCGAGGCTATTGACCGTGGAGCCGACATAGACCGTGCCGTCCGCGCCGATGGCCGGGGCGGCATCGACATACCCCTGCGCGGTAAAGCTCCATTTGGGCGTGCCGTTCACCGGGTTGAGCGCGTAGAGGGCATTATTCTCTGTGCCGACGTAGATGGTGCCGTCTGCGTCGATCGCCGGGGAGGACTGGATCAGCCCCATGGTACATTTCCACTTCAGCGTGCCGGTCGGGGTGAGCGCGTAGCAACTCCCATCCATCGACCCCACGTAGACCGTCCCGTCCGTGCCGATCGTCGGGGAGGACAGGATCGGTCCGTTGGTGGCATATTTCCACTTCAGCGCGCCGGTGGCCGGATCGAGCGCATACAAGGAATCGTCCTGTGAGCCGATGTAGAGGGTGCCGTCCGCGCCGATAGCCGGGGAGGAGGTGATCAGCCCGCCGGTAGCATATTTCCATTTCACCGTGCCATCCGCCGGATGAATGGCATAAAACGCATTATCCTGCGACCCCACGTAGATGGTGCCGTCGGCGCCGATGGCCGGGGAGGAGGAGATCGCCGCCCCGATGGCACACTTCCATCTAAGCGATGGCGCGGACGGGCCGTGGAAGGGACTCCGCCCGGTGTGCTGCGGGTCATGGCGGAACATCCACCAGTCGCCAGGACCAGCCGCCAGTACGGGCGAGGCCCACATCAGGGCGCAAACCGCCAGCAACATCCATACCCGGCAAGGGGGAAATCCGTGGGTGCGCATGTCGTCCTCCGATTCGTCATGGAACTTGCGTTGACAGGGCATCAGGGTATCATAACTTAATATTTGGCATTGATTACAAAAACCCTTCTACCGCTTTCCAAAACTAGAGGTGATTACGCAACTACGGCTGCGGGCGCGCAGAGATAGTTTGTGCGCCCCGCAAAATAGCGCATGTCCCCAAGTGTGCTTTGCGCTCGGTTTTGGGAGATATAGGAAGAATGGGACGAATGGGAGCAATGGGAATGATGTGCTGAAATCCCATTGCTCCCATATCTCCCATCCGAGCGCCAATCACATCGGGGGGCACGCGCTAATAAGTGATTAGTCCTATAATCCGCTCACTAATTGGAGCGTGATCGGACAAAGGACTAATCACTACTATACTTATCGCGCTTTCTTCCGCCAGACCTGGCAGCCGTAGAAGGGGTTGGCAGTGCCCAGGTAGAGGTCGCCGTTGGCGGGGTTGGTAAGGAGGGTGCGGGCACCGTAGTTCCATTTATCGCCGAAGCCGTTCACCGACTCCGGGATCCAGGTGGTGCCGTCTTTGGTCGAGTAGAGGTCGAAGCCATCGGGATTCCACAGGTTGAGGCTGCTGAGGTCCATCCCGAACCCTTCCAGGGCGACGCGGGCATCGAAGGTGCCGGCATAGAGCCGGCCGTTGGCCACGGTGAAGCGCCACAGGTAGAGGTTGAGCGGATTGGCAAAGCCGTTCAACACGTCTTCCGTGCCCAGGGTAGTGGCGACGGGCAGCGGCATCACCCGTTCCCAGGTGTCCGATTTATCGAAGCGGAAGATCTGCGTGCCGGTGGGCGGGATATTGTTGAAATCGGGCGGACTGCCATTGAGGAAGCGCCACATGGTGGTGCTGATGGTGCCCACGTACATTTTGTCGTTGAAGATGATGGGGGTGGCCCCACCGTTCTCCAAGCGCCCCATGCCTTTCGGATAGAGCGCACCCTTGGACTGATCGCCGACAATAAGCTTCCAGGTCCAGACACCGCGTACCTTCTTCAGCTTGGCGCACCAGAAACCGCCGTTGTCCCAGTCATGGTCGAAGAAGAAGACATAGAGGAAACCGTTGTAGCTGACCATATCGAGCACTTCCGCCCCCTTCGGGAACCAGTCCGACGGGACATTGATCTGCTCGAAGACCACCTTGGGGTTCTGCTGGAAGGATTTCAGCGGGTTGGTATCACACCAGATGGTCGGATACCCCTTCACCTCGGAAGCCCAGAACAACTGGCTGTTGTACTCGGCGATGCCGCGGACGCTGAAGCCCGGCGCGGAGAAGATGGGCACCGGTGCATTATTCTGCGCATCGATGGCCAATAGTCGTGCCGGGGTGAAGAGGCCCATGCCGCCGACATAGAGCACCGGCTTGCTGAACGGCGCGGTGTATTCCTTCATCATGCGGTACCCGGCGTCCGGCCCCACGGTAAACGGTATGCCGGGGATGGGGGGAAGGGGGTTCGCCAGGTAAAACGGCTCCCAGACTCCCGTGCTCAATTTCATCCGGTAGATGCGCGCACGCTCATCGGTGGGTACCGGCACATCCGGTGGCCATGACGAAGGTTTATACTGGGTGAGCACCAGGCCGACTACATTGCGCGCGGTGCCGGCATACAGGTAGTCACCGTGGAACGCCATGCTCCACAGATAACTGTTCTGACGGTCATTCATCACACCGTCCGTCGCTCCGGAGTAATTGGCCGTCTGTCCGGTGATCTTTTGCCAGCCCAGCATCTGCGGCGTAATCGTCGGGAGCTGTGCCAGGCCGGGGAGTGCACCGCTAAGCAACACTACGCTTAGCAGCAAGCAGGCAAGTGCGAGGTTTCTCATCATTCCTCCTGGAAAATGGGTAAGCTTGCCATCCAGCCCGTCGATAACCTGCACGGGCTGATGGATTAACCACACTATAAACCAACCCGGAGAAACGCGTGTTGAGCTTTGGCACGATGTTACATGGTAAAAGTTAACAATGGGGATGGATAGAGCCCTGGAGTGCGAACCTTCTGGTGAGCAGATCATAGACACCGATGCGGCACTATAATCCGCTCACCAGGAGGTTCGCGCTCCAGGCGGGGCTCATGACGGTTTGGTGATCGGTGGATAAATAAATGGCTTAAAATCCTGCCCGGCGCCATGGTAACCGGGCGTTACCTCGCCGGTGGAGATCTGCACGGTGAAGGCTGCGGCTTTCCCATGCTGCTCGCCCCAGATGAAAGCATAACCCGCGCCGAGTAGCGCATCCCCGCGTAACGTCAGGCCGGGGAGGGTCGCCACGACTTTGCGGTCGCCGGTAAACCAGACGCGCGCCACCTCCACACTCGGTTGCTCCTTAGTGCCGGCCTGCGTGATCTCCAGCGTTTCGCTCTTGTTCAGTACGTAGTCCAGCGCCCCCGGGAATCGGGAGGCATCAATATTGGTCCACGTGGAGGTTGCCTCCGGCGGGCTCAACTCGTAGTAGGCTGTCGTCCCCTTCTCCGTGCTGACCTGGATCATCACCCGATTATTCGCCAAGGAGATGCGTTGGGGTTGCCACGTAGCGGGCAACGCCACTCTCGTGATGGTATCCTGCTGCCCGATGCGCGCCACCACCACCATCCAGCCACTGCCCAGGCCCGGTCGGACGAACGCCGCCCAGGTGTCCTGCGCCTCATTGAGCGTCGCCGCGCCAATGGCAAATGCGCTGTACAGGCGTTGGGGCTCTTTATTCTCACCGGCTTTCATGGACAACAGATCGAACCCGGACCGCGAGGTGCGCCGTGTGAACAGGATCATCCCTTTTTCCTGTGGGTAATAGGACGACACCCCGGAGGCAAGGCGGACGTGATTGGTGCCCGCCAGCGCGCACTGGTAGAGATCGCCGTTCAAATTCGGCTCGTCCGCCACCGGCTGCACATACAGCATTGAGAAATCCCATAGCGGCAGCGGCCCGCCGAATCTGCACGTCCGCTCACTTGCCGTATAGAGATAGCGGGTTCCCTGTGCTTCCAGCACGATACGCCAGCCGGGGGTTTGCACCTGGGCGTACACTTTTCCCGGCTCCGGCATACCCAACGCGGCATCCGGCCAGACCTTCGCTTGCACGTCGACGACGGCGATCTGCTCAGCCGGCACTTTTAACCGTCCTGCCAGGTCCTTCCGGCATTTGGCGGCCACAGCATCTCCGGGCCCTGCAGCGCATGCGCTGGTGATAAATAACAGACAACCGACGGCGACCACCGTCAGCAAGGTGAAAAAATGGCTCGTGAATCTGGTCATGGTCATAGCTCCCTAGCTCAGTAATTGGATGGTTCTGTATAGTAAGACCGCCGGTTCATCGAAAAAGTTCCCGCGTGAATGCCAGATCGCGAATATCGCTCTGGCAGGAGGACCGACCGATAAAAAGGATACCCGGTAAATTCAACCCGGTAACCATACGGAAACCCGTTCCTCACGCATGCCGCCCCGTTGCTAGCTTCCCCACCGCATATCGTGTATAATTCATCCGGTCTACGAAGTAACCATCCCTGTAGGATGATAGAGGATTGTCTCCTCATGGCAGCGACATCTTTGGCATCGGCACTGTTATACGATTTTTTAACGGATCTCCCTCTGATTTCGGCATGGGCGAATCAGTTTCCCGGGGGTGTGTTCTCCCTACCCGGGGGCATCATTGCCATAAATTTTGTCGGCATCGGGCAATTGCAGCAACGGCATGGGCATACCACAGCCGAAATGGTGGTTCAGGAGATCATTGCCCGGTGCCAGCATTATCTGCCCTACGAGGGGACGCTGGTGCGCGGGGTGATGTGTGAACTGCTCATCTGGCTGCCGCAGGCGACGCCGGCGGTGACGGAGGCGATTCGCTATCAATTATGCATCGATGTCTGCCCCTTGCCCATCCCGCTGCCGGACGGCTCGCAGTATTATCCGCGCGTGCTGGCGGCGGCCAAAGATGTGACCGCCGGCGATTTGATGCTGGAGACGATTCGCGAATTGGAATTGCTCCTCTACCGGGAGACCGCAGTCAATCGCATTCCTCCCCCGCCGGATGCCAATGCCACCTTGCAGGCGCGCGTGCTGGCAGAAATCGCCGCCCATGAATTGTTCTCCTATGAACATTTTCTCGAATTGACGCTGGCGCACCTGGATCTGCCTGAGCCGCACCCACGCTCGGTCTTCATCGTCGGAGCAACCTCCACCGGGGCTACGCGTTTATTGACCAGCGAAGCGTTGTTGCTCGAGAGCGTGGGGTATAGTGCCATCACCGTGATCTGCCATCCGCAAAATCGCGATGTCCCCTTTTATCTCGTCTGCGCGCTGCTTTCCCACTTCCTCTGGGGGATGAATCGCGGTCAGTATCAAGCGCAACTGGCCGGCTACCTCGCGTATGCCCCGTGGCTGGCGATGCTCTTCCCGATGCTCCGGCAGCAATTCGATCCGCCGCCGATTCCCACGAATAAATCGGTACTGCGCCGGGGATTATGCACGTTATTGCGCGCGATAGCCTCCGACGAATATCTGGTCGCGGTGATTCAGGATATCCATTTCGCTGATGAAGACTCCCGCTCCCTGCTGGCGGAACTGCAACTGCTCCCTGACCACGGGCTGCGCATTATTGCCAGCATGGAACCTGCGGACAGAAAAATTCTGCAAAAATTCCATAAGCATCAACCCATGGTGATCCATACCCTCCCCTTGACCCCCATGCAGGTGCTCGAGTATCTGCACGCCGTGCTGCCGGATATCGCGATCCCTGAAGCTGCCGTGGAACTGCACTATGAAACCGGCGGGGCGATCCTGGAGATCGAGATCACGCTGAGTCGCTGGATGGATGAAGGCCGGCTCTTCTGTGAAAACGGCAAGTGGTGCCTGCACCTGGACGACGCATAGCCGAACGCCGGCATCAGGGAGCATGCTCTCTAAAAATGTTTATCCGTTACGGCACCATGCTGAAGCTCATATCCCCCGCCGGTATAGTCGACCACGTTGTTCCATCAAACTTGGTATAGCACCCGGCGGTGCCGCCCCAACCGCATTCCAGCCATTCGGCAGGATGATCATCGCCATACGGGACCATCTGCCAGTAGCTGTTGCTCTGGTTGGGGCTGGCTGGTGAATCGAACCACAGGCGATAGCTACTCCCGGTGTCGAGCGGAACAGTGACGTTGGCGTAGACCCAGGTGGGCACGGTGCCGATTTGATCGGCAGTGGCGATGGTGCCGCTGACCAATTCCCCGGCGCCGATTTTCTCGAAGTGGTAACGTAACGCGCCCGGTGCGCCAGTCTTCCCCACCGGCAGGCCGATGCGCTTGATGGTGACCGAGGCCTGATTCCACACGAAATATTCGCCGGCGCGCAGTGCGCCGTAGAAATAGGCACGCTCCTTCACAAACGCGGAGTAATAGGGATCGCCCGTATAGGTATTATCAGCCCATTTGAGCCAGAGCGGCGAGTGTGCGCCGTTGACCAAGTTATCCCGAGCTACATTGAATAGATTCATGCTGTCGCTTGACGCCCAGGGGGACCATTGACCGGTATTGCCATCCAGGTATTCCCCACGGCACCCGGTGCCGTCCCACGCGACGATACGGGTCATCATCGTATTCGGTGATGACCAGTTCGTGCCCGGGCTCGGGTCGGTGTCAGTGACCACCAGGTGGTATTTCTGCCCTGCCGTCAACGTGGCTGAAATCGGGATGTAAAACGGGCCGCTCTCATTGCCGTTCATCGATGGGTCGGGCAGGAGGTTGTCGGCATGCCCCAACACGGTGCCGGAGGGGAAATTCCCGGGGCCGTTGGTCTGCAACTGGAAGGAAAACATGCCTCGGTTGCCACTGCCATACGCCCCCCCCTGCTTCCACTGCAGTGCAATCTGCGTGATAGCGCCGCTTTTCGGCGCGACGAAGGCGATACCGTATTTATTCCCCGGGAATTTGAGCCACTCGAAATCTGCGCTGCCACAGCCTTCGATGAGCTGGCCCAGGTCGCCAGTGCTGATGAGGATGTTCGGCGGGGTGAGCAAGGCATGTCCGTCGACGTACCCGGCCACCACCATCGCGTGATGGCGCGGGTCGAGGTCGGCAGCAGAGTTCGCCAGGTTGTCCGCGCTTTTGCCGTCGGCTGTCAGCACCGTGGCCGTCGGGTCGCTGATCGATGTCAGCACCTCGCCGCCGATCGCCGCATTAAAGGCATAGCTGTTCTGTGCTCTGCTGCGCATCGCCGGGCAACGCAGGAGTTGCGCATCGAGCTGCAAATCGGGCCACACGGTGGCGGCATCGGGGAGCGTCTCGTCGTGGTCCTGCGCCCACATCACCAGCGCCATGGCGATCTGGCGCTGGTTGCTGAGGCACGTGCCGTCCCAGGCTTTCGCCCGCGCATGGGCGAAGATGGGCAGCAACAGCGCCATCAGCATACCGATAATCCCGATGACGACCAGCAACTCAACCAGGGCGAATCCATGCACCTCGTGTTTCATACGCTCCTCCGTGGTCACATGTTCAGGCATGCGGCAGGGTCAGGTGTGCATAATCGCCGTTACCTTACCACTTGAGCGGCAGAGAGAATGCACACGGCGCGGCCAACATTGTCAGGGAAGAAGCGAATCTATGGGACTTTGTTTCCTGAGATGATCAAAACAGTGCAGACAATCAGCGTTTTCCTGCCGGCATCTGCGCTGCCGTTTGTTCCCGGGCGACGCAAAACGCCAGCAGTTTCTCGATCATCGCTTCATAATAGGTGTGGGAATAGACCACGCTGTTGTAGCGCGGGAGGTCTTGCATCTCCGGCGGCAATTGCTCCGCGGGGGGGAACTCAAAGCCATCTTTGAGGATGGGGATGATGTTCCGATTCAGGGTCATGGCGTGATGGATTTCCCGCCGCAGCCAGTCCTCCTCCGCGGCACAGCGGTCCAGACAGCCGGGAGTGAGAATCAGGATGAAGTTCGGCGCGCTCTCGATGGCGGTGAGGATACGCTCATCGAAATAGTGCGACCCCAGGTCTTCTACATCGAGAAAGACTTTGAAATGCTGCTTCTGCACGGCATCGCGAATCAAGCGCGCCGTATCTGCGCCGCCGTCCCGCCGGTAACTAATGAATGCATCGAACTTCCAGGCATCGACCTGTTTGTCGGTCTCCAGCCCGCGGTCGATCAATCCCCACAGCAACACCAACGGCGCCGCCGCCAGCGGCGCCACCAGGTGCAGATTCAATCCATGATCCACGAACAGGGCGACGTTCGCGACGAAGTAGCTGCCCAGCACGGCCAGCGAGGCCCAGAGCGCCCACCGCAGCCGGAACAGCGACAGGCAGAGCCCCACGCACAATGGGAGCAGCACGATGCACACGGCGTTCAGCCACCAGGGGGCGTTACAGATAAAGATACCGGACAATAACGTGGCGATGGCATGGGCATGGATTTCCATCCCGCGCATCACCCCCACGGGGGTCTGGTGGTTATCATTTCCTTCATCCGTATCTTCGCCGACCAGCACGATGGCATGTTCAACTTGATGGCGCACGGTCTCGATCTGTGCCGGGGTGGTGGCGCTCAATACCTCAGCATACGGAATGGTGGGAAACGTCCTCGCCGGCAATCCGAAGTAGGTAATGTTGAATGCATGGTCGGCATCGGTCGGCACGGCGGATTGTCCAAGCTGATGGGCGCTGCCTTGCGGATTATCCCTCATCTCGGAGCCGGTGGCCCCCATGTTCAGCAGCACCGCGGCCTCGCTGAGGGAGACGTATTGCGCGCCATGATAGGGATAAAACAACGGCGCCCGTTCGATGATCTGTTGCTCAGTCCCGGGCAGCACATTGAGTATCCCGTAATTGAGATGGCCGGCCCGAAGCGTGTGATCCGGCAACACCGGATCAACGCTCCCGAAGGGGTGAGGGAAATAACACCCGGTGACCGTTTGCGTCCGGTTGCCAGCAGCGTTCACGGCCTGGAGAAACCGGTCATCCTCTGGCTTGTTCTCGGCAAAGTAGTAATCGAACGCGACGACGTTGGCGCCGGCCTCGGCCAGATGCCGCAATACCTCCCCATGCGTATCTCGCGGGATCATCCCGTTCACTCTCAAGTTCTTCTCATTCTCGGTGACGGGCACCAGCACCACTTTGCGCCGCACGTCATCAACTACTCCCGGGTTGCGGCGCGAGAAGACGCTCATGCGGACATCGTACGCGTATTGCTCGAAGTACTGGAAGGCTTTGAGATCGAGAAAGAGGCAGAGGGCCACGGCGATACCCCACGCCAGTGCCAGCCGCTGTAAGCGGTTAGCCTGTGCGGGGTGTTGGCGAAAGAGATTGGGAATCACCGGCCGCAGTTTCACGCTATTGCTCCTTCTCCCCCAAAGATGGATCTCCTGCAGCAACGCGTGATTGTGCTTTAATATTGCGCATCCGGGATGCAGTGATAATCGCAAGTCACGCATCGTGACGGAAGCCGGTGAGGGCTGCCAGTTCCTGGCCGATCACGGCTCAGCCTTCCGCAACCGCCCGGGCGGCAGGCCGAAATGGCGGTGGAAGAGGGTGGAGAGGTAGTACTCGTTGCTGATGCCGACTTTGTGGGCGATGGTGCGCAGGGGCCAGGGGGTGGAGAGCAGAAGGGTGCGGGCCTGTTCCAGGCGCTGGCGCCGCACCTCGGTCATCGGGGTGCTGCCGGTAAGGCGGCGGTATGCACGGATGAAATGGTACTTGCTCATCGCGGCGTGGTCAGCCAGGTGCTCCAGTGTGATCGGCTCGTGCAGATGTTCGTGAATATAGGTGAGCGTGCGCTGCACGAGGGGGTGCTCTCGCGGTTGCGCCAGCGCCGTCAGTTCCACCAGGATGGCATGGAGCAGCCCGGTGGCGCGTTCGGGGTGCTCAAACAGGCCCAGCGGCATCTCCTGGGCCACCCAGCGCAGCAACTGCCGTACGCGCCCCTGGATGTCGTGGGTCTGCGGCTGTATCCCCGCACACAACTCCTCACCGGCGGCCACCGAGAGGCACAGCGTGAGCGCGGGCTGCTGCGGGTCGGTGCGCTCCTGGTGAATCTGCCCGGCCCGATAAAAGAAAACATCGCCCGCGTGTCCCTGCCGGGTTTCGCCATCCATCGTCACCGCCATGCCGCCGGACTCCACGGCGATCACTTCATGCCATGCATGGGCATCCGCCGGGGTCGTCCAGACGGGATCATGCTGGATGGTAGCGTAATTGATGAAGCGTAAGTCGATCAACATGGCAATCCTCCCCCAGTCGGGGTGGGAGTTCCCGGTCTTCTACTCCCCTCCCCTATTGCGCAATATATTATAAATTCATCGCAACGGCCTGCATTGAGCTGCACAGAAGCATGCCTTATACTACACATAATCTCGCGCGTTCTTGCCATAGGCAGTATAGCGGATCGATCCGTAAACAGCAATGGATTATATTTTCGCTTCTTCCCCTCCTCTCCCTTGAGGAACAGGGGGTCTGGAGTGAAGAGAAACTTGAAACAAAGAGCCTGGAACTATTTTCGGAGGAGCCTCTCATGCGTTGTGCAATCAATACGGTCTGTATGCCGGAACTCACCTGGTCGGAGGCGCTGGCGGCGTGCAAGACGGCGGGCTTTTCCCGCATCGAACTGCTGGCGGTGCCGGGGTGGGTGCATGTAGATGCGCGCACCGCGGAGGCCGAGACGTTGCTGACCGCGGCAGCGCGCATCGGCGTGCAATATGCCGGGCTGCATGCCGGCGGCATTGATGGCGAGAGCGATGACACGCTGGCCGCCTCGGTGGAGTATCTGCAACATGGGCTGACGCTCGCCGGCAAGCTTGGCTGTTCCCGGCTGGTCTTCACCGGCGCCGGATTGCCGGCCGATCTCGACGAGCGCAGGCAGGCGCAGATTCGCGCCCGTATCGCCAACGGGCTGACCGAACTGGCCTCTCGTGCCACAGCGCTGGGCATCCAGATCTGCCTGGAGAACCACTATCGCTGCCAGGTCGAGACGCTGGACGATTACCTCGCGATCTTTGCCGCATTGCCCGCCGGTGCGCCCGTGCTGGCTACGGTAGACACCGGCCACTTCACCGCCTCGGGGATCGATCCCGCTGATGTAGTGCGCGGGCTGAAGGGACGCATTGGCAACGTACATATGAAGGATCACATCGGCACCGAGTCCGTTGGCCTGGGCTACGGCCACACGGACAATGCCGCGGTGGTGCGGGAACTCAAGGCGATGGGCTACACCGGCGACCTGACGGTGGAGCTGGAAGTGCATGACCGCGCCAACGCCCTGCGCTACGTGCGTGAGGCGTATCCGTATGTCGAAGCGCTCATCGGCGCGACGGAGTGCACGGGGGTGAGCCATGACTGAAGCACGCCTCGGGTTTATCGGCTGCGGCACGCACTCGACGAACAACCTCTACCCCATGCTCAAATATGCGCGCTGTCGCCTGCAGGCGGTGTGCGACCTTGACCTGGCGCTGGCGGAGCGCAACGCGCGCATCTTCGGCGCTGCGGGCGCCGCCTATGCGGATGTCCGCGCCATGCTGGACCGCGAGCCGCTGGACGGCGTCATCGTCGTCGGCCCACCGGACATGCACTACGCAGTGGGCAAGCAGGTGCTGGAGCGCGGCATCCCGTTGATGGTGGAGAAGCCGCCGGCAGGCAGCCTGCAGGATGCAGAAGAACTGCTGCGCATCGCGGAGGCGCAGGGCACCACGGTGATGGTCGGCTTCATGAAGCGCTTCGCGCTCACCTATGGTAAAATTCACGAGGAGATCCGCGCCGGGCGTTTCGTACCTTCCTGTGGGTTCTTCCGCTACACCCACTGGGCGGGCATGGATCTCACCAGCATGCTGTTGGGCATGTCCATCCATCCCATCGACCTGGCCATCAGCTACTTCGGCGATCCCGTCGAGGTGACGGCGGTGCCGCACCGCGCCAGCGGCGCGCTCTCGCTGGCGCTCATCATCACGCATGCCGGCGGCCAATGGAGCGAGTTCATGCTCGGTTGCCATGGCCCGCGCATCCAGGAGCATGTGGAGCTCAGCGGTATGATCGACGGCAAGCACGGCTACTACCTGGTGGACGACATCATCCACCTCGAGGAGCATACCGCCGGTCAGGGCGGCGTCGACGTGCTGGCCCCCACCCTGCCGGAGATCGCCCCCCAGTTCGACCTGCAGGACATCCGGATGTGGCGCCCGGACTTCGGCATCCCGAACATGGGCCAGAACTCCCCCTTCCTCACCGGCTACGCCGGCGAAATCCGCGAATTTGTGGACGCCATCCTGGACCACCGCCAACCCCGCACCGGTGGCGAGGAAGGCTTGAAGGCAATGCGGGTGATTGATGTGCTGTTGCGGAATCCGGATGGGGGAACGTTTGGAGTGATTAGTAAGTAGTCAGCAGTGAAGTAAAGGGCAGTGAGCAGTTCCCACTGTCCCGGAGGGACAATCGACAATAGCCCTGAAGTTTAGCCATTTGGGTGGTGAGGAAAAAAATCGTTTTAGTTAAGTTGATTTAGGTTTGGTCGGTGGTGTCCTGGGGTATGGCTTGGTTGAACAACAATCCCACCCCCAGGAGACA
>Ga0272448_1002360_pt1 | contig 23765 bp, 21 predicted proteins | sample YNPCB0191_FD_202220 | JGI IMG/M metagenome (GOLD analysis project Ga0272448, IMG submission 202220) | Hot spring sediment microbial communities from Yellowstone National Park, WY, United States - YNP-CB-019-1 | ecosystem: Environmental > Aquatic > Thermal springs > Hot (42-90C) > Sediment... | reverse complement strand
ATTTATGGAAGTTAATCTTAATTATTACTTAATTTTATCATCTATTCTTTTTACAATTGGAGTTCTTGGCGTTTTAATACGAAGGAGTGCAATAATTATTTTTATGTGTGTTGAATTGATGCTAAATTCAGTAAATCTTTCGCTTGTTGCATTCTCAGCTTTTCTTGGAAACCTTGGCGGGCAGGTTTTTGTATTTTTCGTGATGACAGTTGCAGCTGCAGAAGTTGCCGTTGGAATTGGTATAATTATTGCAATATTTCGTAACCGTGAAACTATTAATGTTGATGAAATAAACATTTTAAAATGGTAGATTTCTTTTATCTTATTTTTCTTTTCCCTTTAATTGGATTTCTTATTAATGGGCTTTTCGGTGCTAAATTAAAATCAGAAAAATTAATTGGAAGCATTGCTTCAATTACTGTTTTTATTTCTTTTATTATTTCAATTATATTGCTGATACAACTCAGTCAATTACCACCAGAAGGAAGAGGAATAATTATTAACTATTTTGATTGGATTAATGCAGGTTCCTTGAACTCTTCAGTTTCATATTTAATTGATCCTCTTTCTGTTGTAATGGCTCTTGTTGTTACAGGAGTTGGTTTTTTAATACACGTTTACTCAATCGGCTATATGCATGGAGATAGGGGGTTTGCAAGATTTTTTGCATACTTAAATCTCTTCATATTTGCAATGCTTAATCTTGTTTTTGCTGATAATCTTGTACTTGTGTTTCTTGGTTGGGAAGGTGTAGGACTTTGTTCTTATTTACTTATTGGTTTCTGGTATGAAAAAAAATTTACTGGGGATGCTGCTAAAAAAGCCTTTATTGTGAACAGAATCGGAGATTTTGGATATATGATTGCAATGTTTATTGTCTTTACTGTTTTTAAGACATTAAGCATATCTACTTTTCTTACTTCAATTTCAAGTTATACTGTTGGTGATACACTTTTACAAATAATAGCTCTTTTCTTTTTCCTTGCTGCCACAGGAAAATCTGCCCAAATCCCTTTATTTGTATGGTTACCGGATGCTATGGCTGGTCCTACTCCAGTTAGCGCACTCATTCATGCTGCTACGATGGTAACCGCAGGTGTATATTTTCTTTGCAGAACTTCCCTGCTCTATACTTTATCACCAATTGCTTCAACTGTAGTTCTTTTAATAGGAATTGCAACTGCTATACTTGCAGCATCAATTGCAATCAAACAAAACGATATTAAAAAAGTTCTTGCATATTCTACTGTTTCACAACTTGGATTTATGTTTGTTGCTATTGGTGTTAAAGCATATTATGTAGCGATTTTTCATCTTGTGACACATGCTTTTTTTAAAGCCTTGTTATTTCTTGGAAGTGGTTCTGTGATTCATGGTATGAAAGATGAACAGAACATTACAAAGATGGGTGGCTTAAAGGATAAAATGAAAGTAACCTATATAACTTTTATTATTGGGGCACTTACTATTAGCGGTATTCCACCTTTAGCAGGATTTTTCAGCAAAGACGAAATATTATTTAAAACCTTTGAAAATGCAGGTATAGGATTTTATATACTGCTTCTATTTACTGCTGGTTTAACGGCTTTCTATATGTACAGGTTGGTAACACTAACTTTCTTTGGTAAACCAAGATATAATACTGAAGTTCTTCAACCACATGAATCCCCTTTTACAATGACTGTGCCATTAATCGTATTAGCAATACTTTCAATTGTTGGAGGATTTATTGGTTTACCTCATTTTTTAGGTTACAATGTATTAGAAAACTGGCTTGATCCTGTTTTTTTAAAATCAAATCAGATAATTAACACATTTTTTGGATTTCATAGCGTAAACATAGCTTTTGAGTTATTATTACTTTTGCTTTCAGTAGTGGTCGCAATCATTGCAATTTTAATAGCTTATAGGATATATATAAAGATTGAAACATTTCCTGAAGAAAGAGGATTTAAGAAAATTTTGGCTAACAAATATTATGTTGATGAAATTTATGATAAATTAATTGTCACACCATTATTAAAAATTAGTGAGATAGCTCTGTGGAAGATATTTGATATTAAGGTAATTGATGGTATTGTAAATAATATTGCAATATTTTTAGCTAAACTTGGTAAGTCATGGAGAAGACTTCAAACAGGAGTCATTCAAGATTACATCTTTGTATCTGTAACAGGAATTATCCTGATTTTTATATATCTTATTTTTTATTAAAAAGACAGCAGAAAAATATTCTGCTGTCTTTTTGTAATTTATTTCTTTAGCTGATTTAGGATATAAGCTGAAACATCTGCAATATCTTGATCTGAAAACTTCTCATAAGCAAAGAATGGCATTGCTTTAACACCTAATCTAATGTGAAATGCAATAGGATCAATTCTATCAACATCAAATTTATTAAGTTTAGGTGTCTTTTTAATTTTAGATTCGTTACTATGGCAAAAAGCACACGCTTCCTTAAAAATTTGCTCTCCTCTATCCTTATTTCCCTGTAAAGCAAGAATTTTCGGTTTGTCTTCCTTTTTAAATTTTTCTTTGTCAGGTTTTGGCAAAGCAATTGTTGTGTACTTGCTTTCGGTTGGCGTACCATCCTTAAGTAAAGAAGAGAAATACTCGTTAAGTGATTGAATTTGTTCTTCAGTAAGAGGTTCGTCGTTCAGTAGATACTGTTTCCAGCAAATAGTTGAACCCCCTGCATTTTTTGTAACATCATCACCAACAAATTTACCATTGTAAGTACTTTGTCTTTTGTTTGCACCAATAACATTAGAAAAGTACTTTGTTAACGGAGAATTTGTGTTTGTACCATCACTGTGGCAGTCAGCACATTTCAATCCATTTTCTTTTGAAATTGAATAAAATAGATCTTTACCCTTTTGAGCAAGTGGAGTTAAATTACCATCTACTTTTTGAGGAGTAACCTGTTGTTCTTGTTTAGATATCTGCTTGTCTTTATTACCACAACTTTCAATTAATGTAAGAAGTGGAAATATAAAAAGAAGCAGAATAAAGATTAAGATTTTTTTTGTCATATTTTTCACTTTTTCTTTTTAACATTAGGATAAAAGTTAATTCCGATGAAAAAAGTTCCCCAGTTAATAACTTTTTCACGTGCTTGAATACCAGTTCTATATGGACTTCCCGGAGGATCGTAAATGTTAGCTGTATAGGTTCCTGTACCATCATTAATAGATGCATTAGTTCTTCCCCATTCAAGGAAAGAAGCACGGTCAGTGTTCTTTAGAAGTAAGTTTCCAAAGTCATATTTATATCCAAGTACAATTCCCCATTGATCACCAGCTTTGAATTCTACACCTGTACTAACATTTAAACCGAGTCTAAGATCATTCATCTGAAATTTTGTAGAGTCATTAATGCTTGTAGTCCTTACAAGTTGTCCATTAAAAAAGTTAAAGGTAAAAGTGCCGTTTATGAATGGAGAAAACACTTTTGTAAAAGAGGTTGGGGCAATTTCAACTCCAATTCCTAATTGAAAATTATTAAAAGTATAATCATAACTAATTGGATATGGTATTGCACCGGAATAAGTTAGCACAGGTATTGAACCAGTTCTCGAGGGTCTAAATGAATTAAAAGACGCATAGTTAAATGAACCAATAAGTCTGAAAGTTTCGTATTTATCTATATTAATTTTTGCAACACCCCCAATATAAAATCCTGTTGAAGCACCATAGTTGTTTTTTATTAAATTTGAGTCAATAAATGCAAATTGTCCTGGTAGATTATACCAGGTTGTATCACCAGGACGTTGATAGCGATAATTATCACTATACACAATATAATCATCACCTTTTAAATCATTATAAGGTGTTACTATTCCTGCATTAATCTGTAATACAAATTTGTCAAATTGTGCTTGTGAGGTATTCGTAAAAGAAAGAATACCAGCAAGCAGTAAGAGTGAAATTATGTGTTTCATTGATTTATCCTTTCTATATTTTATTTAATTTAACTTTCTAATAATATTATATATGCCAAGAATTGCTGCTGTTTCAGAACGTACCTTCCTTTCACCCAGTGTATTTACTTTCCAGCCAGATGAACGAAGTAAGTTTATTTCATTATCACTAAAACCACCTTCAGGACCAATCAAAACAAAAATACTATTCGAAATTAGTTCAGGTTTGAAAAACTCATCTTTTTTAGCAAATTCGTAATAAACCACCCTATTAGGTTCATCAATAGTTTGTTCAATCAACTTTTCAAGAGATATTTTATTACTCATCTCTGGCAAAACACATCTCATTGATTGTCCCATTGCCGTGATAATTATTTTACGATATCTTTCCATTTTTGTTCCCTCAAAAGCATCTTTTACAACAGTTCTTTCGGTTACAACTGGAATAATTTTTTTTACACCAAGCTCAACACATTTTTCAATTTCGAATTCAAAACGTGATGGGTTTCTCAAAGGACTTATGCATGCTATAATATTGAAAGGAAGTTCGTATAAATCCTTTGATGTTTCTTCAATTGAAGCAATAATTTTTGTTTTAGTAATTGATTCAATACGGCATTTGTATAAATTACCTTCTCCATCAGTTACATTAATTTCATCACCTACACGTTTTCTTAAAACTTTAATCAAATGTTTATATTCAAAATCTTCAATATATAAAATTTGTTTCTCAAGATAGATTTGGTATTTTGGTGTATAATAATGCTCCATTTTTTTCTTAAAAAGAAGATGATAACCCTAATATAAATTGTTTAGTTAAAGAGTTATTATTAATTCTCATTCCATAGTCTATTCTTGTAATAATATTAAATGGTAAAAGGAAATTCAAGCCAAGACCAAACCCATTGTGAAACCTAACATTTATAAAATTTTCGTTTTTATCCCATACTGTTCCTAAATCAAAAAATGTTGTAAGATATAGTCCATAACGATACGAAAATTCTTTTAGAACGGGCAGTCTTTTAATAATAAAATGATCCTTACCATTAACGAAAAATGGTTGAATTACAGGTATTCTAATTTCGCTAAAACTTCCAAAAAGATTTTCCCCTGTAAAGACATAGTATTTCCAACCACGAATCATCTCGCCAAAACCATAAACCTCATTTAAGTAAACCGGAACTCCCCCACCAAAACTTAAATTTGTTATTAATCTACTTCCAATAGTAACAAAATAGTTTTTTCCTAACTTTATTGGTATAAAACTTCTAATATCAACTTTAGCTTTATGAAAATTAATAAGAGAAAAAGGTAATCCATATTTTATATATGAAAGATTCAGAAAAAAACCCTTTTGCGTAAAAAATATATTATCCCTGCTATCATAGTTTATTCCTGTTGAAACTAAAAAATAAAAATCTTTCCCATCAGTAGAGATAGTCCTATTAGGTATATAATCTGAAACATTAAGAAAATTAAATCCTATTGATGACCAGATGTTTAGTTGATTATTAAAAAACTTTCCTACTTTTAAATCAGCAGCAAAGTTGTGTAAATGGTAATCATCAAGGTTATTAATTTCAAATACATTTGTTGTATCAGTTGAAGTAACTCTGTTAACATACTTGTTGTATCTTATATTAAAACCCCCGTAAAAACGTGATTTTTTTCCAATCCATGGATCAAAAAAACTTAAAGCAACAAAAGGTTGATATCCGAGAGCAAAACTAAAATTTAATGTTTGATTCCATCCGCGAAAATTTTTTAGTGTGAGATTTATGCCTCCCCAGAATTTTTTTAGATCTCCGTTTTCAAAACCTCCAATTGGTAGTGGAAGTATATAAAAAGTTTCTTCAAAAACGAAAATTAACTTGTAGCTATTATTATCAAAAGGTAAAGGAATTACTTCAATTTTGTTGAAAAGTCCGAGATTATAAAGTTTTCTAACATCTTCCTGGAGAATTTCTAAATCTAATTTACACCCTTCTTTCGTTTCAAGTTCTCTTCTGATTACTTCTTCTTCAGTATGTTTTAGTCCTACAAGAACAATAGAATTAACTACAACCGAATCAGAGGTGTTGAAAAATGATGAGATATATGTTTCAGATTTAACAATCTGATAATTAAACAATAATATAAAAAAAGGAAGTAAAAACTTTAAATTCAATTCGGAAGAGCCTTTAATTGACGCAATTTATTTAAAAGACCTAATGCTTGTTTATCGTTGGGTCTGATTTCAAGAGCTTTATTAATAAATTGTTCAGCTTCATCAAACTTACTTATGTTCATCATGTAATTTGCTCTTGAAAGTGAGGTCATATAATAAGCATCCATTATAAATTTATGGTAATAATCTGTTTTTTGTGTTATAGTGTACTCAAAAGGTGGTACATTTCTGTAATCTTCTATAAGATTTTTATTTTTAGATAGCTTGAGTAGTAAACCTTCGGGTATTCGTGAATAAGAATTTGCAAATCTTTCAATCTTATTATCTTCTACTTCAAATGTAATATAAATCTTTTTATCAAGATAATTTTGATCTACTATGCTGTTTAATAATGTGATAAACGCAGTATTAATTTTCATTACTTCCAATTTATCAGCTTCAGTTTGAGGATTTAGATATCGTGAGGTCTGATTTTCAAATTTGACAAGTTCATTATAGTAAGCATCAAATTCATTTGCACTTCGGGCATATAAATCAGGATATTGACGTTTTAACTGATTAATATACCAGGTGCGTCTCATTAATTCTTTATCAATAACAATAAGATCAGGACGCAAATTATAAACCTTCTGATAATAAAATGATGCTGAAACCCAGAAATCCCAGAGTGTAGAAATTACAATTGAATTTTCATCAGCGCTTTTAAATACATTCATAGTAAAATCGCGTACATAATAGTTCTTGCTCTCATCAGATTCCTTAAAGTTCGTATAAATCTCAAAAAATATAAAGATTCCAATTAAAAGGTATAAAATTGTTTTGTATTTCTTAAATTTTTCAATAATTAGCTGAATGCCAAAAGCTGCCCAGATGGATGTTACAACAAATGCAAGTAAGAAATAAGAGTCAATGTCGTGTATATCATAATTTATAGCGTATAAAATGTTGAAACCAAATAGCAGAATGAAAAAATATGAAATCTTTTTATTGATTGAAAATAGTTTTATAACTCCTAAAGCCGCAAGTAAAACAGGTATATATAAAAAAGCTTTTGGATAGAAATCAAGAAAATGTTTGAATTGACGAGCGGTTACTTCGGATGAAGAAAACATCCATACACTAAACTGTTTCGCAGATACGTGTCTAATAATATTAGTTAAATTATCAGGTTGCCCCCAGCTCATATAGGGATTATCAGCGCGAATTGGGAAATAAATATAAACACTAAGTCCTGCAATAAATGGTAATGACATTATTAGAATTCGGCGGAATGAAAAACTATTGAACTTAAATGTAATAAAGTAAAGGTAGAGAAAACCTAAACTCAAAAAAATTGTTGTAAGATGATTGGTAAAACTCAAACCAAGTATATAAGCAAATAGAAGCCACCATTTCTCCCCCCTGCTATCAGAAAAAGGTTCAGATTCATCAGATACAAAAGCTTTTAGAAAAAAAAGTATATTTGCAGAAATAAATACAGCATGTAATGAATATACTTCGAGGGAATTTGCAATGTCCCAAAAGGTAGTTGAAAAAGCAAAAAACAAAGCTGCAAAAAAACTAATTATGCTTAATTCTAATTCATTAATTTCTTCTTTATGGTGTCTTGTGTTTGAAAAGAGTACTGTTGAAATTCCAAGTAGATATCTAATTAAATAAAATAAGAGACTAACCGCAAAGGAAGATATTAAGGCATTCATCAGGTTCAGACGATAAGCATATTCTCCAATTGGCAAATATGAAAAGATATTCCCTAAAATTGTAAAAAGCGGATAGCCAGTAGGATGTGCAATACCCAGCTTTACACAAACAGTTGTAAGTTCACCTGAATCTATGAAACCAATTGTGGGGCATAGAGTGAAAATGTAAATAATAAATGAAACAACAAAAGTAGCTATGGTAAATAAAATTTTTAATGGTATCTTTTTCATTAACTAAAATATTTCGTATATTCAATATAAATACATCTGTTTTCTACTACAATTATATTTTTATCAACTAAGAGTTCACGTGATTCTTTATTAATATGGACACCCAATTGTGTCCAGAAACAATGTGGTAGTATTTTAAGTTTTAAGACTTCATCTACAATTTGTGATACACGTGAAGAAGTAACAAAAACATCAACAATATCAATAGTTTCAGTAATTTCTGTAATACTACCAAAACAGTTTATTTTCCCAAATGAACGACCGGCAAGTCTTGGATTTACACCAAAAATTTTATAACCCACTCCAACAAGGAAATCACTTATATGATTACTATCTCTAAAAGAAGAGTCAGAATACCCAATTACTGCGATATTTTTTGCTTTTGAAAGAATACTTCTAATATCTGACATTCTTAAAATTAAACATATAGTTTACTAAAATAGTTTTATTCTTTCAAAGTACAGACAAGATTTCTATCTCCATACGCATCGTTTATCCTTGCAACAGAAGGCCAGAATTTTCTGTTTTTAATCGATTCAAGTGGAAAAGCTGCATAAGAACGGGTATATGGATGTTGCCACTCATCTTTTGTAACGAACTCTGCGGTATGTGGTGCATTTTTAAGAGGATTATCTGTAAGGCTTATCTCTTGTTTTTCTAACATTTCAATCTCTTTACGAATATTTATCATTGCTTCACAAAATCTGTCAAGTTCATATTTTGATTCGCTTTCTGTAGGTTCAAACATCAGAGTTCCTGGAACGGGGAAAGAAACTGTTGGAGCATGAATTCCGTAATCCATAAGCCTCTTTGCAATATCAATTACATCTATACCTACTTTCATTTTAAACTCTCTTACATCAAAAATTAATTCGTGTCCAACACGCCCTTTAGTACCCACATAAAGGGTTTTATAATAATCTTTTAGTTTTTCCTTTACATAGTTTGCATTTAAAATAGCAACTTTAGATGCTTTGGTAAGTCCTTCACCACCCATCATTTTTATATATGCAAATGATATTGGTAATACCCCTGCACTACCAAAAGGAGCTGATGCTACAGCGGATATTGAATTTTCGGTTCCTATTTTAATTACGCTATGTCCAGGTAAAAAAGGTACAAGGTGTTCAGCAACTGCAATAGGACCAACTCCCGGTCCACCACCACCATGAGGAATAGCAAATGTTTTATGCAAATTCAAATGACATAGATCTGCACCTATCATTGCTGGATTAGTAAGTCCAACCTGAGCATTCATATTTGCGCCGTCCATATATACTTGACCACCATAATTATGAACAATTTGACAAATTTCAGCTATAGCTTCTTCAAAAACTCCATGAGTAGATGGATATGTAACCATCAATGCCGCAAGAGTATCTTTATATAATTCACATTTTTGTTTTAAATCATTTACGTCAATATTTCCTTTATCATCACAAGCTACAACAATTACCTTCATTCCTGCAAGTGTCGCACTTGCTGGATTAGTGCCGTGAGCTGAAGAAGGGATAAGAACAACATTTCTCTGATGTTCTCCCCTACTATGGTGATATTTGCGGATAACCATTAAACCTGTAAATTCACCCTGAGCTCCGGAATTAGGTTGTACTGTTACTCCTTTAAAACCAGTAATTTTTTTCAAATCTTCGGAAAGTTCTTTTATTAGAAACTGATACCCTTCTGCCTGATTCAATGGTACAAATGGATGGATATTAGCAAATTCCTCCCATGTGATTCCAAGCATTTCAGTTGTAGCATTCAATTTCATAGTACAGGAACCAAGAGGTATCATAGAGCCTGTAAGAGAAAGATCCTTCTGCTCAAGAGATTTGATGTATCGCAACATTTCAGTTTCGGATCTATAAGAGTTAAAAACTTTCTGTGTCAAGAAATTACTTTCACGAATTAATGTTTTGGGTAATGAAGTTTTGGCATTTATGGCAAATTCTTTTAAGGATTTTTTATTAACATCTGGATTGAAAACACTAACTATGTCATAAAGTGTATCAAAATCTACAGTTTCGTCTAAGGATATCGAAATTATATTTTCATCATACCAGAAATTTATTTCTTTTGCTTCAGCTCTCTTTCTAATTTCATCTTGCTTTAACTTATCAACGGTAATTGTTATTGTATCAAAAAAGTACTGATTAATAACCTTATAACCACACTTTAAAATTTCATCTTTTAAAATTGAGGTTAATTTGTTTATTCTTGTAGCAATTTTTTTCAAACCATCAGGTCCATAATAAGTAGCATACATAGCTGCTATTATTGCAAGCAAAACTTGAGCGGTACATATATTGCTTGTAGCCTTTTCTCTTTTAATATGTTGTTCTCTTGTCTGAAGAGCCATTCTTAAGGCTCTTTTGTTTTGAGCATCAATTGAAATTCCAATTAATCGACCTGGCATGCTTCTTTTAAACTCATCTTTAGTTGCGAAATAAGCTGCGTGCGGTCCACCATATGCAACAGGTACACCAAAACGTTGAGTAGAACCAACAGCTGCGTCTGCACCAAATTCACCCGGTGATTTTAGCAATGTAAGGCTAAGAATATCAGCACAAACTATTTTGAATATATTTTTTTCAGTTGCAACCGAAAATATTTTTTGATAATCTTTAACCTCTCCATTAGAATCTGGATATTGGACTATCAAAGCAAAAAACTCATCATTCAATTTTGTTTCTATTTCAGACTCATCTCCTATAATAAGTTCAATCGGGAATGGGCTTGTTCTTGTTTTTATAACATCAATAGTTTGTTGAAAGAGATATTTTGATACAAATAGTTTATTTGCATTTTTGTTTTTTCTGAGGTTGTAAAACATATTAACAGCTTCAGCAGCTGCAGTACCTTCATCGAGTAATGATGCATTTGCGATTGGTAATCCCGTTAAGTCAGAAACCATAGTTTGAAAATTCAGGAGTGCTTCAAGTCTTCCTTGCGAAATTTCAGCCTGATAAGGAGTGTATTGTGTATACCAACCTGGATTTTCAAGAATGTTTCTTCTTATTACAGGAGGAGTAAATGTATTATAATAACCCTTACCAATAAAACTTCTCCATAGTTTGTTTTTTGAAGCGATAGATTTCAGATATTTAATAAAATGATACTCACTCATTGCTTCATTAATATCAAGAGTATCTTTAAGTCTGATATTGTTTGGTACTGTTTGCTCAATTAGTTCATCAAGTGTTTTTACACCAATAATTTCAAGCATCTGATTAATCTCATTGTCGGAAGGTCCAATGTGTCGAGTAGAAAAGTTTTCAAACTCAAATGAATTTTCCATAGTATTATATGATTTTGTTTGATTTATTATACAAATATAAACTGAATGGTCTTTAAATAAAATATAATATGAAGCAATTTTATATTTTATTAAATTAAAAGATAAAGTAAATTTATAAAATAAAAAAAATATGATTCTAAGAAATTACATTAAAATTAAAATTTACACCACTGCTGAAGTAGTTAATAATCTTAAGGCAAATCTTATGTATTTTTTACCTGTTCACATACTACTTGAGGATATAAAAATACTTGTTACGACAGGTAATACTTCACAGGAATTTAATAAGTTAATTGAACTTATACTTCCAGAAGAAAAATATCAAAGCGTATTTGAATACTTACATACCTATTATATAGGTAAGTACCCTGTAATAGCTTTTTCAACCACAATAACAATGCCTTAGATAACGAATTTCTAAAATTATTATGTCTATAATAAAAAAACCAAGAGGAACACAGGATTTTTTACCTGAAGATTGTGATAAACGACTCCATATTGAAAATAAGCTCCGTGAAGTTGCATCATTATTTAATTATCGTGAGATACGAACACCTACTTTTGAAAAAACAGAATTATTTAAGCGCGGTATAGGTGAAGAAACTGATGTTGTTTCAAAAGAGATGTATTCTTTAAATAAAGATGAGTATACTCTCAAGCCTGAAATGACAGCACCTGTAATCAGAGCTTATCTCGAAAATCATCTCTATAATAAATCACCGCTTCAAAAGCTATTTTATATTGCAAATATGTATAGACACGAACGTCCACAAGCAGGTAGGTTTAGGGAATTTTCACAGTTTGGAGCAGAAGCAATTGGAAGTGATAGCTTTTCAGTTGATGTAGAATTAATTTCATTAAGCCATAAAATACTTTCAACATTTGGTGTTAAAGATATTGTTATAAAGATAAATACAATTGGTGATTTTGAAGAACGCAAAGAATATCTGAAACACCTCACAAGGTATCTAAAAGAATACGAATCTGAGCTTTCTCTGGATAGCCAGAGAAGATTACAGAGAAATCCATTAAGGATACTTGATTCAAAAGATGAAAAAGATATAACCATTTTGAAGGATGCACCAACTCTTTTTGAATTCCTATCTTCAAAAACACGTTCACATTTTGAAAAAGTTCTTGATGGTTTAAGAACAATAGGAATAAATTTTGAAATTGATTATAGATTGGTTAGAGGGTTTGATTATTATACTTCAACAACTTTTGAAGTTATCTCTCCGCTTTTGGGTTCACAAAATGCAATATTTGGAGGTGGCAGATATAATAGATTAGTGGAACAACTTGGTGGACCTCCAACTCCTGCCATTGGATTTGCTTGTGGACTTGAACGTTTAACTTATGTTATAGAAAAAAGTAATTATAACTTCCCTTCTGAAAAAGGTGTTGATTTATTCATTGCTTACTTGGGTGAATCTGCATTTAAATTTGCTTTAAAAATCAGCTCTGAACTCAGGGATAAGGGATTGAAAATTGAAATTGATCACCTTTGTAGAAGTTTAAAAGCTCAACTCAAGGAAGCTAACAGATTGGGTGTAAGATTTTGTCTAATAATAGGTGAAAATGAAATTAGAGAATCTTCAGCTATACTTAAAGATATGACTAACGCTACAGAAAAACGTCTCAATTTAAAAAACATTACAAAGGAACTTTATAGCATAATATTAAATAAATAATAGAGAAATTTTATGAGGACAAAACAGGTAAGACCTCCAAAATTAGATTATGAGTTTGAAATAATTCTTAGCAAAGAAATAGATAAAATTACAAATCAGGAATATATTTTGTTTGTAATTCGCACTGTTAAAGTTTTTGAAAATTTCCATTATAAAGTAGATGTTTCTGAGAAAATTGATATGGATAAAAAGAAAATCTCTTTCCGAATTGAAGGACTATCTGCCCCATCATTGTCACTTTCAAGATCAGGACCTGCGACTTATGAATATAAGTTATATAATTTTAAACAAACAGAATATGAATTGAACATAACCAAGGAACGTTTAGGAACAAATACTTTTAAATTTAGAGTGGGCAAAAAAAATATAAATCTTTCTACTGAACCAAGGAAAAAGTTTATTAAGTTAATTATAAAATAAATTCTATGTACCCTGAACTATTTAAGATTGGACCAATTACTGTTTACAGTTATGGATTAATGCTTGGCATTGGATTCCTTATTGGTAGTGCAATTTTTTCTCGTGAATTAAAACGAAATAATATTAAAGAGGATGTTGGTATTACAATAACCTTTATAGCAATTGTGGCTGGGATAGTTGGTAGCAAATTATTTTACATAATTGAAGAATGGAATTTTGGTAAAGGAGAAAATTTATCGTACTATTTTCGAAGTGATGTATTGTTTTCCCCTGCTGGTTTAACATTCTATGGAGGTTTAATTTTATCAATTGCTGTTATTTATTTATATACTCATAAAAAGAAATTAAACCTTTTACAGATATTTGACTGTATGGCACCAGCTGCAGCACTTGGTTATGGAATTGCTCGCATCGGATGCCATTTATCTGGTGACGGATGTTATGGAGTTAGTGTTAATGGTACAAAATGGGAATTTCTCGGTTATAGTTATATAAAAGGGATTGTCCCAACAGCACCCGGAGTCCTTGTACATCCCACACCCTTATATGAGTTTGTTGCTTGTGTAATAATATTCCTCATTTTATGGCTTATTAGAAAAAAAATGAAATATTACGGACAACTCTTTTATATTTATCTCATATTCATAGGTAGTGAAAGATTACTTGTTGAATTTATAAGATTAAATCCAAAGGTAATTTTTGGTTTAACGCAAGCACAGCTTATTTCAATCTTTTTAATTTTGTTTGGAATATTTATGCTAATAGTCAAACATTCTTCACAAAACAGATCAAATTATATACATTCCACTTCCAAGAAATAGTTTATTGATTATTCTTTGTGGATTTAATTTTTGAATGTTTGTAATAACAGTGTATACCTTGAAGTGATATTTAATCTTTAAGAAAAAATTTGTAAATTTACTAATTAATTAAAACGATTATGATAGATAAAATAAAAGAAATTCTTGGCAAAGAAAATGAGTATCTGCTTACTCATAAATGTACAACTGTACCAAAGGAACAACTTCATTTACCCGGTCCCGATTTTGTTGACAGAGTTTGGAAAGATTCTGATAGATCTCCAAATGTTTTAAGAAATATGCAATTGATTTTTAACACTGGAAGATTGGCGGGAACCGGCTATCTTTCAATTTTACCTGTGGATCAGGGAATTGAACACTCTGCTGGAGCTTCATTTGCCCCAAACCCTATTTATTTTGATCCTGAAAACATTGTTAGACTCGCAATTGAGGGTGGATGTAATGCTGTTGCCACAACTCTTGGTGTACTTGGAGCAGTTAGTAGAAAATATGCTCATAAAGTACCATTTATTTTAAAACTGAATCATAATGAATTTTTAACTTATCCTAATAAATATGACCAGATAATGTTTGCAAGTGTTAAACAGGCATTTGATTTAGGAGCAGTTGCAGTTGGAGCTACTATTTATTTTGGTTCAGAAGAGTCCAGCCGTCAGATTCAGGAAGTTTCAAAAGCATTTGCTTATGCCCACGAACTTGGAATGGTAACAGTTTTATGGTGTTACTTAAGGAATTCTGCATTCAATGTTAAAGGAGATAAAGATTATCATTTAAGTGCAGATCTTACTGGTCAAGCAAATCACCTTGGTGTGACAATTGAAGCAGATATTATTAAACAGAAATTACCTGAAAATAATGGTGGATACAATGCTCTGAAGTTTGGTAAGACTCATAAACTTGTTTATGAAAAACTGACAACTGAAAACCCAATTGATTTATGTCGCTATCAAGTTGTCAATAATTATATGGGCAGAGCTGGTCTTATTAATTCCGGAGGAGCTTCTACAGGGAAAAAAGAATCTGACCTTCAAGAAGCCGTTAGGACTGCTGTTATTAACAAGAGAGCAGGAGGAATGGGTTTAATTTCAGGACGAAAAGCCTTCCAGAAAGAAATGTCTGAAGGTGTTAAACTCCTTAATGCAATTCAGGATGTCTACCTAACAAAAGAAATTGATGTAGCATAATTTTTAGAAATTAAAATGTGTATATGAATAAACCTAAAAAGAAAGTATTAGCTAAACATCGAAAAAAACGAAAAAAAGCAAAAGAAAAACTTAAAGCACTACGTTTAGAAAAGAATAAACAAGCGTAAGATTATTAAATAGCCGGCAATCAAAACACGTGATTATTAAGAGCTGGCTATTTTTTTAAAAAAGATTGAGAAGATGAAAAAAATTGGTGTTGTGTTGTATTTGTTATTTGCAACAGCATTTACTCCCATTGCAGCAAAATTTGTAGTAAACGAAATCCCACCCCTCACACTTGCTTTTTTTAGATTTGGTATTGCTAATATTTTATTAATCATAACTTTACTTATTAGACGACCTACTTTTAAAATAGAAAAAAAACATTACTTCTGGTTTTTTTGGCTCGGGATTCTTGTAATACCCTTAAACCAATTCTTTTTTATGAAAGGGATAAGTTATTCTTCGGCTTCTCATTCTGGTGTAATATATTCCTGTACACCACTTTTTGCTTATCTTATAGCAATTATTAGAAAAAATGAAGTTTTCAATTTGAAAAAACTACTGATTATATCATTAACTATTATAGGCATTATTATTATATTTTATGAAAATTTGAAAAGCACTGTCTTGGTTAATAAGGATATTATAAAGGGTGATGTTTTACTGGTATTTGCAGTTTTATCATGGGCTATGTATTTAAGTTTCAGTAAAGAATTGGTAGAAAAATACGGTGCTTTAGTAACTTCAACAATTGCCTTTAGTATTGGAAATATTCTTTACCTTCCAATATTTTTTTCTGATGTAAAAAATTTTGATCCATCACGAATAACAACCTTAGGTGTTCTTGGGTTTATTCATCTAACTATCCTTGTAGCTTTTGGAAGCTATTTTATATTTTCATATTCGACAAAAGTAATTCCTGTAAGTACTTTAACAACATTTTTAAATTCATCTCCGATTATTACTGTATTTTTTTCATATTTGCTTTTGAATGAATCTTTGACAGTACTTTTTCTGATTGGTGCAATGGTAACAATTTCAGGAGTGTATCTATCACAATTGTTTTTCCGTAAAGAGACAAAAAAAGAAGAAATAATAATAATTGAATGAATCAGCAGGAGCAAGAAGTTAATATTAATATATACAAAAAGCTTAGAGTTGCAAGGAATTCATTATATGCAGCGCTTTTAATAGTAACACTAAAAGCGGTAGCTTCATACCTTAGCGGAAGCCTTGCAGTATTATCAGAACTTTTTCATTCTGCTACCGATTTACTTGCTTGTATTGCAACCCTGCTATCAATAAATATTTCTGCAAAACCACCTGATAGACAACATCAATATGGTCATCAAAAAATCGAGAGTCTTTCAGCACTTTTTCAAGTGTTAATACTTATCCTGATGTGTGGCTATATTATTTATGAAGCGATAATGAGAATCATTGAACATAAACCTGTACAGGTTGATATCTTTACCTTCAGTGTTATAATCATTTGTATTGGTATAGACTTTTCAAGATCAAGGGCACTCAGAAAAGTAGCAAAAGAAACTGGTTCTCAAGCACTTGAAGCAGATTCATTGCATTTTTCTTCTGATATTTTGAGCTCCGGAGTTGTTTTAATTAGTATGTTACTAACCTACTTCAATGTTTCAAAGCTTGCAGATCCCATTAGTGCTGTACTTGTTTCATTCGTGATTATTTATACTACTGTAAATTTATCCAGACGAGCATTTGATTCATTAATGGATAAAGTTCCTTCAGGAATGTATGAAAAAATTAAGAATTCTGTTTATGAAGTAAAAGGAGTGGAAAACATTAAAAATTTGCGTGTGAGAAACAGTGGCTCAACTACTTTTGTAGATATGACAATTGAAGTGCCACGAACCAAAAGTTTTTCTGAAGTTCACGATGTTATGAGTGCTGTAGAAAGAAGAATAAAATCTGACCTTCCAGATTCCGATATTGTAGTACATAGTGAACCTATTGAAAGTAAAGATGAAACTATTAATGATAAAATACGAATGATTGTTAAAGAATCAGGATATACATGTCATGATGTATATACACATAAAATTAATGATTCCATTTTTGCAGAATTACACATTGATTTACCTGAATTTACAGATTTAAAAACTGCACACGATGTAATTGATATTCTTGAGAAACAAATTAAAGAAAAAATTCCATTTATTACTGATGTAAAAATACATATTGATGAGCCTGAAGATATTACTTTTGAAACTGAGGATGTAACTAAAAACTACCCTTCTTTAATAAATGCTATTAAAACTATACTTGATAATGAACATAATGTAATTCGTTACGATGATTTAAAAGTTATTTCTGCAAATGGAAAGATACGAATTTCTCTTATTTGTTACTTTGATAAAGATAGTTCAATGGAGTTGGTACACGATATGGTAACATTACTTGAAAATAAAATATATCTAAACCTTAAAGAGAAATACCCCGACTTAACTTACGTGATAATTCATGCAGAACCAACTGAATAAGATAGAAAACTTTAAAATTGGGATTATTGGACTTGGACATCTGGGAAAGATGCATTTAAATAATATTAGAGAACTTGCTAAAGAGAGAAATGATATAAAATCTATTTTTGTTTTTGACATAGATGAAAAGAAATATGATTTACTGGATGATAATGAGTTTGTCGTTTGCCACTCATTAGATGAGCTTGCAAGAAATGCTAATGCAGCTCTGGTAGTAACTCCAACAGTAACACATTATGATATAGCCCGTGTACTTATTACTAATGGAGTTAATACTTTTATAGAAAAACCCCTTTGTGACAATATTAGTAAAGCCTATGAGTTATCTAAACTTGCTTCTAAAACAGGGCTTGTTATTCAGGTAGGTCATATAGAAAGATTTAATCCTGCTTTGCTAAGTGTTGAGCCTTTTTTAGGTACACCAATGTTTATAGAATCTCATCGTTTATCAATGTTCAACCCCCGCAGTATAGATGTTTCTGTAATAGAAGATTTAATGATACACGATCTGGATATAATTTTATCTCTTGTAAAAAGTAAAGTGAAAAGTATAGATGCCAATGGAGTTCCCATTATGACAGACAAAGTTGATATAGCTAATGCAAGAATTAGATTTGAGAATGGTTGCGTTGCAAATATTACAGCAAGCAGGATTTCTCAAAAAAAGATGCGTAAGATGAGAATCTTTCAAAATAATGCCTATATAACAGTTGATTTTGAGAAGAACACATCTGAAGTTTATGTTCTTGATAAGAATGATCCTACCGATGCTATTAGTTCAATTTTCAAAAATAATACTCGAATGTTTGTAAAACACAAAAAACCAGATGTTCCTGAATTGAATGCAATGAAATTTGAACAAAACAAATTTCTTGATAGTATTGTTAATAATAAGCCTCCTATAGTATCTATTGATGATGGTATAAGGGCACTTGAAGTTGCCCAAATGGTACTTAAACAAATAGATTCTCTTGGAACTCAGTAATATTGAAAATCATAAAGTAGTTAAACTTTTGAGTGAGTTTGCCAGAAAAAAGAAGGTAGAATCATACCTTGTTGGAGGTTTTGTTCGTGATAGAATATTGAAAAGAGAAAATGGAGAAAAAGATATTGATGTTCTTGTAATTGGAGACGCAATTGATTATGCAATTTCTTTCGCTGCTGAACACAATCATAAACTTTCAGCAATTTACAAAAAATTTAAAACAGCTTTACTTTTTTTAGATGAATATAAAATTGAATTCGCAACAGCCCGCAAAGAAAGCTATAAAAAAAATTCACGCAAACCTGATATTAAACCCACAACACTTGAAGAGGATCTTAAAAGACGTGATTTCACAATAAATGCTCTTGCAATAAACCTTTTGGATTTTTCATTAATTGATAAGTTTGAAGGCATAAAAGACCTGAAAAACAAAATTATACGTACGCCACTTGAACCCGAAAAAACATTTTATGATGATCCTTTGAGAATTCTAAGAGCAATTAGATTCGCATCTCAACTTGGATTTACTATAGAACCCACTACTCTTCTTGCAATTGAAAAAATGAAAAACAGATTAAAAGAAGATAAAGTGGTTTCTCAGGAACGTATTACAAATGAGTTTCTTTTAATTCTTGAAAGTCCTAAACCATCAATAGGACTTAATCTTTTGTTTTTAACAGGTGTTTTAAGTTTAATTTTTCCTGAACTTTCATCTCTTGCTGGTATTGAACAGAGAAATGACTATCATCACAAAGACGTTTTTTATCATACACTTGAAGTTGTTGATAATACAGCAAGAAAAACAGATAATTTGTGGTTGAGATTTGCAGCTCTTGTACACGATATTGCAAAGCCAATAACTAAAAAATTTATACCTAACACAGGCTGGACTTTCCATGGACATGACGAAGTGGGTGCAAAAATGCTGGATAGTATATTTCAAAAACTCAAACTTCCTTTGGGAAAGTTAGAATATGTTAAGAAACTTGTTAAATTACATTTAAGGCCCATTGCTTTAGCAACTCAAGAAGCGACTGATTCGGCTTTTAGAAGGCTTGCAGCTGAAGCAGGTGATACTTTGCAGGATTTATTGATTCTTTGTCGAGCCGATATTACAAGCAAAAACCCAAATAAAGTGAAAAAATATTTGCAAAATTTTGATTTTGTTGAAAAAAAGATCATTGAAGTACAAGAACGTGATAAGCTTAGAGCTTTTCAGTCCCCTGTTAGAGGTGATGAAATTATGAAAATTTGCAACTTAAAACCATCTAAACTTGTTGGTATACTTAAGAAAGCAATTGAAGAAGCTATACTTGAAGGTGAAATTCCAAATGAATATGAACCAGCAAAAGAATATTTAATTAAAATAAAAGATGATATTATAAGTAAATATGAAGCTAAGAACTAACATATTTTTAGTAGGGTTAGTAGTTCTTACTTCAACAGTTTTCAATGTTGTTGAGTTTACACACAATCATAATGTATTAAAGCCCGGTGTTAATTGCCAGGCTTGTTTACTTTCCGGACAACTTTCTTCTACCGATAAACCTGAAATAACTGAAATACATAGTTATCAATCTATTGATGGATATGTTATAATTACTGATTCTGAAAGTATTTTCTCTGATTCTGAAAACTTTTTATCGGTTCGTGCCCCGCCATTCCTATAAACCTTCTCTTATAATACCACTTTTTTACCTTTAATAACATTTTGTAAAATTAAAATAACATTTTATTATGAAGAAGCATAATATTCGTTTAAGCTTTTCAATATTATTTTTTGTATTTCTTATATTTGCAATTTTTTTAAATAGTTGTAAAGAGGATACTGTTTCAGTCCCCCAATCTGAACATTTCCAACCAAATGGTATGATGATTTTGAATGAATCTCTATCTGATACATTTATGTATTATTTTAACGGGCAACTCTTATATGGTAAAGACACTCTCTTTGCACCTTATAATACACTTGGTGCTCATTGGGTTGTTAAATTTCTTGATGCTAATCAAAATAAATTAGAACCTCCTTCTGATCCTGATCATTCGCTTGGATGGCTTATTTCAGATCCTACAAAACTTGAGGTTTACCAACATGTAGGTGATAAATGGGCATTTCATTTAAGAGGTAAGGCATTGGGTACTACAAGTATAAAATTTCAGGTAATGCACGTAGGACATGCTGACTTCACAACTATTTTTGTGCCTGTCAAAATAGATACTGCAACAATAGGTGAAATTGGCGGATTAAAACTATACCTTGAAGAAAACGACAGCCTTCTTGTAAAGGATTCCGCAGGTGTTGTAACTGGTTCACTTAATGTTGCTGTTAATGATACATTAGGACATATTGTTGTAAAGTTTCTTGATATACTTGGAAATCAGTTTGAGTATGACCCCCCTTCACCTCCATATTCATTAGGATACATTTTAGGTAATACAAACATTGCTTATTTTGAGGCAGCTGGAATATTAGAACCTTATGCTTTTCGCATAGTAGGACTGAATGTAGGAAATACAACATTAAAATTAAGATTACTAAATTTAAATATTCCGGAATTTGAATCCGGCTCAATTCCTTTGTATGTACATAATTAGAAAATATATTTTAATGGTTAGTATGTTAGCGTTTTTGTTCTTTACAACAACGCTAACTATATTTACTTCTAATTTATACGCAGCTTATATATATGGCTACGTGATAGACTCAGAAGGAAAATCAATTGATTCTGTAACAGTTAGTATTCTGGAGTTAAAAAAAGTTACATATACAAATGCTGACGGCAAGTTTACTTTTGCAAATATTTCTGCTGGGTCTTATACATTATCTTTTGAACATCAACGTTTTAATGGATTACTAAAAAATATACTTATTGAATCTGATATTGACACAGTAAACATTAATGTTACACTCCTGCTCAAAGAATTTGTAACTCCAACAATTGAAGTTAAAGAAAAAATTGAGAAATCCCGTTTTGATGAATTATTAGAATTAACAAGTACAGTTGAGGGACAGCAGCTTCAAAGGAAACTCAATACAACTATTGCAACAACACTTAAAGATGAAATTGGCATTTCAATACGCTCTATGGGACCTGCACCATCAAGACCCGTGTATCGAGGATTATCATCAGATAGAATTTTAATAACTGAAGACGATATTAAAACAAATGACCTTTCTGCAACATCTCCTGACCATGCTGTTACTATTGAGACTTTTAATATAAAAAGAATTGAAGTAATACGTGGTCCAAAGGTGCTATTAAAAACATCTACAACTGTAGGAGGAGTTATCGAAGCAATAAGAAATGAAATCCCCCTTGAACTCACACCTGAAATATCATCATATTCAGGGTTTTATTTAGAATCAGCAAATCAGGGATACCTCTATAGTCTAAATGCTGAAATACCTCTCTTTAAAACTTTACAACTTAATGGAGAAATAACTCATCGTCAAACAGGAGATTTAAAAACTCCAATTGGTACTTTACGAAATTCGAGTATTAATAACTTTAACTACTGTCTTGGTGGAAGCTTTATTAAAAATGATTTTTTGCTTGGTATGTCATTCAGAAGTAATAGCAATGATTATGGTATACCAGGTGGTTTTATAGGTGCTCATCCTTATGGTGTAAACATTGATATGGCAAAGGATCAGTTTATGATAAAGCTACTTAAAAAGGACATTTCTCAAAATATTAAATTTATCTCTTTTGATTTTAGTAGGTCATATTACAACCATAAAGAATTTGAAGCAGCAAACATTATTGGTGCAGAATTTGCTGTAATTGATTATATAGGATTTCTAACTCTCGATTATAAAGTAAATAATAGTAAACTAAAAACAGGGACTATAACTTCCGGGATAGAGGTGAGAAATTTCAATGTTGGTGCTTATGTGTTTACTCCACCATCTAAATTGCTAAACTTTAATATTGCTTCATATCATAATTTTCAGCTCACTACTAATACTTCTTTAGAAGTATCATTGCGTTATGACTATAACTATATTAAACCAAACCCAAGAAATCCATTTTCAAATATTGGATTTATTTCAAGCAGAGTTTTTAATACCTATTCACTGTCTGGAACAATTATTAGGGATTTCTCTGATCATTTCTCTTTTGGAGTTAACATAAGTAAAAGTTCGCGTATACCAACGATAGAAGAACTATATTCTGAAGGACCTCATCTCGCCTCATATTCTTATGAAATAGGAAATCCTTATCTTGAATCAGAAAAAGGGATAGGAAGTGAACTTTTTGTTCAGTATAAATTTGATCGAATTTCAGGAATATTAAGTTTTTTTAGAAATGATTTTAGTTACTACATATTTCCAAGATCAACAGGTCAAATAAACTACTCTACTCTTTTGCCAATTTATAAAACCTTTGGTATTCCGGCATTATTATATGGATTAGAATTCCAGAATGAAGTTATATTAGGTTATGCTTTTAAGTGGAAAAACTCCTTTAGTTATACTCTTGGCAAAATTAAAGATACAGATTCTCCCCTTCCTATGATTCCTCCTGCAAAAGGTATAACTGGAGTTGAATATAAAATATCTAAATTTAATATTGGAATTAACTGTGAATATGCATTTAATCAAAATAAAACCGATGAATTTGAACAACCAACAAGTGGATATGTTATCTTTAATGCTTATAGTCAGCTCCTTTTACAAACAGGTAAGTTTATTCATAATCTCGCATTGAGTATAGATAATTTATTAAATAAAGAATATAGGAACCATCTATCAAGGGTAAAAAGTATAATGCCTGAAACAGGTTTTAATCTCAGGTTAACTTATAAAATCTTTTATTAATTATTTATTTA
>Ga0272448_1002358_pt1 | contig 23795 bp, 10 predicted proteins | sample YNPCB0191_FD_202220 | JGI IMG/M metagenome (GOLD analysis project Ga0272448, IMG submission 202220) | Hot spring sediment microbial communities from Yellowstone National Park, WY, United States - YNP-CB-019-1 | ecosystem: Environmental > Aquatic > Thermal springs > Hot (42-90C) > Sediment... | reverse complement strand
GTTGATACTCTTTCTTAAGAACCAACAGGTTGCTACTCTTTCTTAAGAATAAACAGGTTGCTACTCTTTCTTAAGAACCAACAGATTAATACTTTTTTCTTAAGAACCAACAGGTTAATACTTATTCTTAAGAATCAACAGGTTGATACTTTTCTTAAGAATCAACAGGTTGATACTCTTTCTTAAGAATCAACAGGTTGATACTTTTCTTAAGAATCAACAGGTTGATACTCTTTCTTAAGAATAAACAGGTTGATACTTTTCTTAAGAATAAACAGGTTGCTACTCTTTCTTAAGAACCAACAGATTAATACTTTTTCTTAAGAAAGAGTAATTTTAGAGTTATTAAATTATTTCAACGAAAATACACTAATTGTTATTAAAGATAATTAATCTACTATTTCTTAAGATATTGATCTCAAAAAAAGTAGAAGGTGATGTGATAATTATTAATTGTTATGTTCCAATAAAGATTATATTAATTCTATATGTCCTTAATAAAATTAAGTAAATGTATCTTAATGATAATCACATCAATTTCAATAATTTTGAATAAAGATTATTTGACTTGTTATGAGAATAATCAAATTGATTGTTATTAGGATAATCATATTAATTATTGTTAAGAAAGATAAACTCAATTATTCTAAAGGAAGATTAGGTTATATAATCTTAGTAATAGATATTGGATAATAATCATTAAAGTAGTAGTTATAATAATTATTATTAGTATGAATTGACATCATGTTAAGGTGGTTAGATATGTATAAACAATATTCAAAAATTATCATTAAAGTTAATAAGTATTTATGATTACTAAAATTAACAATAATAATGAAGTTATTAAGAATATATTTATACTAATCTGAGCCTTATGTGTTATATCTACTATTTTACCATCAATATATTTAACTACAAAAAAATTACCAGTTAATAGATTTTGTTAATGATAACTATAATTACAACTTATATAGTTGATATGTCATCAACAGATAGCTGAGAATATAAATTATAATATGAGTTAGAGTATAACCATCACCCGTCAATGTGAACTATTACTCTTAACTATTTTATTAATAGTGAATATTTATATGTTTCATCTCCATTAGTCAACTAAATCATAATAATTATTATAGGTGATAAATTAAGAATAATTTATCTGCTATTATTCTTAATAAAATTGCTAAATATTAATAGTCTTTAGTAACTGTTAAGATACAAATCATATTAATCTAAATTATGAGCTAATAATCCTGTTGTTTATTTTATATTTAAAACAAATAAATATTATAATATTTTATTATATATTATATGAAATATTAAGGTATACATCTTAATAATCTGAAAAAACAGCTTTTAAAAAGTCTTTTATTTATCCATAAATATTTTGATACATTCAAAAATTAATAATGGTTATTAATCTTATTTAATATGTATAAAGATGACAGATTAGATGCATATCAATAAATCGAATCTATTTTAATTAAATATTTACGTTTAATATCAAAGAATGCATTATATAATATTAATTATTCATTAATAATTAATATATTAAAAATGTATAGAATCAAGGAAACCCACTTTATGAAGAAGTTATTAAAGGTATAATATTTACTATTAATAATCAAGAGAAAGTTTATATAAGAATCAAAAGAAAGTAATTTCTGAAAGGTATATTAGATGTTATTAAGAATCAAGAGAAAGTTTTTATAAGAAGTTGTTATTAAAAATCAAGTGATCTTTAATTAGGGAGTTGTTATTAAGACTTAAGAGAATATAATGTATGTAAAGTATATTATTAGTTGTTAATAATCAAAATTTATAAAAGGAATATAAGTTGTTATTAAGAATAAGGTAATTAAGGTAATATATATATTACCTTAATTAAATCTAGTTATTAATCCAAGTGAACAGTCAAATCTTCCATAATTTGATTAATAGAAGTTAATTCACGAGGATATAATTTTTCTATTAAATGACTTTTACCATAAACACTAAGAGTCATTTTGATAGGACTATCAATGGTATCCCATGATATTTGACAATTTCTTTTCTTATCATGAGGTGTTGAATCATTATCTTTATAAGTAGCAACAGAGAAATTAAAATATTCTTTTCCTTGAGTGTAGAACCAATTAAATCCTATATTATATTTAGTTAGATGAAGTAATTTGTTGAACTGCTGATAAATTTCGCTCTCTGTTTTAAGAGTTTCCCATCTTAATTCCTGTTCTCTGTCTTTTTTTTCCCATTCTTCTTCTTGTTTAATTTTTTTATCAGATTTCCATAAATTGACAGTTATCATTTCATGATTGTCTCTTTTAAGTATTCGTCGTTGAGTGATTTCATAGCTATAATTATTTGAATATTTAATATCAGAGGGCAACTTAAAATATTCTTCACTCCAATGTGTAATTAATTGTCCATTATAATTAATGTATTTTTCGCGTTCACAAATAATAAAGGTGCCATCTTCCTTCCATTCACTCTGATCATTATCATTTTCTTCATAAAAATCATCATCTTCTAATTCAGGCCATCCTGTTGATGGATCTGTAAAATCATAAAATTTATAGAAATATGGTCCTCCCCATATACATCCAACAACGGCTAAAGTATTTCCATCGGGACTGATTTGACTTCTCGCCCAACAAAAACTTGATCCACCTGTATACTCTTTAGTTAATTTTAATTGATCTGCATTATCATAAATATCACCAGTATCTAAATTAACAAAGCTTTGACACATATAAGTTTGACCAGTCTGTAACCATTCTTGTCCTTGTCTAATAAAAAAGGAATAATGGAAATCATAAAAATTTCTCTTAATTTCAGTAATAATATGATCATCCACTACCCTTTTAATAGTCCCTTTTGTGTAATTCCAAGTCTTATCACCAGTTTTATAAGAGGAGATAATTAATTGATATTTACCAGTGGGTGATAGGATGAATTGAACGTCATCTAATTTATTGTCAGGTTTGAAAATTTCATCCATTTTAATTAATTTAATTTTTAAAATTAAACTTTCAATTTTATATATTGATGTTGATAGTACCGAATAAATGTATCCATGAAATTATTGTAATATTGTTCTATTAATTATAAAGTATTAAATTAATTGTTATATTTTATAGTAAATTCCTTTAATCATGAATACACACATAGTTATTCAAGATTATCGTTGTTATCTTTATTACTAAAGATCTAATGATAATCTTAAATAAGATCTATTTAAACTAATTGGTACAATACAATTTATACTTTTACCGAATGGAATTATCTCAATAGATAACGTAATTATTCACATTTAAAAAGTAAATGTAAGGTATAGATATATTATTTTATTAATAGTAATAGCAGTTACATTTTCTCATTATATGTGAAGGAACGATTTAAATTAGTTAATTTGACTAAGTAAAATACAATGAATATTAATATTTATGTATTCTATCTTGCAAATTAAGATAGTGTATTGTGTGCACATAAAATTAATAATAATTAGTTATTATTAATTTTAAGTTATAAATATATCAATCTCTAAAGAAGGTATCCATTACACCAGTTAAATCATCATTAAAGGTAGCTTTAATAAAACTACCAAATAAATTTTAACTGGTGATACTTTTCCAAATGGATTGGTATTTAACTGTTCGTGAATATAAATCTAATCTAGCCAATAAATTATTAAATAGATGTAAACAAATAGAATAACCTAAACCATAAGTGATAGCTATATTGGAAAATAATAATCCTAAAATTAAGGTGTGGATGAAAATAATCACATTATCGAAAGATGACTTATTTTTATTATGATGTTGAATAACAAAGATAATAAGTGAGGAATAATATAAAATATAATTATCATAATACAATAATGGTAAACGAAAGCCTATTTCTTCTAGAAGAGTTAAAATATATGAACCTTTGTAGCCAATAGTAATATTTTTTATTAACGAACTAAAAGTTTCATCAGATTTATCCCAATAATATACGTATTCCCAATAGGTCCTATTTTTTATACTAATAAGTAAATGTGAAACTAAAATATATGTTAAACAAATTAATAACATTTGACTATTAAATAATTAATTAAAAATTATTCAATTTTCTAATCATTACCAATAATACTTATCCTAATTAAATAAATGTGTACAATCTAACATAGATTTCAGTATTAAACTGTAAGTTCTAAATGATAATTTTTTATCTTATATCTAACTGTAAATCATCATTATGCTTATAATGATGATTTTACTATTATGTGTTTAAAGTAATAAATTATTAAATGCGTCAAGACAATATTTATTAGGAACTGAAATACTGAAATTGACTGGGTTATCACCTCCAGCACCGTCAACGGAAAATACAGTGTTACCACCCCCAGTAACAATATCGGCAGATTGATTTGATCCTGGTTTGAATGTTAAAGAATATTCTTGATTATTTTTTTGTGCATTGATGAACTTAGATAATTTTTGTTCGGTTAGACCATAAATACTATAGTGTAAACAAGATTCTAATTCGCCCACACTAATTGTGAACTCCACTTCATCATATGATAAAGTGCGATCATAGGTTTCGTCTTCACTATCAGAATTAGTAATGGTCTTACTTTTAACTTTAATTGACATGTTTTCTTAACATGAAAAATTATAAAATTAATTAATCAATTTTAATTACAATTTTGATCTGTAGCAGAATTAGATAATTATAATAACTATATTATTTTTGATTAATTATAAAATTAGACAATAATCAATTTTCCTTGTTGGGGAATTAATTATGTTAGCTATCTCATTATTATCGGGATAATACCTTTCACACATATTTGATAACGTTAACCATCTTTCACTTATGGCCTCTGGAGGTGTATAACGACAATAATCCGCCAGATTATCTAATGATTTAATAAACATATCACTATTACTGTCATATTTATTTTTTATTAATTCATACAAATCTTTCATTACAGTAGCTATATTTCTATCACCATTATATCTACGACTTTCCATTCCTCTACTGAAAGAATTAAACTTCCCATCATCATATTGAGAAAACATTTTGAATAGATTTCCTCTAAATATCAGATTATTCAATTTTCATTAAATAGACGTTTTTAAGTACTCCCATCTATTCTGTTAGACTTCATTAATTTACCTTGAGAATATTATGTTAAAGTTAGTCTACTAACTTCTTAATATCCAATATCTATTTTCATTATTCCTCACTTATAAAATGAATAACTAATAACTATCCTTATAATAATTATTTTATTGTAATATATAATCATTACTTATTAATAAGTGTTCATTTTATTAATATTATTATTTGATGTTATTTTGTTATCAAATAATAATATTTTAAAGGTATACCTCTGAATAAATATAAAATAACTCATTTATTGAGATTTATAAAAGATTCTTTTTTTTTAATAGACCGTTTGTTAATATTTATTCAGATGTATACTATGTATACCTTTAAAATATTAATATTTGATAATAGGGTATAGAAAAAACTTTATCTAATAATATAAAAATAATAAGAGTATATCAAATGTTAATTAACATTAAATAGATAATTAGTGTTAAAGTTATTAATATAATATATTATAAAAAATATTTGAGATGGTTGGTATATTTATAACAACAGATGTATAATAATTATACATCTTACCATTACTGTTAACATGTGTATAATTAATATTAATAACAAAGTAAATAATAGATAGTAACAAGTTCATTTTCATATTTATGATTAATATTAACAAATAATAAGTAGTTCCATTATAATGTTTATATAACAATTTTTCTAATTGACTTTAATTATTATAATTAAAGTTACCTTTTAATTCAGAATGTTAATAATTAAAGAAAATATAATTATTGATAATTTTCATAATGATTATGACTATCTTCGATTAGGATGAGTTAATAATATTATTAATTAGGAGAGGTTAATAATATCATTAATTAGGATATTATTAAGCAAATAATAATATTATTATTTAATGTAATAGTAATAGACAATAAATATAATGATAAAATTGAAAAATAAATAATTCATTTAAAAGTTATTAAATGTTGGTAATATTCGACATAGATGGAACTATTATTCATACACAAATTTTTGAGAAAAATAAAATTTATATTTATAGGAGGCCAGGATTAGATGAATTAATGGAGTACGTTTTTAATAATTTTGAAGTCGGATTTTGGACCGCAGCTACACATAAATATGCTAATTTTGTACTAGAGAAATGTTTGAAACGTGATCATTATAATAAAATCAAATTTATCTATAGTTATGATAGATGTCGTCGTAGATATGAAATTACTGAAGAAACTGGTTTAATACCCCAAACCACAATAAGTAAACCACTAAGAAAAATATGGAGAACTAGAAATGCTAAATTGAAGGGATGGACCAAAAGAAACACTCTAATAATAGAAGATACACAATCTAATTGTATTGAAAATTATGGTAATGCTATTTATGTTCCAAGTTATAATGCAATTAATATTAATGATGAAATATTATATGATCTTACTTTATATCTTGAACAAATTAGGGTAATTGATAATGTTAGAGTCATTGATAAAAGAAACTGGGTAAAAAGTCTTGCTCAAGAAATTACTACTAATGAAGGTCTATAACTATAAAATTTATCTGATAACGTCAAGTTAGAACAATGTAACTCTATTATAATAGAAATAAAATAATCAATATCATTATTAATTATTTCTGCATCAATATAGTTAAAATTTGGACTACTAATAATAAAATCTAAGTTATCAATAATCTCTTTAAAATAGACTTTTAGTGAGTCAAAGGAATATTTTAATAATATTTTATTTAGTTGAGTATAAGTTGATATACTGTTTTGATCAGTAATGAAAGCTAATTTATTTGATATGCAAATAGGTATTTCTGAATAAGTTATAATCTCATGATAATTAAAATTATTAACTATATATTTAATCGAACAAGTAGATTTACCCATACTTGATTGATATAAATTACTATATAAATAGAGTTTATTAACACTTAATTCTGAAAAATAAAAAGGAACTAATTGACAATTAGTACATAAATTACCATTTTCATAAACAGAGATATCATCATCGACCTGTAATCCTAATAGTTTAATTGATAATTTAGTAAAAAGTAATTCATTGAGGCAAGTAGGATTATTAATTAGTAATTGTCTAGGTAATGATAAATTAAAAATAGTTAAAAATGGAAGTTGTTGAAACTGATATAATTCACTAATAGTAGTTATTTTAATTATTATATTATTAATAGTTACAATATTATGAAATTTAGTGATCTTATTTACAGTTGTAAATACTTCATAATCTGATTTAATTGTCCTAATACAACCAGGAAACAGATTATAATAATAGTTATTAATGAGTAATAATTGCTTAATAGTTGACCAATCAGTTAGATAATTGAAAATTTCAACTATTAATTCTAATGATAAAAGTTCCATTTTAGATATAAGATATTATAATATCTTATATCAATTTTATAGTTAAGGGATTAAATTACTTATTGTTATTATTAACTTTAGCTAATATCTCCATCATCCTAATTAACATATTCATAAAATCTAAATAGAGATTAACTGAACATCCTAAATGATCGGGATCTTTAGCTTGATACATATTGACAGCTTTATGTGTATCATAAGCTGTCATTGCAGTAAATAATAATAATCCACCATAGGTATCAATTGAATGTAAGGCTGAACTAAATACAGTTGGACCCATAAAAACATGAGACAATAATCCAATCATACTAACACCAACTAATCCCATTAATCCACCCATTAATGGTGCTTGCCATGCTAATAATGCGCCATTTGGTTTAAACATAGCATATAAGGTACTACCGCCAAATATAAAACTAGTTAATAAACAAGAAGTTGGTAAGATGGTCGGCGAAATATCATTAATCATTGAAATAAAGGGAGTTAAGGTCAAACTCATACCACCAATTAGTGCACCATAAGATAATAATCTACTTGGAGTATTCTTTGAATACCAATAATCTGTTAATTTATTACCGATGGGTAATCTTTTAGTGTGTACTGAATATTTAGAATAGGATAAACCGATAACACCACCTAATGCTAATATAGCACCTCCTCCAAATATTGGCCAAAATGAATTAATAGGGATTGTTGATAGACATTGTGACACTAATAGAGTTCCAGTAATACTACCACCTGTATATAAATAGGTTTTTTTAATGAATTCAGTTAATCCTTGATCTGATTTGATAATATCAACAGTATTAGTAGTTTTATTAATATGAGTATTAGTTAAATCTTTTTTGGTAGTGAAAGCTCTAAGATTAGATCTAAAAGGTAGGGTATAGCTTAAATTTAGAGTAGATAATTTAGTATATGGATGTATTCTCAATAAAGACAACATTTGATCAAATAGTAATTAAAGTTTTTTATTCATTTTTGGAAAGTAAATTAAATATTGTCTATGAATTAATTGAGGATACTTATTTAAAGTATTTTACGAGATGAAATAATTGAATAATAAATCATAAATAGGCCTTTAATTCCAAAATGGATCAGACAATTTATTTTTGTCTAGATAGTGTTAGTATGACTAGTAAATGGTGCGATCAATTAACAAATCATGAAAGGGAAAACATTGGTTGGCAAAAAATATAAAAAATGGAAGGTAACCATAGTATTTATATATTTAGGTCAATATGAACATGAATATAAATTTGAATACCAAGGAGAAATTAAAAATTTAAGTTTAATTAAGAGTAGTGTTCAGAAAAGTTTCCGTAGAATGGAAGTTGATAGATGTTTAATGAGTTTTAAAGTTCTGGCAGCCTTAAATGGCAATAGTGCTCTAAAAAGATTAGGTGTTATCATCATAGAGGACAGTATTTATTTGAGTCTCAGTAATACTTTAATCTGGTTAATGATCTGTAAAAGTTATTTTCAATTCAAATTAACAAAAACACACTGGGAGTGGGTTTTTAAATTAGTTAAATTTTATACTGAATCAGTTAATATTAGAGCTATTGAAAGAACTAAAGATCCATTATGGATTAATAATGATATTAATGTTACATATGATGATATTAACATACTTAAAGTAGATGAAGATAAAAGAAATGTATTATTATCATTATTATTGTTTAATGACAAGAATACTTTTACTTTAAAAGGTGATCAAATATTAGGTTACTATTATATTAGAAGATTCCTCAGTGATTATCAGAAAAATAATAGTAATTTGAATCTACCAGATATTAATGAACTATCGATTAATCTTGATAATTTAAATTATATAACTATTGGGGATATTAATATTGTTAGTTGTGATTTTCATTGTGATAGATTATTAATTCCATTATTACAACAACAAATAAAGAATAAATTATCATTAGATATTAATAATGATTTTATTAAGAAATGTATCTGGTATTGTTGTAGTAGTATTAATAGAAGAAGATATTATGATATTGGTGAAAATAAAGAAGTAATTTATAATGACTTAATATCAGAAGAATATATTAAATTATGGTCACAAATTGAAATTATGTGTTATCAAATAATAGTTAAAAGATTACCAATATTAGCTAAAATGTCTAATGAATATTAATTGTAATTATCTATATAATTAACATTTTCATTAAAATCTATCTTAACGTCAATAATTACTTTATCCTGACATTTTCTTATTTATAAGTAACACTTAACAGTGCATTATATTATTCTTATTTATTTTATTGATAGTATATTGTTATTATTCTTATCTTATTTATTAAGGTATACATCTGAATAACTGAAGAAATTTAATCTTCTTGAAAAATAAATAAGATAAGAATAATAACAATATACTATCAATAAAATAAATAAGAATAATAATATAAGTTATAGTTTAATTAACATTTACCTCAGAAATGTAATTAAATTGAACTAATTAATAATATTAATTAGTTATGTCATAAAATGGAAGATATACCAAACGAAATATTACTCAATATCTGTATATTTATCGATAAAAACACTTTAATTAATATCAGTTCAATCAATAAACATATTAATTTTTTATTAGATTATGATGGATTTTGGAAAAATAAGAATACTAAAGATTATCCACAGTATTCTGCCTCATATCTCAAAACGAAATATAATAGTGGATATTACAAACAACTTTATCAACATTTAATTCAAATGTCAGTACTTATAGATATTTACTATTATAATAATAATTATGGTTTATTATCTTTACTGAATAATGAATCATGGCAGGATCAAATACAAAAATATATAATCCAAAAGAGCTATATAGAAATACATGTGGATAGAAAAAGTCAACCTCTAGCAATTATTGAAAATAAAACATATAGTTATAAAACACAATCATTGGTGAAGGGATTCAAATATTATACCAAAAAAATATATATCTATACTAATTTATCTAACAAGCAAATTGAACAATTAAAAAATAAATTAGATCCAACAATACCATTCAATGATAATATAATCTAAAGTAATATCTAAATTAAGAAAGCAGGAATGGATATATTACCAAATGAATTATTAATACATTTGATAATATTAAAACTTGTTATGATTTTAGTCTAACTGATAAACATATTAATAATTTATGTGAATATGAAGGTTTATGGAAAAATAAACTAATATCAGATTATACTCAATGTAGATTAACAACATTACTAGACTTATTTAATTTTAAAAGTTATAAACAACTTTATTTGGATTTAAATAAGATATCAATACCAATTGATATCTTCATTAATAACCTATTTTATGGGGTGTTATATTATATCTTAGAAATTAATTTCTATGAACAATTAAAAATATATTCCCCATCCGATAACTATTTGTCTAGGTTTAAATGTAAGTGAATTTCCTGTGATCTTTATATTGAATTGGAATGATTATTTTATCTGTAAACGTTTTTTCCCTGTTAAATTCCAATTAAAAACTATATATATTTATACTTATTTGTCGATGGAACAAATAAATGGGATAAAAATCAAACACAATTCAAAGATTCATTCCAATCTTACTTAAAAAATATCTATTCTAATATTTAAATAGTTCATTAATAACTATACTAATTTTATCGCTTAATAAATTGTTACTATTAATTTTCTTTCATTAATTATATTCCCCAAAATCAAATAACTATTATTTGGGAATAATCAATCTTTAATGCTATTGATCAACATACTTTACCTTAACTTTTATTCTTAAAGATAAGAGACTAAATCATGTATAACTCGGTAGCTATTCCGATGACAAACAAAAGGATTACCCAACCTTTACTCTTAAATTGATCTTTATCCTTAAGAATTAACCAATATTTATTTTTAAGGTTGATTGTCTCTCGTGTGAAAGTATCTTCCGGAACGGCTACTCTTATAATTGTGCGATGTGTAATTATCTCATTTTATTTACCTATTATCATCTCTATGAACGAAGGGATTAATCAATCTTTGTTTTTAGGATGATTAATGATAATTAACCTTTATTTTCAAGGATAAATAATCATTATTTACTCTTAAGATGATAATTAATCTTTATTCTTAAGGTTAATTAACTTTTATTCTTAAGATGATAATTAATTTTTATTCTTAAGGTTGATTAACCTTTATTCTTAAGATGATAATTATCCTTCATTATTAATAATAATTAACCTTTATTGTTAAGGATAAGTAATCTTTATTTACTCTTAAGATGATAATTAATCTTTATTCTCAAGGATAATTAACCTTTATTCTCAAGGATAATTAACCTTTATTCTCAAGGATAATTAACCTTTATTCTCAAGGATAATTAACCAATCTTTATTATTAACCAATCTTTATTATAAAGGTTAATTATCCTTTATTATTAAGGTTAATTATCCTTTATTCTCAAGGATAATTAACCTTAATTCTTAAGAATAAAGAATCAATCTTTATTCTTAAGGATAAGCAATCTTTATTCTTAAGGATAATTAACCAATCTTTATTCTTAAGGATAATTAACCAATCTTTATCCTCAAGGATAAGTAACCTTTATTCTTAAGGGTAATTAACCAATCTTTATTCTTAAGGCTAAGTAACCTTTATTCTTAAAGATAATTAACCAATCTTTATTCTTAAGAATAATTAACCAATCTTTATTATTAAGGTTAATTATCCTTTATTCTTAAGGATAAGTAATATTTATTCTTAAGAATAATTAACCAATCTTTATTCTTAAGGATAATTAACCTTTATTCTTAAGGATAATTCATCAATCTTTATTCTTAAGGATAATTAACCAATCTTTATTCTTAAGGATAATTAATCAATCTTTATTCTTAAGAATAATTAACCTTTATTCTTAAGGATAATTAACCTTTATTATTAAATTGAGTAGTAAAAATAATTATTAACCGACATTTGCTCTTGAGGAGAAGAATAATTATTCTTAAGGTAGATTAAGAATCGGTCTCCATTATTAAGTTGATAATTAATCAACCTTTATTATTAATGATAAGTATTATAGAGAACAAGTATTAACTAATATTTATTATTAAGTTGATGATTAATCAACCTTTATTCTTGAGATGACTATTCAACTTCTATTCTTAAGATGATTAATCAACATCTACTCCTAAGATGATTAATCAATTTTTACCTTTGAGTTGTTGATTAATCATCCTTGATTCGCTGCGCAGCGATGAGTAAAAATCAAGCTTAATTATTATAATAATTAATAATCAACCTTGATTCTTAACGATTTTTTATCAACTGTTGATTCTTAACTTGATAATTAAGCATCTTTTAATCGCTGCGCAGCGATGACTTATTATCGATCTTGATTGTTAACAATAATAAGTTAACCTTGATTCGCTGCACAGCGATGACTTATAATCGACCTTGCTTGTTAACGATAATTAATCAACATTGATTCGCTGAGCAGTGATGAATTATAATTAACCTTGATTCACTGAGCAGTGATGAATTATAATTAACCTTGATTCGCTACGCAGCGATGATTAATAGATCTTGATTAATCATCTTTTACTCTTAACTTGATAATTAATCAACCTTTACTCTTAAAATGATTAAAAATCAAGGGTTATTTTTAAAATAACTTAGAATCAACTTTGATTCTTAGCAATAATTAATCAACCTTTTTTCTTGAAAGGATAATTAATTAACTTTAACTCTTAAAATGATTAATAACTAACTTTGAACCTTAATAAATATGAATCAACCTTAATCCTTTAAATGATAATTAATCAATCTTTATTTTTAACTTGATTATTAATTAATCTTTGTACTTAATAATAATTATTAGTTAACCTTTACTCTTAATATGTTCATTAGTAAAGGTTAATTAATAATCAACCTTTATTCTTAAGAATAATTATTATCCAATTTACACCCCAAAGGAAGATTACCAAACTACCTTTAATCCCTTGATGGTTATTAATCAATATTTACTTTCATGATACTTATTAGTGATCAATTATTTATAAGTTGGTTATTTTCAAGTTGGCCAATAATCAACTTTTATTCCTAGGATGATTATCAATAGATAATTATTCTTAAGGATAATTATTAGTTAATCTTTATTATTAATTTTTAACCTCAAAGCGGGTATTAATTTACCTTTAATCTTAAGACAGTAAGATTGATTATCAATTAATCTTTATTTGTAGGTTGAATATTAACCCATCTTGATCCTTAAAATAATTAATACCCTATCTTAATTCTTAAAGTGATTATTAATCAACCTTAATTCTTAAAATGATTAATAATCAACCTTGATTAATAATCTATTTTTATTTGTAAATTGAATATTAGCATATCTTGATTCTTAAAATGATCGTTAATCAAGGTTGATTATTAATCTACCTTAAAATCAAGGTAGATTAATAATCAACCTTGATTCTTAAAATGATCGTTAATCAAGGTTAATTATTAATCTACCTTAAAATCAAGGTAGATTAATAATCAACCTACCTTGATTTTAAGGTAGATTAATAATCAACCTACCTTGATTTTAAGGTAGATTAATAATCAACCTACCTTGATTTTTAGGTTGATTAATAACCAACCTTGATTTTAAGGTAGATTAATAATCAACCTACCTTGATTTTTAGGTTGATTATTAACCTACCTTGATTTTTAGGTTAATAAATAACCTACCTTGATTTTTAGGTTGATAAATAACCTACCTTGATTCTTAAAATGATTATTAACCTACTTCTATTTTTAGGTCGATTCTCAAAATGATTATTAACCTACATTATTAAAATAATTATTTATCAATCTAAATTCTTAAAATAATTATTAACCTACCTTTATTTTAAGGTTGATAAATAATTAACCTTGATTCTTAAAATGATTATTAACATACCTTTATTTTAAGGTTGATTCTTAAAATAATTATTAACATACCTTTATTTTAAGGTTGATTCTTAAAATAATTATTAACATATCTTATTCTTAAAATAATTATTAATCAACCTTAATTTTTAAATAGATTATTAATCAATATTAATTAATAATCGGTCTTTATTTGTGGGTCAATTATTACCCTATCTTGATTTTTAAAATGGGTATTAATTTATCTTGATTTTTAAAATGGGTATTAATCTATCTTGATTTTTAAAATGGGTATTAATCTATCTTGATTTTTAAAATGAGCATTAACTTATTTTATTCTTAATATACTATTAATTACCATTTATTCGCTGCGCAGCGGATAATTATTAGTTAACTTTTATTCTTAAGAAGGTGATTAATATACTATTAATCACTCTTTGTACTCAAGAACACTTATTAGTTAACTTTTATTCGCTGCACAGCGTTAATAATTAATCAACCTTGATTCTTAAAAAGGTGATTAATTATCCTTGATTCGCTGCTCAGCGTTGATAATTAATCAACTTGTATTCGCTGAGCAGCATTTGGTATTAATCAATATTTACTTCCTGATGCCTATCAATGATCTGTTATTCGCTGAGCAGCGTTGATTATTAAGATGATAAATAATTAATATTTATTCTTAGGTTGATTAATAGTCAACCTCTATTCTTGTGTTGTTTATTAATTAACTTTTATTTTAAATTGATTAATAACCTATCTTGATTCGCTGTGTAGAATTAATTAACAATTAACTTTTGTTCTTAACGATAACTATTAGTTAACCTTGATATTTATTAATCGACTTCCATTTAAAATTAATTCCCAAGTTAATTAATAATTTACCTAGAACCTTAAGAACAATTAATTTTTATTCTTAATAATAAAGGATAACTGTTCTTAATAATCAAGGTTAACTATTAGTTAATTTAAGATCAAAATTGGTTATTAATTAATGCTGCACAGCGAATCAAGACGGATTAATAATCAACCTAATAAATATTAGTTATTAATTAACTAACAAACTCAATAATTATCGTCAACAATAAAGATTAATTATTCTTAAGAATAATAGAGGTTAATTATCCTTAAGAATAACTGACTTAATAATACAGGTTAATTATCCTTAAGAATAACTGACTTAATAATACAGGTTAATTATCCTTAAGAATAACTGACTTAATAATAGAGGTTAATTATCCTTAAGAATAACTGACTTAATAATACAGGTTAATTATCCTTAAGAATAACTGACTTAATAATACAGGTTAATTATCCTTAAGAATAACTGACTTAATAATAGAGGTTAATTATCCTTAAGAATAACTGACTTAATAATACAGGTTAATTATCCTTAAGAATAACTGACTTAATAATAGAGGTTAATTATCCTTAAGAATAAAAATTGCGTATTACTAACCTAAGAATAAACTATGATTAATAATCATCGCTGCACGGCGAATAAAGGTTAATTAATGAAAATATTAATTAATTCCTCATGGACTAAGGAGACACAAACTTAATAATAAAAATTAACTGATAATTAATATTAAGAATAAAGGATGATTAATAATCAAGTTAAGAACCTAGATCAACTAATAATTATCCGCTGCGCAGCGGATAAAGGATGATTAATAATCAGGTTAAGAATCAAAATCAACTAATAATTATCCGCTGCGCAGCGAATAAAGGATGATTAATAATTATCTTGAGGTAAAGGTTGATTAATAATTAAGTTAAGAACAAAGATTAACTAATAATTATCCGCTGCGCAGCGAATAGAGGATAATTAACAATTATCTTGAGAATAAAAGATGATTAATAATAAAGATTAATTAATAATCACATTAAAAATCAAGGTTGATTAATAATCCCTGAAAATAAAGATCAATTAACAATCATTATTAGGTTAGTTATTATCATGTTAAAAATAAAGATTAACTAATACTCATTGTTAATAATAAATGTTGATTACTATTATGCATAGGTTGATTATTAATTAATTTAAACATCTAATAAAAATTTACTAATGAACATCGCAGCGCAGCGAGTAAATGTTTATTAGTAACTACCTTAAAAATCAAGGTTAATTAACTTTAAGAATAAGGTTAATTAATAATTATCATTAGAAATAAAGATTGATCAATTATCGTCTTAGTAAAGGTCGATTAATAATCAAGTAGAGAATAATGATTAACTGATAATTATTATTCTTAACAATAAAGATTAATTCTTCATTATCATTAAGAATAATTTAAGAAAAACTTGATATATAATCAAGTTTAGAATTAAAGTTAAACGTCCTTAAAAGTAAAGGTTTATTAATTATCTTTTATAATAAAGGTTAAGTGTTATTAAGAGTAAGGGTTGATTAAGAATTAAGTTAAGAATCAAGGTTGATTAAGAATTAAGTTAAGAATCAAGGTTGATTAAGAATTAAGTTAAGAATCAAGGTTGATTAAGAATTAAGTTAAGGATTAAGGTTGATTAATGATCAACTTAATAATCAAGATTGATTAATAATCAAGTTAAGAGTAAGGGGTGATAATTAATCAACGCTGTGCAGCGAATAAAGATTACCTAATAATTGTCGTTAATGATAAAGGTTGATTAATGGTCAAGTTAAGAGTTAAGTTGATTAACTAAAGATAAAGGTTGGTTAATAGCCAAGTTAAGAGTTAAGTTGATTATTGGTCAAGTTAAGAATCAATGTTAATTAATAATCAACGCTGCGCTGCGAATAAAGTTGATTAAGTATTATCTTAAGAATAAAGTTAATTAATTATTATCTTAAGAATAAAGATTGACTAATGATCATCGCTGCACAGCGAATCAAGGTTAATTATTAATTAATTCAAGAACAAAGATCAATTTAAAAATCAAGGTTGATTAATAATCAAGGTTATTAATAATCAATCTTTATTTGTAAGTTGATTATTAACCTACCTTGTTTCTTAAAATGGATATTAACCTACCTTGTTTCTTAAAATAAATATTTAACCTACCTTGTTTCTTAAAATGGATATTAACCTACCTTGTTTCTTAAAATAAATATTTACCCTACCTTGTTTCTTAATATGTTATTAATTACCCTTTGTTCTTGAAGATAATTATTAATTAAATTTTATTCGCTACGAAGCGTTGATGATTAATTAACATTTATACCAAGAAGGTTATTAATTAACCTCTATTATTAATAAACTATTAATCACCCTTTTTTCTTAATAACACTTATTAGTTAATTTATATTCACAGTACAGCGTTGATAAGTTAACCTTTATTAGTTAATTTATATTAGCAGTACAGCGTTGATAAGTTAACCTTTATTATTAAGAAGGTTATTAATTAACCTTGATTCGCTGCGCAGTGTTGGACATTAATCAATATTTACTTTCATGATGTTTATCGGTGCTCTGTTATTATTAAGTTGGTTATTAATATTTATTTGCTGCGCAGCGTTGATGATTAATCAATCTTTATTATTAGGTTGGCTAAGAATCAACCTTTATTATTGTGTTGGTTAATAACCAACTGTCATTTTAAATTGATTAATAACCTATCTTGATTCACTGCACTGCGTTAATTATTAATTAGCCTTAATTCTTAAAGATAACTAATATTTATTCTTAAAATGATTATTAATCAACTTTTGTCTTAGTTATTAATTAACTTTTATGTTAAATTGATTAATAATCTATCTTTATTCTTAAAATGATTATTAATTATCCTTTATTCTTAAGGATGATTAATAACCAACACAACAATCAAGGTTAATTAATTACCTTCTTAAGAAAGAATAGTTTAAAGGTAGGTTAATTATTATTAATCATAAAGGTAGATTAACGATCATTCTTAAGAGTCAATGTTAATTATTCTTAAGTTGATGATTTTTAAGAATAAATGTTAATTAATAATTAATGTTGATCGGCTAATAAAGGATGATTATTAATCAACTTACAAATAAAGACTGATTCTTAATCAAGTTAAGAATAATGGTTAACTAATAATTAATGCTGCGAATCAAGGTTGATTAATTATTAATTTAATGGTGAATCTAAGTTAATAATTAATCTAAAAATAAAGGTTGATTAATAATCAACGCTGCACAGCGAATAAATGCTCATTAGTAACTATCTAAAAAATAAAGGTTAATTACTTATGATCAATAGTTGGTTACCGATTAAGTTAAGAATAAAGGATTATTAATAACCAATTTAAGAATTAAAGTTGAGTATTTTTAAGAGTGAAGAGTGATTAGATATCGTTTAGAATAAAGGTTAAGTGTTATTAAGAGTAAACTTGATTAATAATAATCAACGCTGCGCAGCGAATAATGGTCAAGTATCCTTAAGAGTAATGCTCAACTTAATGATAAAGATTGATTAATAACTATCTCAAGAGTAAAGGTTGACTAATGATAATCTTTGATATAAGGATACTTATTAATTAACTTAATAATAAAAGTTAACTAATAATTATCCGCTGTGCAGCGAATAAAGGATGTTAATAATTAATGCTGCACAGCGAATAAAAGTTATAATTAATCAACGCTGCACAGCAAGCAAAGGTCAACTAATATTTATTTTTAAGAATCAATATTGATTAATAATGATTATTGGTAAGAATAAAAGTTAATTAATGATCAACTTAAAGATTAAGATCAATTAAGAACCAACCTAAGTATTAAGTTGATTAATAATCACGTTAAAAATAAAGGTTAAGAATCAAGGTTGATTAATAACCAACTTAAGAGTTAAGTTGATTATTAATCACGTTAAAAACAAAGGTTAATTAATAATCATCTTAATAATCCTTGAGAATAAAGGTTGATTAATAATTAACACTGTGCAGCGAATAAAGGTTGATTAATAGTTTAACACTGTGCAGCGAATAAAGGTTAATTAATAATTAACGCTGCGCGGCGAATAAAGGTTGATTAATAATTAACATTGTGCAGCGAATAAAGGTTGATTAATAGTTTAACGCTGCGCAGCGAATAAAGGTTGATTAATAATTAACACTGTGTAGCGAATAAAGGTTAATTATTAATTAAATCGGGAACAAAGATCGATTATCCTTAATAATCGATTTAAGAACAAAAGTTAATTAATGATCAATTTAAAATCAAGGTTGATTAATAATCAACTTGAAAATAAAGGTTGATTATTAATCAATTTAAAATCAAGGTTGATTAATAATCAACTTGAAAATAAAGGTTGATTATTAATCAACTTGCAAATAAAGGTTGATTATTAATCAACTTGCAAATAAAGGTTGATTATTAATCATCGCTGCTCAGCGAATAAAGAACGATTAATTTTTAATAAACAACATGATAAGCATTATTCTTAAAATAAGAAATTGTTAATCTTTAATAAATAAAATGATAGATTTATCCTTAAGAATAAAGTTTAGTTAATTTTTAATAAAATAAAAACTCTAAAGAACAAGAGATGATTAGTCTTTAATAATATCAAAGAATAGGACCTTGTTAATAATTATTGTACTCAAGAATAAAGAATAATGATTGGTTAATTTTAATAATATTAATAATTAATAGTTATTCTTGATGTTAATTTTTGATAATATTAAGATTAATTATTAATCTTGAGTTGGTTAATATTTATTCTTGTGAATAAATATTGAATATAAAGACTAGTTAATTTTAAACAATAATTATGATTATTAAATATAAAGGTAGCTTACATTTTAATAATAACCATTATTATTAAAACTAAAGATAGATTGGCCTTTAATATAGCACATCGATAATAGTTAAAATCATTGTGATTAAGGATAATATAATATTGAATGTGAATATTTAATGTTAGTTAGTTATATTGATAATAAATAACAGTTAATATGATATTATTAAAATTGTTCATGAAGAAGAAGAATGATTTAAAATAGATAATATTAAATAACAATAATGAATTTATAGACAATTATGAATATATTTATATTTCTTAGCAAAACAGGATTCATGAACAAAAGCTTTAGGTGCCCAAAAAAACTCTTCCAGATTATACATAAAATCAGCGAATCCAATAATATCTTGAATATCAGAAGAATATATTAAATTATGTGTTATCAAATAATGGTTAAAAGATTACCAATATTAGCTAAAATGTCTAATGAATATTAATTGTAATTATTTATATTATAATTCATCCAAATAGTTATGTTTATAAACATAACTATTTGAAAATTAATTGTAATTATTTATATTATAATTCATCCAAATAGTTATGTTTATAAACATAACTATTTGAAAATTAATAAGACATAATAAGTAATGTAGATTTCATTAATTTAAGAATAATTATGATTTACAATAATATGCAACTTGCTTATTTTAATCCTATTATATAACTTAATAATTATTATCTAATAATAACTTTACTATAAATTCTATTATATAATTATATTACTTTACATATAGTATATTTTATTATTCTTCTTATTTTCTCTTTAAAGTATACATACTATACATCTGAATAACTGAATAAAAATAACTCTCTTTGAAAAAAGGTCTATTAAAATTCTAATAGACTAATATTTATTCAGTTATTCAGATGTATAGTATGTATACTTTAAAGAAAAAATAAAAATAATAATAAATAGTTATATAATCTAGAATCAAAAATAATAAATGGTAAATATGACATTAAACAGGTTAATAGAAAAAGGTCTATCATAGTAACCGAAATAATAACAATTGAATTTAATTAATAATTAAATTAGCAATGGTAAATTGGAATAATTAATGGAGGAAATACCGAATGAAATCCTACTAAATATATGTATATTTATGGATAAAAAGAGTTTATTGAACATCAGCTTAACCAATAAACATATTAATGATTTACTACATTATGATGGATTTTGGAAAAATAAAATCATCAAAGATTATCCACAATATACTTTATCATATCTTAAAAAGAAATATAATATTGAACACCATAAACAACTTTATCAGCATTTAATTCAAAGGACCAGAATTATTGATATTTATTATAATAATAAATATTATGGGTTATTATATTTACTTATTAATGAATTATGGTATGATCAATTGCAAAAATATATATCACAAAATATATATACTGCCATTCATGTAGATACAGATGGGAATCCTCTAGCTATAGTTGAAAATAAAGTATTCAGATTTAAATCTCAATCATTAGTGAAAGGGTTTAAAACATATACAAAGAGAATATATATTTACACTAATTTATCTAACAATCAAAGTGAACAATTAAAGAATAATTTAGATCCAACAATACCGTTCAATGTTAATTGGATCTAAATTAAGAAAACAGGAATACATTTAATAATTTTAGTCTAAAACTAAACTCATATCAGATGTTCATTAACAACATTATATTTAAATAAGATATCAATAGGCATTGATATCTTAAAAATTATAGAAATATATCCCGTAACCAATAACTATTTGTCTTTGTTTAGATAAAAGTAAAATAACTGTGATATTTATATAAATCGGTTAATGATATGAGTAAATGAAATTCATACCAAGCTTACTTAAAATATCTAACTATATGACAATAATTTTATCATAACATTAAGTTGAACTGATCAATACTTTGGTAATTATATTAGAGAAAGGTTGATTAATTAACAGTTAACTAATATTTGGGAATAATTAATTTCCATTCTTAACAATGATAGTTAGATAATAATGATCCTTTAAAATAAGTTTTGGTTAATTCCTTTAGAGTTCATGATACAATTACCCTTAAGAATAAAATATAACTAATAATTATCTTTAAGAATAAAGGTTTATAATTATTAGTTATATTTTATTGTTAAGTTGATCTGCAATCAACTTTTATTCCTAAATAATTTATTAATAAATCTAATAAATTATTAATAATTCTTATAAATAAGAATTATTAACCTTTGTTTTTAGAAATAATTAATCTTTATCCTTAAGGATAAGCAACCTTTGTTCTTAATAATTATCTTTGATAATCAACCTTTGTTCTTAAGAATAATCAAGCTTTGTTCTTAATAATTAATTATCTTTAATAATAATTATCTTTGATAATCAACCTTTGTTCTTAAGAATAATCGACCTTTGTTCTTAAGAATAATCAACCTTTATCCTTAAGAATAATCAACCTTTATCCTTAAGAATAATCAACCTTTGTTCTTAAGAATAATCAACCTTTATCCTTAAGAATAAAGGTTAGTTAATCTTTTTCTTAAGAATAATTATTCAACATTTATTATTAAGTGAATGATTAATTAACCTTTATTTTAAGATGATTATTTATTATTAATTTGATAAATAATCAAACTTGATCCTTAAGATAATTATTAACTAATATTAATCTTTCAGTTGATTAATAATTAATCTTGATCATTAAGATGATTATTAATCAACCTTGATTCTTCAGTTAATTGGTAATTAACTTTGATTATTAAGATGATTATTAATCAAAATTTATTCTTCAATTGATTAATAATCAATGATAATTATTAATTTGTCGATTAATCAACCTTGATTCTTAAATGTATTAACTTTGATTCTTAAGGATAAATATTAATTACACATCATTAGTAAAGATACTTATTAATCACCAATTATTATTAAGTTGATGATTAATTAACCTTGACTCTTAAGCATAATTATTATTCAGTTGATGATTAAGATGATTAATCAGTTAATTAATTATCAACCTTTATTTCCGTGTTAATTATCAATCAATCTTGATAATTAATTTTATGATTAATTATCATCGATTCTGCATTTGATGATTAATTAACCTTGATGATTGATTAATCTTGATTATTAAGTCGATGATTAATCAACCTTTATTTCTAAGTTAATTATTGATAAACCTTGATTATTAAGTTGACGGTTAATCAATCTTTATTTCTAAGTTAATTATTGATCAATAGTCATCATTAAGATAATTATTCTTAATATGATAATTATTCTTAATATGATAATTAATTAACCTTGTTTTTAACTTGATTAAAAACTAACTTTTATTCTCAAATGATTATTAATCAACCTTATTCTTCAGATGATTAATAACTAACTTTTATTCTTCAAATGATTATTAATCAACCTTTATTCTTCAGATGATTAATAACCAACTTTTATTCTTCAAATGATTATTAATCAACCTTTATTCTTCAAATGATTAATAACCAACTTTTATTCTTAAATAATTATTAATCAACCTTTATTCTTCAAATGATTAATAACCAACTTTTATTCTTCAAATGATTAATAACCAACTTTTATTCTTCAAATGATTAATAACCAACTTTTATTCTTAAATGATTATTAATCAACCTTTATTCTTCAAATGATTAATAACCAATCTTTATTCTTCTGA
>Ga0272448_1002357_pt1 | contig 23804 bp, 39 predicted proteins | sample YNPCB0191_FD_202220 | JGI IMG/M metagenome (GOLD analysis project Ga0272448, IMG submission 202220) | Hot spring sediment microbial communities from Yellowstone National Park, WY, United States - YNP-CB-019-1 | ecosystem: Environmental > Aquatic > Thermal springs > Hot (42-90C) > Sediment... | reverse complement strand
GAATACGTGGCTGGTGGCGCCCACGACGTCGTAGGTGATGGAGATGGCAACGGCACGGTCATCTGTAGCCTCGAAGTCCCGGAACACGTCGCGTTAATCATCAACCAGATCACCATCACCGTCCAAGCCCCCCCCCTCTCAATCCGGATCTACGAGTCTGACGCCGACCACTGGACAGCCCAAAGCATCCTCATCGCCACCATCGACATCCCAGCGGGTGCCATCGATACCACCATCGTGCTCCGTGGTGACAACATGCCCGTTGCCATCGTCAACAACCAGTCTCGCAGGAACGGGTTCTCGCGCTACCTCGTCATCGACATGCCCCCCACGCGGGGTGGCGTCCCGAACAACGTCGCAACCGCCTACGCCTCGGCCGCGTACTCGGGCGCCATGTGGGACGACAGGGAAATCGCGTGATCCCGTCCCATTTTTTTTCCTTTTCATGCAGGTGGTCGCCATGGCACGCGAAATCGCCGAGCAAATCAAGAAACTCATTCCTACCAAACCACCCGCCCCCACGCCCGTGCAACCTCGTCCCGCCGAGAAACCCCCCACCGACACCACGGCACAAATGCTCGCCTTGCAAGCTGCAATCGCTAGTGCCGATCTCTCCCGCAAGGATGCCCTCGGGCGCCGGCCATTCATGTTCCCACTCATCTTTGAAGTACCGCCCCGCACGCACTACATCCCCGGCCCCGGCCACCACCGCATAGGATTCCCCATCGCCTTTGCCGACCCCGCGGCCCAGCTCGTCCTCGAGCAAGTCGACGTCATAGTCTTCTTCCAGAACGGCGCGTTCGGTTACATGGCTGCCCTGTACTACGGGTTCCAGTTCCTCATCGACAACCAGCTCGTCGTCCCACGCCCGCAAGGAATGCAATTTTATAACTTTATTGACCTCACCAACTTCGTATACGGCGGGTACATCCACCCGACCATGTTCCACCACAATTACCTCCCTTACCCCTTCACCATCAAGAGTGGTGCCGCGTGGACGATCTTCACCTACAACCTTACCGAATGGTTATTTCCCCCCAACGGGTACAACATGACCTTCGTGGTTCACTTAGCGGGATACTTCACGGGGGGGACTGGCTAACGGAACCCGCCCCACCCCCGCACCCCCTCCCACAGGCCGAACTGGCCTCGCAGCAACTCGCCGAAAGGGATGCCCACGCGCGCCAACCACTTTCTTTTCACGTTGTAGGTTACGTTGACCCGCAACCATGGCAAATTGCCTACCGGCCCGCCACGCGGGACCCCTTCCCTCTCGGCGTGAAAGACCTCGCTTCCGAGCTCGTCCTCGAGCAAGCGTGGTTCGCGATGATCCCGTTCGGGTTCGGGGGGCCCTTCAACAATGCACAATTCTACTACGGCGTCCAGGTCCTCGTTAACAACCAGCTCGTGCTCCCCTCCCCGCACGCCGCCGTCGGGTGGTTAGGCAGCATCATGAACGACCCCCTCCGTGGATACATCCACCCGACGTGGGAACCCCACCAGTACCTCAACACGCCCATCCTCCTCCGCTCGAAAGACACGATCACGTTTTACGCCTACAACGCGACCACGTACCTCGCCCCGCCCAATGGCGTGCCAGTAGTTATCTGGGCCTTCCTCTACGGGTACTTCCGCCCGATCACCACCAAACCATCATAACAGGAATGATGCAAAATGATGAAAAAAACAACTTGCATGGGCGGCGCCACTTGCGTGCCCACCTGCCAGTTCTGGGATACCCCCACGGGTACTTGCAAGATTAGCAAGTTCCTTGATGCCTACGCCTTTCACAATCCCGTCCTCGTGGACGTGACCAAGAAAACTAACGAATTCTTGAAGGCCGCCGGCATCACCAACCCGTTCCAACCCAGCACCCCGCCCACCACCAAGCAAAAACCCGTGAAATTATAAACGTCCCCCAACCCGTCAAGAGGTGAATGTATGATTCAAAAATCCAAGTGTATGGGCGGCGCCGACTGCACGCCCGCCTGCTGGTTCTGGGATGATTCCACGCATACTTGCAAGTTTAGTAATTTCCTCGACATTTACGTCTCCTTTAGCCCCATCCTCGCGGATAAAACAAAAATACGTGAAATCATAAAATTTAACTCATAACCCAAAAGGAACGTGACCAACCCATGACGATCCTCATCGACATCGCCACCATCCAAATTAACCAGCAAGGCTGGTTCACGATCCACTTCCGCGATGCCTTTCCTGCACCCCCTACCGTTCTCGCCCTCATCATTGGCCGGCACGGGGCACCTGTCGCGCCTCGCTACGAGGCACCTACCTTCTCCATCCCACCTGCCAAAGTCCCCCCACCCGTATCCGTGCCGGCCATCTCCATTCCTACCCTTTCCATTCCCGCCCTCTCCATCCCCCAAGTCACCATCCCACGCCTCGGGCGCGGCGACCTCGCTGCCACCTACGCCGACTACGGTTTTAACGCCACCCGCGACATTCTTGACGGCCGCTGGGATGGACGCATCCCCGATTGGGGCCTTTTCAACTGGATACGCGATGCCATTGGCTCCGTCGGCTGGGTGCTCGGCTGGATCGCCGGCGCGATCGGCAACCTCTTGTGGGATTCCCTCATCCAGCCCCAGATCGATCGCGTCCAGTCCGCCCTTAACACTGCCATCGCCACCATCCAGCAACGCGTCCAGGAAGCACTCAACGCGATCATCACGCAAGTTAACCAGCTCTCCAGCAACATCGCCACCCAGGTTAATAATGGCGCCAATGCCGCCATTACCGCCACGAATAACGCCCTCCGTGGCACCACTTCCGAGATCAACGCTGCCCTCGCCGCCGCCACCCAGAACTTCAACGACGTTGGTAACCTCCTCGCCACCAACGCCACGCAGGTCATCAACGATACCATTACCACGATCTGGAACCTCATTGGCCTCGGCAAGGGCATGGTGTTCGCCCCGTGCCAGGTCGGCACCATCACGGAAAAGGAGTTCCAGGTCTGGGGCCTCGGCGACATGACCATTTGCTACGTCGCCCTCGCCCCTGAACTCGCCACCATCCTCAACAAAGATGAAGTCACGAAAGGATCCCTCGCGAAAATCCCGCTCCCCCAAATCACGCGCGGGTTCAAGCTCCCAACCCTTTCGCTCCCCACGCGCACCACCACGGAGTGATGCCCCCATGCCACCCAAAACCCTCTCCGACCGCCGCCGTGCCATCATGGGGGCCTTCTTTTACCTCCTGTTCGGCACCATCGTCGCCGGCGTCCTCCTCCTCGCCGAGAAGGGCGTCGTCCTCTTCGGGTGGCAGCCCATTACGTGGTCGCCCCTTACGTGGACGTTTTTCATCCTGTTCCTTGCATTTTGGTGTGTCACGATCTACTTGGGGATGGATTACGTCATCGACAAGTGGATCAACCGCTGGGAAACCAAGCTCGACGAGCAACGCGCCAGGATGCTCCGCAAGCTCGCCGAGATCGAACAACGGATGAAAACACGCCAGGACACGCCCAACGATAACGGGGGCGCAACTTAAACGTGCCCATAAAGAAAAAGGAAAAAAAGTTACTTGTCTTGTTGCTTCAGCACCTGCTCGCGCGCTTGCTTTTCCAGCGCCTGGAGCAACTCTTTCTGTTTCTCCGCAAACTTGGCGTGATACACCTTGTACACGTTGACGAGATCCTGCGTCCACTCGTCAATCCGGACATCCGCCAGCACGAAAAATCGTGCCAGCTGGTGCGCCACGTTGTTCGCCACCTCGCCCAAGACGTCCTTTTCCATGAGCAGTGAGATGATCGCCATTACCTGGTACGTGACGTAAAACGGCTCGGGAATGACGTCACGCTCGAACAACGCGTCTAACATCTTTTCAACGTGTTCCTTGTTCACTGGTGGCACGCCAGCTATACTCTTACTCTTTACCTGTTTCGACACCATTAATCACCTTCCACACTTTCTCTTTTTTATCGTACACCGCGCACCCAACATCAGCGAGCAAGTCCAGCTCGCGTTGCATCTCCGCGTCCAAACTTGCCCGCGTCGCCGGGAGCAACCCGATGAGCTTGCGCAACTTCTCCACATGGTGCGGGCACTCGAACAGGAACTGGCATCGCTTGCACTCCCATTGCTGCTCTGGCCCTACAAGATCTTGCCCTTGTTGGATTGCCTGGTCGATGAACCAGACCCGCTCGATGAAATCTTTCCATTCTTCTTCCGACGTCTCCCCGGTTATCCGGGTCATGAAGTCCTCTTCCAACGCATCGTCAAAATCTAACGCCACTACCCAGATCTCCCAGAACTTCCGCCCCTTTAACCAGGCATACGCGTTCGCCTGCGAGATGTACGCTTCCGTCAGGAACTCGCCCCGGCTCCACTCCCGCCGGTGGCTCGTGGTCTTGCACTCGATGATCCGGTCATACGCCGGCAAGTCGATGTCGGGGTGCGCCTCGATCGTGAACCCGCGCGGATCCACGAACCGCACCTCGTTTTCATACCGCGGGCGCTGCCACACTTTCCATCCTACCGGGAACACGCGCTGCACTATCTTGCGGAAAAACACCTCGTGATACACCTTCCCGGTCAGCATCGCCGCCGACATCGCGACCGGCGACTCCAGTCGCTTCGACAGCACGATCTTCTCCATGCAAAACCCTATTGACGACGCCCCATACGCGCGCGGCGACCGCGTGATCGGCCGCGCGTACAGGTCGCGGACAACCACGTTCAGGTCATCGGGAATCAAGCTTCCCACCCCTGATTTCCTCGCCGAATTTCTCGCGGTAAAACGTCCGGATCATTTCGCGGAGCAGGTCGGAATCCGTCGCGTACCCCAGCGACATCAACCGATCCCACGCTTCCGCGAGCGGTTCATTGATCCGCACGCTGATCTGTTTCTTTCTCTTCTTGTTGTTTTCCATTTTCACCACCTTCCGTGATGTCAACCCATTCACTCGCCCCTCGCGGGCTCTTCGCCCGCCGGGCATAGTATTGCGTCCCGACCCGCTTGGTCAGGATGATCTCGTCCGCCCGCGCAAGAATGAACTCCTTGCAATCGAGCGTCTTCTTGCCCGTCTTCACGCCCTTTTCATCATACTCGTCGACCGTCCACGCGGTCAACACGACGTACCGCTTGGTTACTCGTGCATAGTTGAACAGGCGGAACACGACTTCTTTCACCATGTCGTTGATTTCCGACCAGTCTCCTGCATTTTGCGGCCGCTTCCGGTTGGGATTCAGCTGCAACCACTTCTCGACCGCCATCCGCCGCAAATCACTGACGCCGTCCAGCACCACCAAGGGATATTCGCTCCCTTGCAAGTACTTCCGCACTTGTTCCTTGATGTAGTCAAACGTTTTCGCGGCATCAATATCGTAGTTCGAATCATACTGCAAGCACTGGATGCAATTTTCGACCGGAATTAGCTTGTTATACCGCAACGTCGTCGCGTAGCGATCCTCGACGTCAAAAAAAAGACCCCTACTTGCGAAGGGGTGTCGCATCGACAAATACGTCTTGCCCGATCCCACGTCCCCGGCGATCACGACGACCGGCACGGGCGCGGCGAGATCATAGATCTTCCGCAGGTCAGACGTTCAAATCATCCTCCGGCGGCGCGGTATCTAACAACTCGTCGGCAAGGTCTTTCTTGCCCTTATTGGACTTCTTCTTGTTAACCGCCTCAGCCACCTCGGGATCCTCGATGATCATCGACCCCCGGTAGGGCTTGATGTTCACGTAGGTCACGCCATCGACCACGCGCTCCGCCAGGTTGCCCACGATCGCCACCATGCAACCCAGGTGGGCCTCGAACGCTTTCACTTCCTCCGCGTCCCGCGTCACAAAATTCGTCCACCTGCCATCCGGCAGGATCACGGGAATCGACCACGCGTCGCTCCCGTCCTTCACTTCCAACTTCCGGGGCCCTTTCGAGTCCGGAATCTTGGCAAGAATTACTTGCGAATTCTCGCCAAACGGCACGGTCTTGGAGAAATCGCGATTCTCGTTCACGATCTTCTCCAACTTCTTGTACTCGTCGTCCGTCAGCGTTTCCAAGTCCTTCAGCGCGGACTTTATGCTGACGTTTTTGACTTTAGCTATGCGCACCATAGCAATCGACTGTCCCCCCACCACGATCGCGTCGTGGTGAGTTATACTACACTTGCACGCAATGTAATAAAAACCTAGTGGAACGTCCGGCGTGGGATGTGGACGTTCCACTACATCCCGAGCACCGCCTTCACGCGGGCCAGCAACTCGTCCATCGTCCGCTTTTCCGCCCGCCCGCGGAACATCTGGTACGTCGTGAACTTCGACAAGAGAAAATAACACTGCGACAACAGCGTTAACAACTTGTCGCGATCATCCCGCCGTTCCTTCCGTGGACGTTCCACCCGCTCGCGTGGACGTTCCACCCGCGGGACCGCCTCCACGCGCTCCACGGCGACCTCATGATCCAGCCGGTGCAAGTCCTCGATCAGGCGCCCTACCGCCGCTTGATCCTTCCCAAGGGGCGCGGTCGCGGGGGTTTTTTCCCCCGCTCCCGCTCTTTTTTTCAGGCGTTCCCGGAATGCCATCACACCACCACCCGCAAGATCGCCGCCACTTGGCGCGGCGACAACGGCACCTTGTATTGCGGGTGCTCTTCGTACATCCAATACTTCACTTGCTTCAGACACGAATCCAAGAACTCGCTCCCGCGATCCTTGAATCGCAATAACTTGTAGATCGCGGCCAGTCGTTCCTTGTCTCGTATCCTCCATAACGCCGTCAACTTGGACTTCCACGGCTCCGGGAAATCTTTCCAGTACTCGGTGTTCCCCAACCAGACCGGCCCCATGCCCGGACTTATCTCGGGAACACACTCCCCGTGATATATCTCCCACCCGTCTTTCCGGACGACCCACCCATCCGGCGACACGGGATGTCCTGGTCGCCCGACCGGTAATCCTTCCACCAAATTTCGTTCCAAGACCTTTCCCGTGTCTTGATCAATAATACTGTAGCACTCCAGCTGGGCAATGTTATATGCTACTTCCCAGTCTCGCCTGTAGATCGCTTGGCACCAGTCCCGCAATGTTTTCTGGCGCTGTTGCTCCGCCCGCCGCCGTAACCGGTCTAACCCGTACATCTCCCGGATGTACTTGATTCGTGGCTGTAACCACTCTGGCGGCACCCGGTCTTGTAACTCTTCCCATAAATTCTCCAGGATGTACAACGCCGCCTGTGGTGCCACTTCTCCCAGGCATCGTGCCACTTGCTGGTGCATCGCGGCGTTAAACCCGAACGGCAACGTTTCCGGGTTCACGTCCTCCCCCCAGTACGACGCCGCCAGCAGGTTCGCCAGCCCCATGTCCACGATGCCCTCGACATACGAGCAAAGGGCAAAAAAATGCTCTTCAGGCGCCAACCGGATTGGCCTGTGCTCCGTTGACGCCACCAGCTCCACGGCCTCTGCCATCTCTTCCCCCACGTTGAAATCGGGCGCGTCCTCCAGCGTCCCCTCCATGACGGCTAAATGCACGCACGTCACGCTCGCTTCCTTGTACCGCCGCCACAACTCGTCATACCGGCGGAACACGATGCGGTTTTCCACCCGCCCTTCCAGCTCCACGATTACTCGTGCTCCGATTTCCACCCCCGCCGCCTGTAACGGCGGGTCGTTCTTTAACTCGTAAAACTTTTCCATCATCCCGTTCACCTCATGACATTAACTCCGAAAGGACGCGAACAAGATCTTCAAGCTGCTGCTGGTCCAGCTTGATCACGATCGTCTCGTTATCTTTCACGTTAAACAAGACGATCGCCCGCGAGGAATCTCGATCATTGATCTTTGCACCGATCACGACCTTCTCGCCTCGCAGATCCATCGTTAACGTCGTTTCACAATCAATTTCAACGTCATTAATCACTTCTCCACAGTACTTGCAAACCCAAACTTGTCGCTCTTCATCAAAAATCCCGTCTAAATGCTTACACCTCATTCATCGATCACCTCGTCGCTAAACCCGTCCCAGAACTCGTCCGGGGGGGAAAAAGGGATCTTGCGCCCGCATCCCGCGCATTGCAAAACTGGTTCTTCCTCGAAGGCACCACCCACCATGAACAACCAGTAGCCACAGTTAACACACTTGGCTACCTTCTTACTCCGCGCCCGCAAGGTCGTGACCAGCTCCACGAGCGCGACCGCTAGCTTCCTTGCTTGCACGCGCGTCATCACGAGGTCGAGCACGCGATCGCCTGCCGTGGCACCAACCATTGTCACGACGTACTTCTCACCCTCGTACCCCGTCCCAACGTGCCCTTTCCAGTTACTAACATCAATTTTCACTCTTTTTCCCTCCTTTCATTTTATCTACCCACTTTTGCAAGTAGTCTAATGCGTCGAGCTCGGCCGGCGTGAAATCCGCCTCGCTCGACGCCAGTCGCACGCAGCAATCCAGCAGCGTGCTGACGTGCATCGCGATGATCAAGCGGTTGATCGTCGTGTGTGCGACCCCAACCTGCTTGGCCATTTCCCGACGGGAGCGTGTTCCCGCCTTGACCATGTCCACGACATCGTTAAGACTTACCATCGTGAACGTCACCACCTCCCGCTGGCCGCGGGCACGGGGCACCACTTGAACGCGATCTTGTGCTCCCGCAACCACCGTTCCAGGTGGTCAACCGCCGGCTGGCGCACCCCCGTCTGGCAATACGTCACGACGTCTTGCACTAAACGGCGATTCTTTTTCAGGTGCATCTCGACGCTGCGAGCGTTCGTCTTGGGCACTTCTAACAACGCCACCAGCTCGATCTCCGGGAACTTGGCAGTGTACTTGCTGCCAAACCCTTGCTTGTGTTCGTCCACCCGCGCCAAGCACGGGCGCAGCGTGCTTCCTACATACAGCACGCTGTAATCGTCTTTTCTGCACAACAAAACATACACGTATCCCATAATTATTACCTACCTTCTTTATGTTCTAAACTATCCGTCTTTTTCACAGAATCGATGTAATACCGAATCGGCGAATACCCGATCCGGGACGCCCCCATCCGCTTCAGGTGTCCCAGGACGTTCGCCTTCTTGAACCCCGTGAACTCCACGATCTCCTGGAGCGTCTTCGGGTTCTGGTAAATGTACTGCGCGATGATCTCCCGCGTTGTCAACCCGGCATACTTGTTCACGAATTTCGCGCACCACAACGCCACGTCATCCACGCTTTCCTCGGGGCACAAGCAATGGTGCCCCAGCACGATCCGCCGCAAGTCCCCCACCTCGCGCGGGTTTAACCGCTGCTTCAACCGCGCCCGTAACACTTCCAGCACCCGCGCGGCAAACTCGTGATCGGGCGCCCGCGCGGCCCGCCATTTCTCTTCCAACCACGCGGCAATCTTTTTCTCCACGCCCTCGTCAAACACCCGCGCGGGATCCCGCCACGCGATGTCGGCTGGCAGGTCGTCCGCCGCCAGGTGCACCACGTAAAACCGCGACAAAAACGCATCCCGCAGCATCTCCGGGATGTTGTCGATCGTGTGCGTCGCTGCCCACACGACCGCCTTGTTGCGGTAGCACAACCGCCCTTCCTCCACCCGCGCGCCATACCGCCGCGCGCGGTCTTCTTCCTCCGTTGACAAGTTGCCCCCTTTCACGAGCGCCACCCTCACGGTCGCCTCTTCCAGCGCCACGAGCAACGCCCCGATCGTCTCGTCGTCCGCCCGCAGCACGCTCGTTAACTCTGGCAGGATCATCACGTCCGCCAGCAATAATTCTGGCGGGTAAAATCGCTCGCTCACGAACGACCCGCGTATCGCGGCCGCGGAGGACGACGTCAACAAGTGCGTCACGCTGGGTAACCACGTTGCTACCCGCTCCAGCAACGTGCTCTTGAAATATCCATACTCCCACGCGCATAAAACATTAAGGCGATATCGCGCGTGGGCCATTTCCTCCTGGCTCGCAAACTTCTGCAGGATCCCGGAATACAACAAGACTGGCAACGCTCGCTGGGCAATCGCCTCACAGAACACTTCAGACACGTATTGCACGGCCTCATAGAACAACAACATCATCTCCGGCAAGTACTAATGATAAGTGTAATCAGTTAAAAAAGGTAGCGCGTGCATCTTGCACGCGCCCCGTGCCGGAGATTTCTGCCCAGGAGGAGGTCACTACCAGTCCCGCTCAGGCAAAAAACAAGCGGAGAATGAGAAAAAAAAATGATGGTGGGTGATAGAATGATAAAAATGCCCCCAAGGGGACTGGTAGCAACCATGCATTTTTCCTCGTGAAAGATCAGGCCTTCCCACCCTTATGAACCTTTCCCCCACCCTGGCCCCCTCTAGCGCGAGATCGCGAGTGGGCAAGATCTGACATTGTCATCCCCGGGATCCGCCCGCGCGGAGCCACGCGGATCCCTACGTGAGGTCACACTTTCCGCAAAACAGGTCACACCAATAAAAACCATGTGGTCACACTCGCTGTGACCTGTTTTTGCAAAAGTGTGACCTATTTTTGCAAAAGTGTGACCTGTTTTTGCAAAAGTGTGACCTCGTGGAAATCCCCTGTAGACCACGCAGGCCAAGATATCTCGCCGCCCGTGTAAGGAATATTTAAAGGGAGGCGAGCAAAAAGTGTGACCAATATTTGTCGGGCCTGTAGACAATGCCCGGCGACGAAATGGCGCATCCTGATCAATCCTATTTAAACCCAGGTCATGCCCCCTAGGGGAATGTGGACAAGTAAGGGCTTGTTCTGTGTGTATTTTTACCATTTTGTATGAATGTAAAAATAATTGTTATACAGGTGGTGTACTCGAGTGGGCAAAACCACGCGCACATCTCCCCACCCCCCCCTTTATAAACCGTGACCATCATTTCATATCTTCATTCGCGACCCCGTACTTGGCAAACAGGTCGCGTAAGGCCTCGCGGAACAACTCGCTCTTGTTCTTCCAGAGGCCCTTCTGCATCAATTTCTCGATGCACTCAAAAAACCCGAGGGGAACCGTGAACGACACGCACTGGCACGGGATGTTCAAGGACCGGATGACCTCCTTGTCGTCTTCCTGGCGAGCTTCTGCCTCCAGGACGTCCTGCGCCTCAGCGTCGTCAAAGGTTAACTCCGTTGCCGCGTATTCAGCGGGCCGCCCCCGGGTTTCACGATACCGCACCACGGCGCACCCGTGGTTGACCAAGTACCGCAACGCGACATACAAGTAGGGTAACCGCTTGTCCTTGGCTAGGCCCAGGCTGGGGAGCATCTCGGCCACGGTGAACCACTGCCCCTCGTGCTCGTGTAGCAACGCGTCAATCTTTTGGGCTACCTGCCGGTAGCATTTCGACAAACCTGTAGTCGTCTCCACGACCATGATAACACCTCTAGGCAAAAATAGAAAGAGGGGAAAAAAAGGTTATTTAACAGGAGTTGGTGCCTTCTTCTCGAGCTTGCTCCTTTCGTGGGCAAATTCCACGAAGTTCTCGAGCAACTTGAAGTACACTCCAAGGACGGGCACGATCTTGTCCCCGTCCTCGCCGACGGCCAGTAATTCAAACAAGACCGTCGCGAAGCCGAGGATCTCGTATAACTTGAACTGTTTCTTGTCCCGCATCACGTCCCCGACCTTGCTCATCAGCGTTCCCACGGACGTGGTGTCTCCCACGATGTCGTGGATCCACGCCACGCCGTCGAGGATCGCTTGCATCACGTCTTCGATCTCGTCTACAATCTTGAATTTCACCATGGTATCACGTCCTAATGACTATCGTCTTGGACTGCTGCTTCTTGCGACCCAAACCTTTACAGCAGCAGCAGATGATGATCACGAGCACGATGACCGCGGCAGCAACAATGGCCGGATCTGTTGGTTCCGTGGTTCATTCCCCCTCACACTGGTGCGGGCCAATTTTCCCGCACTTCGGGCAGGTCTGGCGCGCGACCGACAACGCGGCGCCAAAATCCCGTCCAAGTCGTGCCTGTTCCCGTATTCGCTGGACATCTACAGGCAATTTAATCGGCGAAAACCCATCTTCCGTCCGATATTGCCAAACAATTTTCGGGAAGTGACCGCTCAACCCGTGCAGGGTCGCGATCACCACGACGGCCGCTTGTGATAACGCGGGCGGCACGATGACGTACTCGCCGTAATTGACGGCTTTCCGCACGTCATCGTTCGATTTCACCAAGCGGAGCACCAGCTCCGCACAATAGCTTGCCAATTTATCTCCATCCTCGTTTCCCACCACGTCCGTGGGAATTTCGAACGGGACGGAGATAATCCGAAACATCTTCTCTACCCATCCTGGCAATGGATGGGAGAAGTTTAATAACAGTCGCTTTTTCACGACGCATCCATCCTGACCCTCCTTTCATCGAGGGTCATCCTTGATAGTGTCAGGGAGGGTATTTAAATCCTTCCTTCCCACCCTCGTTCATATTAGGGGAGAATGAAACGTCCAAAGGAAAGGGGCCCGTGCATGACAACCAGAGGGAAGGGACCCAACCGTACAAGGTGCACGCTGCACGAGAAAAATGCAAGCTAAAAAACGGCACAAAACTCGCCAACACTGCGAATTTGCAAGGAAAAAGGGAGAAAAAACAAGGAAAAAAAGAGGAAGAGTAATTTAAAGGTTAAACCTTTTTCGGAACTCAGAGCACGAAATTACCTTTACGTTCCACCGTTTCCTCTCTTCCTTTGTAGGAAGAGTTTCTGCCGGCCCCAAGCAGAGAAAATCTCCGTGGGCCGGATAATTTATCTTGCTAATCTCTTTGCCGCAGTTGCGGCAAAGGAACGTTATGTCGTTGTTGTTGTTGTTTTCCATTTTTTACCACCTTTATTGTTTCTTTATTTTTGGAAAAAAGACATATTTTAACCTATATCCGTTTCCCGTCCACACATAGACCCCAATTGGGTCGTGCTGGGAATAACACATGCCCGGTGGACAGTAGCCAACTGGCATTACTCCACCAGAACGTGCCTGTTGGACGTCGTCGTAATCAACGAATACCTCGAACAGGCCGTTGTACTGACATTTCAACCTCTTCGGGAAAAACAATCCTGGAAACTCTTGACACATTAAAATATCTTCTTTATTCATGCTCATTCACCTTGTTCAGTAACTTGTTGCTTGCTTTCAAAACACACAGGCATGTGACAACTTTCCTGTAGCAAACAATAATGACATTTGTGTTGGTGCTTGCATTCTAATGCCTCTTTTGGGCCGTCTGGTGCTGTTTGGCGGCAAAGACGTTTTTGCATGAAAGATATGCAATCAAAACAAATTATTTCCTGCGTAGGATCCACGGGAGATCCTAAACAATTTGTTACCTTGTCGTGGTAAAACCAAAATACCATTTTCTCACCACATTGCGGACAAGGGACTTCTAACACATCTCGCCACCACACATCGTCATACATCGTAACACACACAAACCCAGACCGGATGTAGATAGCCCGTTCCGTCTGTTCTACGTGCAAGTCAGACGTCTTCAATCCAATCTTTTCCATTTTCCTTCACCTTCTAAACGTTGTCAGGATATACTGTTTCAGTTATCTTTATACTTTGCAAGTATAAGATAATGTCTTCTGGGAAACAGGCACGGTCGTTGGCTGTCCCAATTATTTCCATATCACGACGAAAAACCAAAAACCAACCTGCATGTTCCCAGACGTAGACGATTTCTACGTCTGGGTACCTCATAAAAACATCCTGTGCCTTTTTCTGCATTATCTCATTGCCCCATTCATTCGACTTACAATACACGTAGGCCATTTTTACCAAGCGTTTCTCTACCATATCATCATCACCTTGACACTTTGATAAGTGTCTATTCCTATTATGTCATCATTCCCTTATAAATGTTACTACTCTTCCATAGTTGTTTACAATCACCTGTAATCAGGCAAAAATTCGCTGTTATTCGCAATGGATCGTAAGTCGTACATTGCAAATTAAATCACTAACATTGTGAAATCCCGTCCCGTGGCCGGTGCTCCTGCACCCGTGGACGCGCGCGGATCCCCACGGACTTTCACAATGCTTTTGTTTTAATTTGCAATGTATGTCCTAGGATCCATTGTGATTAAAAACAAAAATACGCTGATTACACCTTTCCGGGCACGACGTGCTCCCTGGCGGGTGGGGCAGGCACGGGCGCGGGGGCCGTGGGCGTGATCTTGCGGAGGGTTTCGAGCAAGCGAGTAAGGGCGAATTGCGTGAGCTCGTACTTGCCCCCCTTCTTAAGTTTTCCCTTCTGGACGAGATACTGGCTGCGTTCCCGGAGCTCGCGGGCCACGTCTTCCGGGATCCGGGCCATCCAGAATTCCCATTTCCGGGTATTTGGATCCTTGTGCCGGCCCATCGCATCATGCACCTGTTACTGGGGTGGTCATCGTGATCTCCTAAGGTGTAATCATTTATTAAACCTATTGCCCGTTATCTACATTGATCCACATGTCACTCGCTACCCACCCCCCGGTACGTGAGGCGGGTACCCCATCATGCGAGACGGGTACCACTCCCCGTGATGCTTCACGATGTCTAGGTAAAGTCAATGTCTTGGTCATAAGTCCCATACACGACCGGGCCACGATACATTCATCCCATATGGCGGCCCAATTCAAGGATTTGATTGACGACATTCCCAGCGTGTATTCCCGGCACCTGAACGGTATTTTTGCCAGCACGTTCATCGTGCGGCAGGCCCTCAAGTATGGCAAGTATGACCTGGTATGCTACTTCGGGCACGGGAAACCTGATCGCTGGAAGGACGCGTTCGGGTATGTCATCGGGGAGCGGCACGCGACCCTCTTTGCCAAGTCCACGATTGTATTCTCGTTTGCCTGCGAATCGCTCGAATCCCTTGGTCCTGCGGCCGTGAACGCGGGCGCGGCCGCGTTCATCGGCAACGCGCGGCCCGTGTACCACGTCGGCACCACCCGCCCGGTCAACGTCGCGCGGGCGTTCCGGTCGGTCTGGTTTAACGAGGTCGTGAACCTGTTACGGGGCATTCCCGTGGCAGAAACGGTCGCGTTCGCGAAAGCCCAATGGGCTGACCTCGCCAACCAGCTGGGCGGGGACGATGCCGCGTGTGCCCGCTACAACGGCCAGTGGCACGGGTACGTTGGCGATGGCACGGCACGACTCCCTCCCGTGGTGGCGCCTGACGGGAGCAACTTGGACTGGAACGCGATCCCGGAGGTGGGGTAGCATGGTGCGAATCGTGCGCGCGAGCACGCCCGCGATCAACGAGGCCCGCGTGCTGGTGGGGGCCCGCACGCGCCGGAAACTCTACCGCTATGGCAAGCCCCGGTACGCGGCAAAGAAACGGGAAGAGGCCGACGACAAGCCCCGGTATCCCAATGCCCCCACGCTGGAAGGGGACCTCGCGGATGGGATGACGGTGGTGGACGGGAAGGAGGTCCCGATCCACGTCGCGTGGGCGATCTGGGCGGAACGGGATAAACAACGCCGGCAAAAACCAGTGCAAAAAGACTTCGAGGAAGAAGTGTATGAGTTCCTCCTGTCACGTAGCAACGCGGCCACGATCCCCGAGATCCAACAACACTTTGCTGGCCGGGACGTGGCAACCGCGATCGATAACCTGTTGGCGTTACACGCCATCACGGTAAATGACAACCGCGTGGAGGTGCTCTAATGCCACGCGGGGACCTACACGACCTGATCGAGCGAGTGCTGCTCGGGAAGATCACGGCGATGAGCGACGTGATGGACATGATGCACCCGATCCTGCACTCGCACCACAGGATCTTCGGGCACGACCCCGTGCAAGTTGCCATCCTTGCCGCCCTCGTCGCCAGCGACAAGGATTCGTTCTGGGACAACTTCAAGGCGGGAATCGTGCACCTGCTAGTTGATAAATTATTTGATGGCGTCAAGAACGCGGGCCACCATGAACATAACCCACCGAAAAGGAGGAAGTAAAATAATGGACGAAAATAACGATGATTTCCAGCTCGACCTCGGGATCGACGAGAAGGAAGCCCAGGATGCCGTTGCCAAGGGGCTCCAAACTGGCGTCAAGAAAGGGCTCCAGAAGGGCGCATCCTCGGGCGTCGTCCCCATTGCCGAGCAAGCCGCCGAGCAAGCCATCCGGAACCTCGCTTCCGGCGGGAGTGGCGGTAGCCAGGCCGTCAAGGAAGCCCTCAACAATGTCGCCGGGATGTACCAGACCGAGGCGCTCCGCGCGATGGTGGAAAAGATGAAACAACCCACCCAACCCGCCCCAGCCCCGTCCCGCGAGGATGGCATCTCGCGGTTCAACACCCTCGTGCAAACACTAAACAGCCTCGGCGTCAACATCAAGGATCTTGGCCTCGATCACCAGGATCTCATGCTGGCCGCCTACAACCCCGACCTGCTCCCCATCATCGTCATGGGGCGCAAGTCCCCCAAGCACGAGGGAAGGGACTTCGACATGCTCTCGCTCGTGCTCACGCTCCTGACCAAGCAGCAACCCCAACCCCCCCCGCCCCAACCCGTGCCCTCCAGCAACGACACCCTCGCCACCATCATCTCCGCGTTTCTCCAGCAACAACAAGCCCAGCAAACCCAGCAAATGCAGTTGCTTAGTAACATCATGGACATCCAGAACAAGTACGCCCAAGAGCTCATGGAAGCCCGCCTGAAGGCCCTTGAACCGTACTTGCAACAACGTTCCTTTGCCGAGGAACTCCAAGAGCTCCAGCAAAAAATCGATGGCCTCAAGGGCATCGGGTTGCTCAACGCGGGCCAGGGCCGCTCGGACAAGGAAGCCGAGCTGGACTTCGAAGCCAAGAAGATGTCCCTCGAGCTCCGCAAGGAAGAACTCCAGCAGGAGCGCGAGCTCAAGATGAAGGAAAAGGAACTCGAGCAAAAACAGAAGGAGTTCCAGATGCTCGGGCAGCTCCTCGCCGTTGGCAAGAACATCTTCAAGGGCCTCCCCATCGGCCAGGCTCCCGCCCAGGAACAGCCCACGCCCCCACCACCTGACGACACACCCGCCACGCCCCCCACGCCCCCCTTCACGCTCGGCCGGCACGTCCCGATCACGCCCCCACCCGCCCAGCGGCCCACGCGGAGCATTTCCGAGCGAGTCACCGCCATGCTCCGCAAGATCCAGCAAGCCATTCCAGATGACGATGGAAGTGACAGCAATGCTTGACCAAGCCATCGAGTACTACGTCGCCCAGCTCGCGTCCATCCCGCCCGCCGAGGTTGCTGCCCTCGTCACGTCCCGCGCCAACCTCGACGAGTGTTTCCCGGGCGAGATCAACGTGGCTTTCGGGTATTACCAGGCCCTCGATCCCGCCGAGCGCGCGATGATCAAGGAAAAGGTTGCCAACCTCACCCTTCGCGACGTCCTCGAAACCATCGCGACCTACAACGAGGCCCTGCTCGCTACGATCGAGCACCTGCACGACCAAGGCCTCCCGGTCATTGAATACCTCGACACCCAACTCGCCCGCGCCAAGCTCCTTCCCACCGTCTTTGACGCGATGCTCGCCCGCTAACCCCGTACCAATCCCGTACCCTTCCTTTTTTATGCCCGCGCGGGGATACCATACTTGTATGTCGGAAACCACGCACGACCCCGTCACCACCACCACGCTGGCAGAAATTGCCGAGCAACAACCCGCCATTGAAGAATGGAAGGGTGAAAAGGGTCTCCCCAAGGAATATGGCACCATCCAGGAAAAAGGCGAGTTCTGGATTCTCCTCAAGCGCGTTGATCTCCCGCCCGTCATCGTACTCCCCTTCCGGGAAGTTGACTTCACCCTCGCCATCCACCCCACCACCAAGCGCTTCCACATCCACAGCATTGCCTATCCCAAGGCCAAATACGAGCGAGAATACGTCGAAAAAATGGCCTACCTCACCACCAATTGCCCCTATTGCGTGGACGGTACCAATTTCATACTCTTTCCCGATTTCGGCAAGTTTATTAAGCAGTTTGGCGAGATGGAAACACGACCATTGGAGGTCAAACACATGGGTAAATTAGACATATGGGCCGAAAAAATCGGCATGGACGGCACCAAGCTATCTTTTGATTCCGTGGTCGCGAACGCGCTGTTATCTGGTGGTATCGGCCTCGCCCTCGGCAACGCCATCAAATCACCAGACCGCTGGATTGCGAAACTCGCCATTGGTGGCGTCGCCCTCGGTCTTGATACCGCCCTCGGGTTCACGTCCTGGGGAAAAGGAATCCCGGACAAGGTCAAGCGTCACCTCGGCCTGCTCGGCCTCAACTTGATCCAGCAAGGCCTCGACCCCACGCCCGCCGAGGTCCGCACCACGATCGCCGACCTCAAGCGCGCGAAAGCCGCCCTCATGGGCTACGGCCCCCGCGAAGCCCTCAAGCAATTGCTCGTGCCCGAACTCGCCGCGAAACTCGGCGGCTTGCCTGACGGCCCCAAGGCGCTCATCCCCTACAAGGGAATGGGCTTACATTACGCTCAAGACGTTACTGGCCCCGTGCTCGAACGAACAACGGTCACCCCCCTTGAACCGGAAACCAAAAAGATCCCGCCCCTCAAGGAGGTGGCTACGCGGAAAACCGTCACATGAAACCACCAAGAACGGATAACCGCGTCAACAACTAAAAAGGTGATATTATGGGAAAACATAAACGAAAAGTTGAAACCAAATCGGTTAGTGATGTCGCCAAAGTATGGGAAGAACAGGCATTAACAGGCGTACCCAGAGGCATCAAGACTGCTGCTAAACCTGATACCGCTACCAAATGGTCAAAACGATTCTGCAAATTTGCCGACCTAAATGATACAGATTGTAAGGAAAAATATGGCGATTCAGCAACTAAATACCATTCAAAAATGGCATCCGCCGAAAAACGCCTGCCCACAATTATAGCAAAGATCACTGCCGAACGATACGAAAAAGGCGTCAAGCACCAACAAACATAAATCCTTTACATTTTTTTCCCACCTTCACGAAGGTGATCCCATGAAAAAGGAAATCTCCCCCAAAGCCCTCATCACGTTCATCCTCGGCCTCATCTGGACGATCTATAACAATTATAACAACGGTTTAAGTGGCGGCGAGCAATTCATCACCTTCCTGACCAACTTCAGCGTTTACATGGTCATCGGCATCCTCATGTTGGTCCTGGGCGGCGACCAGTCGCTCCCCAGCAAGATCTGGACGATCTTGAAAGACCGGTCACTCTCGCCCGAGCAAAAGAACATGAAGATCGAGTTCGCCATCATCGAAGCCGTCAACCAGTGGAACCTCAACAACGAGGCCCTCAAAAACGCGATCCAACCCGTCATCCAGAAACCACAACAATAGGAGGATTATCCAATGCCAGAAATGCCCCCAGAAAAGAAGGAAATACCACCTGAAAAGAAAGAATCCCTCTGCAGCACGCTCAAAGACTTCATCGAAGACGAAAAGGTCGGCGCGGAAGATTACGAGAGCTTCGCCAAAGAATATGGCGAATTCCTCCCGGAAGGTGCAGCACAAAAAATTCGCCGCATGGCAGAATTCGAACGGCAACACCAAGACATCCTCCGCAAGATCGCCAAGCTCTCCAGTTGCCCCGAATAACTCCTTTTTCTCCTTCACGGGGTGACCATACACGCCCGACCCTCCCACGCCCGAACAACTCCCGGAAACAATTGTTACCATCACGGGCAAACCCGTCGTCGTTCGCATCATCAAACCCGGCCAGACCATCAAGATCCAGGTAAACCTCAAGCTCGAGCAAACCTTCACGAACGCGACCAACCAAGACCTCTGGTACATCACCCCCCGGTTCGATTTCAGCGACACCTGGGCACGCGTGCGAAACCAGCCATGGTACGACAAGTGGGTTAGTACGCTTGAGAACCCGGACTACCGGAAGAAATGTGCTATAAAGATCGATCAATGGGAAAAGGAATATAAAAAGGCACGCGGGAAAAAGAAAGAACGCCTTAGCAATAAGAAAGTAACACCCACTAAATGTATTAGCGAGTACACGCACGTAACACGAGTTGGTGACCCATTTAACGTCCGAAACCTCACAAGTTTCACCACGCGATATGCCGCCACGCTCGCCCTCACCTTTTACCCCGACGATCAAACCTTCCACCTCCGTGGCCTCCACTACCGCCTCCAAGCACAACCCATCGCGTGGTTCAAGGGCAAAAAAGGGAACAAATACGTCACCCGATATGGCGGTAATCCAGACGACCCAAACTACTTCAAGGTAAACAACGAACATTACAATGATCTAATTAGGGGTATCAAGCTTGCCCGGTTCGCCAAGCTCATTCCCATGGAAAAGGTCATCGAAAAACGCATCACGACCGGCGTGCAACCCGCCACGCCCGGCATCCTTCCCGAAATCACCCGCAAGACCTTCACCCCCCACATCCACGCCGAGATCACGCCCGTCAAGGACTTCGAAATCCAAGTCTCCATCCCGATCATTGTCCTTTTCTCGGAAAAAGGCGAGCTCCAACCCATCTTCGAGGAACTAACCAAGCGATATTTCATCTCGTACTACATCGCCGCCGGCGAAATCAGCGTCACGGCCGCCAAGGATATTTACCAGTACATCAAAAACCACGCCCGTAACGCCATCATCCTCACCTTCACCGACGCCGACCGCTCCGGCATCTCCATCCCGGTCAACATCGCCCGCAAGATCCAGTGGTTCATCGAGCAAGACCAACGCGACTCGCCCGGCATCATCGTTTACCCCCTCGCCGTTAACGAACAACAAGTCGCCGAAATGAAAAAGCTTGGCATACGTCCCGTTACCAAGCAATACAAGGGCAAGTCACCAGAAACCATAAACGCCTACGAGCTTGATGCCCTCGATGCCCTCGCTGCCAAGGAAGGCGTCTCCCTCTTCAACTACATCGACATGGAACTCCGTAAACTTCTCCCCCTCGTCCTCCACAAGGCCGGAGCCGGGTGCGAGGAATGGGAAGGATCGCTCCTCCCGCGATCCACGCTCGACAACCACTACGACGTCGAGTTCAAGGCACTCCAATCACTCCTCAAGAAAAACCTCGACGAAACCGTGCAAAAACTTAAAAAAGAAATTACCGAGAGCAAAGGCGCGGAATCCGCTCGCAAGGCCTTCGAAATGATCGGCGCGTACGAAAACATCGACCAGTACTCGCAACAACTCCTTACCCACATCAAGCAGATGCCTGCCTTTACCGCCCTCGAGCAAGCCGCTGCTATCACCTCGTTCGACCCATGTGACATCCACGTAAAAACCCCCGCCTTCAACCCAAAAATCGACCTCAACGCTGAAGCCCTCATCCCACCTGCCCTTCAACTCGAATTCCCGGAACTCACCAAGCACCTAAACGACCTCCGGAAACAAAAAAAAGCAATGATGTGGGAACCAACCTTATCCGAGATCAAGGCACTAAAGGAAGAAGAACACTTCGCTTCCCCGTATGGTACCGGTATTAAAATAAAACTAAAAAAAACATAATCTAAACGAGCTTTTCCACGTCGCTAAACCGCCCGTCCCCCACCACCACCACGGGCACCTGGAATGCCCGCGCACGCTGTTGCAAGTACACGTACCAGTCCACGGCTTCCTCGCGTGCCTTCCGGCACGGGTAGCACTCGCAGGTGTCCCCCGGAAACCGGTTTAACACGAATCCTGCCACGTTATACTCGTTTTTTCGCAGGAACTCCACCAGTTTCAACGACTCCGCCACGCTCAACTCGGCTGGCAGCGTGACCGCCCACATCCGCGCGCCCTTGATTGCCGCCTTGAACGCCTTGACCGTGTTCCACAAGTACTCGGCATTATCGAGCACGGCATCGGTCTTTCCCAGCAACCGCTTCACCCGCCCCTTCACCGTGTACGCCTTCCACGCCCACGTCGACAACAGGTCGGGTGCATTCAGCATTGACAATCCCGCGTGATTTGGCGGGAAATCGATCACGATGGCATCATACTCGCCCGCGTGATCGACGAGCAACTCTGACAACGCGCACAGCGTGATAAAGTCCGGTGCCACGAGGGGCACGTACTCCTTGAACTGCTTCATGAAGGTGTTGTCAACGATGTACTGCACCATCGCCGACATCCGATCCCACGCGTAGAGCCCAAAATACGGGATCTCGTACTTCCGCGACCGCAACACGTCTGCCGCGTTGTGCTGCTGGTCGAGGCCCACGATGCACACCTTCTTGCCTGCTTCCTGGCACGCGTGCGCTAGCTCCACGCTCAGCGTGGTCTTCCCCACGCCACCTTTCCCCATAAAGCAACTAATAATCGGCATAGCACAACTCACTACCCGAACGCTTTTCTAGCCGCCGCACGGCGACTTCCCGCTTTTTCCGCAGGTATACACGTCCCTCTTCCAGGACGTACTCAATAATGTCACTTGGTTTTATTTCTAACACCCGTTGCACGGCAACGGGAAACGTGATCTTGTAACGTTGTATGATTTTCGACTCACCTATCACGGTCAAGCATAACCGCCTCTGTACTGTACTAGTACTTCACAATTTATATGCCTATTCGCCGATCATCAAATTAACCACAACTATGAACGGAGTTTTCACACATGGGTTTCGTCATCCCCCCCTACAACATTGATCCCCGCATCCAGGATCAAATCCAAATCGAAGTAGCCAAGATCATGAATGAAAAATTCCCCAGCGAAAAGCGACGGGAACTAACGTGGCGACCTCTCCGCCCGGAAGAGATTGACGTCACTCTCACGCCCGCGACTCGGGCATACGATACTGTTCTAACTGGCCCGCCCGGCACCTGGGATCGCATCCTTAATGCTGCCGCCGACGCCATCGTCCCAACCGGATCCGTCATCGTCATTTTTGGCTGGATCGTCATCGATGACCCCGTCACGTCCATGGGCCCCTCCGCCGTCGGGCAAGTCCTCGTGGAAGGCACCATCCGCAACGAGATCGCGCTCCTACCCATCTCGCAACTCGACCCACCCATGATCACCACGTTTGACCAGCTCGTCGTCCTCGTCGAACAAACCCGGTTCGCCATCCAGGTAACCGGCGTTGCCGCGGCCGACATCATCGCCTACCCGCTCGCATACCGCATTGGGCCCCGAAGCCAGCTCGACCAAGGTTAAACCAACTGCACGGAGGTTTTTCCCTTGGCCACCGACTTCTACCGGCTCACCACCCCGGCCCCATGCAAAGTTGGCGATACCGTCCAAGTGGGCACCCTGTTCTACAAGGTGCTCCAGCTTGAACCAATGTACTACGAGTTCCGTAACCGCCAGCTCGGTTTCGAACTCGGGTTCGCCACGGGCATCTACCCCGTACCTGACCTCATCCCGCCCCCCAATTACTTGTACTACATCAACGCGATCGGGATCGACGGGTTGATGACCGTGCAAATCCGGTACCAGGCCGGCGCGCCACGCAATACCGTCGGGGCACGCTCCTCCCTCCGCCTCACCCGCTTCCAAGCCCACTACCTCCGCCCGTTCAACTTCCGGTTCGTGCTCCTCTCGAGCGACACGCTCGAGTGTGACATTGAAACTCGCAGGCCGCCAACCGGGAATGGTTGGCTCTGCGGCGTGTGGTTCTACGGGTGGAAAATCATGGTTAAACGCCTCGAAACCGTGCCACAAGGCGAAACGGTCATCGTCCTCGAGGACGTGAGGCAAGCCTGAGGTGACGCACCATGGACATCCCCCTCGCATACGGCACCTACGGCGAGACTCGTGCTGGCCTCCGCGACCCGCGCCACTGGGTTTCTGAATACGTGGCTGGTGGCGCCCACGACGTCGTAGGTGATGGAGATGGCAACGGCACGGTCATCTGTAGCCTCGAAGTCCCGGAACACGTCGCGTTAATCATCAACCAGATCACCATCACCGTCCAAG
>Ga0272448_1002356_pt1 | contig 23807 bp, 16 predicted proteins | sample YNPCB0191_FD_202220 | JGI IMG/M metagenome (GOLD analysis project Ga0272448, IMG submission 202220) | Hot spring sediment microbial communities from Yellowstone National Park, WY, United States - YNP-CB-019-1 | ecosystem: Environmental > Aquatic > Thermal springs > Hot (42-90C) > Sediment... | reverse complement strand
TTCTCCATTAAACCTTTAAGATAAGGAAATTCAAAAACCGCTGTTCCTCTGGGTTTTAAGATTTCTTTTATCCCTTTAACAAAATCTACAATTTCCGGCACATGGGCTAAAACATTGGCGCCAAAAATTAAATCAGCTGATATGTTCTCTTTTTTTAGTTTCTTGGCAAAAGAAAAGTTAAAAAACTCGGGTATAGTTTTAATACCTTTTCTATTGGCAATTTCAGCGATATTTTTAGCTGGATCAACTCCCAAAACCCGTATTCCCATTTTTTTAAAACACTGTAATTGGGCCCCATCGTTGCTGGCGATTTCTAAAACCAAACTCTGAGAATTAAGATTTAATCTTTTGGTGAGGTAATTAGCATTTTCTTTACAATGTTTTAAAAAAATTTTTGAGGTGGAAGAGAAGTAGATGTAATTTTTAAATAATTTTTCTGGAGACACGGTATTAATAAGTTGAACTAAATAACAATTAGGACAAAAACCCACGCTCAAGTTATATTTTTTCTCTAACGGAATCTCTTCTTTTTTTAAAAAAGAATTAACAAGAGGAATTTTACCCAAAGAAAATACTTTTATTAATGAAGATTTACAGCATCGACAACAAATCATATATTTTTTATTATCGCTAGATTAATTGTTTAATAATTCTTAAATTTCTATCCATTTTCCCTAAATCAATCATTTTCTGATACCTTCTTAAGGTAAAATATTTATCGGAGTTAAAATCACTTTCAGTAAAGTTCACTTCTTGAAATGTTTTGTAAATTTCCTTAATACCGTCTAAAACTGTAAATTGAGGATTAAAACCCAAAGAATAAATTTTTGAAAAATCTACCCTATAAGACCTTTTATCAGAAGGGCTTTCGTTTTTTATTTCAATCTTGCTATTTGGGATTACCGAACAAACCATTTCGGCAATAGTTTTAATCTGAATATTGTTTTCTTTATGACCAACATTAAACGCTTGGTTATGAATTAATTCTCTGGGAGATTTTAAAAACAAACAAAAGGCACTAGTTATATCTTGAATATGAATTAGCGGACGCCAAGGAGTACCATCGCTTAAAATAGTTATTGTCTTAAAAAGATAACCATATGCTACTAAATTTTGAACAACTAAGTCCAATCTCATTCTGGGAGAAACGCCAAAAACCGTGGCTTGTCGTAAAAAAATAGGACTGAAATTTTCATCGGCCAATTGAGAAATTTCTTTCTCTGCCAGTATTTTTGATTCGGCATAAGAAGTTTGAGGGTTAAACTCTGCTTCTTCGTTAACAAATTCTTTTTCTGAAATTCCGTACATACTGCAAGAGGAAGCAAATAAAAATCTTTTTACTTTTGCCAATTTTGCTAATTTGGCTAAATTAACCGAGGCCTTATGGTTAATTTCAAAAGTCGCATGAGGATTTAAATCTCCTAACGGATCATTACATAACGCAGCCAAATGAATTACAGCATCAATTCCTCTTAAATCCTGTTTTTTGATATCTCTAATATCTTTATAAATCTGACGATGGGGTTTTATTTTTTTGGATATAAATTGAACGTCCTTAAAAATACCTAAATCTAAGCCCGTGACAAGGTAACCATTTTTTACTAACTTTTCAGTCAAAACGCAACCTATATATCCCTCATTGCCCGTAACCAAAACATTTTTTATTTTTTCCATACTTTAAAAATATAAGTATAACTATTTCTTTTTCTCCCAAACCGCCCAGGGTTTACTTTCTTGCCATAATTTGTTTAATTCTTCCATTTCTCTATAAGTATCCATTGCTTTCCAAAATCCATCATACTTATAAACTGAAAGCTGTTTCTTCTGCGCCATCTTTATTAAACCATTTTCCATCGGTCCCTTGTCAAAATAATCAAACGCTTTTTTATTAAAAACCATAAATCCCCCACTTACATAATCATACATTAAAGGTTTCTGTTCAAAATTTATTACCAAATTATTTTTATGGTCAATTTTAATTAATCCATATTTGGAAAAAGGATGAACACCGGAAATGGTACCTACGGTTTTTTGTTTTCTATGAAAAGCAACTACCTTGGCAATATCTATATCGCTAACACCATCTCCATAAGTAACCATAAATTCTTCTTCTGTGATATACTTTTTTACTCTTAAAATCCTTTCTCCTGTTTCGCTTTCTAAACCTGTTTCCGCAAAAGTTATTTTAAAATTGTCGGATCCATTATTGTGATATTGAATCTTGTTTTTAGAAAAATCTAAGGTAAAATCGCTCAAAAAAGCTTTTTGGTTCAAAAAATAGTCCTTAATTATTTCTCCTTTGTAACCTAAAGCCAAAATAAATTCATTAAAACCGTAGTGAGCATAAATTTTCATAATGTGCCATAAAATTGGCTTCCCGCCGATTAAAACCATTGGTTTTGGCTTAAATTCAGTTTCTTCTTTCATTCTTGTGCCAATTCCGCCACATAAAATTATTGTTTTCATGTTCTTAATAAAAATTTTATATTTTATTTATTTTTTATTTGATAAGCGAATTAAATTTTTAACTTCAAACCACTCTTTGGTTCTTTTTAAACCTTCTTTTAATTCTACTTTTGGTTCCCAACTCAATTCCTTTTTAGCTTTTGAAAAATCTAAACAACTCCTTCTTTGTTCGCCAATTTTTTCATGTGTATGAACCTCTTTACAATTACAATTTGTTAATTTTTTAATTTCTTGAAAAATAGTGTTTATGTTTGTTTCTTTTGCGGTCCCAATGTTAAAAATTCCAATCTTGTTTTTTTCCATTGCCAAAATATTGGCTCTTACTATGTCGGCTACATAAACAAAATCTCTTGTCTGTTTGCCATCGCCATTAATTATTGGCTGTTTTTTAGCAAGCATCTGATCACAAAAAATCGCCACTACCCCTGCCTCGCCTTTTGAATTTTGACGTGGCCCATAAACATTGGCTAATCTTAAAACAACAAAGGGCAATTTAAAAATGCTATAGTAATAATTCAAATACTTTTCTATGGTTAATTTTTCAATACCATACGGAGAAAGAGGAAGCTCGGGAAAATTTTCCGGAGTAGGAATAACATTTGCTTTGCCATACATTGCGCCTCCGGTAGAAGCAAATATAATTTTTTTAACGCCGTTTTTTCTACAACTCTCTAAAATATTTAAGGCGCCTAATATGTTTATGTTTGCGCTTTCAACAGGATTTTCTACTGACCTTCTTACATTAATTTGAGCAGCATAGTGAAAAACTATTATGGGTTTTTCTCTTTTAAAAACCTGAAAAATTTTAGGGTTACGAATGTCTATCTTATAAAATTTTGCTTTCGGATTAAGATTCTCTTTTTTGCCAGTAAATAAATTATCAATTACCGCCACCTTATGTCCATCTTTAATTAAAGCATCTGCAAGATGGCTTCCAATAAAACCAGCGCCGCCTGTTATAATTATCTTCATATTTTTTTATCTACTTTTTAATATTTTTAATATTTTTTGACATTCTTTTTTGTAAAATTTAATTACATTACCCAAAAGCATTGAAGAACTTTGAACTTTTTTTCCGCCCACGCCGCTAATTATTTGAGCGCTATTTTCTTTACAAACCGTTTTTTCGCACTCTGGAATATTATTAACATTTCTGTCTCCACCCTTAACAAAATAGAATTGTCCTTTATTGTTATATTTTTTAAAAATTGTTTCTAAACTTTTACAAACTGTTTCATCTTTATCAATAGAAAGAAAAACCTCGTCTACATATTTTATAGCTTTAATTATTTCCATTCTTTCTTTTTCTCTCATAAAGGGAACGTTCCCTTTAATTTTCACTTGCTTATCGTTGTTTACAATTACAATTAAAAAATCGCCAAGTTTTTTTGCTTCCCTTAAAAGATTTATATGGCCAATATGAATAGGATTAAAATAGCCCGAGGTTATAACTATTTTTTTCATTTTTTGTTGATTTTTCTATATTTTATTTATATCATAAATAAATATGAATAACAATTTAAAAGATAAAATTTACCTTTTGGGGTTTCTTTTAATTTTATCTTTGCCACTATTGGCTTTTCCTCCTCTTTTCCATCCGCCCGCCTGGGGAAAAACTATTATTTTTAAAATTATTCTTTCTTTTCTAATTTGTTTTTTTATTTATCAAATTATTTTTAAAAAAGATTATTCTTTTTTTGAAAAACTTAAACCAAATCCCATCCGTTTAACAGTTTCTGTCTTAATAGCCCTTCTTTCTCTTTTTCTAATTTCAACCCTTTTTTCCCAAGATAGCCACTATAGTTTTTGGGGAAGCCCTTATCGCGCCGGCGGTTTTTTAAACTTTGCTTTTTATATTATTTTTGCCGTTTTAATCTTTTTGACCTTGAAACCCAAACAATGGAACATTGTCTTAAATTTTTCTTTAATAATAGCAATACTGGTTTCTTTTATTGCCTTAATACAACAGTTTGAAATTTTTAAAGATTTTCTCATCTCTTACAATCAAAGACCGCCGTCAACGCTGGGTTCGCCGATTTTTCTTGCTCTTTATCTTTGTTTTTTTGTTTTTTTATCCCTGTCTAATGCCATTTTAAAAAAAACAAAAACAGTAAAAACTTTCTATTTTCTTGCCTTTTTAATAATTGTTTTTTCCGTTATTTTAACCGGCGTAAGAGCGGTATTTTTTGGGTTGATGGTAAGTTTCTCTTATTTTTTTCTTTTTTACCCTGATAAAAAAAGGTTTTTAAAAACTGCAACGCTTATAGTGGTGGTTATTATTGTTTTGGGGGTTTATTGCCTTAATCTTTATGAAGAAAAAATCTTTTCCCACCCTTTAATAGCCCAAAACCCAACCCTCCAAGCCTTGTTTTCTAGATTCAAAATAGGACTATTTTTAGAAGACCCCCGGTTTAGCTTTTGGCAAATTGGTCTCAATTCTTTAAAAGAAAAACCTCTTTTGGGTTATGGTCCGGAAAACTTTTCAATTGCCTATGATAAATATTACGATCCCTTATTGCCCCACCTTGATTATAGCGAAGTAACAAAAGTGGATAGAGCGCACAGTTTTATTTTTGACATAGCCGTAACCAGCGGTATTCCAACCCTTTTAATTTTCCTTTTTTTGTTCGGAATAATTTTGTGGCAATTAGAAAAAGTTAAAAAATGGGAACTAACTAAAAAAGAGGACAATAATTTTAAACTAATCCACGGCATTCAAACAGCAATTATTGCTTATTTTTTCAGCATTCTTTTTAGTTTTGACACCTTTGACACCTACCTTATATTTTTTATGCTTGTTGGATACTGTCTCAACCTTACTTTTTTAAAAGATAAATTAGGCGGTTCTGTGAACAAGACCGTAGAACCAAGATTAAATGTTTTTAAATTTGAGGAAAAAAAAGATGATGATTTTCCTAAATCCCTTTTAATATCCAAAGCCATTTTAATGGTCTTAACCTGCGGCTTGTTAATCTGGTTTGTTTGGTTTTATAACTTAAAACCCCTTTTTATTAATAAGGAACTAAATTGGGCCGAATATTATTCTTTAAATAATAAATGTCAAAAAGCAATAGAGATGATGGAAAAAATTTTGCCCTCTTCTAGCTTTATTGATAATTATGTTTTATTAAAGTATTCTGAGGTTTTAAAAAATTGCCAAAAAACAAATCCGGAAAAAAAAGAGGAGTTTATTTTAAAATCAATTGAAATTTTAGAAAAAGCTGCCAAATCGCGGCCAACCCATACCCGTACCTGGCTAATATTAGGCACCTATTTAAATTCTTATGTTGAAAATAAAACCGAAATAACAAAAGAGGAAAAAGAAAAACTTTTGTCAAAAGCCGATTCTTATTTTATAAAAGCGCTAACATTAAACCCAAAGGGCCAAATAATCTTTGTTCAAAGATCAAACACCTATATTTTGTGGGGAAATTACCAAGAAGCAAAAAAAATAGCTGAAAATTGTTTAAAAATTAATCCCCGTTTCGGCGAATGCTGGTTCCAGAAAGCGCTTTCTGATATATTATTAAATGAATTTGATATGGTTCAAAAAGACCTTAAAATGGCAAAAGAAAACAAATTTGACGCAGATTCCAAAATTTCTCTTTCCCGGTTATTAAAAGCGTATATTCTAAATATCCAAAATTTAAAAGAGCAAAGTCCAAAATATTATCAACCATTAATTGATATTTATCAAAAATTGATACTTTTTGAATCAAAAAATTTTCAATATCACGCTTCTTTGGCTTATGTTTATAAAATGACAAATAACTATGAGGAGGCAAAAAAAGAAGCGTTAAAGGTTTTGGAATTATCTCCTGAATCAGAAAAAAATGTAAAAGAGTTTTTAAAAACCTTGCCCTAATTTTAAAAGATTTAAAAAAACAAAGCCCCGGCAATAAGCCGGGGCATTTGTTTTCCTCTTGCTTCTACACAAGGATAGAAAAAGAGGAGAATTCCAGACAGCAATTAGCTCGGATTGACAAAACTTCCAGCATAAATGTCACCACGGAATATCTTGTCAGCTTCGTGATACGTGGCGCCGTTGTTGTTGATACTCCAAGTAATATTTGTTGAAGAATTGTCATCCAAGTATAACTGAAGCGTATCTCCATCATCCTCAAATTCGTCTGTATTAGCGTAAACCATTAAACTCTTTGTCTGGCCAGCTGGAACAGTAAAGGCTGAGTTGTGAAAGTCAAAGGTAACAGTTGTATCAGAATCGGCAACCGAAGCCGTATCAAGAACATTGCCATCTTGATCTTTTAATGTCCAGGTATCGGCTACGCCATCGGTATCGTTTTGTACTCTTGAAATATTAATAACCAACCTACCGCTATCTGCCTCAAATGTTACATCTTCTGAAGCATTAGCAGTAACATCAAAGATTGCTGCTAACATAGAAGACGAAGGAATCAGGTTGCCAGAAAGGTAATAACCAGATCTTGAAGTAACAGCGGCAAATGTTGGTTTGGTCTTATATAATACCATTGCGTTGCCCGAAGCGTTCTGGGTGCCAGAATTAACTTCAGCGCCTGAAGCCAAACCAGTGGTCTTTACCGCGTCGTTAACCTGAAGACTTACTTGTACGCTCGTACCATTGGTTGTATTGTTTTTAGAAACCATCTTGGCTTTTACTTCTACTCTAACATAATTGTCTTTCGGAACAACCAAGGTGCCATCTGCCAAAGTGAATTTTGGTCGAGTGCTGCTTGAAGCTGTGCCAAGCAAGGTGCTGGTGCCATATTTGTAAAGATAGAAAGTATCTACCATACTGCCATTTGTGCAGGTAAGGGTAATGTCATCAACATCCAAATCTTCCACTGCGCTAGCAGCTAATCTGAAAACAGCCAAACTTACTGTGTCTCCAGAAACAACAATGTCTGCAACTGGAGAAGTGGCGTCTTTGCTAATTGTCAAAGCGCCGCTTGTACTAATGGTCATTGCCTGACCAGAACCAGAACCAGGTTTACTAATATTCTGACCGCTTGTTGCGCCAGTGGCTGTTACAGCTGAGAAAGTAAAGGTATGAGAATCTGTACCAGCAGTTCCTGATGCACTAGCGGATAAATCAGCAATTAAGGCAACCCTTATAAATCCGCCGGCTGGCACTCTCAAGGTTTTGGTTAAAGTAAAGGTGGTTGTAACATCAGCGCCAGCGGCATTTCCGCTTGGATTCTCGGCATTGCTAACCTTAGTTTCATAAACATCGCCTCTTGAGCTATTTTCTGAAGTTAAGTCAGCCCATATTTCCATATTGTCAATATCATCAGCATCAGCGCCAGAAGAAGTGGTGTCTAATACTGAAATGGTTGAAACCAAAACATCTTCTCCTGAATCAGCTGCGCTAAGTGAAGCAGTTGCCCACAAATAATCATTAACTCCCTTAGGAACAGATGCCGCAACTGGCGTGGTTAAAGTAACCAAGTCCAAATCGCCAGCCGCCACTGTTAAGGTATTGGCGTCCACATCTTCTGACGGAGTAGCGGTAATGGTATCACCGCTTGTCATACCTTTGGCAGTAATGATTGTGCCGGGTCTATCAATAGTAATTTTAATGGTATCGCCCGTAGACACTGTATCAGCAATTTTTGCTTTAACAGTGTACTTGTGGACTCCCACTGGTACAATAAAGGTGTCGGTAAAAGTAGCGTAATCAGGAGTGCTGTCTGTTAAATCTTGTGGTCCGGCAACAATTGTACCGTTCTCGTCGTAAATTGCAACATTGGTCACCTTATCGTAAGTCATTCCACTCAATGTGGCTTCAACTTTTATCTGGCTAATTTTAATTTCTTCGCCTCTGGCGTCAAAATCAAAAACAGCCAATGTAACTGCGTCGCCAGCTGAAATATTGCCGGTGGCAGGAGTTGAAGATGACTTTGAAATGTTTAAAGCGCCGGAATTAATTGTCTGATCATTTGTACCCTTACCAGACCAAAGCCCTTCGTTCACGGTTATATAAAAGCCATAGGTTTTACCTTTGGCAGTAACCAATGTATCAGAACCATCAACAATGTCAGCATTAACAGTTTTAGGAGTAGAAGCTACTCCACCCACAATATCAGCCATTATTTTTAAGCGAAGGGTTCCTCCTTTATTAATTACCAATCCAAGATTAGACCAAGTAGCTTTTCCTTCTGAATCCCAACCAGTTACTGTTCCCAAACTTTTATTATTGGTAACATCGTAAAGTTCAATGTTTGCAACATCAGAAGTATTAGCTGTTCCGGCTTTTAGAGCTGTTATTGCTTCAACAGTAACAGCTTCTATTGAACCAGCTGTTAATTTAAACTGGTTTAAAACAACATCAGTATCGCCAACATTTGGTGTGCTATCAACTGTTATACCATCCTCACCAACATCTAATGTGCCAACATCTAATCGAACCACTGTCATTGGATTTCCTACAACTGGCACGCCAGAAACTGCTGTGGCATTAGAAACAATATCTGTACTGGAAACAATGCCCAAAGCCACTGTTTTTCCGGCAGATGTATTATCTTTAATGCCTGCTCTTATATAGAAACTCTTTGTTGTGTTTGCTGGAATTACCAAACCGGGAGTAAAGGTAATCATTGCCCGGTTATCTACATTCAAACTACCAACGGTTCCTCTATAAGTGCCGGTATCAGCCTCCACGATTTTAATATTCTCTACATCGCTATTAGCTGATAAACCGCTTCTTGTCACATAAACCTTTGTAATAGTGACATCGCTTGACCCAGCAGTTAAATTGAACTTGGTAAAGTTCGCGCTGGTGTTATCAGCCACTGATGTTGAGGCTGGTGTATCAGAAGCCAAACTAACTGTCAAACTGCCAGCTGGACCTGTTGGCGTTGTTGGCGTTGTTGGAGTTGTTGGAGTTGTTGGAACAGTGCCTCCAGCCAAAATTGCGTTTAATTTGGCTCTGGTTTTTGGACCTACTGTTCCCAAAGAACCAGTGCCGTATTTTTTCTGGAAGCATTGAACAGCTGCTTTGGTTTTTGAACCAAAGTAAGTTGTATTTGCCGCGCCGGAAAGACAACCTTCCTTTGCCAAAACAACTTTTAGATAAACAACCTCCTGATCAACATCGCCCAGTTTCAAGGTTTTGGTAAATTGAAAACCCGCAGGTACGCCTGAAACGCCGCCTGTGGTGCTTCCACCTTGAAGTGTAGCCAATTGAGATTGCAAACTGGATAATTGAGCCAATAGGGCATTAATCTGAGCTTGCAAATCTTCGGCTGTTGTTGCTTGGGCTGATTGAGGTAATACTGTTACCACAATAGCCAAAGCAGTAATGATCGTAAATATTTTTTTCATGTCTTTTCTTTTTTTTACTCTGGTTAATTATTTTCCCAGAGTAAATTTTAATTAACTTGACCTTTATAATTAACGCCGTTAAATCGACCCCTCTGTTTTCAAGTAATTGAAAAACAAAGGTTAACGACTATCCGACCTTTTTATTATCTTAATTATTTGTTAAAAATAAAATTTTTTCAAGTGCTTGGGAATAATTTCCCTCTTTATAATTGACTTTTATCTCGTTTAAAATTTCTTTTTGCTCATCCGTTAAATTTTTTTCTTCTAAATCCTCAATTTCCCTTTGTACAATAGAAGACAAAGTATTATCCCATTTTTCATCTCCGCCCACCCCCTCTACACCTAGTGATTTTAGCAATTTGGTTTTATCTTCCACCTTTTTCACTTCTGCCACAATTTCTTTTAAATTTTGATTCTGATTTTGGTTTTTAGACACTGCTTTATTTAAATCCTCCGCTGTTTTAGAAATAGTTTGTTGGTATTCATCAAGAGCAGAAGCCAATTTCCGCGATTGGTTGGTTTGAACAATCTTTTCTAATTCATCAAGCCGCTTATTTAAGGTTTCTAAACTATATTTGGTATAATTTTCTTCAGAAACAAAAAATATCTGACCTTGTTCGCTTATTTTTTTAAAAGAAAAAAGAAAATCGCCCGGCACAGAATTTTGACTAATACCAAAAAGACCAATTAATACCAAAAAGGTTGTAAGAACCGCAAAAGCCGGCTTATGCTGGAAAACAAATCTCTCTCCTTTTTGAAGTCCTTTTAAAAAAGCAATAAAAGAAAAATCTCTTGCCTTTTCTTCCTTTTCTGATGATGTAAAAATGAAATTTTTAGTCAAAACAACCCATTCCTTTCTGGGTTTAACCTGTTTTAATTCCTTAATTTTATCAATGAGTTCTTGTTCTATCATATTCATAGTCTTTATAATTAAGACGAAAAAATCCAGTTTTTATTACACCTTCCCTAAAATTTTAAATACTTTACTTTAAATTTTAAATACCTTACTTTAAATGCTAATTTTAAATGCTAAATTACCACCATAACAAAATTTTCACGATCGTAGATTTTTTGACAGGGGGTTTTTAAAGATTAAAAGATTAAAAGTTGAAAATTCTAATTGAAAATTCTAATAGAGTTTAAATTTCTTTTATTTTATCCTTTAAATTTTGCAATGCCCGATAAAGAGTAACCCTTATAGCGCCCTCGCTGCTATTAGTCATCTCAGCAATTTCTTTTATTGATAGGTCATCAATATAGTGCCAAATAATTACATCTTGGTAATCACCTTTAATTTCTTTCAATGCTGTCCTAACCATCTCTATGTCCCACTTTTTTATTGCTTTTTCCTCCAAGTCAATTTTTGGATCGCTAATATTAATATTAGAATCAAGGTTAAAATCAGAAGAAACAAGTTGCACTTTATTTTTTTCTCGGTAATGATCAATTACCAAATTACGGGCAATCTGGTATAAAAATGCCTGAGGATTATCAATTTTCTGATTATTTTCTTTAAATTTTTTCCATCCCCTTAAAAACGTCTCTGAACATAAATCCTCTGCTATTTCCTGAGAATTCACTTTTAAAAATATAAATCTATAAATTTTATCAATATACTGGTCGTATATTCTACTAAATATTTCTTCTTTTTTATTCATTTTTATTTTACTTTTTTATTTGTCCTATCTGTCCTATTTTGTCCTATGATAATTTAGGGTAGGTAATATTTATAAAAAAATATGTCCTATGTCCCATCTAATATGTCCTATCTAATATCTTTACTTTTTTATTAATCTATAAAAAGTTTCGTTCCTTGTTCCTATTCTTTCAATTAAACCTTGTTTTACCAATTTATCAAAATCTCTTCTAATGGTTCTTTTTGAAATGTTTGGGAAAACTTTTTTTACCTCCCAAACCTGAATTTTTTCTTTTTCTTTTAAAATTTCTATAATTTTTCTTTTTCGCGGTTCTAATGGTTCTAAAAAATCTGAAAAGTTATTAATTTCTTCTTTTTCAGATTTATCTCTTTTTTCCTGTTCTTTATTTTCTTTTTTATTTAGGCCTTCTTCTATTTGGCTTAATTTCTCTATCTGCTTTAAACTTTCTATTTCTTCTTTTAAATCCCTTTCTAATTTATCGTATTCATCCTCCAGTTTTAACAAATCAAAATAACTCGCCCAATTTTGCCATTTTGCCACATTAAAATAACTTTTTAACACGGCGAAATCTTTTTCAACTGATAACCACCCTGGATTAAGTTTATGAGAAGTTTCCCAACCAACAATTTCTGTTAAAATATTATCCGCCACTTCTCTCATTTTGTAACGAAGTGGCTCCTTTTTGGGAAAAAGCAGGGTTTGTTTGTAAAGTTTGTTTGTAATTTCTATAACTTTTTCTTTATTCATAACTCTTCTAAACTTTCCTGTTAATTTTCCTATTATACAAAAAATAAAAATAAGGTCAAATTTTCCAACCGTCTTTATTTAAAAAAGGATATTTATCGCCGTTTAAAAAATCGGAATCGCATATATTATCACTATTTGAATCATTACATCCTTCTTCTGATTCGTCGTAATTACTATAATAATTCCCTTGATTTAAGTCAGAATTGTACCAATTATTTTCTGGTGAATAAGGAACACAACTCCCCCATTCATTAGAATTGTTATCAATAAAATTGTTATGATAAAAAAGATTTTGCCAAGAGCAATAAAGACTAATACCTCTATTATTTTCTTTTAAGGTATTATCAAAAAATGTGTTGTAAGATGAAGAAACAATTAATTCAATCCCGGTTGGGCTATTAGTAATTAAATTGTTAGAAATTTCATTTTCTTCTGAATTGTTTAAACTAATCCCATTTTCTTCCATTGTGTTCTCTAAAATTTGGTTTTTCTTTGAGCTTACCAAGGAAATGCCAGAGCCATTCTTTTTTATTAAACTTCCTTTAATGATATTATCGTTAGATTCCGACAAAAGAATTGCTGTTTCATTTTCAGATATCTCTATATTTTCTATAAGAGAGTTATTTGTTTTATAGAAATATATTCCTATTTGATTATGATCGTTTCCTGTAATGGCTAAATTTTTAATTGTAATATTTTGACAATTAAAGCAATATATTAAACCGGGATTAAAAGAAGAATCAATTGTTAAGTCGGACTTATTTTGTAAATAATAAACCGGTTTTAAATCAACGGTATTTGTTTCGTCTATATCATTATTTAAATCTGGCTCTAAAACAAGTAAGTTAGAAGAATAATTATTTTCCATTTCATTATTTTTTAAAACATTTTCAGAAGAACCCTGCCAAAGTTTAATACCGGCAATATCATTGTCTTTAGTTTTATTATTCTTTAAAGTATTACCTTTTGAACCAACCAACTCTATGCCAACTTGATTTTCTGTTAAAAGATTATCTTCTAATTGGTTAAAATCTGAATCCTTCATATATATTCCATTGCCCATTCCTTTATTGTTTTGACTTTTGTTGTTTTTCAAGATGTTTTCCTTTGAGGAAACCAAATAAATACCATGGGTAATACCGTGATCAGTAGCATTACTATACCCCTTATCATTGGCAGTATTTTCTTCAATAATATTTTTATCTGAAAAGTAAAGGTAAATACCATAACTAGCGCTATGCCAACTATAAAATTTAGAATTAATAATATTTTTGGTTATAAAGTTATTATGAGAATTATCTAAATAAAGCCCAACGCGGTTTTCTTCAAATATATTATTCTTTAGAGTATTCTCTGTTGAATTTAATAAAGATATACCTCTAAAATTCTGTAAAAACTTATTATCGCTTATATTACAATTTTTAACATTTCCAAAAGACACAGCCGTGTTTCCATACTTATTATTATTTCTAAAAGTAAAACCTTTAATTTCTATATTATCGGCTAATACTTTAAAAATATCTTTATCTAAACCAGCTGTTTCTATAATAGTTTTTTCCACTCCGTTTTCTGAACGAATAATTAAATTTGGCTTTTCTATTTTAATATTTTCTTTATAAACCCCGTCTTTAACAATAACCATCCAATCTTGTTGTGCATCAATAATGCCCTCATAAATAGTGTTCCAATAATGATTTGCCGAGTCGTCTTGAAAATCATCGTCAATATAAACAACTTTTCCCAAAAACGCAGCGCTATTTTTTGTTTTCGGCGTGCCAAAAATAGGATTTCCATTAGCATCTAATCCATTTTGAGAAATAGTTGGATTATTGTTTACCCAATTATCAGCATTAGATCCAGAAATTGTCACATCAATCCGTTCCATTGAAATATAATCAGGACTTGCTTTGCCAGTAAACCATTTGCCGCCAGAACAATCAACCAAATCAATTAAATTACCATTAACATCTCTTAATTCTAATTTTTCACCTTGATTTCCCAACGCGCCTTTATAAATTTGATCAGCATTAATATCGGAAATATTTTCATCGCTGGTTCTTTCAAGTAAAAAGTAATCTTGAATTGTACCTGCTAAATTAATCTGAGGAGTACCATCGCTCGCTTTTAATGTCCAACCATTAAGATCAATGGGTTCTTTGGTTGTATTATAAAGTTCTATCCATTCGTCATTTGAAGACGCTCTTGTTCCCATCCAAGCAATTTCATTAATAACTACTGTTAAAAGCGGCTGTTCTGGTTCTGGTTCTTTTTCTGTTTCAGCTTTAACTTCCAAATTAACCTCTAATTTTTTATTAGAACCTTCTTTGGTTTCATTACTATTAATAACAATTTCTGCCTTATAATTTCCCCTACCTAAATTAAAAGCATCCTGACTTAGTAAAACATAAACATCAGATGGTGTAACGCCTGAATCCGGTTCTATTTTCAACCAATTATTATCAGAAGGCGAAACATATTCAATAACAGCCTGCCATGTTAAATTGCTACCATCGCTACTATTAATAGAAAATGTTTGACTTTGATTAGAAGTGGCAAATTCTGTAATGCTAAAATCTAAATTTTCCAAAGAAACCTCTAAAACAGGTTCAAATGAAGCCGAATGAATGTTTTTTGCTTTTGGACTTGGTGTTTGACTTTCAAAATCCTCATAATTATTATCGGTATCTTGATAACTTCCGTTAACCCATTTTCTTCCAATGCTTTTCTCAATTAAAGGATTTATTGTGGCTATTGTTTCAAATTCCTGCGCATCACCCCAACCAACCTTATCAACAACTTCTCTATTTGGATTTTTTAAAACCAATGAATTGTCATCGCTAAGGGTTAAATCTAATAAAACATCGCTATTTTCAATTTCTCTGGAAACAAGAAAATAACCATTAGAAGGAATAGTTTTTTCTTTAAACTTTGTTGAGGAAACTAAAGAATCCCATAAACTACCTGTTTTGGTTTTTCTTTGGATATACCAGCCCGTCAAATCAACTGGTTGGCTGTTGGGATTATAAAGTTCAATAAATCTTTGGCCAATAGGTAAAATTTGAATTTCAGAAATTAAAATTTTTGGATAAGTTGATGTTGACGATGTTTGTGGTTGATTTGAACCTCCGCCGCCTCCTACGGGTCTATTTTCAACATAGGCGCAATTTTGATCTATTATTCTTTTTAAAGTTACTTCTCCAATTCCACTTACTCTTATTAAATCATTAATAGAATAAAACGGCCTTGCTTCTATTATTTTTTGTGCCAATACCTCCCCCACTCCAACTATTTTTTGTAATTCTTCTTTTGAGGCAGTATTAATATTTATACTTCTAATAAAACAAGTGTTATTTCCAGAATTATCCCTTTTTAAATCTTTTTTTTCTTTATTTATCTCTTCCTCTTTTTCTTCCCCTATTTCTTTCTCAATTGGTTTAATTTCTTCTGTTTGATTTTGATTCTGATTTTGCACCTGATTTTCTTTGAGTTTAAAATTTTCAACCAAATTATTGATTTCTTGACTTAATATATCAATTTTTTCAGCAATATCATCAAGATTATCCTGAAGATCGTCTAATGAATCTGGCTTTTGAACCTTGGGGATTGTTGTGGAAACCAAAGGCGAAGCCAATTCCGGGGGCGATTCTTTTTGGGTTGATTCTGAAGGAAGAAACGACGATGCTGGCGAATCTGGTAAAATCTCTTCTATTACAACTTCTTTTTCCGAAGGAAAAAAAACTGTTGCTGATAAAAAAGATTTTACTTTAGAAACGCTCGATTTTATTTTTTCCCAAACACTATTTAGATCAAGGGGTTTGCCTGTAACTTTTGTTATAATAATTTCTACATCTTTTATTGTGGTTTTAATCGACTTTAAAATATATTTTTCCCAAAAGCTTAATGGTTTAATACCCAAATCAGGCACATCTTCCGGAAAACTTATTTTAACATTAGGATGCGCCAAATTACCCTTTTCATCTACCCATTTATAATTATCAAACACATCTTTTTCTACTAATCCATTAATCTCCACAATAAAAGGAGGTAAATTCTTCTGAAGACTGGGTAAGGGCAATGAAGTTATTGTGCCCCTCTCTTCTGAGGCTGGAGCCTCTACGGAGTTTGGCATATAAAATCTTATTGTAAGCTGTGCCCTCTTTTCGGTTTGAGGTTTATAAATCATAATATACTGCAAAAAAATTTCTCTATTTTTCTCCTTATAAGAATAATACTTAAATCCTATTACTCCCTGAGTAATTCTTATTTCTTTTTGAAACAAATATTTTTTTCCTTCTTCAATTGCCTTTTTTACAGTAAGCTTTTCAAATTTTTCCCAACCAACTGTTGGATCAATATAAACTTGAATTATAGTTACAGCGGCTTTTATTATTTTTTGACTAAATTCTAAAGGAACTTCTCTAAAAAGGTGGTTTAGTACTTGTATTGTTATAACCTTCCGCAACATTCCGGTAACCAAAATTTCTTCATCGGTGATTTCACCAGAACTCCATGCTAAAATACTTTGTGTAACAAAAACTTGTCTTAAAGTATCCATTAAACTATTCACGTCATTTTCTGGTATTTCTAAATATTTATCTAAATTCTCTAATGTAATATCCTCAAAATTACCTACTGAAACTGTAGGAAGTATAATAAAAAAAATTATTAAAAAAATTAAAGATAGATAATTTTTAATAAAGATTTTCATCTACTTTTATATAAAATTTTAATATGAATTCCTCCCCTTTTGTTTAAAATTTATATCATTAATATTTCTTTTAAACAGTAAAATTAATTAAAAAAATCTATTCCTTATTTAATTGAAATTGTCTGTAAAAAATTATTAAATTCCTCCTTACAACGTTCAATTTCTTTAATAGAACTAGAAAGTTTTATATTATAAAGCTTATTTTTAACAGGAATACTCACCCCAACATAAGACATTTCCAATTTATTAGTGTGAAAACTATATTTTAAAGCGGGGTAATTACTTACCCTTATCTCTAAAAACTCATCTAGTTCTATTAACGGAGACATTTTTATTTCTCTATCATTATAATTCTTTAAACTCTCAATGTCGGTCTTAATATAACTCGAATAGATATTTATTTTACATCCCCTTTCTAAAAGAACACTTGAGTTCTCCTTAAAATTAGCATCTGGGCTATAAAATGTTGTTAGGTCTTCTTTTTTCGAAATCCAATACTTGGGGATTATATAACTTAATCCCATCTTTTCATTTTCTATTACCTTACCATCAATGTTTTCTTTTATTATTTTATAATCTCCTTTTTCACTAATTTTTGCCGTTTCCCATTTTTCTGGGGGTGTTATTTTTCTAGTATCCTCCCACCAGTAGTAAAATACTATAATAAAAAGGACTAAAATAATAATTGAAAAAATAATGAGTTTTTTGTTTTTAAATTTTATTAAATTCATAATCTTTTTTATTAGTTTTTAATAGTTTATAATTTTTAATGCTTGTAAATAAAAAACAACCTTTGGGAATATTTTCCCCTATTAATATAAATATAAATTTATTCTTTTATTTTATAAAAAATCTCTTTATCAGTAAAATGTTTATCTGTGGAAAACCATAATAACAAAAAAACCACATTATTCATAAAGAAACATCCCGGTCTTAAAATATTTAATTAAAACTTAGATTTTCAATATGTTGTGGATTTATACAAAACATTGACAAAAAATCTTTTTAAATTATAATTAACATAATTTAGATTATGATAGATAAAAACTTAATCAAAAATAATTTCTTTTTCTTTTTTAGATTTTTAAAGCCCGGTTCTCGCGGTGTTTTTAAGTGTTAAGCAATTATAAATTATCTTGTAAAAGAGCCCCGCGAGAGCGGGGTTCTTTATTTTACAAATATAAAATTTTGGGAAAATTTTAGGTATCGAGAATTATGCTTTTTAAAGCGCAATTCTCGGTTCCTAAAAAGAACCGAAAAGCCCTTTTTAAAAAGAACCTTAACAATTAGAAAGGAGAAAAAAGACATGAAAACAAAAGTAATTCGGATTCATAACCCAATGGCCGCCCTTCCTGCATTTTGGTTTAAGGGAATAGAGGCATATTCTACGCGGGCAATGGTATGTCCTAACGGAATAACAATTGTGGCGGATTGTAAAAACCCTCAATTATTAAAAGAAAGCCATCAATATCTTAGGGAATTGGGATTGGGACCTCAAGAGTTAATTATTGTTAAAACCCCTGAAAATGGCGATTTGTATCAAGCTATTATTGATGAAAGTAACATCGCTGAAATTGTAGATTTGGTTACAACACAAGGATATAAAATTGAGTTTTTTTGTACAAGAAGCAATATTGAGTCAAATTTTCTATCTCGTCTTGGATTAAAATGGACTGACGTTGTTTCTTTACCCAGCAATCTGGCAGATAAATGGAATAATAAAGCAGAACTCCGAGAAAAGATTGGAAAGGAAAATGGTTTAAACCATTTATTTCCCGATTATTGTATTGTTAACAACAAAAAGGAGTTATTAAAAGAGTTTGAAAAAATGCTTAAAAGATATAAAAGGGTAGTTATTAAACCGCCCCTCTGGGCATCTGGATTGGGAATGATATGTGGGGATAATATAAGTATTGCGCAAAGATATATTTTACAATACAGGGATTTTCCCGTTGGAACAATTATCGAACGTTTTCTTGCAAACCATGTGGCAATGTCAATTGTAACAAGGTTTGAAAATGGTCAAATAATTGACCGATGGTTTACTGAACAAAAATGTTGTCAAAACGATAGTTCAATAACTTATAACGGCTTCATTATTGGCAATACTCCTCGGGTTACTAAAATGGATGAAAAATGGATGGAAGATGCAACGCTTCCCTTTTACGATATTATTTGCAAAGAATGTCCTTCGCTTACGGGTATTATTAATTTTGATTGTCTTCGCGCTGGAAATGAACGTTTTATTCTTGAATGTAATGCCAGAGTAACATTCTCAACGTACATTCAAGAAATTCGTAAGGTTTTGGGTTACGATAAAACATATTTGGTTAGTAGGGTTAATCCAAGGGTTAAGAGTTTTAAAGAATTGACTAATCTCCTTGATAATCTCCTCCTAAAAGATTCTAAGCAACCCGGGGGGATTATTCCTTTTGGCATCGGGTGTTTACAGAGTGCTGGTTACTGCTATTTTATAGCAGTGGCTGAAAAATACACCAGCGCCATGGGATTAATAACAAGGGCCCGGTTAAAAATTGAATAAAAAAATAAAGAGAGTCATTTTTTCAAATTTTAAGTGACTCTCTTTTTTTAATAATAAATTTTCAAAACTTAATTAGCTCAAAATTTTAAATTAGTCCTTTTGCTTTTTTTCTCTTTTTACATATATTATAATAAAAAAGTAAAAAATGTATGAGATATTATAAAAAAATAAAAAATTCTAAATCCCCTATCATCTTTACCTGCGAACACGGCTCTTCTTTTATTCCCTTAAAATACAATAATTTAGGGTTAAGCCCCGAAATATTAAAAAATTCAAAAGACTTATTTGATCCGGGTGCGCTAAATTTGGCTTTAAACTTGGCAAATTATTTTAAGGCAAACATAATATATCCCACATTTTCCCGACTCCTTATTGATGCCAACAGGCAATATAACGCCAAAACTAATAAAAAAAACACTTATCACGCCCCTGCTTTAAAAACCGAACTTTTAATTGAAGATAAAAAAAATGAAAAAATAATTCCTATTCCTTATAACCAAAAAACAGACCTTAAGAAAGAAGAAAAATACCGCTGGGATAAATATGTAAAACCTTATTTTAAAGAAATTAAAAAAATGGCCCAAGAAAGTCTTTTAAAATTCGGTTATGTCTGTATTTTTCAAATTCACTCATTTTATCCTCTCTACAATGGAAATATCCGAAAAGTAGATATCGGAGTAATTCATAATAATTTGCCCTTTGTAAAAAAAATAATCGCCACACTAAAAAGAAACACAAAGTTAATTATTGGCAACAATAAACCATGGAAAATGAAAGCAGTTAGTGGCGGATTGCTTGAACCATTGCAAAAAATAAAAGGAATATATATAATTGGTTTTGATGTTAATAACAAACATTTAAAAAAAATAAAAAAAATTAAAAAAATTAAAAAAATTTTAATTCGAGCAATAATTAAAACTGAAAAAATTGCAAAAAACTCTTGACAATTATTTTTGGATTTCTATAATCTACAATTAGAGAATTAGCAATTAAAGGTTGTGACTGCTAACGCAGAAATGCTAAGGCAGTAAAATTAAAAATTATAAATTTAATTTTAATAAAAAATATGAAAATCAAACCATTAGCCGATCATATTCTTATTGAACCTCTTAAAGAAAAAGAAAAAACAAAAGCGGGAATTTTACTTCCTGAAACAGCGGAAAAAGAAAAACCTGAACAAGGAAAGGTAATTGCCGTAGGACCCGGCAAAAAAACAGTTACAGGAAAAAGAATTCCGCTGGAGGTAAAAGTGGGAGACAGGGTTTTATTTACCAAATACGGTCCCAACGAAATAAAAATTGATGATAAAGAATATTTGATTGCTAAAGAAGAAGATATTGTTGCAATTATAGAATAAAAAATAAAAACATTATAAAAGTAAAAAATTATAAAAAATAAATAATTAAAAGCAGTAAAAATATGAGCAAGCAAATTTTGTTTAATGAAACAGCTAAAAAGAAATTAATGAACGGTATTAATAAAATTACCGATACTGTTAAGGTTACCTTAGGACCAAAAGCGAGATTGGTTGTTTTAGGAAAAGGTTTTGGGGCGCCTGATATTTCTGATGACGGCATAAGCATTGCCAAAGAAATTGAACTGGAAGACAAAGCCGAGCAGTTGGGGATAGAAATTATTAAAGAAGTGGCTGAAAAAACAAGCGATATTGCCGGCGACGGAACCACCACCTCAATGGTTTTAACCCATGCCATTGTTTATGAAGGATTAAAAAATGTTGCTGCCGGTGCAGATCCTTTAGCTTTAAAGAGAGGAATACAAAAAGGCGTAAAGGCAGTGGTAGAGCATTTAAAAAAGATTTCAAAACCCATCTCAAAAAAAGAAGAAATTGCCCAGGTTGCGACAATTGCTAGTTTGGATCCTGAGGTGGGAAATTTAATAGCCGAAGTATTTTCTGAAATTGGAAAAGATGGAGTAATCACTGTTGAAGAATCAAAAAAATTTGGTCTTGAAAAAGAAATTGTTAAAGGTCTTCAATTTGACAGAGGATATATTTCTCATTATATGATTACCGATCCAGAAAGAATGGAAGCTATTTTAGAAGAACCCTATATTTTAATCACTGATAAAAAGATTTCTTCTTTACAAGAAATTCTGCCTATTTTGGAAAAAATTGTCCAAACAGGTAAAAAAGATTTATTAATTATTGCCGATGAAGTAGAAGGCGACGCTTTAGCGACGATTGTGGTAAATAAGCTACGAGGAATTTTTAACGCGGTCGCTGTCAAGGCGCCGGGATTTGGAGATAGGAAAAAAGAAATGCTCCAAGATATTGCGGTGGTAACCGGTGGTCAACTCATTTCAGAAGAATTGGGAATAAAATTAGAAAATATTGACTTAAAACATTTAGGATCTTGCCGAAAGATTGTCGCGGAAAAAGAAAAGACAACTATTATTGAAGGAAAAGGAAAAAAGGAAAATATTGAAGCAAGAATTAAACAGATAAAAAATGAATTAAAAACCACTGAATCGGAATTTGACAAAGAAAAACTTCAAGAAAGATTAGCAAAATTGGCAGGTGGCGTGGCAGTAATAAAAGTTGGCGCTGCCACTGAAATTGAACAAAAAGCAAAACAGAAAAAAACAGAAAACGCCTTAAATGCCACCCGAGCCGCTATTGAAGAAGGAATATTACCGGGCGGTGGTGTTGCACTATTAAAATCCACTTCTATATTGGAAAAAATTGAACTTGAAGGAGATGAAAAAACAGGTCTAAATATTTTAAAACGCGCCCTGGAAAAACCTTTAAGACAAATTGCCGAAAATGCCGGATTAGATGGAGCAGTGGTAGCAGCTAAGGTAAAAGAAGGAGAAGGAAATTTTGGTTTTGATGCCCAAAAAATGAAATACGGCGATCTTATTGCAGCGGGCGTAATTGACCCAACAAAGGTAGTAAGAAGTAGTTTAGAAAATTCTGCTTCGGCCGCTTCAATGTTATTAACAACAGAAGCAGTTGTTGTTGAATTGCCGGAAAAGAAAGAAAAAAATGGAATGTCCCCTATGCCAGAAGAATATTAGCAGATAGATGCAGAAGATGAGATACATAGGTAACACCCCTAAGATGCCAAAATCCGGTAAAATTAGGGATGATAATTAACCTTATGTATCAATATGCAAGTCATCTTTATTGGTAAATGGCTTCCTGGATATATTAAACTATGCCATCCATTGCCTAATCTTAGTCAGGAAGCCAAACTAAGGCTTAAATGGATGGATTATTACCGGAATCACGCTAACAATGCCTCTTTAACCTGTAGGTATTTTGTATTTCCAGAAAGACCTTCTACAAATGGCTCAAAAGGTACAATAGATACTATCTAGCTACCTTAGAATCTCAAGACAGAGCTCCTAAGAGGAGAAGGCAAAGAGAAATCACTCCTAATCAGGAACTAAGGATAATCCAGCTTAGAAAGCAGTATATCCATATCCGGTATGGAAAAGAAAAACTATCTAGAATCTATCAATCTCTCTATGGAGAAAGTATTTCTTCCTGGAAGATCCAGAAAGTTATTGAGAAACACAAGCTCTATTACCATCCTCAGACAGCAGTTAGAATCAGGAGAAAGAGACAGAGGTCTTTCCAGAAGAAAAGGATAACCGAGTTAAAGCAAAAGAGAATATCAGGGTTTCTATTACAAATAGATACCATTGTCATCTACTGGAATAATCTCAAAAGATACATTCTCACTGCTATTGATAAATACTCCAAGATTGCCTTTGTTAGAGTCTACAAAACTCATTCTTCCTATAATTCCAGATAATTCCAGAGATTTCCTATATCGACTAAACTATCTTTTAGATGGTAAAATCCAAAATGTCCAGACAGATAATGGTTCTGAATTTCTCAAATACTTTGATAAAGCTTGTAAGGAACTAAATATCAATCATTACTTTTCCAAGAACCATACTCCCAAAGATAATTCTACCAACGAGAGATTCAATCGAACCTTAAAAGAAGAATTCTTGACACAGGGAAACTTCCATTTAGATCTTTAGAAATTCAATCAGGTCCTTACTGAGTGGCTAGTAGAATACAACTTCCGGAGACCTCATCAAGCCTTGGGTTACACACCACCTATTAACTTTCAGGCAAAATACCTAAAAGTGTTACCTATGTACCCTTCTAGTACAAGTTATTGAGAAATATTAATAAATGTGATAAAATTAACCCTGTGAAATAATTTCAAAAAACTATGCCAGCTCAAATACAAGAAAAAATTTACCCGTCGTCCTTCGGAGCGGAACAACTGATTGCAACAACAACCGCGCTTGGCGGAGTCGGGCTCTTAATCGCGGAAAAGGAAAAGAACCGCCAGGCGGCTATTGAGAAAGCCCGCGAGAAACTTTTTAATAATAATTACAAAGA
>Ga0272448_1002351_pt1 | contig 23847 bp, 23 predicted proteins | sample YNPCB0191_FD_202220 | JGI IMG/M metagenome (GOLD analysis project Ga0272448, IMG submission 202220) | Hot spring sediment microbial communities from Yellowstone National Park, WY, United States - YNP-CB-019-1 | ecosystem: Environmental > Aquatic > Thermal springs > Hot (42-90C) > Sediment... | reverse complement strand
GCTCAAGAGGAGAAAAATAATTTATTATCTACTATACATCAGAAGGAAAGTTTGATTAATGATTTGAATAATACCTTGTTACAACTCAATGAAGAAAAAGAGTCTTTATATCAGGAAAAGAGCCAATTAGTTAATAAGATTAAGCAACTAGAATTAAGAGCTGATAATTTACAGCAACAGCTTGATAAAAAGCTAGCTGAAATAAATCAGCTGCAGTCAAAATTAGATAACTTACTTGCTGAGCAAAAGACAAAAGAAGAACAGCAACCAATTGGTCAGCCCCAGCAGACTACTCAGGGTAAAGAGGAGTTAGGAACAATAGTGGTTAGCTCAGAACAACAACAGGTTCCGACGGTACAAAGTTCTTCCGGAGAAGAGGGAAAGGCAAACGAATTAATTGTATCAGCTGCTACCTCTTCCAAATCTGAGGCCGAGAAGGTTCCATTACCAGTCGAAGGCGAACAAACATCTAACCCTCCAACACAAGAAAACAAGGTAGACTGTTCAGTAGTTTTAATTAACAAAGACTATAATTTTTTAATATTAAATAAAGGTAGCAATGATAATGTGCAGGTTGGAGATGTTTTTGAAGTTTACCACAATAAGGCTTCAATTGGAAAGGTGAAGGTAGAAAAGGTTCATCCGAACTTAAGCGCAGCTGGTTTTCTTGAAGGGTTTAGAGTCGATTTGGTTCAGGAGGGTGATTTGGCAAAGTCTTTTTGACATATTACGGCAGAGCAAATTTAATTTAACGACGTAAAATTTTATACTAACTAACAAAGTGAATTTATGTTTGTAGGTTTGAAAAACATTTAAAATTTAATATACTGGATGAAGCTGGTTAAAAATAATGTCAAGTTTTATTATTCATCCGTGCAAAAGAGTAAAAGGTGTTATCAGTCTCGCAGGCGATAAATCAATTTCCCACCGCGCCTTGATATTAAGTTCGCTTTCCGATGCAAAAACGGCAATTTATAATTTTCCATTCTCTGATGACTGTTTAGTTACTTTAGATATTCTCCAGTCTCTCGGTATTGAAATAAAGAAAAAATCATCTTCTACTATTTTTGTATATGGTAAAGGTTTATCTGGATTCAAGAGACCGCGCCATATTTTACAACTTAAAGAGTCCGGAACATCTATGAGGTTATTTACAGGTCTTCTTTCAGCTCAGGATTTCCCCACTCAACTGGATGGGTCTCTATCACTAAGAAAAAGGCCGATGTTAAGAGTTATAGAGCCGCTTTCGCTGATGGGCGCCAAAATAAAGGCAAAGAAAGAAAGGGGTAATTTATATTTACCGATTAAAATATTACCTAGTCATTTAAAGGCGATAAATTGGACAATGAAGATTCCTAGTGCTCAAGTAAAATCTGCGATTTTATTGGCTGGATTATATGCAAAAGGCAAAACAGTTATTTATGAACCGATTCCTTCCCGCGATCATACAGAGAGAATGTTACAGACCTTTAGGGCAAGAATCAAAAAGATAGGAAGAAAAATTATTTTATGGCCGTCAGTATTGGTTTCGCCAAAGAAGATAGTGGTCCCAGGCGATATTTCTTCTGCTTCTTTTTTTATTGTTTTGGCAACGTTAGTGCGGAACTCAAGCCTTTTGATTAAAAACATAAGTCTAAATCCTACTCGCTTAGGAATTCTTAATGCTTTAGAAAAAATGGGAGCCCGGATTAGAATTTTACAAAAAACATCTAGCAGTGATGAATTAGCAGGAGACTTAATTATTAAGTCTTCCTCATTAAAAGGCATAGTTATTACTGAACATCAGATACCAACACTTATTGATGAGCTACCAATTTTAATGGTAGCAGCTTGTTTTGCAAGGGGTAAAAGTCGATTTGAAGGCGTGGAGGAACTTAGAATTAAGGAGACAGATAGAATTGAATCGATGATAACGAATTTGACAAAAATGGGAGCCCATATAGAGTTAAAACACAAACAAAATAGAGAAGTTATAGAAATTGAGGGAACAGGTAAGCTCAAGGCTAGTAAATTGGAAGGTTTCGGAGACCATAGAACAGTTATGAGCCTGGTAATTGCTGGGCTTTTAGCAGATTCTAGCAGTGAAATTAACGATATCGATGCCGTAAACAAATCGTTTCCTCACTTTTTTTCTCTTTTAAATCATCTAATTGCTACGTAAAGACTTTTGTTCCTAGTGAAATAATTTTGATTGACATTAATGCAATGGTTTGCTATTATCAAAAACTATGAAATATAATTATAGAAACCTAATTGATATTTTTACGCGTTTGAAGGATTATACCAAGACAATTCTATCTAATGATATTGGGATTGATTTAGGGACGGCAACAACTTTAGTTTATGTAAAAGGTATTGGTATTGTTCTGCGCGAACCTTCTGTAGTTGCAATAAAAAAGGATGGGGTAATAAATCGTGTTTTAGCTGTTGGAGAAGATGCAAAAAAGATGCTTGGTAGAACGCCGGGAAATATTTTAGCGATCAGGCCCATGAGGGATGGGGTTATTGCAGATTTTGAGATTACCGAAGCAATGTTAAGGTATTTTATAAAAAAGGTCCACAATAAGAGGGTATGGGTATCTCCTAGGATGGTAATTGCAATACCTTCTGGGATTACTGAAGTTGAAAAGAGAGCTGTTCAAGATTCGGCCATGAGGGCTGGCGCTCGAGAAGTTCATTTAGTTCCCGAACCACTGGCTGCGGCAATAGGTGTAGGCCTTCCGGTACAGGAACCAGCTGGAAATATGATTATTGATATTGGCGGAGGGACTACCGAAATAGCAGTTATATCTTTAGGTGGAATTGTCTTTTCTCAGCATATTAGAATCGCTGGTGATGAGATGGATATTGCTATAATTGAATTTTTGAAAAAAAATTATAATCTTATGATTGGAGAGAGGACTGCTGAAGATATAAAGATTAAAATTGGTTCTGCTTATCCGCTGGAGGAAGAGATTAGTTTAGAAGTTAGAGGCAGAGATTTAGTCACTGGTTTGCCCAAGGTTATAACAATTAGTTCTGAAGAGATAAGAGAGGCTTTACAGGAGCCAATAAGGGCTATTGTTGATTCAGCAAAAATTACTTTAGAAAGGACTCCTCCAGAATTAGCTGCAGATTTAATAGAAAGAGGTATCGTTTTAGCTGGAGGCGGGTCGTTGCTTCATGGTTTAGATAAATTGTTAAGCGAAGCAACCGGTTTACCAGTACATGTCGCTGATGATCCAACCACTGCTGTTGCGTTAGGAACAGGAAGGATTTTAGAGCTTGAACCTCGCGTTCTTCGTGACGTAAGCGTAACAATGAAGAGCAGTCTATAACTGCTTTTCTTTTCATTAATTATTTTAACGAAAAAAACTTTTGAAGTGTGGAACAAAAAAAGAGTTACAACACTTCTTTTTTTTGTATTTCTTTCCTTAATTCTTTTGTTGTTTAATTCTTTTGTTTTTACCTTTTCGCTAAAGGATGCATTCCTGGATTTCTCCAAAGTCCCTCTAAGAATTCTAAGCCTGTCTTTTTTTCCTTATCAACTTATTATGGGATTTCAGAATTGTTTCAAAGAAAATATAATATTAAGAGAGGAAAATCAAAAGTTAAAATTAGCTAATTTAATACTTAATGATGCAGAACAGGAGAATAGAAGATTACGCAAGCTAGTTTCTTTTAAAGAAAAATCAGAGCTTCATTTTGTTGCTGCAAGGATAATTGCCTCAGATAGTTCGAATTTTAGAAGTAGCGTAGTTATTGATAAAGGTAAAAAAAGCGGTATCGAGGTAGGCGATTGGGTTATTAGTCCTGATGGTTTAGTTGGTAGAGTTAGCGAATTAGGAAATTTTGCAAGCAGAGTCGTCTTAATGAATGATCCGAATTTTGCTGTATCTGCAAAAATTATTCGTTCGGGCGCCATGGGGTTACTCACAGGTTCCTTAGATGGCAATTGCATTTTGAAGTATTTAGAATTAGATGATGATATAAAAATCGGCGATGAAGTTTTAACTTCTACAAAAGAATCTGGTTTGGGTATATCTATACCTATAGGTAAGGTAACAGGTATTTTTAAAGAACATTCTGGTATTTCTCTTTTTGCTGTGGTCAAGCCTCAGCCACACCTTAATAGCCTAGAAGAAGTTTTGGTTATTCCATCAAAGTATTCCCAATGAAGGAACCGCTAAAAAAAATAGCATCTTTTTTGTACAAAAATACAATCCCGCGTTTTAAAAAAATTAAAAAAAATTTTAAACAACAAGATAAATTATTTTATTTTGCAGCATTAACCTTTTGTCTATTGGAGGTAACCATTTTTGGCAGGTTTAAATTATTTGGAGTAAAACCGAATCTGTTGCTTTTTTTGATTACTTTTTATTGTTACTATTTTAGCTATGATTTTTTCAAAATAATTTTCTTCATTTTATTTTGTGCATTGCTAAAGGATTTATTTAGCCTCGATTATTTTGGTACCAATTTATTTATTTTTTTGTTATTGGGTAATTTAGTTAGTTTTTTTTCAAGAAGATTCTCGCGCTTTAACTGGTATTTTATTGTTTTGCTTTTTTTACTTTCAATAGTAACAGAGGGGGTATTGTATTTTGCAATACAGAGAATAATTTTTAATAACAATGTTTCTTTATTAAGATTACTCTTTAGGACAAGTTTATGGGAGTTTTTTTATACCTTCTTACTATTTTTAATTTTTTTTAGGGTAATAAAAAAATGCGTTATAGACAAATTATCTTAGTTTTTAAATTTTTATATATTGTTCTTATCTTAAGCCTAATATATTTGCAGTTAATAAAAGGTGAAGTTTGCTATAAGCTAAGCATAAAAAATAGTATTCGCGGTATTCCAATTGAAGCAGCTAGAGGCAGAATATTTGATCGCAATGGCCAAATATTAGCCCAAACTAGTCCTTTATTTCAAGTATCGATTATTCCCTATCAACAAAAAGATAGAGATATTCTTTACAAAAGGATTTCCCAGATTACAGGTATTCCAAGAGAAATAATGCAAATAAATTTTAATAAAAACTACATCAACCCTTATAGACCAACAGCGATTTTGGAGGGACTTACCAAGGATGAGATAATTAGCCTAGAAGAAAATAAAATTTTTTTGCCAGGAATTATTATTGATATGGTTCCCAAGAGAGTTTATCCGAATGGTAATCTCTGTTCCCATGTTATTGGATATTTAAGTGCAATTGACTCTTATCGCTTAACAAAATTACAGGCCTACGGATACGATCTTAAGGATATAGTAGGCTATAGCGGTATCGAAGAATATTATGATTTGTTTCTTCGTGGTGAAAAAGGCGGTATGCAGATTGAGGTTGATAATCGCGGCAAACAGGTTAGGACAGTAAGTTATAAACCACCCCTCCGCGGTAAAGACATACAGTTAACTATTGATGTCAGAATTCAAAAGATTATTGATGAGATGATGGAAGATAGAAAAGGCGTGGTAATTGTGATGAACCCTTATGACGGACAGATAATTGCTTTGAGTAGTAAACCAGACTACGACCCCAATATTTTTTTGTCTTCTCCAGATAACATAGCTGAGCTATTGAAAGATAAAGATAGTCCGTTATTTAATAGAGCTATTTCAGGACAGTATCCCCCTGCTTCTATATTTAAACTCGTTACCGCATTGGCTGCTTTGGATACTAAACAAATTTCTAGTAATACCGTTTTTAATTGTAGCGGAGCTATCGAAATAGGCAATAGAGAATTTAAATGTTGGTCAGTGCATGGAGAGCAAAATTTAGAGGAAGCTATTGTTCATTCCTGCGATGTTTATTTTTATAATTTAGGTTTAGTAATAGGACCAGAATTACTTAGCAAGTATGCTCAGAAGTTGGGTTTTGGCAGGAAGACAAAGATAGATTTAGGCAATGAATCGGAAGGATTGATTCCTTCTCCTACTTGGAAGAAGATTACTTTTTTTCAGAAGTGGTATAAAGGTGATACAGCAAATTTTGCTATCGGCCAGGGAGATGTTTTAGTTACTCCTTTACAGATAATTACATTTATTTCAATATTCGCAAACAATGGAGAACTGGTTACCCCTCATCTTATTAAGGCAGTGGAAGATAAATCATTTTTTTTTAAGCCAGTTGAACTGAATATCAAAAAAGAAATTTTAGATTTTATTAGACTGGCTCTTTATAAAACTGTAAATAGTGAAGATGGGACTGCTTCAGTATTGAAAGTCGAAGGTTGTAAGATCGCAGGAAAAACAGGAACTGCTCAAGCTGGTTCTAAACCTCCGCATGGTTGGTTTGCTGGTTATTTCGGTAAAGATAAACCACAGTTTTCTATCTGTGTGCTTCTGGAGAACGTGGGCTCTAGTCAATTTGCTTGTCTTTTGGCTAAAAGGATAATTTTGAAAATGTTGGAGGAGGGTTTAATTTGATTAAAAAAGTAGATAAACTTATTATTACTATCACTTTCTTAATGATTGTTTTTTCCTTCATAACACTCTATAGCAGTTGTCACCAAAATAATCTTTTTGTACGAAAGGATATTTTCTTTCGGCAAATATTTTGGAGCGTTATAGGTGTATTGTTAATGTTTATATTTTCTAGGCTTGATTACAGAAAACTTTGGGATTTTGTCTGGCCGTTTTATATTTTTATTCTGTTTACTTTACTTTTAGTTTTATTTCTAGGAGCTAGTCGTATGGGGGCGCAGCGTTGGTTAGATATTGGAATATTAAATTTCCAGCCTTCAGAGTTTGCCAAATTGAGTATTATTATTTTATTATCCCGTAAATTTGCTAAAGTCTCAGTTAATAAATTTAATATCTCAAGGACTAATATTTTATGGTTAGAAACCTTTGTCTTTCCTCTTAAATTTGTTTTAATTCCTCTTATTTTAGTGATGTTGCAGCCGGATTTAGGCACTGCCTTGATGTTAATCTTTATTTTTTTGATGATGAGTTATTTCGTGGGGGTAAAGAATAAGTATATATTTTCTTTTTTAGGAATATCTATTTTATTTTTTCCTTTGTTTTGGCACTTTTTGCGTCCCTATCAGAAAAATAGATTATTAGTTTTTCTTAATCCTAATCGGGATCCACTCGGGGCAGGATATACTATAATCCAATCGAAAATAGCAATCGGTTCAGGAAGAATATTTGGTAAAGGGTGGTTAGGCGGGACTCAGAACCAATTAAATTTTCTTACTGAAAGACACACAGACTTTATATTTTCTACGATAGGTGAAGAGTGGGGATTGGTAGGCGGTTTATTTTTAATTTTTTTATTTTTTGTTTTAAGTTATCGAATAGTAAAAATATCAAGATTAGTTAGCGATCCCTTTGCCAAAAATATCTGCGGCGGGATAGCTTCTTGGCTGACAATCCAGGCCTTTATCAATTTAGCTATGACGATGGGAATCATGCCAGTAGTAGGTTTGCCTTTGCCGTTGTTCAGTTATGGAGGTTCAAGTTTAGTTGCCTTTCTTATTTCTTTTGGGATAATTTTAAATATTAGTAAGAATATATAAACCTTATTCGATGAATAAAAAAGAAGGAAATGATTTCGAGGGAATTTTACGTCCCGGTCGTTACATCGGTAGAGAATGGAACGCTGTCTGCAAAAACGTAAGGAACATAAAATTGCATATTTGTCTTTGCTTTCCGGAGATTTATGAGTTAGGTATGAGTAATTTAGGGTTCAGAATTATTTACGACTTACTTAATTCAAAGAGGGATATTTATTGTGAGAGATGTTTTTGCCCTTGGATTGATTTTAAAAATAGACTTAAGAAGCTAAAGGAGAAATTGTATTCTTTAGAGACTCAAACGCCATTGGATAAATTTGATATTCTGGGATTTTCAATAAACAATGAATTAAATTACACTAATATTTTAGCAATGTTGGAGTTGGCTAATATACCTTTTTTTGCTAAAGACAGAAAGGGAAATTTGCCTTTGATTATTGCAGGTGGCAATTGCGTTTTAAATCCTGAGCCACTAGCAGATTTTTTTGACCTTTTTATTATCGGTGAGGCAGAAGAGGCAATTTTAAAAGTTACAAAAATTTGCAAAATATTTAGAAGAAAATTTGGCAGCTTGCTAAGCAAAAAACAAAATCTTTTATTAGAGTTGGCACAGATTGAAGGGGTGTACGTACCTAATTTTTATCGAGTGGAATATTCAAAAAGTCATACAGTAGTTGATTTTAGACCCATCGAAAATAATATAGCCACTGTAATTAAGAAGGTCCATGTTTCTGATTTAGATAAAAGTTTATTGCCGACTTCTTGGGTAGTGCCAAATATTGAAATTATCCATGACCGTATAGGAATCGAGATTATGCGGGGTTGTAGCTACCATTGTCGTTTTTGTCAAGCGCGTAATTATTTTTTTCCGCTGCGTCTTCGTTCACCGGAGAAGATTATATCGATGGCAAAGAAATTATATAAACTTACAGGATATGAAGAAATTGCGTTATTATCTCTATCGAGTTCTTGCCATCCGCAAATAAAATTAATTATTGACCAATTGGTTAGCTATTTTAGAGATAAATCAGTAAGCATTTCTTTTCCTTCGATGAGGCCTAAAGATAGCGTCAAATATATTTCATATATCTTGTCCCAGCAGCATAAAAGTGGTTTAACATTTGCCCCCGAGGCTGGCACAGATAGATTGAGGAATATAATAAGAAAGGATTTTGATGTTCAGGAATTAAAAGATACGCTAAAGATTGCTTATCAATACGGATATAGAAAAATCAAATTGTATTTTATGATTGGCCTACCAACTGAGAGAGAAGAGGATTTAGATGGAATTATTGATTTAGTCCAGCAAATATCCGAAATGAGAAAAGATATTGCTAAACAAAACGCCTATATCAATGTGAGCGTTTCAACTTTTATTCCGAAACCCCATACGCCGTTTCAATGGATGCCGATGGCAAGCATTAAAGAAATATTTCAAAAGCGACAATATTTAAGGAGCCAATTGAAAAAAAATAGCCACAAATATATAAAATTTAACTTTCACGACCCTTTTATGAGTCAAATAGAGTCTGTTTTATCAAGGGGCCATCGTGATATATCGAAAGCTATCTTAAGTGCTTATAGAAAAGGGGCACAGTTCGACCAATGGCGGGATTGTTTTAACTATAGTTTTTGGAAAGAGGCTTTTGACGAGCAAGATATTGACATAGAAGAATTTGCCTGTCGCTATATAGACCATGAAAGCAGATTGATATGGGATTTTATTGATGTGGGAATTAGCAAATATCATTTAAAGGAAGAATTCCTTAGTTTAATAAAATCTTAATCTTAGAGTAGAAATAATTTGTAGGTGATTTTTTATATTTTTGGAAGTCAAAACAGTTAAAAAGCATTGACACAACTTTGATTATCATATATATTTTACTATAGCTGTTAAATTTTATCCTAATATGGAGAGAAATAATATAGATGATTTTTGTGTGGGAATAAATTATTTAGTGTCTTCAATTTGTCAGATAAAATAAAAGAGGTGGAATATGGTAAATGTCAAGGAGTTTTCTTTGTTGAATAAAAGTTTGCGCCATAAACTACGGGTAGCATTTTATTTAATGTCTCTTATTCCGCTTATTACCTGTATTACGCTATTTATAATTTATTATAATAATATAAGCGTCAATGCTTGGTCGTTTTGGGAGATGTTTATTTCAATTAGCGTCTCCTTCATAATTGCTATTTTAGGTTTTTTAGTTGCCAAACAGATTGTCGATCCAATAATTGAGATTAATGCTGAAGTGAAAAGTATTACAAGAGGAGATTTAAATCGAAGGCTCAGTTTTGATAGAGAAGATGAGATAGGAGACCTGAGTTCTTCTCTAAATCAACTTGTTGAGCGGATTCGAAACAATATGGATGAATTAAGAAATTATGGAGAAAAAACAAAACAAATCAATTACGAAATTAATAGACGTGTAGTTTTACTTTCTGGCTTATTGGAAATAAGCAATTTGATTACGAAGGGTACTAGTCTAAGAGAAATATTTGATATAAGTATTGGTAAACTTTCAGAACTTCAAGATGCTTCTTGGGGATGTATTGTTTTGCAGAACGAGGATAAAACATTTAGAATAGAAGCTAGCTATGGTTTAGATGAGCATACCGTCGAAGACTTAAAGCACGATTTAGGTTTAAAGGTTATGGATTATGTGCTTTTAAATAAACAGGGTGTAATAATAAATAAGGATTATTCCGAAAAAGAGGTAGTTGTTTTGCGAGAGAGGTTTGGCACCGACAATATTATGCTTTGCCCTATATTTGAGCATGGTAGAATTATTGGTTTTGTTGGAGTGGGTAGTCTTCAGAAAGAAGCAACCTTTGCAAAGGAGGATTTAGAGATAGTTTTAATCTTTGCAAAACAGATTGCTATAGCATTAGAAAATGAGTATTTGATTAATCGCCTACAAAAATTAGAGATTAAAGACACATTAACCGGCCTGTACAATAAGAATTTTATTATCAACCGACTCCAAGAGGAAATTCGTCGAGCTATAATCTATCAACGTCCTTGTTCTTTTGTGCTTTTGTCAATTGATAAATTTAAGGATTTTTCTTCGACATATGGCGTTTTGGCTACAGAGGCAGCACTAAAGAAAATAGCTACTATTTTAGAGTCAGGTATTACTGATATCGATAGAGTTGCCCGATACGGAGATTTTGAATTTGCTATTGTATTGCCGGATAAGAATAAAAAACACTCTGTTAATTTTGCAAATCAACTCCGCGTAAAAGTTGCTGAGTATTTTTCTCAAGAGGATGACGCAAAAAAGAGACTTACGATTTGCGGAGCAGTATCTGAGAATCCTATCGACGGTTCTAATGCGAAAGATTTGATTTCTAAGGCTGAGAACTTTCTCAATATAGCCAGGCAAAAAGAGAATACCATTATTGATAAATTGTAGCTTCCTATAAGAGAGAAAAAATGCTTCCAATAAGAAAAATTATCTCTAAACAATTAGGAGAGCTTTTAGTAGAAAGAAACATTATCACCAAAGAACAGTTAGAAAAAGCCTTAGAGATTCAAAAAGGCAAAGGTGGACTTTTGGGAGAAATTCTTAACGAATTAGGTTATGCTAAAGAAGAGGATATTGCCCATGCTTTAACTGCCCAATATGGTTTTCCATTCTTACCGTTAGCAAATTATGAGATCGAACAACAGGTAGTTTTGACCATTCCAGAGAATGTCTGTTCGCAATATTGTTTAATTCCTATTGATAAAATTGGCAATAATCTCACCATAGCTATGTCTAATCCTTTGAACACACAGGCCATAGAAGATGTAGAGGAGATTTCCAAATGTTCTGTTCAGATTTTTGTAGCAACCCCGAGCGATATTCGTAAAGCAATACAAAAATACTATAAAAATAAATGATTTCAATCAAGGAACGTTTAATAAATGCCTTTGTTAAAAATAAACTCCTTACCGAAGATGATATCAAGCTCGCCCTCCAATTTCAGAAGGAACAAGGTGGAAGACTTTCTGAGATTCTAATTAAATTAAAATTAATAGATGAGAAGAATTTGGCTTTTGCATTAAGTCAAGGACTTGGGCTACCAGTTATTAATCTCTCAAGATATACTATCGACCCCGAAGTCTTAAAGATTATTTCTAAGGAGACGGCAAGACTATATCAGATTATACCGATTTCTAAAATGGGTAATATTCTTACTATTGCGATGGTAGATCCTTTAGATATTTTCGTAATTGATAATCTAAAGACATTGACTGGTTTTGAAATTAATCCAATTATTGCTCCACAGAATGAAATTCGGGAAGCTATAGAAAAGTATTATTCTGAAGCCACAACTCAGCTATTGGAGGATATTATCCAGGATATGAGCGAATTAAAATTAGAATTTATTAGAGACGAGAAAGAGAATGTCATAGATACAACAGAGCTTTCGAAAATGATTAGTGAGGCACCGGTAATTAAACTTACTAATGCAATTTTAGAAAAGGCAATTGAGATGAAGGCATCCGATGTTCTGATTGAACCCGGTGAGAATTCGATGAGGGTGAGGATAAGGGTGGATGGAATACTGCGCGAGATTGAGCCTCCGCCTAAACAGTATCTGGCACCGATTATTTCCAGAATCAAGGTTATGTCAGAATTGGATATTGCCGAGCATCGCCTACCTCAAGACGGAAGATTTAAGATTAAATTTCATGATCGCGAAATTGATTTCCGTGTTTCTATTTTGCCTTCTAGCACTGGAGAGAAGGCAGCATTGAGAATATTAGATAAAACAACAGCAAAGCTAGATTTAGATTTTTTAGGTTTCGAACAAACCCAACTAGATACTATAAAAAAATGTGCCCAGGCCCCCCATGGAATGATTTTAGTCTGTGGCCCGACAGGTTCCGGTAAGACGACCACATTATATTCTATACTTAAATATGTCGCATCATCGACTGAGAATATTGTGACGGTTGAGGACCCTGTTGAATATCAATTAGAAGGAATTAATCAAGTCACAATAAGGCCCGAAGTAGGTTTAACATTCGCCAGTGCCCTTAGGTCTATTTTGAGACAAGACCCAGACACTATAATGGTAGGAGAAATTAGGGATTTTGAGACTGTAGATATTGCGATTAAGAGCGCGTTGACAGGTCATCGCGTTTTGAGTACTTTACACACTACTACAGCCTGTGGCTCTATCGTTCGTTTAATGAATATGGGTGTCGAACCTTTTTTGATTACCTCTTCGATAAATTGTATTATTGTCCAGAGGCTTGTTCGAAAGATATGTAATTATTGTAAAGAGGAGTACAATCCTACAGATGCGGTTTTGAGTACACTAAAGATAAAAGAAAAGCAAGTCAAGTTTTTTAGAGGCAAGGGTTGCAAGAGATGTTTTAATTTAGGTTACATGGGTAGGGTTTGTTTGGCGGAGGTTCTGGTATTAACTCCTAAAATTAAAGATTTAATCCTTGCCCGAACTCAAGAGCATAAACTCAAAAATGCCGCCAGATTAGAAGGTATGCAAACTTTAAGAGAAGACGGAATTTCAAAGGTTATTAGCGGAATAACTACCTTAGAGGAGGTTCTAAGAGTAACTGCCCCCGATGAGGAAATAGAAAAATAGAATGGCTACTTTAAAGAAAAGACTCACAGATATTCTCCTGGAGGGTAATTATATTACCAAGGAACAACTCCAGAAGGCATTGGCTATTCAAAAGAATACCAATCAAAGCCTAAGGACTATTTTGGTAAAAGAAAATTTTATTTCAGAAAGGGAAATCTTAGGTATTTTATCTAGGCACTTATATATTCCTTTCTTTGACTTATCTCGATATAAAATTGATCCTAAAATAGGAACTCTGATTCCAGAAAAGATTGCTCGCCAATATAATATAACTGCAGTTGCTTTATTGGGTAATATTTTAACGGTAGCCATGTCAGATCCTCTTAATATTTTTGCTATCGATGATCTTAAGACAGTGACTGGATATGAAATCGATACTGTTATTGCAAGCGAAGCTGAAATCACCAACGTAATCAATCAGATTTATAAAACGGACGAGAATATAACGGATATTAAGAATATAGTTACCGATGAGGCGACAAATAGCTCTCTGGAGATGGTAAAGGATGACCAAGCCATAAATATCGGAGATGCTTTGAAAGATAGCGAAAAACCACCGATAGTCAAGATTGTAGATTTAATAGTTGCAGAGGCAGTAAAGAAGAGGGCTTCCGATATTCATATTGAGCCTACTGAAAATGATTTAAAAATTAGATATAGGATTGATGGTCAACTTCACGATGTTTTTCATATTCCCAAAAAAAATCAAAATGCTATTCTAGCCAGAATCAAAATTATCTCCGGCCTTAATATTACTGAATCACGAATTCCTCAAGATGGAAGATTCAAGGCCAAGTTTTCAGACAAGGAGATAGATTTTCGCGTCTCTGCCTTGCCGACAACTTTTGGCCAAAAATTTGTTCTGAGGGCTTTGGATAAATCAAGATTATCAAAAGGTCTGGATAAATTCGAGATGTCTGAGGAACCCAGAAAAAGGCTCCAGGAGGCAATTACTAAACCATACGGTATGATTTTAGTCACCGGTCCTACCGGCAGCGGAAAATCAACGACCCTTTATTCAATTCTCAATCAGTTAAATACACCAGAAAAAAATATTGTTACCATAGAAGATCCAGTCGAGTATCAGATAGAGGGCATTACCCAGATTCAAATAAAACCAGAGATTGGCTTAACCTTTGCATCGGGATTGCGATCTGTTTTAAGACAGAGCCCTGATATTATAATGGTTGGAGAAATTCGCGATTCCGAGACAGCCGATATCGCAGTTAAGGCCGCTTTAACAGGGCAGTTGGTTCTATCCACTCTTCATACCAACGATGCCTGCGGTGCAGTTACTAGACTTATTGATATGGGAGTTGAGCCATTTTTGGTAGCTTCAAGCATCATCGTCACTTCTGCGCAGAGACTGTGTCGGAAAATCTGTACTCGTTGCAAAGAGCCATATCAGATTTCCAAAGAGACATTAGATAAATTAGGTCTCTATGAAATAGTTAAAGGTAAACAGATGAATATAATGCACGGAAGGGGTTGTGATTATTGTAACCACAGCGGATATTTTGAGCGATTGGCTATACATGAAGTTTTTGCTATAGATGATAACATAAAAGATCTTATTGTCAAGAAGGCCTCCTCAGATGAGATAAAAAATTATGCCATCAAGGAAAAGAACTTTAAGACCTTGCGAGACGATGCAATAAAGTGGTTTCTTGAAGGCGTGATTACTTTAGAGGAGGTAATACGGGTAACTACTCAAGAGTAGAATATGCAAGAAGGAAATATCCTTATTATTAACGATAACGAAAAGATTTCAGACACTATTAAGATAGTTTTAGCCCATCGTGGGTATGAGATTTTTAGCGCTATCAGTGGTAAACTAGGATTGGATTATTTTCAAAATAAAAAATCCGATTTGGTATTTTTGAGTATGGATATCAAGGATATCGATCCTCGATATTTAATTCGTGAGTTTAAAAAGATTGATGTCGATGTAATTGTAATTGTTTTGGTTGCTTCTGGTGAGATTCAGAAAATTCAAGAGGCGTTTAACGAAGGGGCTTTTGATTATTTAACGATGCCTTTAAAACCAGATGAGGTTTATTTCTCCACTAAAAGGGCAATGTCTCATAGGAGATTTTTAATAAATAATCGACGCGCATTAAAAGGCATGGAGGAAAGGAATATTTCTTTACAGAAACAGAATATAATGTTAGCCAAGAGAATAGAAGAGAGTACAAAAAATCTTACTAATCTCTATGAAGATTTAAGAAGCACATATATGAGAACTATTAAGGCCTTAGCGCAGGCAATAGATGCCAGAGACCATTATACTCATAGCCATTCAGAAAATGTTGCTATGTATGCTGAGGCTATTGCCCGGGAAATGAAATTAGATTCCCAGACAATTCAAGATATAGTTGACGCTTGTCAACTACATGATTTAGGCAAGATTGGTGTGCATGATTATATTTTAACTAAGCCGGGTCGATTAACTCCGGAAGAGTTCGAAGAGGTAAAAACGCACGCACTAAAAGGCGCCCAAATCTTAGAACCTCTTACTTTTTTGGAGAATGTGACTAAAATTGTAAAACAGCACCATGAGCGCTACGACGGGACTGGTTATCCCGAAGGCCTCAAGGGAGAACAGATTAATATCGGCGCTAGAATTATGGCGGTGGCTGATAGTTATGATTCTATGGTAAGTGCCAGGCCTTACCGAATGAATCCCCTTTCAAAAGAAGAGGCAATAGCAGAGATAAAGAGAAATAGCGGCTCACAATTTGACCCTAAAGTAGTGGAGGCATTTTTGAGAATCGTAGATAAATTTTAAGCATTATTTAAAAAAACAGGTTTACAAAATAGGTTATATTAAAATAATTTTATGACCAAACAATTTCGTTATGTAGCAAAAAAACCGTCGGGACAGAATATTAGCGGTATTATTGAGGCCGAAGATAAAAATAAGGCAGTCGAGCTACTTCATAAAAATGAATTAACAATAATTACCCTAAAGGAAGAGAAACGACTGGGTAAGGTCAGAAAGGGAAAGGTTTCGCTCGATGATTTAGCCATATTTTCTCGCCAATTAGCCACTATGGTTGATAGTGGAATCGCCTTAGTTCATTGTTTAGAAATTTTAGGAGAGCAGAGTGAAAGTAAGACGCTTGTTGATGTATCTTTGAAAATACAATCCGATATTGAGAGTGGAAAGAATTTTTATGATTGTCTCGCTCAACACCCTTACGTGTTTTCCGAATTGTATATTTCTATGGTGAAGGCAGGTGAGGTTTCCGGAAAATTAAACGAAATTTTAGAACGCCTTGCCGAATATTTAGAAAAAACAAGCGCCCTCCAGAGAAAAATTCGTTCCAGCTTAATTTATCCAGCCGTTGTAATTAGTATGGCCTTGATTATCACCTCAATTTTATTATTAAAGGTGGTGCCGACATTTAAAGGGATTTTTGAAAGCTTAGGAGGCACCCTGCCTCTGCCAACCCAAATATTGTTAGCTATTAGTGATATTTTTAGACGATATTTCATTTTTGTATTTTTATCTTTTATCGTTTTTATCTTTTTGCTGAAAAAATATATCTCCACTCCAAAAGGTAGATATAAATTCGACCGGCTTCTTTTAAATTTACCTATTTTTGGAATTTTAGTAAAAAAAGTGGCAGTAGCAAAGTTTACCAGGACATTGGCTACACTAGTTCGAAGCGGGGTGCCAATTATTAATGCCTTAACTATTGTGGGCAAAACTTCTGGCAATAAAATTGTAGAAGAGGCTGTAGTCAATGCAGCTATGTCAGTCAAGGAGGGAGAGCCTATCTCTGGTCCGTTATTAAGAAGTAAGGTCTTTCCGCCAATGGTGGTGAGGATGATATCTGTGGGAGAACAGACCGGTGAATTAGAAAAGATGCTCAATAAAATAGCTGATTTTTATGATAGTCAGGTTGATGCAGCAGTAAGTGGTTTAACTTCAATGATTGAGCCGATAGTAATCGGATTTTTAGGGATTATTATTGGAGGAATAGTGGTAGCATTATTTCTACCTATATTTAAAATTACAGAACTTCTTGGAAAATAAATAGTTAGGTAGATTAACTATATCTGGAATAAAAAAGTAGAAGACAAAGTGGATTTTTTGCCAATTTAATGATATAATTTATATTGAGCTAAAATAAATTGCTCTTTTTAAAAAGGAAAAGAAGTTGAAAAAGGTAAACTATTCGAAAGAATAGGACACAAAGCTATTAGGGCCTAATTCCTTTTTTTATTGAGGAAATGGTAGCCAGTTGCCAACAAAAGAAGATGGGCTAAGCCCATCAATAATAGAAGGAAAAAGTGCCTATTCTTTCCTTAGGTGAGAGAATAGGTTTTTTTATTGAAAAAATTTTTAATTTTAGTTTAGAGATAATTCTATTAATCTATTATTATTAAATATTGACAAAGAGTAAAGGAGGTGGTATAAATTAAAATCAAATTGAGGTGTAGTCTAATGCCAAATACGGAGTTATGTTAAAGTAATTTATGGCATTAACTATAATTTTACCTGGAAAGGAGGTTGTGAAGAAGATGAGAAGACTTAACAATAAGGGTTTTACGCTGGTTGAAATTATGATAGTTGTCGCCATCATAGTTCTTCTTGCTGCAATTGCTATACCAAATTTATTGAGAGCTAGACTTAATGCTAATGAGTCAGCCGCAATTGGAGCATTAAGGACTTTAAGCACAGCTTTGGAGAGTTATAGGGCAGCTCAGACGCCACCACAATACCCTGCTACTTTAGGAGTGCTTTCTTCAGAAGACCCTAAATATATCGATGAAACATTAGCTAATGCAGTTGATGCAGCTCATGCAAGGCAGGGATATTTTTATACCTATACCCAAATGAGTGATAATGAGTATAGTCTTACTGCGACACCAGCTCAGTCGGGTGTTACAGGAAACAGAATTTTCTTTGTTGATCACACAGGCGTGGTTCGTCTGAATAATGCGAAGGGTACACCAATTCAATGATGCGTAGTTTAGTATTCGGAGCGATAGGTGGGCGGCTCTTTTGAGCCGCCCAAATTTTTTGTAAATCACGGTGAATTTGTTTGTGAGGCATATTAATAATTATACAATTATTGGGTATATCAATATTCATAATCCGATTTGTTCTTTTTTTATAATTTCTTCTTGACTTTCAATAGCAGTGCTATAAAATTAAGAAAAACATAAGGTTAGGAAGTATTTTATATGGATATTCACAAAGAAAACGGCTTTACCTTAATTGAAATAATGGTTGTTATTGGAGTTTTGCTAATTATTATTACTTTGGCTTTACCTAATATTATTCGCTCTCGGATAATTGCGAATGAATCCGCAGCTTTTGCAAATCTCAAGATGATTTTTAATGCTTGTCAAAATTATTATAGTGGAGTTTCCCCGCATGAGTTTCCTGAAAAACTTATTAATTTGGCTGAACCATATTCACATCCCCCTTATATTGATAGTGTGCTTGCCTCCGGAGAAAAACAGGGATACGAATTTGTATATCAAAGATTAACTGAGGAAAGCTTTACTTTGAGGGCAAATCCAAAAAGTGCACTTAATGGTAGAAAATATTTTTTTGTAAATGAGAATGGTTCGTTTAGATATAGTCTTGAGGGGCCAGCTGATGAAGATAGTCCGGAATTTAAAATATAAACAAGGAATAACCAATAATGATGCCTTTTCACTATTTGAGTTGACAGTTGCAACAGCTATTTTAGTGATATTAATGGCTGCCTTGTTTTACACTTATATTAAATGCCAAGAGCTGAACGAATTTTCTCGGAATATAATGTTAGTTAATAACGCTATGCAGGGACAATTAGAAACTTTAATTGGACAGGTGAATTTTGATGATTTGGATAGTTTTGATAATAGAGCAGTTAATTTAAGGGATTTAGATACTGGGTTACCCGAAGGATATATTTATTTTGATATTTATCATGTGGATAGTTATGAGAATATGAGATATATCCGGTTAATTGCTTGTTGGCGCCAGAAGAATGGAAGAGTTATAGGCGGAGATAGGAATTTGAACGGTTTAATCGAAGAACATTTGGGAGAAAATAGGGAGTCACCAGCTGAGATTATCACACTTATTACTGATTTTGACTAAGAGAAAAAAAGATGAGAAATAAAAAAAGATTAGGACACTTTGTTGATTTATATTCCGATGCTGGCAAGTATAATAAAAGAGAATCTGATTTTAGCAAAGCAAAATATTTTTTTAAAAATTTCGAAAAAAATAATTTTATAACCGCTTTTACTCTTATTGAAATAATTGTAGTAGTGGCTATATTCGGCATTATCTTAGGTAGTCTTTTAGCCGCAATTACCAGGTCAGATAGGTTTTTTATAGATTCTATTAGACAAAGTGGACTTCAATTTGAGGCCCGCAGGGCAGTAGATAGAATCGCTTGGGAATTGAAAGAAAGTAATCCTTCTTGGAAAATAAATGGTAATACTTATTCCGTTTCCATTAATGCTGCCGGTGACGAATTAAATTTTTATTTACCTTCATTTGATGATCAGGGTAAAATAATTAAATTAACCGCAGTTCGTTACTATGTAAGACAAGAAGAAGATAATACGCAATTGATGCGTCGTCAGGGAAGTGGTCAGCCTACTGTTGTGGCCAACAATATCGATACGCAGTCAAGACCTTATTTTGAACCTCTGCAACAGGGCGATAACAGTATTTTGCGGATAAGTTTACCCGTAATAAATAATAATATTAGGTTTAGACTTAGGTCGAGTGTAACTTTAAGAAATAGAAACACTACTCTTGATTCAGGTACTGAGGTAGAGGAGATAACAGAGGGGGAGTCATGATGATTGTTAATAGACCAAAGTCGGTCGCTTCTAAAAAAGGGGTGGTTTTGCTTATTGCTGTACTTTCTTTAACCTTGTGTCTTAGTATAGGCGCTTCTCTATTAATGCGAAATTTATCTGAAAAAAAATCAGTTGATGTAGAGAAATTTATTATCCAGGCAGATTTTTTAGCTGATGGTGGAGCCAACCATGGTTTAGCTGAGCTAAAAAAAAGAATCTCAGCAGAATTAACTCTTCAAGTTGCTCAGATTTCTAACTCTAATACGTTTAGAAGATATCTCACTAATCCTTTAGGTTTTTTAATAGATTATGCTTATATTGGAGGAGAAGAAAGATTTAGACTTAGTGATGATGGTAATCAAGCTATTTTAAATGTTAACCCCCTTGGACTTTTAACAAATATAGATGGTAGTTATTCAGCTAGAATAGTGGTTACTAGTGGGGGTTCAGAAAATCCACCTAATTCTGATGTTTTTATTTTTAGGTATAATTATGAGATAAAGGCAACCGGTACAGTCTCTTCAATTAATAAGAATATTAATCTTTTTGGAAATTTTGTAGTTACTGTATCGAGAGATAACTTTGCTAAATTCGCACTTTTTACTAATCAGCATCGTTCTCCTCAAGGAAAAGTTGTTTGGTTTACCAATCAGACTAATTTTCAGGGACCGGTTCATACAAATGACCGTTTTAGTTTTGCTAATAATCCAAGTGCCCATTTCACCGACGATGTTACCCAGCATCTGACTACTGCTAGATTCTATAATAACGGAAGGGAATTATTGCTAGATGCCAATGCCAATGCCAATATCGATGTACCTATTTTCGATACGACATTTGAACGCGGTGTAGCAGAAATAAATCTAGAAAGTTCCCTCACTAGTAATGATTTAAAAACTCAGGCGCTGGGGACAATGCAAGAGCCAGGTCAAAATGGTATCTATGTTCCTAATAATAATGGCGAAGTCACAGGAGGAATTTATATAAGAGGAGATGCCAACGAGATATTATTAGCCACAGATGCAAATAATAATCCAACCTTTAGAATTACACAGGGCAGTACTACTAAAGTCATAACAGTAAATTACAATTCAAAGACTACAAGGGTTGAGACAATTGGTGGCAGTAGTGTCGAATACGCAGGAGTTCCAGATGGAATAGCAAATGAAGGCATAATAATTTACTGTAAGTCCGATATTCTTAGTTTAAGAGGAACAGTGCAGTCTAATACCAAAATGACAGTCAGCAGTGAAAGAGATATCGTTATTACTAATCATTTAAGATACCAAAATTATAATCCTTCTCCTTTAAATGCTGAGGGTTTTGAGAATTTACTTGGCATAATTAGTTGGGGAGGTAATGTCAGAATCGGAACAGCAGCACCAAATGATATTGAAATACATGGGATTGTTATGGCTCCCCATGGTGTTTTTACTGTAGATGATTATGATAGTGGCCCATCCAGAGGTATAGCTACTCTTTTAGGGGGAACAATTACTGATAAGTATGGACCATTCGGAACTTTTAGCGGAACTCAGCCATTAAGTGGGTATGGAAGAAATTTTGTTTATGACCCCAGAGTTTTAAGAGGTTATATACCACCTTATTTTCCTTATTTGGAAAACTATAGGGCTATAATTGATGGATTAGATACCAGACCAGTCTGGAAAAGAAGTTAAAAGAAAATTAAATGAAACTTAATTTGACTATTATAGTTATTGTCGCACTAATTGCATTTGTGGTTGTTCTTTTAAATTTTATTCTTCTTAATCCTAATCCATCAGCAAAAAATAAACCTATTTCTTCTTTTATCTCCACACCAGAAAAAAATGTAGCCGATAAGAAAATAAGAATTCCCCAACAGGAAAGAAAATTAGATATCTATAAACCACCGAAGAAAGAAGTTAAGTTAGAACAAAGCACCCAGCCACAACCAGAGAGATTAGATGGTTTTTCTTTAGAAGGAGAGGGGCATTCCGATAGCGATATTTTGGTTGATTAAATATTTATAGCTATTTGAATTTATTGAGAAAAGATGTAATGTGTGATAAAATAAAATATACTTATGGACCAGAAGAAAATAAAAACACCAATTCTAATTTTAGTAATTATAGCTTTGACATTGTTGGCGATTATCTTATATAAAAAAGCAATATTTTATAAATAGCCAATATTTATTTGCTATTTATTTAAATTGCCAAATAATTGTTAAAGCGCTAAATTATAATTTCTAATTTTATTGTAAAGGTAAGGGGAGAGATTTGGGTTTTACCGAGCAATTTTTAAAAAAATATTTTAAAGGCAGTTTTTCAGAGAGCAACAGCATTATTGGGCTTGATATAGGAAGTTTATTTGTAAAAGCTATTTCTGTAGAGAGAGATAAACAACAATTTACTATAACAGGCTTTTGTCGCCATAAGGTAGAGGCAAATAAGCTATCCGATACGGTAAAAGATGCTTTAGCAAGCATTCCGACTAAGAAAAAAGAGATTTGTGTTTCTGTTTCTGGTCAAGGCGTAGTTCTTCGTTATGTGAATCTACCTTTAATGAATAAGACAGAATTAGAAAAATCAATCAGTTTTGAGATTGAGAAATATATTCCCTTTCCTGTCTCAGAGATATACTTTGACTTTTATATCTTGCGAGAGAACAGAAACGCCTCGAAGATGTTGGTTCTTTTTGCCGCTGCAAAAAAAGAAGTAGTTGACTCAAGAATAAAATTATGCAAAGAACTTGGTTACCAGGTAATTTCTGTAGATATAGATTCAGTAGCTTTAGCCAATTACTTTGAAAAAATTCATGGTGTGGGAGAGGGTGTTTACGCTGTTATTAATATAGGTGCAAGCTTTACTTTATTAGACGTTATCGAAGATGGCGTTTTGGTATTGAGTAGGGAGATTAACGTTGGAGGAAATGATTTTTATAAAGCTATTGTTGAACATCTTGGTAAAGATGCACAAGATATGGAGGCGTTAGTAAAGGGTGGTTTTAAGCAAGATACCGCACCTATAATTGAAGAGGTGCTGAATAATCTCATAAATGGCATAAAAATATCTTTCGACTTTTATGAGTGTTCAGCTAATAGAGTTTTAGATAAGGTTTTTATTACAGGAGGGGCTATCATAATACCTGGACTGATTGATTTTCTAAAACATTCTTTCGACCAAGAGATATGCCGAATAGTGCCTGCTGAAAATTCATTTAAAATAGCAGCCTCTTTAAAAAGAGATGATTTTATAAAGGAAGCCGATTTTTTTTCCATAGCAAGCGGAATGGTTTTAAGATGATTAAGATAAATCTTCTGCCTAGCGCTCAGAAAAAACAAACAAGTAAAATTCAACTCCAAGTTACTCCCTATATACCCATTATTTTTCTTGTGATTTTATTTATGTTAGGCCTAAATATTCTTTTAGGTCTATTTGGTATTTTTAAGAAAGTTCAGTTTATAGCATTAAATAACAAGTGGCGTTCGGCACAACCTAAGATGCAAGAAATTGAAAAGCTAAAAGCAGATATAAAATCTAAAAAGCAACAAATTAGCACTTTAGGCAGTTTAACCGTGAGGAATTTTTATATCACCACTCTTCTTAACAAAATTAATAAATCAATCCCAGATGGTTTATGGCTGAGTAAATTAAGTATAAAAAGTGATGGTTTGAGTATAGAAGGTAGTGTTTTCAATTTTGGTATAGATGAGATTACTAAATTAAATAGTTTTTTTAATGATTTAAAAAATGATGATTTCTTTAAGCTAAATTTCAGCAGTGTTGATTTGGCGTCGGTGCGGAGAAGGCAAGTTAAAGATTACGAAATAGTGGATTTTTTGTTGAAGGCCCAAATTCTTAACTCTGACCAAACAAAAGCCATAGAGCAAAGTAAACAGAAGAAGAAAAAATAGATAATATGCTGATTCTTGAGGGAAAGA
>Ga0272448_1002349_pt1 | contig 23860 bp, 24 predicted proteins | sample YNPCB0191_FD_202220 | JGI IMG/M metagenome (GOLD analysis project Ga0272448, IMG submission 202220) | Hot spring sediment microbial communities from Yellowstone National Park, WY, United States - YNP-CB-019-1 | ecosystem: Environmental > Aquatic > Thermal springs > Hot (42-90C) > Sediment... | reverse complement strand
ACCAGCAATATATGGGCCACACGCATCACGTCCCTGGGTCGAACTATTAAAATCTCTAACCAGGATAGCGGTATAATGTTTTGTAGGGTCTCTCTAACTCAAAACCGACAAATCTGTCACAGTAACCCGGATATCCATAAATTTGATGTATGATAAAATTAACTTTAATATAATAATATAAATGCGCTTACTTATAAAAGTTCTGTTACCGCTATTGCTTGTAATAACGGCTGCTTCTTGTAATCAACCTGTTTATAGAAATACGCTTACATCGCCTCCATCAACTCAGTCATCCTCGGAAAAGGGTAGCATTGAATCGGGACAGCTTCCGGCAGAAGAAAGCACTCCGCAAAACAAGGCTTCCTCTTTCAACCTACCTCGGGTAGTAGTTTTTAAGGTTGAGCCGGCCAATATTGTACCAGAACAGGAAGCCAACCTCACATGGGAAGTGCAGAACGCTTACGATGTGGTTATCGAGCCCGGCTTCAGGATAATACGTACTAAAGGCAATGCCACAGTTAATCCGGCTTTTACCACTACATACAAATTGACTGCGACCAATGACCAGGGCACGATTATCGCCACTACAACTCTTACAGTTTCCGGTGCGCCTATTACGGAAGAAACCCCTACTGTTGCATTCTTTAATGCAGATCCGTATGTAATCAAAAAAGGAGAATCAGCAGTATTAAGCTGGAAAACCACCGAGGCTTCTTCGGTTACCATAGACAATGGTATAGGCATTGTTGCCGGAACAGGAACAACTAGGGTATCACCGGCAGAAACAACTACTTATACAATGATTGCCATCAATCCAAGAGGAGCCCAATTTCAAACCGTAACGGTAAACGTAAAGTAATATATTTTTAATTTTTCCCCAGCTCGCGAAGTCTCTCAAAACCCCTATTTATAGCGGTGAAAATCTCCTTCCGATTGGAACGTATTTTCCTTCTATTCTGTCTTTCAATAAGCCACTGGTCGATAACGGCCAGCTTTATATATTTTACCCTGCCCTGTGAGTCGGTTACTTTTTTTCTTTCCAGCGAACCACCCAACCTTAGCAGTCCCCTCTCCATGGGTGTATCACGTCCCGGATCGCAATTTACCCATTTTCCCAGCCAGACTTCACAATCAATATGGTCTCGAAGCTGTCCCAGGTCAACATTCCTTGAAGATCCAATTCCTTCGACCTGTAAAAAATCCCCCAGAGTAGTATCTGCTTTAATTTGGTAAATACGATATCTCGCCGGAATACCTGCTGCTCGCAACATAGCGATAAGCAAGTTGGTTTTACCGGAACACATCCCCCAACCTTTGTGTAAAACCTGTGACGCACTCAAATCCCAGTCATCCAAACCATAAGGCAGCTCTTTTACAAAATTGAAAATTCGCTGAAATTTCTCGCGTTTGCTATGTGCTCCCTTAATTAGTTCTGCTACTTTCTGCTTTATTTCCTCGCTCCGATCAAAATCACAGAGCGTACTTGCCTGCAGATAGATTATCTTATTGAAACTCATCTCAAAACTTAACGATCTCGATGATTTTATGTCGGCCAGTTAAACCGCTAACTATCTTTACCGAAGATCTTGGAACTTTTAAATGGCTGGCAATAAGCTTTAACACCGCTTCGTTAGCTTTACCTTCTTGAGGTGGTGCTTTTACACGTACAATATATTCTTCCCCCTGTTTTTCAACTCCCTCCCTCCCAGAATTGGGCATTACTCTAACTTTAATCTTCATATTACCGCTTTACCCCAGAGTTCTCCATAATTTCCTTTGGTAGATGATCTTAATGTTTTTACCGCCATTTCACTTACCGGTTTGATCAATTTTGCCTCCGTTATTGTATTGGTAAGTTTAACTGGCCCTTCGGTATATACCCTGATGTAATTATCCGTTAAACCTACGTATATTCCAGAACCCGGTTTTACCTCATTTTCCCACAGTACTTTTCGCACTCTGCCGCGGAATTTCCTGGCAAACTGTTCAGCAAGTTCCGATGCAAGCCTCAGCATTATTAAACTGCGCGCTTTTTTAATTTTTTCACTCACACTGTCTGTCATTTCAGCTGCTACCGTGCCCGGTCTGGGCGAATATGAAAACACATGCATGGCAGAAAATTTCATCTGCCTGCAAAAATCATAGCTTTCTTGAAACTCTTTATCGCCTTCTCCGGGAAAGCCAACCATAATATCTGTTGTAATTGATGCGTCCGGTATTATATCACGTATAGTATCTACTGCTCGCTTAAAATCCGATATATCATATTTACGACGCATCCTTCTCAATATTTTATTACTGCCGCTCTGTAACGCCAGATGGATATGAGGACACATTCGCAAATCCTTCCAGAGGCAGAGTAACTCCCGGCTGATTTCCGTCGGCTGAAGTGATGATAAGCGCAGTCGCTGAATCTTCGTCTCATAAAGTATACGCCGTATTAAACCAGACAATGTAGTTCCATTTTGCAAATAGGCACCCATTTCCAAACCCGTGAGTACAATCTCCTTATATCCCAGCTTTACTTTTTCTTCTATCGTTTTCAATATCAGGTCAGTATCAACACTATATATATCCCGACGAACCAGCGGAACTATGCAATACGAGCAGAAGTTATTGCATCCATCCTGTATTTTTATGAAGCTACGTATGCGTCTCACCGGCCCGATATTACTATCTATACGATTTAAATAAGGCTGTCCTCTCAGCTTTCCATCCAACATCAACGGGATGCTGTTTTTATCGGGATTGTCGACAATAACATCTGCGCCACACTTCACCAGATCCTGTCCGGCTCTATGGGCATAACAACCCGTGACCAGTATAAACGAATCAGGATTTAATCTGCGTATTAATCGAACCAGGTGACGAGCTTTACGATCTGCAACATTCGTTACCGTACATGTATTAATCACGAAGGCATCGGCCCTAACCCCACTTGTAACATAATAACCCAACAGAGCAATTTCTGCGGCAATAGCTTCTGATTCTGCTTGATTTAATTTACAGCCGATTGTCTGAATTGAAATCCGAGGATTTTCCATCGATTTGAACACGAAGAAATTATATTTTCCGTTTCAGCTAAAGGTCAAAAGTACCACAGTTATTATATTCGGAAAATACCTTAAGTTTACTTGACAAACATGCATAACATCCTAAAATACTTAACAGTACCAAAATTTCATTTTGTAGAGCAATATATAACCCACCAGAATAAAGTATAATCCAGGTATCGGGACAGGAGGAAAATACTATGACCATGCAAAACTGCGCCACACCGCGTTACTCTATCAAACAACCACACAATTTGTCGCCACGCATAAAATGGCTACGTGATTATTATTTTCAGGGGGCAAAACGCCGGTGGAACAATGAATTTGTTGGCTTTACCACGGGTACTACCTGGGATATCCAGTATCAGGAGGGCAATTTCTACATTGTGCCGGAAACATATACCTTTTTCCCGGCATTTACTGGTGCCTTTCAGCAGACTTCCCATAAAGTAGAACTACCCGAGGATTTCTGGAAATGGAGCCTGCCCGAGAGATACGCCTGGTTTGTCAAAGAGGTAATGGTTTACTATCTTCCACACGAGGTGCTCCCAGGCGATCTCATTGCCGGCGGGCGGTTCAACGTTCAGACTTCCAAATGTTTCACCGCTGCTCAGGCAAAAGAATATTCCAGAGCTGTATATGGTAAAAAGGGCGTCAGAGAGGCTGTATTCTGGTTTCATAATCATGGTTACGGTAACGCAGGTGCTACCAGCGGACATTTAATACCCGACTATCCGACTGTATTAAATGAAGGATGGAAAAAAATCCATGAAAATCTGAGCAGACGGCTATCTTCTTTATCCAAACGGGATTACGATGGTAAAAAAGGCGGCCAGTTGCGGGCAATGCTTATTGCGGCTACTATGGCACGCGACGTCGCTTTAGCATACAGCAAAGTATGTTCTGACCTGGCGGAAACAGAACCGGATAAAACCCGAAAAGAAGAACTTAAAACTATGGCGGATATCCTACTCCGTGTGCCATGGGAACCCGCCCAGAACTTTTGGGAGGCTCTGCAGTCCCTCTGGCTAACACATATGCTGGTTATGAGCGATGAAAACTATCCAGGCCCTGGCCTCTCATTCGGAAGAGCCGACCAGTACCTATACCCTTTCTGGGAAAAATCCTTAAAAGAAGGAATGGATCGAGAATTCGGTAAAGAACTCCTAAAATGTTTCTGGATTCATTGCAATTATGCCTATGATGCCATGATACGAACCGGCGGTAATCAGGGCATCACCTCGGGGTTCGGACAACTGATAACCTTATCCGGAATGGGAAAAGGTGGTGTTGATATGACCAATGATCTGACCTATGCAATGCTTGAAATAATAGATGAGCTTTCTCCATTGCTTGAACCCAAGCCAAATATACGATTACACCGCAACAGTCCCGACAGGTTGCTTGACAAGATCGTGGATATGATCGGTACAAGTCAGGGTTCGCCGTTTTTGCTCAATTTTGATGAACGTTCTATCGCTGGTATGCTCCGAGAAGCAAGAATGTCCGGACAGGAGAACAAGATAAATTCCGATAATGTTTTCGACTATGCACCTGTTGGTTGTCTCGAAAATACAATGTGCGGTAATGACCGCTCTGGAACAGTCGATATAAATATCAATCTGCTTAAGGCCGTAGAGCATGCTCTAACCGGTGGCTATGACCTGATACTCTGGACAGATCCTATGAACGGCAAACAGGAACCGCGCAAACGCTGGGGTCCTGCCACAGGCGATGCAACCAAATTTAAAATATGGGAAGAATTCTGGAATGCGTATGCTGCCCATACCAGAGCCCTGATAAAAAGAGCTGCAGAACTTTATGACCGTACCGATAGGATCAGGGCTAAATTTTTCCGCAATCCCTACCTTTCCTGCCTGGTCAGAGGATGTATGGAAAAGGCGATCGATATAAATGAAGGTGGAGCTGAGCTAAACTTTGTAACTGTTGAAGCAGTTACCTTTGCCAGCACGGTTGATTCGCTATTAGCCGTAAAATATCTGGTGTTCGATCAGAAAATATGCACTATGAAAGAGTTAATCAAGGCGCTTAAAGATAATTGGAAGGGACACGAAGTATTACAGGCCAGGGCAATTAATAAAGCGCCCAAATATGGAAGAGACGATGATGTGGCCGATGAGCTGGGTAAAAAAGTTATGGAACTCTGGACTGATGAAACTTGGAAATATAAAACAACGGTCACGAGCAAACAATTCCGACCTGGAATGCTTTCATGGAACTACTGGGTGAGCGACGGCTACATCCTGCCTGCCAGCCCCGATGGTCGTCCCAAAGGAAAATTCCTTTCCAACGCCATCTGTCCGTGTGCCGGCGCTGATATAAATGGCCCTACCGCCAATGTAAACTCGGTCGGCAAAGTGATCGGGGGTAGAGACACGCGGGGAGAAGGAGATTGGCAGGGCTACCTCAATATGCTCCCGAACGGAGCCAGCCATACTATGACCTTCAGTCCATCTTTATTGAGAGACCCTGAGCACCGAGCAAAGTTCAAAGCTTTTTTGAGAAGCTATGCAGAAAATGGTGGCAGTGCACTTCAGCTAAATCTTATAGATGCAGATATCCTGCGAGACGCGCAGAAAAACCCGGATGCCTACAGGCACCTGGTAGTGCGGGTAACGGGTTATAATGCTTACTTCACATCTATAGGACGGGAATTACAGAACGAAATCATTGCACGCGAGAGTCATAGAATTTAGGTTTAGTAATGAAAACAGAAAAGATCATATCTGTACCCGTGTTACAATCGGAAGAAACTCTGTATTATAACCGGGTGGATAGGGCGCTTATTTTACACCTGCAGAAGCTATCTACCGAGGATGGTCCGGGTATACGCACCACTGTCTTTTTTAAGGGATGTCCCCTCCATTGTGAATGGTGCCATAACCCGGAAAGCATATCATTTAAACGGCAGATCCAATGGATTGAATCTCGCTGCATAGGCTGCGGATTATGCGTTGACATATGCCCATATCATTGTCTCCATTTTGACGGAAACACACTTTATAGAAACAGGGATAACTGCAGGGTGTGCGGTAAATGTGCTGAAGAATGTCCTGCTGGAGCCCAGGAGATTCTCGGGCAGGAAATAACACTGGAAAAATTGATGTCTGAAATTCAAAAAGACCGAATCTACTACGAAAAATCGGGAGGGGGTGTAACTTTATCAGGCGGTGAGCCTATGATGCAACCGCATTTCGTTCTTAACCTCTTCAGAGAACTAAAACATACTGGCATTAATACTGCGCTGGATACATGCGGCTTATGCTCACCACAATCATTGCAGCAAATACTGCCGTACACCGACATTATTCTGTATGATCTAAAGGAAATCGATCCGGAAAGACATAGAGAATTTACCGGGCGTGACAATGGGCGCATTCTTTCCAACCTTCTTCTAATCAAAGATTATATAATAAACCATCCTTGGCTAATTCTCTGGATAAGAACTCCCCTTATACCGGGTGCAACTGCTAATAGGAAAACTGTCGAGCAGATCGGCCATTACATCTATACAAACCTTAAAGACGTTTTTCAGCGCTGGGAGTTATGTGCATTCAATAACCTGTGTAGAGACAAATACCGCAGACTAAACATTCAGTGGAAATATTCTTCAACCCCATTGATCAGCAAAGAAGAACTCGACACTCTGGAAAAGATAGGCAAAGAATCGGGACCAGATCCTGCCAGAGTGTTTGCTACCGGCGCCACAAAAGTAGAATCCTGAAAGAGTTTAAGGAGGTCATAAATGCAGGAGCAAAAAACCTTACTGAAAATATTCAGCCAGGAAGATATAAAAAGCTTTGAGCCCGAGATGAAAATTGGCTTACTGGCAACCATTAACGAATCGGGCTTGCCCCACTTAACCCTTATAACGACCATGCAGGCCAGCTCTCCGACAGAAATATTCTGGGGGCAATTCGCTGAGGGCATGAGCAAGGAAAATATCAAGAAAGACCCACGTGCAGGTTTTTTAATAATGACTCTTGACAAACACCTATGGCGCGGCAAGGCAAAGTTTACCAGGACCACACACGAGGGAAAAGAATATGACCTGCTAAATAATATGCCACTTTTCCGCTATAATTCGTATATGGGTATTCACACTGTTTATTATATGGATCTTATAGAACAAACGGGTAAGGAAGTTCTGCCCATGGGTAAAGTAGTGCAGGCAACTATAAAAACGATAATTGCCAGAGCACTGGCAAGCAGAGGAAGTGGCAAGCAGGTTCTAAATTCATTTTCGAGAAAACTGGTTGATAAAATAGGAAACCTGAAATTTATTGCTTATAAAGGCAGCGACGGATACCCGATGATAATACCTGTAATTCAAGCCCAATCCGCCGGTTCCGAGAGCATCATCTTTTCCACATCCGTTTATACAGACGACATTGATAATATCCCGGCCGGTAGCAATGTGGCTTTATTCTGTATGTCCCTTGAGATGCAGAGTGTGGTTTTAAGAGGCTTGTATCAGGGCATTCGTGACATTGGCGGTATCTCATGCGGGAAGATTGAAGTCAACTGGATTTACTCACCTATGCCACCTAAAGCTGAACAGATTTATCCTCCCAAAAAGCTGGAACCGCTCAATAAATTTAACTGATCATTCGACTAAATTCTGTGACGGCGGAGAAAGCCATCAACAAATATTCTAGTAGCATCCATCGCTTCGATAAAAAAACCATGGCGCATGTCTTCGAGAAGAATAAGTTCAGCTTCGGGAATCCTCTCCCTAATAAGTTCGCTGTTTTTATAAGGGACAATTCTATCCGCTGTGCCGGTGATTATCATAACATGAGCCGATATTTGTGGCAGTTCATCCCAGGTATCTTCATGCTGGATTGCGTCTGCCTGAAGTATAAACGTCCTTGTAGGGGTGGGGTGTTCCAAAGTCACGCGATGATAATACTGATAGGCTTCCGGATGTCCTTTAATGAAATCCTCGCTGCAGAAAAACCTGAAGATCTCCATGGTTCTCTGTTCGGGTGTCATATTCTTTAGATAGTCGAAATCGTATAGAATCCTCTGCCCATCGCTGTCAGGCATTATATGATGCCTGCCGCTTGGAGTTGTGCATCCGAGTATCAGGTTGGCAACTCTATTGCTATAGTTAATTGCTAGCCTTTGAGCAATTATTCCGCCCATTGATACACCAAATATATTGGCCTTTTCAATAGATAGTTCGTCCAGTACTCTTACGATGTCCTCCGCCATCATAGGTATGGTAATTGGCGTTCTCGGTTTATCACTTCGACCAACACCTCTATTATCTACCAGAATAACTTTATAGTTTCGAGAAAATTCGTAGGGTAATTGCCCCCAGTGCAATGAATAATGCCCGAATCCCTGTATCATAACCAGAGGGTCTCCCTGCCCGAGCACTTCATAATATATCTTTACACCGTCTATATCGATTATAGTCATCACTACTCCTGTTCATGTTTTATTTACATATGATATTCGACTACTACATGCTGACAATAATATCAGGTTTACAAAAGTTTGAAAACACTCTCTTAGAAGCTTATAATCGCTATATACAATGAAGTCGTTTGGGTATTTAATTGGCCTAATTATCTCTACATCCCTATCCTTATTGTTGACCTGCACAGGCTGTTACCATATACCGGTTGGAGAACCGGTGCCACTAGAGCCGGTTAAGTCCACAATTTCAGATTCTGCAGTTTTCAATTTCGGTCAGATAGAAATATATCCGAATCCGATCGTTGCCGGTGAGCCCTTCGATGTAAATATTACAGTTAGTAATTTTGGCAAAGTCGCTGTAACGTATAAAGCGATACTTATGTTAAACGGAAATTTGATCGATACTCAGATACTGAATATCGGACCGGGTATGAATGACCAGGTGAAATTTCGCACTTCCGTAAACACGCCCGGAAAATACGAAATAAAGATCGGATCACTGGCAAAAACCGTTATTGCCGTTAAAAAATCCGTTGAAACCATACTTAAACTCGGGAACGGTGTTATTGACGGGTTCGACCCGATAATTGGCTCAACATCCGATGCCACACAGGTTCATGCCTGCGTGGAGGGTTATCTGATCAAACTTAATGCACCCGACGGTGGTTTTATAATCAATAAGGTCGATATAATGGGCTATATCAAAAGCAGTACATATGATTTCGACCACGATCCTGTATTCGGTCCGGGTACATGGGCATATGGACCCGATATTGCATTGGCCGAGCCCGTTCGTCCTGATTTCAGCGTGACTATCTACGATGGCAAGCATAATCGCCTGTACACGGGCAATTTCAGCAAAGAGCTATTTACCTATTCGCCGGGTTGGATTACGGTTTCAATACCATCCATCAAAGTAGCAGGTGATTTCTTTATCGAGGTCAACAGCTATAACCCACCCAGACTGAACGGTTTGTCCTTCTACGATTATTATCCAATATATACAGTACATACGTGGTATTATCAGTTGTACATCGGTTACGAGAATGCGATTGATGTGCAGTCATGGGTTTCTGTCGACGGCAGTATTATGCCGGATCGTTATCTGACCTATAATTGGCTGATCCAGGCTGCAGGCTATCCACTATAATCTTTTACGATATATTTACATTATCCCCATTTTATGGTATAAAACAACCTGAGAAAGTGTAGTCTGTTTTGGCTCATACCCATTGGAAAATTCTGTCTGAGATTGAAAAACCCTTCTCTATTGAAGGTGTCCATTCTCTCGTAGTCAGACTTATCAGCAACAGAGGCATATCAACAGCTAGCGATGCTGATAGCTTTCTTAAAGCTGATCAACGCCTTTGCGTAGATCCATTTCTTTTACCCGATATGCATATGGCAGTCAACCGCGTGTATCAAGCACTCCTATCCGGAGAAAAAATTGCAGTTTACGGTGATTTTGATGCTGATGGAATCACTGCCACTGCTCTCCTTGTTCAGGGTCTAAAGGAGCTCGGTGGAGATGTAATCCCCTATATCCCACACCGCTTTTATGAAGGTTATGGGCTTAAAATCGCTGCCCTGGAAAAGCTCAGGAAGCAGGGCGTAACACTGGTTATAACTGTTGATACAGGTATAACCGCGTTTTCAGAAATCGAAAAAGCCCACAAAATGGGCATGGATATACTGGTTACTGATCATCATGTGCCGCTAATAGAGCTACCTCCTGCACGGATCATCGTCGATCCAAAACGCATTGATTCAAAATGTCCTTTCGTTGATTTTGCCGGCGTAGGTGTAGCTTTCAAATTATTACAGGCAGTACTCACAGGATCAAATAAAGACGAGGTAATTAAGAATTCTCTGGAACTGGTTACACTTGGCACAATTACCGATATGTCACCGCTGCTTAGTGAAAACCGCTACTGGGTTAAAACCGGGCTGCGGCTGCTCAACAACACGAATCGGGTCGGTCTTATTGAACTGATGAACTGTGCCAATATAGATAGAAGAAGGTTATCTGCTGAAACCATTTCATATCAAATAGGACCCAGACTTAATTCCGCCGGACGCCTGGACGATGCAGAAACCAGCTATCGACTGCTCACCACCTGTGATCGTGTAGAAGCCAGCATGCTGGCAATGGAACTCGAAGAGAAAAATAAAGAAAGACAGAAGATTGTAGCTGATACTTATGAAAAAGCCCACCGACAAATATTGGAAGACGGTACCGATAGGCCTATATTAATGGCTGCGGATTCTGATTACCCTGCAGGAGTGATGGGTCTTGTGGCGGGAAGGCTTGCCGAAGAATTCTATCGGCCGGTCATCCTGTTTAAGATAGGACCTGAAATGTGCCGTGGTAGTGCTCGCAGCATTCAGGAGTTAGACCTGATGGAAGCGTTAAAGAGCTGTGACCACCTGTTATCCCGATATGGTGGCCATGCCATGGCGGCCGGTTTCAATGTTTATACAAGAGATCTACAGCAATTCCAGAAGGAAATGAGGGAGTATGCTGAGAAAAAACTGACAGGTATCGATCTTCGCCCCCATATTGATATCGATGCCGAGGTACCGCTTTCCATCTTCTCCGGTGGCTTATTCGAAGAAATACGCCAGATGGAGCCTCACGGAGTTGGCAATCCCTGCCCCGTTTTTCTAAGCCGCAATGTTGAGGTCGTAGAACAAAGGCAGATGGGCATTCAGAACGACCATATCAGACTGAAATTGAAACAGGATGGCGTTATCTGGGATGCTGTGGGGTTCAGACTGGGAACCTATATAGGGGAACTGAGTAATCACATCGATATAGTCTATTCTATACAAGAAGACAATTTTAACGGTCAATCACAACTAAGGCTCAACCTTCTGGATTTCGATCGTTCCCGGTAAGGATGTGCGGCACATCAGCAATATTAACGGTTTTTTTGGCCGTTATGAATCTCATTATAAGCAGAGGAATAGCAACAACCAGAATAAGCAGGTCTATAACCTGAGCCTGCTGAAGATTAAAGAGGTACTTATCTCCTTCACGGAAAAAGTGTATGCCAAAATCCCCAACGCTAAAATAAATCAACCATAGCAGGAAGAGCGCTCCCTGTGTTTTGAGCCGCTTACGAAGTAACCACAAGATTATAAAACCCGCCAAATTCCAGAGCATATGAAATATCTGTGTAGGATAGAGAGGCACGCCATGTGGGGCATAGCTTAAGGGATGCTCATAGATTACCGCGATGGGCAGATCACAGGTTAATCCATAACAACAGCCATTGATGGTACAACCAATTCTCCCGATAGCCTGTCCCAGTATAGCACCCGGAGCAATAATATCCCCCAAAACCCAGAAGGAGATCTTTTTAATATAAACATAAATGATCAGTGCCGCCAGAGCTCCCAGTACGGCTCCCCAGATAGCCAATCCGGCAAAGTTAACCAGTTGATCGGGATGTGTGGAGTAATATTCCCATTTATCTATGATATGAATCAAACGTGCACCTACAATGCCGCCTATTACACACCATAAAGCCAAATCCCAGATAATATCCTGCGAAAGGCCTTTACGTTTGGCCTCAACTAAAGCTACAGCAATTACAGCGATGATTGCCAGAACCACCATTATTCCATACCACCTGACCTCCAACGTTCCCAGATTAAAAATAACAGGATTCCAATCGATGTGAAACATAATTAAATACGCTCTCCGAAAATAGCATTAACAAAAGATACCGAATCAAAAGGAGCAATATCGTCGATTTTTTCCCCGGTACCGATATATTTTATGGGAATTTTAAGTTCATCACAGATGGCCAGCACTATTCCTCCCTTGGCAGTCCCATCCAGCTTTGTAAGGAAGATACCAGTAACATCCGCTGCCTCCGCAAAATGGCGTGCCTGTGAAAGGCCATTTTGACCTGTTGTAGCATCAATGACAAGTAATACTTCACAGGCCACATCGTATTTAGCAATGATTTTTTTAATCTTTTTTAACTCATCCATAAGATTGTGCTTGGTCTGAAGTCGGCCGGCAGTGTCTATTATGACTACATCGGCCATGCGGTTTTGCGCAGCCTGGAGCGTGTCGTATACTACCGCACCCGGGTCGGCGCCGGGCTGATGGGCGATAACCTCCACACCCACCCGATTCCCCCACAACTTTAATTGGTCAATAGCGGCAGCACGAAACGTATCAGCCGCCCCCAGTAATACTTTTTTACCTATATGCCTGTATTCGTTGGCCAGTTTAGCGATACTGGTGGTCTTACCTGTCCCGTTTACCCCTACCATTAAAATAACCAGCTTGTTTGAATTATTACTTGCGACCGAATCCTGCTTTCTGAAGTCAATGATTTTCACCATCTCTTCTTTCAAAATAATTCGTACAGCATTTCCCCCTTCAACTTTCTCCTCTTTCACCCTTTTTTTTACACGATCGATTAATTTCGCCGAAGTCGAAATCCCGACATCAGCCAGAATGAGCAACTCCTCAAGCTCATTCCAAGTAGACTCATCGATCTTAGACCGGTTGAACAGACTTGATATCCGGCCGAAAATCCCTTCTCTTGTACGCTTGGTACTCTGCTCTGTTCGTTTAAAAAGATCCAACATATATATTTCCAGTAAACAGCATTACACAGCAGGACGCTATGAAATAAAAGGCCTGCCAAGCATATTTTTCATTTCTTCGCCACAATGTCGGCGTATCCCTTAATCATTTCGGCTTTGATCATTTTGCGTATGCGTTCCCTCATTATCGGATCCCTTATCAAATCGATCATCCTCCGACTGAATTCGAGATAGCGGGTATCATTCTGAGGGAAATCGAAAAGCCCGTGAGATTCGTAAAACTTGAAATCGGCATCAAACGGAAACCGCAGCCTGGACCATATTTGATCACGGAATATCTTATGCCCACCTACGCCCAAGAAGGTTTTAGGTCTGAAATACTTATGCTGAACATACTCAACGCATTTACTTGCAAATGCATCCAGCAATAGATCAATTTGATTTGAATCTTTACTTTCATCTGTTACCACTCCCATATAATTGGCATCCATCATCTCAGCGATAGCCTGGATAATTTCCTGCAAATTTGGAATCTGCACCAACGGCCCCGATATAATAAAACCGAGTTGTTTACCACTGTACCAGGGGATATGGCCATTAAAAAAACTTCTGTCCCAGAACATTTTAATCCGGGATGATAAAAATCTGTCTCTGATTGCACCTGCAAATATCACCACATCGGGATCTCTCATTTCCTCATTAAAAAATTTCATAAATCCGTCTTTATCGCCATAAACGCACCTATTATCGAAGGCGCACTCCAGACATCCCAGACAACCGCCTTTAATATCGATTTCGCGGATATTTGTCACATCAATATTCTGTTTGAACGCTCCGGCAAACCGCGCAACCATTCTGGCGATATTCGACTTTTCATCTTCGATATCAGCCAGTACTTTTATACTTACACCACCGGTTTTGATACTTGATGCTGGCCTACCCGGCCGGTAGATAAAATTACTTTGTTTCACCGGTGAATTAAGCCGCATTGTAGGAGTATTAAATTCCGCAGCGCTGAGAAATTCTGCTGCCCATTTAAGTAATGAACTCCTTCGCTCCTCGATAAAAAGGTCATCCATATCCGCAGAGAAATATTCGGTAAATTTCATGCCCAGATCTTCACAGATGCCCCTCATATAATTATTGGCCGTATGATCGAAGAAATGTATCGAGGTAGTCAATGTACAGGCGTATTTATCTTTAAAGGCCTCCTGAACATTATTTTCCCAGATCATCTCAATAAAACGCTTACACTGGCTGGGAACAAGGAAAACATAGAGAGGAACAGCCCACATTACTGCATCGGCTTTTTTAATCCGATCTATGATTTTGTGAAAATATTCATTATTTTTCTCTATTCTGGCGATATCATGAGATATATTGATAATATCGAACTCATGCTGGGGAATTTTCTTTTGAATAAACTTTATATACTGGACAGTAACGCTGACTTCTCCCTTTGGACTTCCATTCAATACCGAGACTTTCATATAATAAATCTCCTTATTAACTTATTGGCAATATAAAATTACTTTGTTTCTTTCTGTCCCCTCACTCTGATGACCAGACCATGTATTAAATAAGCGGAAAGAAGCACAAGACCGCTGAGCAATATAATGGTAGCACCTGAAGCCAGATTCAATAAATATGAAGTCCATAAACCGGCTAACGTAAAAACCATGCCAAAGGCCACCGACAGTAGCATCATTGTTTTCAGGCTGTGTGTGACGAGACGTGCCAGTGCAGCCGGAAAGGTCAACATGGCAATAACCAAAATCATACCCACGACTCGAATAAGTACCACCACTGTTAGCGCGACCATGCTCAACAGCACCAGATATAGCCCTGTCACCCGTATCCCGGCAGTAACAGCATATTCTTCATCAAAACAAAGCAAAAGTAATTCTTTATAAAAAAACGCAACGATGCCAATAATAACTGCATCGAGTATTGCCATCAGATATAAATCCGATAGTGGCACGGTAAGTATATTTCCAAATAAATAGCTCATCAGGTCGGGTGCGTAACCGGCTGATAAGCCTATAAAGATGATTCCAAGTGCCATACCCGTCGCCCAGATAATGCCTGTGGTAGTATCTTCAGGCAATCTGGTTTTTTTGGCTGTCAGCCCCATAGTTAGAGCTGAAATAAGGGCAAAAAACATGGCTCCAATAACAGGATTAAATCTGAGAAAGTAACCCAACCCGATACCACCAAAAGAAGCATGGGCTATACTGCCACTCATCGATACAATTTTCTTTACAACCACATACACACCTACAATGCCACAGGCTACAGAAGCCAGTATTCCGGCCACCAAGGCATGACGCATAAACTCGAACTGAAACGCCTCAAACATATTTAATGTTCACGCAGAATTCTATGAGGTATCTGACCATGAGCAATCAGCTGTACAGGGCAATGATAGGTTGCTTCCAGAATTTCGGGTGTTATCTCCCGCGACCCATGATAATATAGCCTGTGATTCAGACATGCAATCTTATCTACCACAACCGAGATGGCACCTATATCATGTGAAACCATGATAATAGTCATTTCTTTTTTAAGCATTTCCAGCAATTCATAAAACTCCGTCTGCATGATTGGGTCTACGCTGGCGGTAGGTTCATCCAGCAACATTAACTCCGGACTAGATACCAATGCACGCGCAATCATCACTCGCTGTTGCTGACCGCCAGATAACTGTCCAATCTGGGCATCGATATAGTCCCCCAAGCCCACCTTCTTAAGCATGTTTAAAACCACATCTCTATCGGACCGGTCATAATACTTGCCCAAGCCCTTATGACTATACCGGCCCATCATGGCCACCTCATAAACGCTTACAGGGAAATTTCGATCGAAATTACTGATCTGGGGCACATATCCTATCCTTCCCCGACTTTTTACAGGTGTACTCCCCAGAACCGTTATTACACCTCTATCAGGACTCACCAGGCCCAGAATAACTTTAAGAAGTGTTGTCTTACCGCCTCCATTAGGTCCGATAATTCCAAGGAAATCGTGCTCTTCAACAGTCAGACTTACATCATCGAGTACTTTATTATCACCATAACTCACATTGACATGTTCTATTTTCAGCACTGTTCGGTTCATCTTAATGGAGAGCCTCCTTAAAAGCCTCCGCTACCCTTTGCATATTTTCCAGGTAATCGCTGGCCAATGGATCGATAACCACAACGCGGCCCTTTATCTCACGTGCTATCGCTTCAGCACTCCTGGCATCGAATTCCGGAGAAACAAAAATTATCTTTATATTTTTTTCTTCAGCTTCTTTTATCAATCTGGCCATGTACGCAGCCTGCGGTTCTTTTCCTTCACGCTCGATACCGATTTGCTCCAGTCCGTAATCTCTAGCAAAATAACCCCACGCCGGGTGATAAACGAGAAACATCCTCATTTTCGCCCCGCTTAACGAATCTTTAATCTGCCTGTCCAGATCATTTAATTTCTCAATATAAATGTCCCGGTTATCTTCATAAAATTGTCTGTGCCCCGGATCGATTTGAATAAGCCCCTCGCAGATATTGTTAACCATAATTTTAGCATTATTGGGCGATGTCCATATATGGGGATCCAACCCGGGCTCATCCGGATCGGTGCTCTTAATTAGATTCACGCCCCTACTGCAATCGACCACCAGTAAATTCTTATTTTGTGCAAGCAGTTTATCCAGCCACGTTAATTCGAACTCAATCGGAGAGCCGACTTTTGCATAGATTTTGGCCTTACTCAGCCTTGTCATCTGACCCGGCGTTACTTCGTAGGTATGGGGGCTGGCACCTGGAGGGACCATAACAGTGACATCCACTCTTTCTCCTCCGACGCTGAGCACAAACTCGCGTTGCGGTAAAATCGTAACAACCACACCTATTTTATCATCGTTAATACTACGGGCCGAAGGCATACAGGCGAAGGAAGCAACACAGATAAGGAATAACAACACAAAGTAAAATAATTTGCCGGATTCATGCTTCCCGCTCATGTTCTATCTTCTCCTGACACTTCTGGCAGCATCCGCTGAATTCCAGAAGATGCTTTTCTATAATAAACCCAGTCTCACGTGACAGCTTATCCTGCAGCTTTTCGAGATCGCATGCAGCGAAATCCACGACCTTACCGCAACGGCTGCATATCAAATGGTGGTGATGGCCTTCCCTGCGCTTATTATGATAACTTCTGCAACCTTGCTCAATATGAATTTCACACAATAGGTCATTTTTCCCCAGCAAATCTAAAGTTCTGTATACCGTAACCAGGCCTATCGAAGGATAGCTTCGCTTTAACCTTTCATAAATATCCCCCGGCGTCAGATGTTCTATGCTTTTTTGCAACAAATTTATTATTGCCTTTCGCTGTGGGGTAATCCTGTAACCTTTACTTCTAAGGCCCCTTGCTATAAGCTTCATTGATATACTTATGAATGTTTATTGAAAATATTTTTCGTTTATAATCGTAATAACGATATAGTAAAATGTCAAATGCCCACACCAGCATTGATTGTCTTTAATGGTGATTTTACCGAAGCAGCCCGGACAAGAATTTGAAAATTGCGCATTTTTGTTATACATTAGAACATATTAGATGTTCAATATGAGTGTCCTTAGGTATTTCATAACTTCAAAAGCCAAACGTAATATATTAAAATTATTCCTTTCACATATAGATAGTGCTTTCTATACAAGAGAGGTGGCACGGCTTACCGGGGAGCCGTTAAACGCGGTACGAAGGGAACTCGGATACCTAGAAAAATCAGGTTTGCTTCGATCTTACACTAAGGGAAATCTAAAATATTACCAGGTTGTCAGAGATTTCCCGGTGCTCGGCGAATGGCAAAAAATAATCCTGTTCACCCCTAATATAGAGTCCGAGATCAAAGCTTCTTCTGTAGGTGAAAAATTCTTGGAGAATAAACCCCAAGCCGCTGAAGTAGATCTAAAGGCTAATGAACAGATAACAGTGTCAGAAGTTGCTTCACTCCCTCAAGCAGGGCGGGGCAATAAACAAACGGTTATAGATGGGCTCAAAAATAAACTCACACCGCTGGGCTCAGTTACGCTGGCACTTATTTATGGTCCGGCTGCTTCGGCAAGTGATATTCCGGAAGAAGGCATAGATCTTCTAGTAGTTGGCGATATAGATAAGGAAAACCTTCTTAAAATCCTGACGGAAATCGAGGACGTCACCGGTATTCCCATCAATGCTATTCGGATGACCCGTAGCGATTTTGATTACCGCAGCGCCAGGGGGGACCCATTCATACGCAAAATCTGGAGCGAGAAGAAACTGGTTGTTAAGGGAAGACATTAGAAATAAACACCTCTCGGATATTATCATTAAACAAATTAAACCGGGTTTCTATCGTAACCGGCATCACAGTGTCCAGACAATCTATGACGTTGCATCAATCTCCCTCGCTTCGATCTCGACCCAGAACCACATATTCCAGTGCAGATATGGAGAAAATAACAAATACAATTAAAAGTAGCATATCGCCAGGCCTTAAACCGAGATCTCCCACCATTTTCCCGATCTCGGTATTTTCATACATCCAGTTGGCCAGCATAAAGAAATTAAACAGCGTCAGATAAAAGGCCATGCGATTGAACGTATAGTTCGCTGCTTTGCGTATAACATGCCGAACATAGTCATAAGTGTTCATGATTCTCCTTTGTAGTTTACGGGATTTTTGTGTTTATGGCTGAATGCCGAGTATACCTTTTAATAATATTATGGCCGCTTTCTTATCCAAGGGTTCATTATTATTACCGCACTTGGGCGATTGTATGCAGGCGGGGCAACCGCTCTCGCAGGAGCATCCTTCGATAGCCTTCAAAGTCGCCTCCCATAGTTTCTCGATAATCTCGTAACCCTTGCGGACAATGCCAATGCCGCCAGGATAGGCATCATAAATAAATATCTCCGCCTTGGATGTATCGGCATGAAAGGGGGTCGATAGACCGCCCACATCGTTACGATCGCACATGGCGAATAAAGGCAGAATAGCGATTGCAGCGTGCTCAACTGCGTGTATGCCACCATGGAAATCGAGCTTTTCCTTATTCACTTGATCAATGGACTTATCTTCCAGATCAAACCACAATCCCTGCGTAACAAACCGCATGGTGGGCAACTCCAGCAGCTCTTCTCCCACTACCTCATCAGTATAAAGTTTTTTCTTTTTAAACCCGCTTACCTGGTTGCTAACATCTACAACTCCAAAGCAAACTCGTACTTTGCCACTATATTTTTCATCGATGGTTTTAAGAATTTTAAGATCTACTATCTCGAGGGTTTGTGTATAATAAGGGACTGTTGCAGGCTGGACGACAGCCATATGTTTTTCAATATCAAGCTCTTTAACAAGATACGAGTCACCCTGATGCAGGTAAACAGCTCCCGGATGTAGCTGCCAGAAGGCATGATCCTCCTCAACGATCTCAAGCAGCTGGTAACCCTTAGATGCATCGAGTACCTGATAATTACGATTGGAAGCCGATCTGATACTGAAATCGTGCGCCGGCTGTTCGAGTTCCGGAGATAGATACCATTTATCATCGACCTTCCTGATTTTACCAGTATGCTCAAGATTAGCAAGAACCGAATCGAGCGAGCCACCGAAAAATAAGCCATCGTTACGATCGAGTGGCTTTTCCCATGCCGCACAGAGAAGGTGGGAATTAAGAATATTTTCGTTTTCCCAGTTAATCAAAGCATTTTCAAAAGATTTACCGAAAAAGAAATCCGGATTATGCATCAGATACTGATCGAGCGGGTCATTACGAGCTACCAGAAATGTTATTGATTTGCCTTTACGTCGGCCACTTCTACCTGCCTGCTGCCACGTACTGGCTATACTCCCGGGGTAACCGGTTAATACAGTAGCGTCGAGGTCTCCGATATCTATTCCGAGCTCCAGAGCATTGGTCGCTACAGCACCCAGAAGTTCTCCCGTGAAAAGGGCACGCTCTATTTCCCTACGATCGTCGGCAAGATAACCTGCACGATAGGGCTTTATCCTGTCACCCTGAGAAATGCCCAGGTTTTCTCGGCTGTAAACATAAATCAATTCTGCCAGCTTCCGCGTACCTGCGAAATCGAGTGTCCTGATACCCTGGCGTACCAGCTCACAAAACAGATGGGTCGATTCTTTGTTAGCACTGCGCCTGCTGCCACTTATCCGATCAATAACAGGCGGATTCCAGAAGACGAAATTCTTCCCACCATAAGGAGCGCCATCATTATCGATTATTCTAAACGGAAGACCTACAAGTTGCTCTGAATGCTGAGCAGCATTGGCAATTGTAGCTGAGCAGCACACAAATTGTGGACGACTCCCGTAAATCTGACAGATGCGGCGCAATCGTCTCAAGATGCAGGCAACATGTGATCCAAAAACCCCGCGATATACATGCGCTTCATCAACTATCACAAATCTTAGCCGCCGTAGAAACTTATCCCATATCCTATGGTTGGGTAAAATGGCTGCATGTAGCATATCCGGATTGGTGAGCACAATTCGTGCTCGTTTACGGATTGATGCGCGTTCATCCGGCCTGGTATCTCCATCATATGCCGCGCATTCCCATGGTAAATTAATGGCCTCCCCGGCAAGTTCGGTCAGGCTGCGCAGTTGATCATGCGCAAGTGCTTTGGTGGGGAAAATATAAAGTGCCCTTGTAGATGGTGTTTCCAGCATAGCATCAAGAACAGGGACGTTATAACACAGTGTCTTTCCACTCGCACTGGGTGTGGCAATCATTACATTTTCACCGCGACGGATAAGATTAATGGCATCGGCCTGATGCAAATAAAATGTGGTTATGCCTCTCTGTTGCAGTCGATCAACCAGAACAGGATGCAGGGGTTTATCCAGCAATCCGGGTTTCGCCTCTCTGGGAGGTATATGCTGAATATAAACAGCCTGGCCCTCATATTCGGGATCGTTCCTGATGTAATCGAGAAATGAATCGACATCCATGGGTAAATTATACATAGTCTGAATAAACAGATGCCAGAGAGTTCAATTGATCTTACAGGCTATTATCACCTGGTCGAAGGGAACTTTGAATCAACTATAAAAATCTATCTCTTTTTCTATAATCTCAATAGTGGGATAATCACGCAGTATGATGCTAATAATTGCTTCAAAGACTTCATCAACCCTATAAGTATGGTTGCTAACACAGGCAATACCAATGGTAGCTATACGCCACACGTCTTGGTCGCCTATCTCGGCGATAGATATATTAAACTGCTTCTTCATCCGGGTGAGCAACGACTGCAGGATCTTGCGCTTGTCTTTGAGGGACTGGCTTTCGGGAATATGTATCCTTAACCTGCAGATTCCAACATTCATAGAAGTCAGATCCGCCTTTTTAATTTTTGTTTCGCGTTGTGCTCCCGTGGGAGATTAGCGGGAGCTAATGTTCATTTTCTATTAGTGAGCCGGCTTTATTTCTGCGTAGCAGTTACTGCAGTAGACCGGCCGTTCTTGTCTTGGTTCAAAGGGTACTTCGCATTCAATGCCACATTTTGCACAGGTAGCTTTATACATCTGCCTTGCCTTACCACTATTCCCCGAACGGGTCTGCTTGCGATTAGACCTGCATTCGGGACACCTCTTGGGATCATTTTGAAGTCCTTTTGCCTGATAGAACTCCTGCTCGCCTGTAGTAAAGACGAAGGATTTGCCGCACTCGGCACATATAAGGGTCTTGTCCGCTAGGGCCATTAATGCCTCCTTGTTAATAATTGCTATACCCAATGGTTTTGACGGGTCTATTCGGCTCAAGACCTCTTGAAACACATGCAGGGAATCTTAATCCCGGCAATATGATCTCCCAATTTCAGAGGTAACCGGATTAAGACTCACCAGAAACCAAGGTTTGCATACGCGCATAAGTGTAGATTATAATCTTTACGAAGTCAAGAACTTATATATTATTCCATGCCAGCAATATATGAATATGACAGCCAGCCTACTGTGCGCAGTGTTATCAGCATTATAGCATGCGTGCTGATAGGCGTCGTACTCCTCTTTGCAGGAACAGGCAAATTAGCCGGATTGGGGCAGGTACCTGGTCAAACGGAGTTTCTGGATAAATTTATCCCTGACTTCATGCTGACGCCGGAGTTTGCACAGTTTGTTGGCATGATTTTCATCCCGTGGATACTTCCTATTGCTGAAATTTTTCTTGGCATCGGCCTGATTGCAGGTATCTGGCCGCGATTTCTGGCTATCCTTCTCGTCCCGCTGATACTGGGCTTCATGGCAAATAATTCATATATGATAGCATCCGGCATAGATAAATATCCTACCTGTGAATGTTTCGGAATCTGGGAAGAATGGTTTGGCGGCTTTACACCTATCCAATCTATATACATCGACATGAGTTTATTTATCCTTGCCCTTATTATAATAATTGTTCACCCCGGCAATTTCTTTTCACACCAGTTCTGGATTAATCGAATTTTTTCGAGAAATAAGATCTAAATCTTTAAAATTGGTCAGAGGAGCCATATACAGCCATGAATTTTAAACAATTACGAAAATATTTATTGATATTTGCACTCATATTTACATTTTTCTCTATGGTAACGAGCTGTAAAAGTACCGCAAAGGAAGTTGTACCGTCAGCACAAATACCTGCCGAGGCTGTTAATAAAAATCCTGTTATTACAGCTTTAAAAGGCAATCCTCAGATACCTCCATTGGGGCAAACTCTGATTGTATGCGAAGCAAACGATCCTGATGGTGATAATCTTACCTATCGCTGGTCCGCTACAGGCGGTAGTATCAGCGGTTCTGCATCCGAAGTCACATGGACAGCACCTCAAAAACCGGGAAGTTACATGATCAGTGTTGTAGTAAGCGATAACAAAGGCGGCACAGCAAATAAAGATTTGATCATAAATGTACCTGAAAAACCAAACCATGCACCGGTAATAGAAGGTATACAATTTACACGCCCGGGGCATATGCCTACTATGGTTAAACCCAATATGACGGAGAAGGAAAAGAAATCCAACCCCGAGCCGGTGATACGTATTTTTGAAACTGCAGATATAACATGCCTGGCAAGTGATCCTGATGGGGATAAGCTCGATTTTATATGGATGGCGTCAGGCGGCAAGATAAATAGTATTCCCGGAAAGCAGGACTCTGTTCAGTGGATCGTTCCCGGAGCAGCGGGGACGTATAAAATTACGTGCGAAGTATCAGATCCTGACGGACTGACCGATACTTTCACTATTACAGTTACAGTGAAATGCTGTGGAGTTTAATTGCTTTCAAAGTCTGAGCAGTTTTATATTGCCCCAGGCACCCATCTTCTCGCCCGTAATTATCAGCAATCCGCGTACACCTTCTATTTTTCGCCCCAGCTCCAGAGCATTGGAGATGTCGTCTTCGGACTTTACCATATTGCACACAGCTGTGGCAGCAGCATCTGCCAGCGCTGCCGAACGTGAATATACGACGACCGCATCGGCCAACCCCAAACTCAAGGAAGGTCCAACTGTACCCGATGAAGTGCAAATTCCAGCCGGTGTCATGCCCGGCTTGATTTCCAGAGCTATACGGCCCGATAAAACCGATTGACCGGCAAAAATACCGATAGCGCGTTTTTTATCTATCTTCAGAAATATATCACCCCCGTTTTCTATAATCACTTCGGGAGAGTATTTTAATAATTCTTTTCCCACCAGTTCAGCTATAGCTCCTGCAACCGCTGCCATCGGCCCCACCCCCGCCGTTTGTCCCGCAG
>Ga0272448_1002348_pt1 | contig 23862 bp, 19 predicted proteins | sample YNPCB0191_FD_202220 | JGI IMG/M metagenome (GOLD analysis project Ga0272448, IMG submission 202220) | Hot spring sediment microbial communities from Yellowstone National Park, WY, United States - YNP-CB-019-1 | ecosystem: Environmental > Aquatic > Thermal springs > Hot (42-90C) > Sediment... | reverse complement strand
GCTTGTGCTCCTCTGCTGTATCTCCGTACAAAGAGCCGCGACGTAATCATCTATCAGATGGCCGAGCCCGGCGTAGGTATTGAAGTCACAATAGCTACAACGCACCTGGCAGAAGGGAACATGAATGTACAAACCAACGTCAAGGAGCTGCATGCCAACACTTTCTTTTGAATACTTTCAGATGCCCGGAATCTGCGCGGATTCCGGGAGTCTCACATCGCGTCACTGTTCGGCTTTGGCCCGCCGGCAACTCCGCCGATCTACACAATGTCAGCGTGTCAGGTCACGGAGCAGGTGTTGCAGCGTCAGCCAGGTGAAGGCAGCATCGTCTTCGATGGTGGCATCGGGCCGACAATGGTCTGTGCCACGGCGCAAGCCATCCAGCAGCTCCAGGCGGTCGCGCGTCTTCACGGTGATAGCTCCACTGCGATAGGCCTCGGCTACCATGCCGGCGAAGGAGTGGTGCTCATGGCCGAGGACGCGGCTGCGCTCCTCCTGGCGGATGGGATGCCCCAGCTCTTCCAGCCGGCCGACGATGGCCGACTCGGCCGTCGCGCAGGCGGTGACAACGGCAGCACGGTAGTGCTCGGACAACAGACAGGCCAGAGCCTCATCCATATCGTGCACTATCTGGCTGGCATTGCGCATCTTGGCCACTCTGGCCTTGAGCTCTTCAATCTCCAGAAACGAAGCACCATGCCTGTCCATCAGTTCCCGAGCAAGAGCAGTGGCTGCCGCAACTATATCGCTCTCAGACGCCGGGCCTGGTGGAGCAAAGGCCTCGTGATAGATGAAGAAGTCAACCCCCATGGCCAGCCGGAACTCTTCCTTACGCGGCGATGTCTCATCGGGCAGGGTTGCCAGGTCAGGAAACGTCACAGTATCAACCGCCTCGATTGTGTAGCGCCCGACCGGGCCTACGCGTATGTTGCCAGAGCGCTGGCCGGGTGTGCAGAGAATCTGCCACCAGCGGTTGCCGCCATAGATCACATGGACATCCTGGCCATGGTAGGGGAAATGCCCAGCATGGCGGCGGTACTTTTGCCGCGCCAGCGTGGAATATGTCGTGACGAAAGCCGCATGAAAGGCATCGGCCAGGCGGCCAGGATCTGGATGTTCATTTATCATGGCAGACTCACAAAACCAAATTGACGAAAGTGCTGATCGAAGGCAAAGACGCTCTCTATACCCGGATGTTTTATGAGGGCGAAGCTTGTGCAGGAGGCATCATCCAGCACCCTCGTTTGCCGGCGATGGGCACATCCATTCCATGCGTCAACCTTCTATAGATCCAGACTCTTGAGATATTGGCGAAACTCCTCACCCAGGTCTGGACGTTTGAGGGCCATCTCGACCGAGGCTTTGAGAAACCCCAGCTTGTTGCCGGTGTCATAGCGCGTGCCCTCGAACTCATAGCCGTAGATGGCCTGTCGTTTCAGAAGCAGGCGTAGCCCATCGGTGATCTGGATTTCACCCCCCTTGCCCGGCGGGGTCTGTTCCAGGCAGTCGAAGATCTCGGGCGTCAGGATATAGCGCCCGACAATGCCCAGATTCGAGGGGGCCTCCTCTACCCTCGGCTTCTCAACCAGATCCCGTACCTGGTACACCCGTTCCTCGATCCGCGCCGGATCAATGACGCCGTAGCGTGGGACGGCGCTGGGCTCAATCTGCTGCACGGCCAAGACAGAACACTTGTACTTGTTGTACACGTTGATCATTTGCTGGAGGCATGGTGTGGAAGCGTCAATCAGGTCATCGGGGAAGAGAACGGCGAAAGGCTCGTCGCCCACGATCTCTTTCGTGACCAAAATGGCATGGCCAATGCCCATGGGCTCCTTTTGACGGATATAAGTCACGGTGTTGGCCAGATCGGATATGTTGCGTACTTCACGGAGGGCCTCGGTGTCTTGTTTCTTGTTTAGATAGTATTCCAGCTCGAAGGCAACATCGAAGTGGTCCTCGATTGCCCGCTTGCCGCGCCCGGTGACGATAATAATCTGCTCAATGCCCGAGGCTACGGCCTCTTCCACGACGTACTGGATAATGGGCTTGTCCACCAGAGGCAGCATCTCCTTGGGCTGGGCTTTCGTTGCCGGCAAGAGACGAGTTCCCAGACCTGCCGCCGTGAACACGGCCTTTCTGATCTTCATATTTCTCCTCTTGGTGACCTCCCAGAGATTCTCGCGTATCGGGAGGCGCTATTTCTGGTATTTCTTGATGTTGTCCAGGTGTTCTTCAAAGGTCTTGGCAAAAACGTGTGAGCCGTCACCTTTAGCAACGTAATATAGATAATCGGTTTTCGTTGCCTGCAAGACAGCCTGGATGGAAGCAAGTCCAGGGCTGGCAATAGGACCGGGCGGCAGGCCACGATACAGATAGGTATTATAGGGTGACTCGATGCTATTGGCCTGATCCAGGGTGATGGTCGGCCACCAGCGCTGCTGAGTCTTGTCATAGCCCAGAGCATATTGTACCGTGGCATCAACCTGCAGCGGCATGTTCTTTGCCAGACGATTCACGAAAACACCGGCGATCAGCGGTCGTTCGGATGCTATCATCGCCTCGCGCTCGACCATAGAGGCCAGTGTCAACACCTGATGCAGGTTGAGCCCACGTGCCGCCGCCTGCTGACGCATCGTTGGTGTGAAGCGGCGATCCATTGTCCCCACCAGCAAGTCCACAATCTGATCTGCTGACCAAGCGGGATCCATTTGATAGGTGTCTGGATAGAGATAACCCTCCAGTGACGCGCCGGCCGGTCGGTCGCCGAGAACACTGTAGCCGAACCGGCCGCCGGTCATAACCTTCATCAGGTCGTCGTAGGTCGAAAGTCCATCTTGAGACAAGACCTGGGCGATCTGCTCCAGTCGCCAGCCTTCGCGCACGGTGACGGTCGTCTCCTGTTTGCGGCTCCTCTGCAGGGCGGCCACGACTTCTTCCATCGTCATGGTTGCCCGCAACTGGTATTCGCCTGCCTGCAGGTTTTCGCCAACTCCCTGATACTTCACCAGTTGTCGAAACAGCTCGGCATCTGTGATCAGTCCTGCTGCCTGCAGGTTGCGGGCGATGACATCTGCCGTCTCGCCGGGCTGGACAACGAACCTGACAGGCGTTGGGTCTGTACCGGCCGGGCGGTGAATATCCGAGTCGCGTATGCCAAGATACGTGCCGAGCAGCGTGCGCGTCAGACCGTCGCCTTTGTCGGTGGCGGGAATGGATGCAGGTGACGACGGGATAGGCTCACGCGAGCGTAGAACAACATACACGGCGACAAGCGGAATAATCACAATGAGCAGAGCGACAACATAGAGTCCCAAGCGGATCAGACGCTTCTGCAAACCGAAGGATCCTCCATCAAGAAGATGCCATGTACACCTATGGCTGTTTGTCTTTTTGATGCTGATAGTCCAGGTAATTCTGCAAAATGACGGCTGCGGCTGCCGCGTCGAGGCGCGCCGCCCGGTCGGCGGGGCGTAGGCCGGCCTCAATCAGCAGGCGCTGGGCACCCGCGGTCGAAAGCCGCTCGTCCCAGTACACCACCGGCACGGAAACATGCCTTTCCAGGCGTTCGACAAAGTGGCGAACCCTTTCTGCCTGCTCGCCGGCCGTGCCGTTCAGATGCAGTGGCAGGCCAACAACGATTGCTCCCACCTGGTACTCCTGCACCAGGGCCGCCAGGGCTTGCATGTCTTTCTCGAGCGACTGCCGCTTGAGGACGCGCTCGGCGGTTGCCAGAAAACCGGTGGGGTCGCTGACCGCAATGCCGATGCGCTTATCACCAATATCCAGTCCGAGTAAACGCATAAGGGGTGTTCCCTACGGCTTTCGGCCCAACTCGCGAAGGTGCACAACCTCCGCGAGGGTAAGCTCGGAAGTCTTCGGACTATAACAGGCTCGCCGAATCCCTATCTAGATACAGCACCGCCTGAGACTGGCGGCGCAGAATAGACGCCGGGCAACTGGTGGCAATGGGGACCAAGAGGGCATCATGGACAGCCCTGGCTTTGCGCTTTTCAGGGACGACACAGATGATGTTTCTGGCTGCCAGCAGGCCGGGAATTGTCACACTGAGGGCATACCGGGGCACGTCGGCCAGAGTCGGGAAGTGTCCCTCGCCCACCTGCTGCTGCCGGCAGACCTGATCAAGCTCAACAACCTTGACCCATAGCGGATCGTTGAAGTCGGCCACCGGGGGATCATTGAAAGCGAGATGACCATTTTCCCCGATACCGCAGTGGCACAGGTCGATGGGATACCGGTGCAGCAGGTCAGCATAGCGCCGGCACTCGGCCTCGCTGTCTGGCGCATCGCCTTCCAGATAGTAGACGGCCTTCGGCCTGACCCACTCGACCAGGTTCTTGCCGATAAAGAGCCGAAAGCTGGCCGGATGCGTGGCGGAGATTCCTTTGTACTCGTCCATGTGAAAGACGGTAATCTTCGACCAGTCAATGCTTTTGTCCTGGCGCAGGGCTGCCAGAAATTGCAGCGCTGCGTTGCCGGTCGCTACCATGAGATTAGCCTCACCGCGCTCGGCGATTGTTTGCCTCAAGATGGCAGCGGCATCGCGAGCAGCCGCTGTCGCAAGGGTAGGCTGATCTGAGAAGATACGCACCCGCAGTTGATCATAAGTCCGCTCGATTGGCATGACCGTCCCCTCTTTCCAATGTTCGACAGGCCCCGTGTTCTGTTGTCTGTATAGTCGCACACACGCGGTCATTTGTCAATACGGTCACCGTTGGTAACTGTTCACGGTTAGGGTAACAGCGCTTTCGCTGGACTGCCCCCCGATCCTCCCGCAGGTTTGGGTAACCTGCGGGAGGGTAGCAGACCGGCATGCGCCCATAGGGCGCGGTTTCCCTGTATCTGTCCGGCACAGGACAGGCAACTGCCCGCAAAGATATGCCGATCACCGAGATCATCTACACCCTGATCGGATAGCGCCCATACTTCAGCCACGCCTGACGCATGGCCAAAAAACTGTCGAAAGGAACGTAATCGGGGATCGAGTTGGCCGAGCTCAGGCAGTAGCCACCACCGGGTGCCAGCACGCGGATGCGCTCCTTCACCTCGGCATCAACATCGGCGGGCGTACCCAGGGTCAGCGTATAGGCCAGATCGATGTTGCCGATCAGCGTCAGGCGGCCGGCAACACGCTGCTTGAGGGCAACGATGTCCATCACCGGCGGCTCCAGCGGATTGAGGGCGTCAAAACCGGCAGCGATGATGTCTTCGACAACTGCGTTGATGTCGCCGTCGCTGTGGAAGGCGCACAGGACGTCATGGGCATGTGCCTCGCGGTTCATGCGCTCATAGAACGGGAAGACATAGCGTCTGAGAACAGCCGGCGAAACCATCAGGCCTGATTTATAGGCCAGATCGTCCGAATGCCAGATCATGCCGACGCAGCGATGATCGAGGATACGTTCAACGACGCGCTCCTGGATAGCGCACACTTTGGCAAAGACACGTGCGATCAAGTCGGGGTCTTCGCTCAAAGCGTAGGAGAATGCCTCGAAGCCCATCAGCCACCAGGCGGCATTGAACACCTTGCCGACATGGGCGAAAACCTTCATCGTCGGCGGCAACAAGCGGTCGGCTTCGTCATAGGCGGAAAAATCCATGGTGTCGGCATCAGGCCAGGTGAAGGACTCGAAATCGGCATGGCTGCGAATGGCTCCTTCACCCTCGTTGGCCCAGCGTCGCTCGACACTCTCGTAGACATCATCTTTCTTGACGGTCATGGCGCCGGTCATCTCGTCGCTCGTCGTAAGCCCACTGGTAATGATGATGTAGTCAAAGCCGATGGCCTGGGCAAAGGCAAGTTCATCGGCCACGCCGCGGCTAGGGTGACCCAGGATGCGCTGCTTATGCACATCGCTAACGCCGTCCTGCCAGGGTACCCAGTCGGGCTCACCCTGCCGCAGCACGGCGACGCGCCAGCGGGTAAAATCGGGATGGTAGTCGGGAGGAAGAGGAGTCAGGGTCATCGGTGCTTACCTCCGTTATGGGATACACGACGCGATCGTGGATTCGCGGGCAATGACGCAGATGAACGCACCTCAAGAAAGACTGTAGCGTCTGCAGCGCGGCGTCTCAAGCAGGGCGTCGTGGAAAGGCGAGGTTCACTGCAGAGAACGACAAGTGTGCAGCGTTATCTGGTTTTCCTCGGCGCTCTCGGCATCCCTGACAGTGAGTGCGAACCTGCGAGTTTCACAGCGCCCGGCTGCGACCGTAGCTCTCCACAGGTACGTTTTCAAGCTATACTTTGGCTGCCGCGCCCGGCTGCGACCCGTCAATGACCGGGCGGGGATAGAGGCCGAGCTGTTGGGCAATCTTAGGCACGGCATCCGGCCAGTTGACGGCCATGATGTGCAAGCCCCTGACGCCCTCAATGGTGCGCACCTTGTTGGCGATTTCCAGACAAAGATCAATACCGAACTTCTCCCCATCTTCTTGGGACAGGCCGCGCATCTTGTCCACAATCCACTGCGGCACGTCCATGCCGGCGACTTCTTTCTGCATGTACTCGGCCACTCGTATTGAGCGAATCGGTCCCACGCCAGCCAGAATGGCTACTTTTTCGTGCAGCCCAAGATCCACGATGCGTTTCATAAATTCCTCGAAACGCTCCACATTGTAGATTAACTGTGTCTGAATGAACTGGGCACCGGCTACAATCTTCTTGGCGACGCGGTAGGGACGGAACTCGTAGGGTGGGGCGAAGGGATTCTCAACCGCGCCGATGAAGAAATCGGGAGCGCGACGGGGGATCTTGGCACCGTTTTCGAAAACCTGATTATCGCGCATCATACGAATCATGCGTAGCAAATTCATCGAGTCCAGGTCGTACACAGGCTTGCATTGTGGATGATCGCCCCACCGGGGATGATCGCCGCTGATGGCCAAGACTGTGGTGATTCCAAATGCCGCTGCCCCTAACAAATCGGCCTGGATGGCCAGGCGATTGCGATCGCGACAGGCGAACTGGACAATTGGCTCCAACCCGGCCTGCTTCAGCATGATGCTAACGGCCAGGCTAGACATGTGCACCGAGGCCGCCTGGTTGTCGGTGACGTTATAAGCGTCGGCATAGCCGCGCACGACGCCGATGTAGCGCTCGATGAACTCGACGTTGGGGCCAACAGGCGGCGACACCTCGATGGCCACCGCGCAATGCCCGGCGCGCAGAACCCTTGCCAGATTGCTACCGGCGCCGTTTAGTGCCGTCTGGGGGAGTGCAGTGGTCATGCCTCCTCCAGTATCTCGCTGCCATAGCGCACCGTTATTTCGCTGCCCGTGCTTACCTGGTCACGACCGGTGGCAAATGTCACCCAAGAAGCCATGCCCTCCAGCCGCCAATCCACCGGTGGATTCAAGCGGTATATCTCGGCCGCGTATGGGGTACGCCCCGCACGCTCGACGGCCTTCACCCACACACAGTCCATCTCGGGCTTCACTTCGCATTTGCCGTTCAGTCGGACGCCACCGCACGGCCCGTTACGGAGCTGCTTGGGGCAGGTCATAGGGCAGGTCATCCCCGTGTGGTGCAAGACGCATTGCCCACACGTTCGGCAATCGAACAATAATTGCTTGATTACCTTCTCTGGTGGGCCAACAAGCCGTGATGCTCGCTCGATCCCCAGCCGCTCAAAGAGCGGCTTGACGATAATCAAGACCCTCTGCGTCAGTTTCCAGCTCAAGACCAGCGGCGCCGGGTGATCCTGTAGTCGAGTTCGTAGGGACATGTAGATGACGACCTCTCTAGCGATGAAGTGGCGATGTTCGTGATGCCTTTTGAGACATCAGGAAGCCGACGTACTCTGTGACAGCACTGTGAGTTTACAGGAAAAAACGCGTTTCGTCAACGCTGCGGGCCCTGGTGATTGCACGCATCTGCGTGGCGACGAATCGCAGCTACAATGGAGCAATGCCGACCTTCGTCGGCCGGTTAATGGCCCTCCCGCAGGTTTGGGTAACCTGCGGGAGGGATGCAGACGTGGTGTACCGATAGGGCGCGGTTTCCTTGTGCCTGTCTGGCACAGGACAGGCAACCGCCCGCAAAGATGTGACCAATCAACACTGCGGGTGCAATGGGTGTGGCTTTCCAAGACGATTGGTGTCCTTATGCCCAGCGCAGCCACATCCTCGTCGGGTATCGCAAAGCCCTCGCCGCACCGAGGATTCCCCGGTCTGCCCAGGCGCAATTGCGCACAAAGACGGGGATTTGCGCACACACGCCGCCGCGCAAATCCCCGTTTGCAGCAGGTACAGCAAACGAACTATATTAACATGCAGCCAGTAATCCACGATCGAGAATCCAGAATCACCCTATCTTATCCAACACTGGCTTGACACTCACCATGTGCTTATGCACAGCCAGGCGCTGAGGCTCGATGCCAAAGGCCAGACCCATAAATTGAGAAATAAAGAGCACGGGCATCTGGAAGTCCAGGCCGATCTGCGCCTGGCGGGCATCAAGGTTTACATGGCAGAGCGGGCAGCTCGTGGTGATGGCGTCGGCACCAAGCGCCCTGGCCGCCAGCAGGATCTTGCGGGTCAACGCCAGCGCCAAATCGGTTCTCGTCAACGACAGGCTGCCGCCGCAACACTCCGTCTTGTAGCTCCAATCAACAGGCTCTGCGCCCAATGCCACCATGATCTGATCCATCTGGCGTGGATTCTCCACGTGGTTGGCCCCGGTGATCTTAGGCGGCCTGGTGAGCAGACAGCCATAATAGCTGACAACCCGCAGACCATGCAACGGTTTCTTGACATGCGTGGCAATCGCATCCATGCCCACCTTTTCTTCAAAGAGGTCGAGGACGGAAAGCACCCGTACGCTGTCCCTGTACTCATAGTGAATGCGGTTGGCCACCTGAGTCTTGAGGCTATCTTCCTCTCGAAGGTCATGAAGTGCCGACTTGAAGCGGAAAAGGCAGGCCGAACAGGGAGCCATCACTTCGTCAAAGCCGCTCTTTTCCACCAGGGCAAGGTTTTGTATCGGCAGCGTAGTGGCGACAACGGGATCGGCACCATGGACAGCGCTGGAGCCGCAGCATGTCCAGCCTTGCGGTTCCACGACCTTGAGCCCCAGGACATCGCACACGGTGCGCGTGGACTCATCGAGTTCCGAACTCAGGGAGTGGAGGGAACAGCCGGGGTAGTAGGCAATCTCGCCGGGCTGAGCCATACGCTTCGGTTGGCGCGGCGGACGGGCCACGCTGGGCAGGATTCTCACCTTGCCCTTTGTGATCATTTCCAGTCCCATGCCAACGTCTTTGAACGGTTGACCTGTGCGCAGGTTCATCTCGGCAATGAGCCCCAGCTCGTAGGCTCGGCCCAGGATGTTCACGTTGCGCAAAAAGACCTTGTGAAATGTAGCCACCTCAGGCACCTTGGGCTTGATGCCTTTCTCTTGGGCAATGCTCTTGAGTGCGTCCATGATCCTGGCCAGGTCAATTCCCTGTGGACAGCGCGTCGTACAGGTCTGGCAAGAGGCGCACAGCCAGATCGTCTTCGAGTTGAGAACGCGCTCCTCACGCCCCAGTTGCACGGCGCGCATGACCTGGTTAGGGGTCAGGTCGAAGTACTCTGCCAGGGGGCAGCCTGCTGAACACTTGATACATTGGTAGCAGAGATACGCATTCTCCCCTGTCTTTTCCAAGACAGCTCGAACCAACCTGTCGTTGATACCTGTCTCTGTCATAGATGTCTCCCTCAAGAGACTTCCGCAGTCACGGCGGACCTCGGAAGTCCGGGCGAAGTCTAGCCTGCCGGCGCCTGGGCTGGGGGCTGAGGACGCGGGTAAAGACCGGCCTGTTTGACAATCTCAGGTACGGCCTCTTCCCACTCAATGGCCATAATGTGCACACCGGCCACACCGGGAATCTCGCGCATCTGTTGAATGATCTCAACGCAGATCTTGATGCCCTCTTCCCGCCACTTCTCCTTTGGTGTTTTCTGCATGCGCTCGAGAATGGCATCGGGCACATCCAGACCGGGTACCTCGTTCTTCATGTAGCGTGTCATTCCCGGGGACTTTAGTGGCCCCACCCCGGGCAAAATGTAGAGCTGCCTGTCCAGCCCGAGGTCACGTACCATAGTCATGAACGTTTTGAACTTCTCAACATTATAGACCAGTTGAGTCTGGATAAAGTCGGCGCCGGCGCGGGCTTTTTTGGCCAGACGAAGCGGCCGCCACTCGAAGGGATCGGCAAATGGATTCTCGGCTGCGCCGACAAAGAAGCGCGGCTCGACACCCTTGATCTCCTCGCCACAGGCAAACTTTTTGTCATCGCGTAGGCCTTTGACGATCTGAACGAGCTGTAGCGAGTCCACATCGTAGACATTCTTAGCCGTCGGATGGTTGCCGAACTTCTGGTGATCACCGGACAGGCAGAGCACATTTCTGATGCCAAGAGCATACGCCCCCAGAAGATCGGCCTGCATGGCCAGGCGGTTGCGGTCGCGGCAGGTCATCTGGATAATCGGTTCAACCCCTTCACTGAGCGCGATGCAACCGGCCGCAACGCTGGACATGCGCACGATGGCAGTCTGGTTATCGGTAATATTCGCGCCTTCAACATAGCCCTTGAGGAAGCGCGCTTTCTTGCGTATCACCTCAGCGTCGGCATTTTTGGGTGGGCCGAGCTCTGCCGTGATGACAAAGCTGCCACCCTTCAGGACACGTTCCAGGGTGCTACCCGACTTCCAGCCATTGCTACCGTCACTCATGGCAACTCTCCTTCGCGCGCCAGCATCAGATCTTCGCGGCTGATGCGTCGTGGGCCACCGTCGCGGGCGGTTGACCAGTCCTTAGGAGGATTGATCTCCAGGAGCTTCTCGAGCTGGCCTCGCTCTTTCATCCGCTTGACGATCATATCCCAGGCGCAGTCTACTTCCTTGCTAATCTCGCACTTTCCACCCGATGAGCCACCACAGGGCCCGTTGAGGAGGCTCTTCGAGCAGCGGGCGATGGGGCAGATGCCACCCGTCTTGTCGAGAATACAGGAGCCGCAGGCAGCACATCGCTCGGCCCACACGCCAGCCTCCACCGTTAGCCCCATGAAAGAGGTATTCAGGCCGGGCAAGGCAATCACCCCGGGGAAGTGTTCGGCGATAGCCTGCGTGCCCACGCCACAGCCCAACCCCAGGATGGCATCGTAGGAACCGACCTGGTCCTTGATGGTGTCTAAAAACTCCCACTCGCACTGACGCTGGACGACAGCCTCATCAATTTGCTTGGGATTGCCATCAATGCGGCTGGCCATACGCAGCGAAGAGGCCAGAATTGCCACCTCTTTTTCCCCGCCGGCAAAGCACACGGTGACGCAGGTACCACACCCCACCACCAGGATACGCTGGTAGGGGGCAATCATGGCCTTAATCTCTTCTAAGGGCTTCTGTTCAGCAACTATCATGCTGTGCTCCTCCGTTGATTGGTTACACGCGCTGCTTCTGCTTCAAAGGATTTGGCCCCAGCGCCCGGACCTGCTCGGTGATCTGGGTGGCCGCCTCGGCAAAGCGGTTTCCCATGGCCGACGACAGGTTGATCATCTCCAGTCGCTTACCTCCAATGCCGATCTTATCCAGCAACGTACGGGCATACACCACCCGTCGCTTCGCTTCCAGGTTTCCAACCTGGAAGTGACAGTCTCCTTCGAGACAGCCGGCTATCAACACCCCGTCGGCGCCCTCCTCAAAGGCTTTCAGGATGTAGATCAGGTCTAGCTTGCCGGTACAGGGCAACTTGATGACTTTGACATTTGGTGGATACTGGAGACGCAGGCTGCCGGCCAAGTCTGCTGCACCATAGGCGCAATAGTGGCAGCAAAAGCTGACAATCGTTGGCTCGAAATCTGCCGTCATCGCTGCGTCACTCCTTCCCAAGCAACACTGCTGCCACAGAGAGCCGAGACTTCTGAAAGAACCTGGCTATCTTGACAGTGCATAAGCTGGATCGCCTTGGCCGGGCAGGCGGCTGCACATAGGCCGCAGCCCTGGCATGCCGCCGCTTCAATGTGCGCCGCGCCCACAATTCCACCCACGCCTGTCAGTGTCTTGTCAATGCGTGGGACCTTGTACGGGCACAGGCGCACGCAGGTCAAACAGGCTGTACATTTGGCAGCCTCAACCGTTGCAACGACACCCCCAACGTTGAGCACATCACGCGAGAGAATGGTTGCGGCGCGAGCTGCCGCCGCCTGGGCCTGCACAATTGTTTCTTCGAGAAACTTAGGATAATGAGCCATGCCGGCCATAAAGATGCCATCGGAGGCAAAATCAACCGGACGCAGCTTGACATGGGCTTCCAGAAACCAGCCGTCCTGGTCTACTGGCACCTTAAGCAGGGATGCCAGCTCACGCGAGCCGGGGGCCGGCACCACCGGCAAGGCCAATACAACCAAGTCTGGCTTCCACACAAGGTTCTCCCCCAGGCTCTGCTCCCAGGCCGACACTTCCAGCCTGCCGTCGAACGTTCTGTCCACACTTGGCCGGTGGTTATCGTCGTAGCGCACGAACAACACGCCCTTCTGGCGGGCCTCGACATGCAGACGCTCCTTGAAGCCAAAGGTACGGATATCCTTATAGAGGACAATGACCTGGCTATCAGGGCTGAGCTGCTTGACGCGTACGGCATTCTTCAGGGCAACCGTGCAACAGACACGGCTGCAATAGCGTATGTCAGATGGGCCGGCGCACAGGATCATGGTAATAGTACTCGGCCGGCGCAAGAAGGTCTTGTTATCGTTAAGAAAGCGCTCGAACTCGAGCATGGTCATCACGCGCTCATCAAGACCCACGCCAGAGTCATGGCCGTGGTGCTCCTGCGCGCCCACAGCCACAATCGTGACGCCATGGCGCACAACAGTTTTACTCCCCGTATGACTTCGTAAGGTGCTTTCGAAGTTGCCCACGAATCCGGTCGTTGCCACCAGTTCATGGCCTGTATGCACATGGATCAAGGGATGCCCAACAACCTGTCTGACCAAGTCACGGAGATAGCTTTGCGGATCACGCCCGTTGAGAGGGACAAACACATTGCGCAGGTTGCCACCCAGAACCGGTGTACGCTCCACCAGATCCACCGAGAAACCCTGGTTGGCCAGAGAGAGGGCCACATTCATGCCGGCCACTCCGCCGCCGATGACCAGAGCATTGTGCACAAATGCCTGCGCCGTTTTGTAGAGCGGCTGCTGCCGGCAGACACGGGCGACAGCCATGCGCACCAAGTCTTTGGCTTTGGCTGTGGCGGCGTCCCAATCATTGGAATGCACCCACGAGCACTGATTGCGGATGTTGGCCATGGCGAAAAGATATGGATTGAGGCCTGCCTGGCGCACAGTGTCTTGGAAGAGCGGCTCATGGGTACGAGGGGTGCATGATGCGACCACAACCCGATTCAACCCTTGTTCCTTGATCTTTTCGATGATGCGCGCAATAGAATCCTGTGAGCAGGTGTAAAGGTTAGCTTCGGCATAGATCACATTGGGCAGGGATTGCGCATACTCCACGACGGCCGGTACATCAAGAAAGCCTCCGATATTGGAGCCACAATGACAAACGAAGACGCCGACGCGCGGTGGTTCACCCGACACATCGCGCTCTGGTGGATACTCGCGCTGGCGGACGAGCGTTCCGCGCGCTGCAGCCAGCAATTCACCCGTGCGGGCTGCTCCGGCGCTGGCCTGTGTCACCGTTTCAGGAATATCCTTAGGCTCGGTGAAGGGGCCAACAGCATAGATGCCAGGGCGAGTCGTCTCCACCGGAGCAAAGGAGACTGTATGACAGAAGCCGTAGTCATCCAGGCTAATGCCCAGGTTCCGGCCAAGCTGCTTGACCTGGTCGGACATCGTCATTCCCACCGAGAGAACGACCATGTCGAATTCTTCTTCAATGGGCATCGCCTGAGGCGCCGCCGGCTCATCGGGCAGGTAGCGCAGAATGAGGTTGTGGGTAGCCTGATCCTCCTTGACCGACGAGATGCGGCAGCGCGTGTAGCGAATGCCATAGCGTTCGCGGGCTCGCCGGTAATACTCCTCGTACCCTTTGCTGAAAGCCCGCATGTCCATCATGAACACATGGCATTCAGTATCACGTTCGTGCTCGACGGCCATCATCGCCTCTTTGGCCGCGTACATACAGCAGACAGCAGAGCAGTAGTCATGGCTCTTGTCGCGAGAGCCGATGCACTGCAGGAAGGCAATGCGACGTGGTCGCTGACCATCGGACGGACGTTGGACATGACCCTGTGATGGCCCCGACGCCGATAATAATCGCTCAAACTGGAGCGATGTAACAACATTGGGATAGCGGCCAAAGCTGTATTCCTCAGAAAGCTCGGCGGGATACGTTTCATAACCTGGAGCCAGGATAACCGCCCCTACCTCAAGCTCTTGCAAGGTCTCAACGTCATTGTGATTGATGGCGTTAGCCTTGCAAATGTAGACGCACGACAGGCATTCGGAGCACAAACCGCAGGCCAGGCAACGCGCGGCTTCAGCTTGGGCTTCAGCTTCTGTGTAGCCAAGCTCCACCTCGCTGAAGTCTCGTTTGCGCCTGGCAATATCCAAAGCAGCCATCTTCACCCGCGGCTGGCGACGAATCTCGCCGCGGGCCATACGCTCCTCTATCTCGCGCGGCGTGAGCTTCACCACAGGAAGCTCTGGTCGGGGCGACGGCTCAAGAGGCTCGCCTCGCAGATAGCGATCAATAGAAGCTGCTGCCTGGTGACCGGCCTTCACGCCTTCGATGACAAATGCCGTCCCTGTGACGCTATCTCCGCCCGCAAAGACGCCTGGCCTGGTCGCGGCCAGCGTGTTGGGGTTGACGGCGATGGTCTGACGCCGGGTGATACCAATGCCCACATCGGGTGGGATAAAAGCGAGGCCGGCCGCCTGCCCGATGGAGAAGATTACCGTATCGCAGGGAATCACATGCTCCGAACCCGGCTCGGTTTCGACGGTCAGCCGTCCTTCCTCGTCAAACTCCATGTATGTCACATTCAGGCATTCCACACCACTGACATGGCCATCCTTCCCCAATATCTGCTTGAACGACCGGCTTGGGTGCAGAATCACCCCTTCGGCCTCTGCTGCTTCAACTTCCCAGGGATGGGCAGGCATCTTCTCCCGGCTTTCCAGAAAGGCCATGTGCACGTCCTCTGCTCCCAGGCGCACGGCCGTGCGAGCCACGTCAATGGCGACATTGCCTCCGCCGAGCACAACCACCCGCTTGCCCAATGGCGGCGGCTTGCCCAGACGCACATCGCGCAGAAAGCTGGTATTCACCAAAACGCCGTCCAGATCGGCACCGGGGATACGCAGTTTGCGCCCCTCATGGGCACCAACGGCAATGAGCACGGCGTTGAAGCCCTCGGCGAAGACATCGTCCAGGTTGGTCACGCGGGTATTCAGGCGCAACTCCACCCCCAGGTCAATGATGTCGGCGACTTCGCGCTCAACAATCCAGGTGGGCAGGCGATACTCAGGTACCCCAACGCGCAACATGCCGCCGGCCACCGGCATTGCCTCGAAAACGGTGACTCCATAGCCGAGCTTGACCAGGTCATGCGCAGCGGTCAAACCACACGGCCCAGAACCGATGATTGCCACGCGTTCAGGGCGAGTGCGGGGGACAGGTTGCACCGGCTGGCGCGGCTTCTTGTACACTTGATCCGTAACAAAGCGCTTCAGGGCCGCAATGGACAATGGCTCATCTATCAGGTTGCGGTTACAGGCGGTTTCGCAGCGGTGGTTACAAATGCGTCCACAGATGCCCGGAAAGGGATTGTCTTCTTTGATCACGCGCAGGGCATCATCATAGCGCCCTTCGCGGATGAGGGCGATATAGCCTTGGGCGCGCTGGCCGGCCGGACAGGCATCACGGCACGGTGAAATGCCGCGCTTTTCAATAGCAAATGCAGCAGGAATCGCCTGGGGATAAAGGCGATAGGCGGCATGGCGTTTGCTCAGACCCGCATCATACGTATTGGGGAGCAGCACCGGACAGACATTGGCGCAATCGCCGCACCCCACACACTTGCTGACATCAATGTAGCGTGGCCGCGTTCGCAACTGAACGCGAAAGTGCCCGGCCTCACCCTCCACGGCCACGACGTCGGTATTGGTAAGTATTTCAATGTTAAGGTGCCGTCCGGCCTCCACCAGTTTCGGGGCAAGTGTGCACATGGCGCAGTCATTGGTGGGAAATGTCTTGTCGAGTTGAGCCATGTGCCCACCAATGGCCGATTTCGCCTCAATCAGGTAGACCTTGAATCCAGCCTCTGCAAGGTCAAGAGACGCTTGGATGCCAGCAATGCCGGCACCTACAACGAGTGCAGCACCAACCGGTTGACTCTCTCCCCCCATTGTGTGTCCCCACTTTCTTTCTGCCTGGCAATGCCACATATGACAATGGCAACTGCTCTCGGCTGGGGTAAGGGGATCCTGGGTTGATCCCTGCTCCAGCCCTCTCACAAGGGTAGGTTTCTCTGTTGGCCCGATGCTGATCGGCCGTTGACATCTCTCACCCTGGCCCGCCCCCGCGGGGTGGGAAATCCTTTGCTGCGGTTTTTCCACCTGCAAAGCTGCTTCTTGGCAGAGATGTACCTGCCGGCCTTTCACTCAAGGTACTACGCCGGTCGCTTACTGAGAGTTGTTGTGCTTCCCGTTCTTCACCGGATTAGGTCCCATCTTACGCACACGCTCGGTCATCTCAATGGCGGCACTGGCATAGGTCTTGCCCTGGCCACCCGACATGAAGAAGATATCCAGTCGCTCGCCGCCAATGCCGATGGCGTCGAGGATCTTTTTTGCCCGCTGGAGCCGGCGTCTGGCCTGCAGATTGCCTCTGACATGGTGGCAGTTGCCGATCGGACAGGCGACGACGTATACCCCATCTGCTCCCTGCTCAAAAGCAGCAAGGATATAGCGGATGTCTACCTTGCCTGTACAGGGAAGCTTGACCAGCTTGACATTGGCCGGGTACTCCCAATGGAGCGCGCCGGCTGTATCCGCTGCCATATACGCACAATAGATGCACGAGAAAGCCGTGATCTGTGGCTCAAAGCCATCGGCCACCTGTGTGGATTGCTGCCTTTGCTGTGCTTCTTGTTCCATATGCTGTCATCCAACCTCGGCCATGCTGGGAAGCCAGCTCCCCAATCCCTGGACTTCCGGTAACATGATCTGGGTATCTTTGTAATTCACCAATTGGATAGCCACGGCCGGACACTCGGCTGTGCATGTGCCACAGCCCTGGCAGCGAACCGGATCTATGTAGGCCGCGCCTTTGATGCCACCGACTCCGTTCCGCTCGGGAGCAATCGTCGGAATGCCAAACGGACAGATGCGAACGCACGTCAGGCAGGCCGTACACTTTGTCTCGTCAACCTGGGCCACGACACCGCCTGCATAGAGAGACTCCTGGGTCAGAATCGTCAATGCTCTACCAGCGGTCGCCTGGGCCTGAGCAATGCACTCTTCGATGAACTTGGGATAGTGTGCCATTCCGCACAGGAAGATACCTTCCTCGGTGAAATCGGTGGGACGCATCTTCAAGTGAGCTTCCATAAAGAAGCCCTCGCTGGAAAGCGGGACATGCAGCCGTTCCGCCAGGGTGCGAGTGTCTTCACTGGGGACAATCGCCATACTCAAGACAAGGAGATCGGGTTCGAACTGTAACAACTCGTCCAGACCACGATCATACGCCTTCACCAGGAGCTTACCGTTTACCTCAGTGACTTGCGGCTGGCCACCATCATACCGTACAAAGATGACGCCCCGCCCGCGAGCCTCATTGTAGTATTGCTCACGGAAACCATAGGTGATGATGTCCTTGAAGAGGACAATGACCTGACAATCTGGGTTGAGAAGCTTAATACGTAGGGTATTCTTCATCGTGTTGGTGCAGCAGATGCGACTGCAGTAGTCGGGCCCATCACTCGCCCGCACACACTGAATCATGACAACCTGCTTCAGTCGGCTGATCATCTCCGGTTGGTGGACGATGCGCTCTTCCAGGTCGCTCTGGGTAATGACATTTGGATGCTGCCCCAGGAGATAGACGCTGTCACGCGATTCGCGGCCGCCGGTGGCGACGATCGTTACAGCATGCTTGACCGTGGTATCGGCAACCTCAGCGCCTGGGCGCCGGGTACGCAGAAGTGAGGTGAAATCGCCGACATGGCCACGGTGCTCAACAAGCTCGGTCCGCGTCATTACCGTGATGTGCTCGTGGCTAACCACACGATTGATGACGTCGCGCAAGAGCCGCTGCGGGTTGTGGCCTTCGGCCACATAGTAGACATGGTGCAGGTTTCCGCCGAGGGCAGACGTCTTCTCCACCAGGGTAACGTCGAAGCCACTATCAGCAATGGCCAGTGCCGCTGTCATCCCTGAGATGCCGCCACCGATGACCAAAGCGCGCCGGTGCGAGGCATTGGCCACCTTGTGTACGGGTTCCAAGATCGCTGACTTGGCAACACTGAGGCGCACCAATTCTTTTGCCTTCCGTGTGGCAGCTTCCGGCTGGCCTGTGTGCACCCAGGCACAATGCTCTCGCAGGTTAACCATCTCCAAGAGATAAGGATTCAGCCCGGCCTCGCGTATGAGGCGTTGGAACAGTGATTCATGCGTGCGATGACTGCAGGCGGCCACGACAACTCGATTAATGCCACGTTCGCCGATGATTGCCTTCAAACAATCCGTTTCTTCGGGGAAGCAGGCATAGTCCATCTCTCCGGCGTAGACGACGCCGGGCAAGGTCCGCGCGTAAGCAGCAACGGCGGCAGTGTCTACCGTGCCACTGATGCTGGAACCGCAGCGACAAACGAATACGCCCGTGCGGGGTGGCTCGCCCTCCACCTGCCGTTCTTCAGGAAAACCATCGCTCGCCAGAAACGGAAACTGGCGGTCCACAGGCTGGGTGCCCAGGTGATCGCCCAGTAAACGCATAGCCTCGCCGGCCGCCCCACTGGCTTCGATGATTGTTTCGGCGATCTCCTTTGGAGAGGAGAAAGCCCCACACACGAAGACGCCCGGTTGGCTGGTCTGTAGAGGAGTGAATTTGTCTGTCAGGCAGAAGCCGTACTGATTGAGGTCAATATCCAGCATGCGTGCCAACGCGGCTGCATCACTGGGCGGGCGCGTACCCACAGACAGAATGACCAGGTCAAATTCCTCTTCCTTGCGTTGACCGCTCTCGGTCTGGTATTTGACGACCAGGTTCTTGCTCTCGGGCACTTCATGCAGCATGGAGATGCGGCAACGGGTGTATTCAACGGCATACTGCTGCTGGGCACGCTGCCAATAGGCGTTATATTCCTTGTTGAAGGCGCGCTCATCCATGATAAAAACCTGGCAGTGGACGTCGGGCAGGCGCTGCCTGGCCAGCATTGCCTCCTTGGTAGCGAACATGCAGCAGATACTTGAGCAGTAAGGGTGTTCTGTGTCCCGTGAGCCAATGCACTGGAGCCAGGCGATGCGCTTTGGGGGGGCTCCATCAGAGGGCCGCACAATGATCCCCTCTGTTGGTCCAGACCTGCTCACATAACGCTCAAACTGCATGCTGGTTAATACGTTTGCGTAGCGACCAAAGCCAAACTCCTCGAGATTGTGTGGCGAGAAGGGCTGGTAGCCCAAAGCCAGGATAATGGCACCGACGTGGATTTCTTCGTTCGTTGGCTGCTGGTCGAGATCAATCGCATGCGTTGGACAAACAGAGACGCAGCGCCGACACTGGTCGCAATAAGCCCCGCGCTCAACAACATAGGCATTTGGAATTGAACGCGGTGCAGGTTTGTAGATGGCCTTCTGCATCGTCAGGCCCATTTGGAATGTGCTGGGAATCTCCACCGGGCAGGCGGTGTTGCAGAGACCACAGTTGGTGCACAGCGCCGGGTCAACATAGCGGGGTCTATGCGTCAGCGTAACGGTGAAATCGCCGGCCTGTCCTGTAACGTCGCCAACGTCGGTATCCGTCATCAAGATGATGTTGGGGTGGCGGTTGTAGTCGAGGAAGGCAGGTGAGATTGCCGGACGGGTACAGCCATAGCCGTGATCCGACGAGCCACGGCAAAGAACACAGTCATGAGTAGGAAACATGAACCCCAGTTGGGCGACCCGACCGCCCAGGCTGGGCGTTTCCTCAACCAGATAACACTTGATACCGGCGTCCGCCAGGTCCATGGCCGCTCGCATGCCACCGACGCCGCCGCCGACGACCAGGACCGCGCCGGAACCTTGACTGGGCATCTCTGTCATCACCATAAGCTTCAACTCCATCGCACACCGGATATCGTGACCGCATAGGCGATTATAGCAGAATCAGGTCAAGAACAGGTCAAAGCGCTGAACAACGGGGGGAACTGAGAGAAAAGCCGGATCATCTGCCGACGAGCAGTTGGGGTTCACTTTCCTGGAACCGACGCTGCGTCTCTGCCGCCTTCTACGCTAATTATACCATATTGTGTGCACAAATGTTAGTCCTCCTGTGACTGTTCACGGTTGGGGTAACAGCACTTTCGCCGGAATGTCCCCACCCTGACCCACCCTCCGTGGGCGGGGCAATGTGACCCTCCCGCAGGTTTGGGTAACCTGCGGGAGGGTATGGAGAACGCCGCCGGCCATCCGTGTTCCGTGTCATCCGCGCCTGCATCCGTGGCCAACTCGCTCCGCTTTCCAACTTCCCTTATCCTAACCGTGAACAGTTACCCCCAGGGAGATGGACTTGACCTGTCTTCACTCCTCATGTATAATCCTACCCACGATGAAAAGCAAACTGGCAGCCGTTTTCTTTGATATGGGGAGCACCCTTTCCCACCAGAACCCACCCCGCGAGGACCTTTTGGCGGGATTTTTGCGTCAACAGGGACATGAACGTTCGCTCCAGGATGTGCGCCGGGCTTTACTCAACGCCGACATCTGGTGGCACGTGTGGATGGAAAAGACACCTGTCGAGCAGCGCAGCGAGGAGTTGCGCCAGGCTATGCGCCTGCAGTATCGGCAGATGTTTCTGCAATCCCTGGATCTCAATTCCCAGGATGGCCTCAAAGAAGCCCTGGGCGACGTCTGGCGCTCGGCGATTATGCGCCGGCACAATGCCATTTTCCCCGACGTTCTACCCACGCTTGAGGCGCTGCGCTCTCTGGGCTTGCGCCTGGCGATCGTCTCCAACTGGGATGATAGTCTGAACAGTCATTGCGACGACTTGGGGTTGACGCCATATTTTGAGACAATCGTCGGCTCGCAGTATGTGGGTCATGAAAAGCCTGACCCGCGTATCTTCCAGATTGCTCTGCAGCGACTGGGAGTGACGGCTGATCAGGTGATCCATGTCGGCGACATCTATCCCTCGGATGTGGTGGGGGCGCGCCGGGCGGGGATCGTGCCTGTCTTGCTCGACCGCTATGACCTTCAACCGGATGTTGATTGTCTACGGGTGCACTCGTTGGAGCAGGTCGTTGCGCTTGCAAAAGATCGTACAACATGATAAGATGCTTGCACACATGAGATCGGTACACACAAAGGTGAAGGAGTAAGATACACCGATGAAAGTTCTTTTCCTCCAGGATGTTAAGGGATCGGCAAAGGCCGGCGAAGTCAAGGACGTTAGCGAAGGGTTTGCCCGCAATTATCTCCTGCCGAAATCGCTGGCTGTTCCGGCCACGCCCAGCGCATTGAAGAATATGACGTACCAAAAGCAAATTGCCCAGGCCAAAGAGAAACGGCAGCGTGATGAGGCCGAAGCCTTAGCCGCCCGTCTGGCCGGCACGCGTGTCAGCTTCAAGGTCAAGGTGGGTGAGCAGTATCGCCTCTATGGTTCCATTACCAGCAGTGACATCGCCGAAGCAGTAGAGAAGGCAATCGGTCAGGCCGTTGACAAGCACAAGGTGCTCCTCGATGAGCCGATCAAGCACCTGGGCGTGTACAAGGTTCCCATCAAGGTTGCCGATCTGGAACCGACCGTGACCGTTGTCGTTGAGGATGAAGCCGGCGTTATCCCAACACCGGAAGCAGAGGTCACCGCCAATTGAGCAGGTGCTCAAAGCACGCGTGAGGCTCCCAATGCCGACATCGGCGTTGGGAGCCTTTGTCTTAGCGAATATCAGGCAGCGGTAGAGGGGATTCGCCCTTGAAGAGAAGACGTACGCCACTGACAACGGTGCGGCCGACAATGCGGGGTATCCCCTCTTGCTCTCGCCGCGCCGAGGTATAGGCAACAAACGTGGGATCGAACTGGAGGCGAGTGATCTTGCTCATGCGGATGGACAAATCCACATCCTCGGCGGCCACCAGTTTGGTGTTGTAGCCGCCCACCTGCATGAACTTGTCACGGCGAACGGCAAAGTTGTTGCCAGAGAAGCACGGCTTGTTGATACGGTCGGTGACATGCATGAGCAGAGGCATGACGGTGACCATATAGGCCTTGGCAAAATCACTGCCGTCAATGTGCCTCACCGGGCCATAGAGTCCGCCCAGATCGGGTTCGGCCGCGAAACGGCAGGCGATGCGCTCCAGCCAGTTCGGAGGAACAACCGTATCGGCGTCGGTGCTGGCGATGATCTCGCCGCGGGCGGCCAGTGCCCCTGTTTGCCGGGCCTGTCCAATCCCTTTCCTCGGTTCATGAATCACGATAGCTCCCATGCCAGAGGCGATGGCCGCCGTGCGGTCGGTGCTGTTGTTATCAACGACGATGATCTCAAACTGATCGCGGGGATAAGTCTGGGTAAGCAAGGCCTCAAGGCAGCGTCCGATGTACTTTTCCTCGTTGTAGGCTGGAATAACAACCGAGATGAACATCATGTGCCTCCTTGAAACTCTCTGTCAGACACACATTTCCGGTTACTACGATGACATTGTGATGCTATGCTTGTCTGCTCATGATGAGCGTATGACAACGATCTGGCGTACGAAGTTGGCCAGATCATCGCGTCTTGCCGCGTCCATCTCCGCAATATACTGCTGGCAGCGCTGACTGTAGTCCACCAGGCGGTCGCCAAGCTGCTGCCCCTGAGAGCCGGTCAGCGATAGCCCCAAAGCCAAACTGGCAAAGAGGTCCAACCCTTCTGCCGAGTTGGCGGCGGCCAACAGGCTTCGTCCGTAGCTGTGTGCCCTCTGACCGAGAGAGAGAACGAGGGCAGCCAGGACGCGGCCACAGTAGACGAGTGAATCGCTGCTTTGGGGAATGGTGTCGAGGAGGTCGTTGAGGAGGGTGTTGTCGCCGTTGGCTGCCTGACCGACAAGCGACAGAAGCCGCTCTTTGACCTGGCTCCATTCCAGCCCATCACCAAGGCGCGACAAGGCCTGGCGCGCCGCCTGGGCTAACGGATAGAAAGCTACCGCCGGACGGCCGGGGCCGGTCACTTTGCTCAGGACATACTGCGAGCCCACCGCCCCTTTTCTCTCCAGGACCTTGAGCATGTCATAGGCCGAGAAACGGTTAATGCCCAGGCGCTGGGCAAGGACGGTGTAGTGGATAGGATGCCCTTTCTCACGGTAGAGGTCCTGCAGCTTGGTCAAAACATCACGCTGTCGTCTGGTGAGTTGATTCATGATAATCCCAAAAAACCAAAATATTCACTGCCGAGATTATACTCTTGCTGCCCTCGCATGTCAACGGGTCGTTGCTGTGTAACTGTTCACGGTTAGGGTAAGGGAAGTTGGAAAGCGGAGTGAGCTGGCCACGGATGCAGGCGCGGATGGCACGGAACACCGATGGCCGGCGGCGTTCTCCATACCCTCCCGCAGGTTACCCAAACCGTGATCTTTACCAAGAACATACGTTCTATATCTTCATGTGGTATAATGCAAGCGGTCGTCTAATCATCCGTTGTTCTCTAGAAAGCGTGTTGTGCTCATG
>Ga0272448_1002346_pt1 | contig 23875 bp, 23 predicted proteins | sample YNPCB0191_FD_202220 | JGI IMG/M metagenome (GOLD analysis project Ga0272448, IMG submission 202220) | Hot spring sediment microbial communities from Yellowstone National Park, WY, United States - YNP-CB-019-1 | ecosystem: Environmental > Aquatic > Thermal springs > Hot (42-90C) > Sediment... | reverse complement strand
GGTCGCCGTCCTGCACTTGTTGTTTGGCATGCGAACCGTCGGCCAGCAACCGGCCGTCGCCGACGGAAAGAACACGACCTTCGAGATATTCTCGGCGGCTGTTCTCCGGCAAAACCAAACCACCGTCGGTTTTGGCCTCCGTGCTCAAGCATCTGACTACCACATTAGAACCCAGGGGAACGATTTTCATAGATTCAGTTCTCCGAAAGAGCAAATCGAATAATTAAATTGTCGCGTACTAAAGACCGCTCAACAAGACACCGGCACGAAAATAACCTCTAGGCCAAAAGCTTCAGGCACTTACAAACCGCCGTAATCCGGCCAAAGCGGAGAGCACCGGCTTCGGCTGATCGGCAGAATCAAGCAACCCTCCGTTCGGAAAATCATGTGGCCGGCCGTCCGAGAGCTGGTTCCATATCACCCCCTGCACGTAGTTTTTCGCCAACGCCAGGGAAATCAACCGTTCCGCCCAGGTCCGCTGTCGAAGAGGCGTCCATCTATCATCGAGTACGGCTGATTTTCGTCTGGTCAAAGGGCAGGGCTGAATACCGCTGGGGATGCAAATCGACAGCCACACAGGCAAGCCGAGCGTCGCCCAGGCGTCTAGCTGCCGATTCAGCGCGATAACTTCCCGCAATAATGTGCCCCCGGGATAATAGGCGAGATTCAGTTCAACTATCACCCCTCCCAGCGGCAGACCGGAAGAAGCTAGCACGTCGGCAAATTGCACGGGCGTCAGTTCTGCATGACCGTCGCGCAAGTATTCTCCACACGGCCGGTCAACTGAAAGCAGCAGCGGCGTGTGAGGGTCAATCGCATGGGCGGCTTCAATAGTCTGCGCAGTCAGGCGCAACCGCTGCTCTTCATTCAGGGAGAGCAATTCCGCCGCATTCATCCTTCCGGCACAAATCCAATAATCCACCCGCCCTTTGTAACGCCTCACCGCACTCTGGACAAAAGCGGCGGTGGAGTCAAGGATGCTCTCGAAATCACCCTCGAACAGATAGAGCCAATCCGGCAAATCGCGCTGATCCAGGAGCAACAAAGGCCCGGCCATCACCTTCAGCCCCTGCGACCGACTCCATTCGATCTGTCTGTCGTTGAGCTTCCAGGTAAAATTGCCTTCCGTACTTTCCGTTTCCCGCCAACAGAGGGACACTACGGCGGCATTGAAAGCGGCGAGAAAAAAATGCGCACTCCGGCCTTCCAAAACGGAGTCGCCCAGGTCGGCGGCCAGAATAAAAGGAGCCGAATGGTTGCGACGGCGAACGGCAATCGCTTGTTCACAATAGGCGGCGGCAAGCAGATCGCCGGCTTCCAGAGCCAAGCGCAAGGCCTGATCGACGTTGGCCGAAGAGGCCTCCGGCGAAGCCCGCTCCACGCTCGCCCAGGAAAAGTGTTCCACCGCCAGCGCCAAGCGCGATTTCACTTCTTCCGGCACTATCAGGCCGAGGACTTCCCAATCTGAAAGCTGGTTGCGAAGCCTTGCGAGAGTTCCACGGGCAAGTTCGAGGGGAAGGTAATAGGGTTCCGTCTGCTCAATCAAGCTGCCGGTGCTCAGCATGATTTCCCCATACCCTCCCACCGGCCACGGGGCGCAAAGCCGCGCAGAATCCGAAACCGTTCGCGTAAAAATAAGTTCGCCTCGTTTTATGGTAACTTGGGCAGGCCATGCGCTGTGTTCCCCGCTCATTAAATATGCCAGTTGCACCATCCGTTCGGTAAGGCGCTGAGGAGGGTGGACGCAGAAACGCATTATGCCCATTGAAAAGCTTTCCCCAATAGAACCGCTCCTTTCCCTCCTGCTAATCTACCCGCCGATAAGCTGCCCGACAAGCCCACGCCGGTTGCGCACCACCAGCCCCAGGAGCAAAGTATCGGTCCGAAGTTGATACAAATATCCCCTGCGGCGGAAGTACTACTCTCACCAGGCCCGCCTTTCACTTCAACCCGATTGTTGCTACGGTAAACCGAAAGTATAATCAGGTTTTACTCTGAAAAAGTACGGCATCAAAGAAAACTTGAGTTAGAAGACTCCGTGCAAGATTTAACCCCCAGACAGATCGTCGAAGAATTGGACCGGCATATTGTCGGCCAAGCGTCGGCCAAACGCGCCGTAGCGGTGGCCATCCGCAATCGCTGGCGTCGGCAACAACTTCAAGGCGAAATGCGTCAGGAAGTGGCGCCGAAAAACATCATGATGATCGGCCCGACCGGCGTAGGCAAAACGGAGATCGCCCGACGCCTGGCCAAACTTACCGGCGCACCGTTCATCAAGGTCGAAGCCACCAAATACACCGAAGTGGGTTATTACGGCCGGGACGTGGAAAGCATGATTCGGGATTTGGTGGAAAACGCCATCGGTCTGGTGCGCGAGCGCGAGCGGGAAAAAGTGGAAGCCGTGGCGCGCCGGCGTGCCGAAGAGCGCTTGTTGGATTTGCTGGCGCCCGCCCCGCCGGTCTTTGATGCTCTGCCCGGTAGCCCTTCCTCACCCGAACGCTATGAGCGGAACCGCGAAAAAATCCGCTCTCTTCTGTCCGCCGGAGAAATGGAAGACCGTCAGGTGGAGATTACCGTAGAGCAACGCCCAACGCCGGTAATGTTCGGCGGCGTAGGACTGGAGCAAATGGACCTCGACCTCCAGGGGATGTTCGAGAAAATCCTCCCAAAACACACCGTTCGCCGCGAGATGTCCGTCAGCCAAGCCCGCGAAGTGCTCTTCGAACAAGAATGCGAAGCGCTGATCAACCAGGAAAAAGTCAACGCCACGGCTATCGAGCTTGCCGAAAACCTCGGCATCATCTTTATCGACGAAATCGACAAGATCGTAGCCAGCCAGGAGCCGCACGGGGCCGACGTTTCACGCCAGGGCGTGCAACGCGATCTGCTGCCGATTGTCGAAGGCACCACTGTGCAAACCCGTTACGGTTACGTGCGCACCGACCACATTCTTTTCATCGCCGCCGGAGCATTCCACCGCGCCAAGCCCAGCGAACTGATGCCGGAATTGCAAGGCCGCTTCCCCATCCGCGTGGAATTGGACGCGCTGGGCAAGGAGGACTTCGTGCGCATTCTCACCGAGCCGAAAAACGCCTTGACAAAACAATATCAAGCCCTGCTGGAAACGGAAGGTGTGAAGCTGACCTTCCACTCCAGCGCGATAGACACGCTGGCTGAGTTCGCCTTTCAAGTCAACCAAACAACACAAAACATCGGCGCCCGACGGCTGTACACGATTATGGAGCGCGTGCTGGAAGACATCAGCTTTGAAGCGCCGGAAATGCGCGACGGCGAGGTTACCATCGACGCCGACTATGTCAAAGCCCGACTGGCCGATCTGGCCCAGGATGAAGACCTTAGCAAGTTCATTTTGTAAAGCGGAAAAGCGCGGCCAGCAGCAGCGCCGGAAAATAAATCAATCCGGCGGACCACAGGATATCGCTGGGAAAATGCGCTCCGGCAACGATCCGCGCCAGCCCAATCGCCAGCCCGCTTAATATTCCAATCGTCATAAACAGCACAGCTAAGCGGAGCCGTCTCCGAAAACAAACAAAAGCCGGCGCCATCAAATAGAAGCCCATCGCCGCATGGCCGCTGGGCAATGAAGAATCCTCCCTGTCAGTGCCGCGCTGCCAGACAGGCAAATAGTCGCCCTGTCCGCCGAAGGCTGTGGTAGCATGAGGTCTGGGACGACTCCAGAGGGGTTTGCACATCGCATTCACGAGAATCCCCGGCCCGAGAATCAACAGCAAAGCGAAAAACAAACCTGGGTCCCGCCAGGCAATGATTCTTTGCCAACAAAAACTCGCCACCCACACGGCCAAACCCCCGCAACCGACTATCCAGGCAGGCAGCTCGCCCCAGTCATAAAGAAACTTCCAGGGCTGCCACTGGGCGAACGGAAATCGCTGGCCAATCTCCAGCTCCGCAGCCGGCCTGATATAAAAAAATTTGACTACGGCAATATCTAAATCCGTGCTGCAAAGCAACACCGTCCCCAGCAAGAGAATCCCCGCCGGTATCCATATCGCCGGATGTGTGAGCAGGCGGCGGATTTTTTCTTTCGCGCTCCTCATGCCCACTTTCTAACAGCAAACGCCGTCCAAAGCCAGAGAAAAAACTTGCGTGGTGAGCTTTTCCCCGAAAGCGCCTGCTATTCAGCGGCTTGCCGGCATTTTAACTTTTCCGCAACTTCGGCCACAGTCAAGCCGGAAAGTAATAACCGCTTTTTTGGCGATGCTTCGCCGGAAAGAAGGACAATGGCGGATTTTGCAAGGCCGAACTGCTCGGCCAAAAGGGCGATTACGGCCTTATTGGCTTTGCCTTTCTCCGGCGGGGCGTGAACATCAATCTTCAGTCGCCCAACCTGTACGCCCCCAAGCCCCTCACGGCGCGAACCGGCATGCACGGTAACCGGCAACACAACCCCTTGCGAATGAGCTTCCAGTTTCAGCACGACCACACGATTCCCAGGGCGACAAAATGCTTCCGACGAAGCCATTAAAAATGCACCAACGGCCACAATCATATCTCAAGGCCTTACCTCATCATACCCAAAAAGCTTTCTGAGTTCCTTAATAAATCCGCCTAGCCTGCGGATAATCCACTCAGCCCCTCAGATACCGGCCTAAAGCCTGATACCGCCCTCACAGCTTGCTAGCAATGCTATCGCTGACAGCGGCAAAATGCGCATTGACACCACCCACCTCTTTCGAGTAATAATCCCTCGCTTTTCAACCCTTTCGGGCGAGAGGAGTAAACAGCGCCCACCAGACCACATAAAATGGTCAGCTTGCACATTTTAGACAAAAAAACGGCTTTTTGCGAATGGACCTAATCGGGCGATTACAACCACTGCTGCGAAGCTGGCTTGCCTTCTATCGCGGCTTGCCGTCCGGCTCCCGTCTGGCCGCGGTCATCGCAACCATCGTAGTCATCGGAGGACTAAGCTACTTTGGGTTGCGCCAGGCCGTCGTGGAAAAAGTGGAACTCATGCCCGGGGCAACCATCACCAAAGGCCAGTTGCCGCTCATCGAGGCGGCGTTCGCCAAGGCGAAATTGACCGGGTATGAGATTCAGGGAACAAAAATCCGCGTGCCGCGCGGACAAGAAGCAGCCTTCATGGCCGCCCTCGCCGACGCCAAAGCACTGCCGCCGGACTTCGGCCGCGCCCTGAGTGAAGCAGTAAACTCAGGCAACCCTTTTGAGAACAGTCGGCAAAGAGAAGAGCGGCTGAAAGTCGCCCGACAAGCTGAACTGGCGCTAATCATCCGCTCGATGGAAGGCATTGAAAACGCCTATGTGCTTTATGACATCGATGAACGGCCCGGCTTCAACCAGGAAAAGTTGATTACCGCCACGGTCGGCGTAAAACCCGTAGGCGGCGCGCAGCTCGATGAAGCCCGCGTCAATGCCATTCGACATCTCATGGCCGGCGCCATCGCCGGACTAAAACCGGAAAATGTAACCGTTTCTGATCTGAACGGCCGGACATGGTATGGCAAGCCTAAAGAAACCGAAAGTTTTGATGAATGTTTTCGCCTTTCACTGATTCGCACCTATGAACAGGATTTGAAGGCAAAAATTCTGAACGCTCTCTCCTTTATCCCCGGCGTAACAGTGGAACTCAGCGTAACTCTGGACCGGCAGCGCGGCGCGGCATACCAACATGATGTGTTCGCCTCCGGAGAAGGCACTCCCGAAAAAGAACGTGTCGGGCGTTTTGGCCTGGCACCGGCGTCTGCGCGTGTTTCGGTAGGAGTGCCGTCAAGCTACTTTCAGAAAATCTGGCGTCAACGCCGGCCATCGTTTCCCGACAGCCCCACCCAAGAGCCTGACCCTGCCGAACTTCAGGAGATATGTAAAGAAGAAACGGCAAAAATCGTGCGGCATGTCGCACAATTGCTGCCTGCACCACCACACGGCGAAGCGACTACGGAAGCCGTTACTGTAACGATATTTCAAGACGTAACACCCGACGATGCGCCGCATAATCTCGTCGAGCAGTGGAAGCGGTTCATCCAGCATCGGATCACTCTCGGTCTGTATTTGTCGGGAATAGTATGTCTGCTGGTGCTCATGGCCATAGTTCGCGGCATTTTGAGGGTCCGAAAGACCAAACGAACACGGCAGCAAGCGATCAACGAAGACCGCACGTCGCACCGCGGCCCTCCACATTGGCGGCTGCGGCGCGAACGAGCTTCAAACCGTATCGGCGCCGAGGAATTATCGGCATTGGTGGAAAAAGACCCCGTCGCCGCCGCCAATGTACTGCGAAAATGGCTGGTCCAAAAAGGATGAGTCAAACGGGTATATGACCGCAAACGAACTTTCAACGATCGGCATTCGCAAAGCGGCGATTTTGCTCTCCGTCCTGGAGGAACCCGCCGCCGAAGCTCTGCTGGCGCAACTGGAACCGGCCGAAGCGACAGCGATTCGTCAAGCGGTCGCGGAACTGGGGAAAGTCGCGGAAGAGGAGCGCCGACAAGTATTGGATGATTTTCATCGCGTCAGGCCGCTGGTGCCGCAGGCTTCGCTCGCCGGTCTGGACTTGTCCGCCGAACCGCCGAAGGAAAGCCCCCCTGCCGAAAGCCACCCAGCGGTGTGTCATCCTGCGCCGCCGCTGACCTTCGACGAGCTTGAATTCAGCGACCATCAGACGCTTCTGGATATAGTGCAGAGCGTTGATTCCAGGGTGTTGCCGGTTGCGTTGCTGGGCGCCAAACCCATTTTGGTCGAGCGGCTTCTGGCGTGTCTGCCGCCGGCGGTTGCCAAAGCCGTTCGCAAGAAGCTTATTACTCCCGATCCTATTCGTCTCAGCGAGGTTGAGGAAGCACGGCGCCGCCTAGTCGCTGCGGCTAGAAGTCGAAATCTTGTCTCAGGAAGCAAGTCCGCCGCCTAAAACTTCGCTGAGAAAAATCTGCGACCGGAAAAACCGTTAAGGAAAAGTCGTGAAGAATCGCACATCGATCAACCCGCTTCATAGCATTGGTTGCAGCGTCAGGTGGCTGATGCCGGCGCTCGTCGTGTGGGCTGTTCTAGGAACGTCGGTCGAGGCCGGAGGAGAGTCGCATTTATCGGAAGGTGCCGCGAGAACTCCGACGTCGGAGGCCGACGAAACCGCACGCGAATCCCTGCCTGCCCTGCCGGCACTCAGACCCTCCGCGCCAGGGCAGCAGTCCGTCGATGCCGGCAAACAGGCGGCTCCCTCGGCCACAGGCGCACTACTGCGTGTCGGCGGCAGTCTGGTCTTGGTTCTGGGAGTGTTTCTGCTGCTGGTCTGGGTGTTCCGACAATCCGTGCCGAACGGGTTCGGTGGGCTGCCGACCGAGGTCTTCGAGGTGCTCGGCAGAGGGCAACTGGCATATCGTCAGCAAGCCTGCCTCGTGCGCTGCGGCAGCAAATTACTGCTTCTCGGCATAGGCTCGACAACGATCACCAAGCTTGCCGAAATCGACGAGCCGGCCGAAGTCGAGCAGTTGCTCCGCGTATGTCGCAAAGGCCGATTCGGCAACATGGCCGCTTTCCGCAGGTCTCCTGAAAAGGAAGGAGGCGGCGATGTATAGCTTCACGAACCAAGGCAGTTGCCATTCGCCCCCCGCTGCCATCCTGCGCGCCGTCTGTTTCGTCGGATTGCCGGTCGCCGCCATCATGTTTCTTTCCGCTTTTGCTCACGCGGCCGAACCGACCGAGTCGCCGCAGAAGCCGCCTTCGTCTGTCGAATTGCCAGCGGTATTCAGCGAAGGGCCGTCTGCCTGGACCCGACCCGAAAAGCTCGGCTCTACGCTGCAAGTGATACTGCTCCTAACCGCGCTCAGCATGGCGCCGGCGGCGTTGTTAATGACTACCTGTTTTGTAAGGCTGGTGGTGGTGTTGAATTTGCTGCGTCAGGCGATAGGGCTGCAAAACTTTCCGCCCGCCCAGGTGCTGACCACGCTCTCATTGTTCACGACGCTGCTGATCATGACGCCCGTTTGGAAAGCGGCATACGAGGGCGCTGTAAAACCCTATACCCGGCAGGAAATCAGTCTGGACGAAGCCTGGCAGCGCGGGGTAGCGCCGCTGCGGCGCTTTATGAGCTTGCAAATTGAGCGTACACGGAATACGGAAGACGTGTGGCTGTTTTTACGTTATCTACCGCTGCAAACTCCGCCGCGGAGCTACGATGATGTGCCGTTGCAAGCCCTGTTGCCGGCGTTCATGCTGAGCGAATTGAAGACTGCTTTTCTGATCGGGTTTCAGATATACCTGCCGTTTTTGGTGCTTGACCTGGTGGTATCCGGTGTGCTGGCGGCGATGGGACTGCTGACGGTGCCGCCGTCGATGGTGTCGCTGCCGCTGAAATTGTTGCTGTTTGTGCTGGTTGACGGCTGGCGGTTGGTGGTCGGCATGTTGTTGCAAAGTTTTCAGCCGTTTATGTAAACAATGGACGTACAACAAGCCATAGACCTGAGTCGGGAAGCTTTGTGGACGGCGCTGATTCTCGGCGCGCCGCCGTTGGCCGCGGCGTTGTTTGTCGGGCTGTCGGCCGGCTTGCTGCAAGCCCTTACGCAAATCCACGAACAAAGCGTCTCCTTCGTGCCGAAACTTATCGCCGTGCTCCTGGTCCTCGGCTTTACGCTCCCCTGGCTCGTTACACGACTATTGCAGTACACCAGCGATTTGATCGGTGGGATACCAGGCAGGCTATAAGCCCAAAACTCACAAAGCGATGGTTACCCAAAATGACGTACTTCTTTCGACGCTGGTATTCGCTCGGCTGAGCGGCCTGGCGCTGACCGTACCGGGCTTCGGCATCCGCGAGATACCTTTCTGGCTGCGCATCTTGCCGGCCCTGGCCATGTCTTTGCTCATCAGCCCGTTCATGCTCCATCAATCCGCGCCTCACGCGACATGCAGCTTGCATTTTTTCTTGCTGTTCGGCATCGAAGCCCTGCTCGGCGCAGTCATCGGCTTCGGCATTTTTGTGCTCATCTACGGGATGAGTTTGGCGGGCGAATTGCTGGCACGGGCAGCAGGGCTGTCGCTGGCCGAAGTTTTCGATGCCACCGTGGAAGAAAATACGCCGGCCATTTCACGCCTGCTACTACTGCTAACGATGGTCGTATTCTTCTGCCTGGGCGGGCATAGGGCGGTAGCCGCCGGACTGCTGGAAATGTTTCGCAATCTCCCGCCCGGACTGAGCGCTTTGCCGGCTTCCTTGAAGGAATGTTTCACCGCGCTGGTGAGCGAAAGCTTTTTGCTGGGGCTGCGCGTGGCTGCGCCCACTGTTACTGCATTGCTCTCCGTTACATTGGCCCTTGCGCTGCTCGGCCGAACTATTCCCCAACTTAATTTTCCGTCAACAGGTTCGAGTCTGAATGCTCTTCTGGTTCTCGCCGGAACAATGTTCATGCTGGGCGCAGGGGTATGGGTATTTCAGGAGCAACTTCAACCGGCATTGGAAACCATCTTCAGCGCCTTCGGAATAACTGTACAAACAACGTGGCCGGCATATTAAACCTTTTCGAGAGATTCGCTTCCTACGCCGAACATGGCCGACTACACTGAAAAAACCCTGGAACCGACGCCGCATCGCCGCCGGCTCGCCCGTCAGGAAGGCCAGGTCGTCAAAAGTCTTGAGCTATGCTCGGCGGCCGTGCTCCTGGCAGGCTTTGCGGCGCTGACCATCTGGGGCGAAAGCCTGGCGGCTTTCTTGCTCGATTTCTGCCGCGAGCAACTCAGTGGGCGCGCCTGGCTTTCGGCCGACGGCGATTGGACGCCTGTCGCCTGGGACACGCTCCGGCAGGGTTTGCTTAGCCGTCTAGGGCCGATCTTGCTGCTCTTCTGCCTGGGCGGCGTAGCTGCCAACATATTGCAAGGCGGACTGCTTTTTCTGCCCCAACGGCTGCTGCCCAATCCAGAAAGAATCAATCCGGTGCGGGCAATGCAGCGCATATTTTCTTCCGCCAATCTGATTCGCTTCCTTCTCGGCGCCTGTATGCTCATGGCTGTAGCAGCCATCACCATCAGAGCAATATATCGCGGGCAGGCAACCATCGGTTCTTTGGCCGCACTGGAGCCGGCGGCGCTGTTGAACCAAGCCGCCAAGTTTATTGCCCATACCGCTTTGCAAGTCGCCGGGGTCTTATTGCTTGGAGGACTTGCCGACTACGCTTTCCAGTATTGGCGGCATGAGCGTCAACTGCGGATGACGCCGCAAGAGATGCGTGAAGAACTAAAACACCTGGAAGGCGACGCCCACCTGCTCAACAGGCGAAAGCAATTACGGCGCGCATCGAGCCGCAAAGCCATGCACGAACACCGGCGGGAAACGTCTTCGGCCGTCGAGCCGGTCGCTGCTTCCGCTTTACTTAAACACTGAAGCGGATAAATAAAATGTCGTCTTCCTGAACGAGATAGTCCTTGGGTTCCTGACGGAGGAGATGTTGGGCTTTCAATTCTCGTTCGCTGCCTAAACGCACAAGATCGGCGACGGTCATAACTTCGGCGCGAATGAAGCCGCGGGCCATGTCGCTGTGGATGGTTTCGGCGGCATCCAGGGCCGTGCCGCCGCGACGGAACAACCAAGCGCGGACTTCTTTCTCGCTGACGGTGAAAAAGGTCATATAGCTGGAAACACGGAGAAACAAATGGATCAGATGGTCGCGGTTCGTGGCCGTCAAGCCCATCTCCCGCTCAAATTCCGCCCGATCTTCCGCGCTCATTCTCGACAGTTCCAGCTCCAAACCGAGAGGAGCCGCCAGTATCGGAAGCTCTTCCGTCGATAAAGCGGTGAATCGTTCCGCGTGGGATTCATCGTCGGCGGTGTTGACCATCGCCAGCCGCGGCTTCTCGCTCAACAAGCGAAAAGCGCGTGTGGCCTTCCGTTGCTCATCCTTCATTTGCGATTCGCGCAGCGGCCGGCCGGCTTCCATCGCTTCGAGTATCTGCTTCAAGGCGGCTTGTTCATGCTCAAGCTGCTGATGTTCGTGGCGCGGGAGCGGCTTTTTCAAGGCTTCGGCTATCCGGTCCAAACGGTTGGAAACAACCTCTATATCGGCAAGCAGCAAGTCTTCGTCGAAACTGCGTAAGTCGGCGATCGGGTCGCTGCCGTCGAACGCCGCCACGATTACCACCAAGCAATCGGCTTCGCGGATTAAGGCCAAGCGTTGGGCGTTTCCATGATGGTCGCGGCTGAGGCCCGGCGTATCGACGATTTCTAGGGTGGCGGGAGTAACTTTTTTCGGGTGGTAAATGCGGCAAAGCTGCTCCAGACGGGGATCAGCGATTACCGCCATCGCACTCTGACCGCTACGTGCCAGGGCCGGATCAGGCGCTACGCCCGTAAGCCAATGAAACAAGGTGCTTTTGCCCGATCCCTTATAACCCACCAGGCCGATCTTCATCGGTGTTTCTCCTCGAAAAACAGATAAAAGCTACTTTGGGAAAAACCGTCAGGCACTTCCGGCGTCAAGAAAGCGAATCCGGGATGGCGGCATTGTGCGCGCACCTCTTATAGAGGCCTATTATGCCAAGCCCTCCGCCGGCCCGACAAGTAAGTCCGCGCCTTAAAACAGACGCCGGCCGCCCCTTGCTTTGTCCCCGTTGTGGTTTGTCGCAGGGTTTGGTAAGTTTTAACCGTTAAAGCAAAGAAAATCATCCCTTATGAACAAAGAATCCCGACCGATTTTGGTAGTGGATGACGATGAAGCGCAGCGTCGATTGCTGGCGGATTTCGTTTCTTCGCTGGGTTTTGCGGCCGCCGAAGCGGAATCGGGCGAAACAGCGCTGGAGTTTATTCATCGAAGTATGCCGGCGCTGGTTCTGCTGGACGTGCGTCTGCCGCGGATGAGCGGACTGGAAGCTCTGGCAGAGATACGCCGTTTGAGCGCCGCCCTGCCGGTGCTGCTCATTACCGCTCACGGCGAGTTGCGGCAAGCAGTCGAGGCCATCAAGAGCGGCGCGGATGATTACCTGCTCAAGCCGCTGGACCTGGACGAGTTGAAGGCCACGATCTACGACATCCTCGGCCGAAAAGACCGACCGGCGGCAGAGAAAAGTTTGCCGGAACTGCCGCCCAACTTTGTCTGTCGCAGTCCCGCCATGCAGCGCGTAATCGAAACCGCCGCCGTCGTGGCTCCATCCCCTGTGCCGGTGCTTATATTGGGCGAAAGCGGAGTCGGCAAGGAAGTGGTCGCCAACTTGATCCATCGCTGGAGCCGCAGAGCCGCCGGGCCGCTGATTGCGGCCAACTGCGCCGGCTTGCCGGAATCGTTAATCGAAAGCGAGCTTTTCGGCCATGTGAAAGGAGCCTTTACCGGCGCCGACTCCGCCCGACAAGGCCTCTTTCGCGCCGCGCATGGAGGCACACTATTTCTCGACGAAATCGGCGAACTACCCCTGCCTTTGCAACCGAAATTGCTGCGGGCGCTGGAGTCCGGTTCCATCACCCCTATCGGCAGCGAGAAGCCGATTGCCGTGGATGTCCGTTTGCTGGCGGCCACGAATCGGGACCTGGTGGAAGCAGTCCGCGAGGGGAAGTTTCGGGAAGACCTGTACTATCGCTTGAACGTAGTAGAATTAATCGTCCCGCCGCTCAGCGAACGGCCGGAAGACATCCTCCCGCTGGCGCGCTTGTTCGCTGATGAGTTCGCCGGCGGACCGGTTCGACTTTCGCCCCAGGCGACGCAATGTTTGCTGGCATATCACTGGCCGGGCAACGTGCGACAGTTGCGTAACGCCATTCAGCGTGCCTGTTTGCTTTGTCGGGGCGACGTGATTCTGCCTGAACACCTGCCGCCGAAGGTGGCCGCGCTGGCCTCCGCCACCGAAATCGATGTCAACCAGCTCGGCAGGCTGCCGCAAGTGGAAAGGGCCACGATCCTCGCCACCCTGGAAGAATGCGGCGGCAACCGCACCCAGGCCGCCCAAAAGTTGGGTATCAGCCGACGCACGTTGATCTATAAACTTCGTGCCATGGGCATCGAATAGCCGGCCGATACTTTTCGCTTGCCCCCGCCGGACGAACTGCTTCCCCCATGACTGGCCTATGCCAAGGCGGTCAATTATTATGGAAAGATATGGGTGTGCCGCAAGTTGTGATTGTCGGTCGGCCGAACGTGGGCAAATCGAGCCTTTTCAATTGGCTCGTCGGCCGACGGATTGCCATTGTTGACGCCGCCGCCGGCGTTACCCGCGACCGGCTGACGCATCTGATCGACATCCACGGTCGTTTTGCGGAACTGGTTGACACCGGCGGCATGGGCCTGGAAGACCCGGACAACCTCTCGGAACAGGTGGAAGATCAAATCCAGATCGCCCTGGAAGCCGCGCAGGTGGTTCTTTTTGTGGTTGACTGCCGTACCGGCCCCGTGCCGCTGGACCAACAAGTGGCCAAGCGGCTGCGCTACCTTTCGGTGCCCGTGCTGGTGGTGGTCAACAAGACCGACTCGCCCAACCTCGACGCCCAAGCAGACGAGTTTTATCGCTTTGGGCGGAAGCTGATTCGCGTCAGCGTACATGCCAACCGTGGAAAAGCGGAACTGCTGGATGCCATTTACCAACGCTTGCCGGCAGCGGAGGCCGGAGAGGCTTCTCCTCTGGCCGATCCCGTTATGAAACTGGCCATCGTCGGCCGGCGAAACGTAGGCAAAAGCACGTTTGTGAACACGCTGGCGCGGGCGGAGCGGATGATCGTCAGCGAAGTGCCCGGCACCACGCGCGACAGCGTCGATGTGCGTTTCGAGATGGATGGAAAAGCTTTTGTGGCCATCGATACGGCAGGCTTTCGGCGCCGGCAGAGCCAGATGGATGATATTGATTTCTATGGGAAGCATCGCGCGCAACAAAGCATTCGTCGAGCCGACGTGGTGCTGCTCTTCTTCGACGCCACACAGCGCATCTCAAAAGTGGAAAAGCAATTGTGCGACTACATCGCCCAACAATACAAGCCTTGCATGTTCGTCGTCAACAAATGGGATCTCGCCCAAGAAAGTATGCCGACGGAAAAATGGGTAGGCTACGTGCGCGATAATTTTCGCTCCCTATGGTATATGCCTATCGCCTTTATCAGCGGCCGAACAGGCAAAAACGTCAAAGCGATGCTCAACCACGCCCAATTGCTTTTCCGGCAATCATTACAGCGTGTTCCCACGGCGCAGCTAAATAAAATCCTCACGGCGGCCGTGGAACAAAATCCCCCGCCGCTCTATCGGAATCGGCAACCGCGAATTTACTACGGAACCCAGGTCGCCGTGCAGCCGCCGACGATCGTCCTCTTTTGCAGCGATCCGCACGCCCTTTCGCCGCAATATCAACGATATTTACTGCGGGTATTGCGGCAAGAGATGCGATTTGCCGAAGTGCCGATCAAGCTCTATCTCCGACGGCACGACCAAAAAGAGGCGCCGCAACCGCAAGAACAAGCGTAGCGGCGAAACAGCCGTCATGCGTCAGCAAATGCCGTGCATTCGTCTGCTTAATATCTAGCCGCACCAATCGCCCGCCGCAACATCTCGCGCATCAAATCCGCAGGCCCTGGAAGTTTAGTGAACAATTCAAACTGGCGGCAAGCCTGTCGTACGAACATCTCCACGCCGGTAATCACCGTGCAATTTCGGCTGCGCGCTTCTTTCACGAGCAAAGTATTTTCGGGGTTATATACGGCGTCGAAGACGATCATCGTCGGCCGCAAATGATGCTTCTCGAAAGGAGTTTCATCCACGTTCGGATGCATGCCCACCGGCGTGCAATTGCAGAGCAAATCAGGCGAGACGGAGTAACGCGCCGCCCATTCCACCGCGCGGCATTCAAAGTGCTGGGCGAGCAAAGTCGCCTGACGTAAAACGGCGTCGCTAACGACCACGTTCATCCCCCGGCGCAAGAGGCCGTAAACCATGACCCGGCCCATCCCCCCGGCGCCGAGGACGAGTGCGGTCTTTCCTTTTAAGCGGAGCAGCGCCTCCTCCCGACCGCCGAGAGCAGCCTCCAGGCTGTCCATTGCGGCACGATAGTCCGTGTTATAGCCCAGGCGTTTCTTTCCGTCGAAAATGACCGTGTTGGCGGCGCCGATGCCTTGTACGGCGCCATCGGCCTCGGTCAATTTGCGCACCACTTCCTCTTTGTGAGGAATGGTAACGCTCAACCCTTTCAATTGAAACGCCTCCGCTTCGTCGATAAACCGCGACAAATCCTCGCGCGGCACTCGAAAGGGAATGTAAACCTTGTTGAGGTTGCTGCGCCGAAAAGCCACATTGTGAATCAAAGGGCTGAGACTCTGTCCGATCGGATCGCCGATCACGCCGTAAACCTCCGTGGCCTCGTCTATCAGCTCATAATGGTAGATTTCCATCATCTGCTGAAAACTGAGCTGGCCGGGGGCCAATACCCGCTCGTGATGAAACGTGGCATACGTGAAGGGCGCGCCGAACTTTCCGGCCAGAATCCGCGTCGGCAGGCCGATATCGCCCATACAGATTCCGATCATCGGGATTTGGCTGCGGCGGGTGAGTTCCAGCATCCGCCAATTGTCGTGCGGATGGTTGGCCATCGTGCTGATTTTCACAATATCCGGGTCCAGGCCGCAGAGCCGCCGGTGAATTTCCTCCAGGTTGTCCGGCGTCTTGCGGAAATCATGGAAACTGATAATCCGTTTGGTGCGGCCGTAACGAGGAATCAGCGCCGCCACATCCTCTTCCAAATCGACGTATTCCACCCCTTCGGCAATCGCCGTGCGGAGCAAAAGCAAGCGGGCATCTTCGCTGCCGGAATACTTCCCGCCGTCCACCGTACGCCGGCAGGAAATCACCACCGGACAAGGCCGATCAGCCACCAGGCGCCGCACGTTCACTTCGCCGTTGATATAGTCCAATCGTAATTCGACCAGGCGGGCGCCTTGATCAACCAGATGCCGATGTTCCGCGATTACATGCCGGTGCCGTCCCCGACCAATGCTGACGCAAATCATGGCTGATATGAGCAAAGAGTTAGAGGAATAAAGACCAATCGGGCAGTAATTGCCTGCGCCGCATTATTTTGGCCGAGTCGCCCGAAAAAATCAAACCCTACCCCTGCTCAACTATTCCCCCCATCGTCGTTCCACCCGATGGAGAAATCATAGAAAGGGAAGGCAATGACTGAAGAAAACCTGCCAGACGCAACGCCCGCGTCGGCTGCTGAAGCGTCTGTAGGGCTTTAGCCTCGATTTGTCGCACCCGTTCGCGGGTAACGGCGAAGATTTTGCCGATTTCCTCCAGCGTGTAAGTACACCCATCAGCCAAGCCGAAGCGAAGCCGCAGTATCTCCCGTTCACGGTAGTCCAATTCGGCGAGCATTTCGGCCACCCGCGCCTTTAACATCACGTGGTTCATTTCTGAAAGCGGATCGTGCTCTCGATAATCCTCCACAAATTCGCCGAAATAGCTATCGTCACGATCGCCTACCGCTTCATCCAGCGAAAGCGGCTGCTGTGCCATCCGTAAGGCACATTGGGTATCTTCCAGCGAAAGTCCGGCGGCTTGAGCAGTCTGTTCCAGGTTCGGTTGTCCCCCACGCTCCTGAATCAGCCGATTGGTAGCCTCACGTACGCGGCGCATATTTTCCAGCACATGCACCGGCACGCGAATCGCTCGACCGTGGTCCGCAATCGCTCTGGTAATCGCCTGGCGAATCCACCAGGTGGCATAAGTAGAGAACTTAAAGCCGCGCGCGTATTGAAACTTATCTACGGCGCGCATCAGGCCGGCGTTGCCCTCCTGAATAAGGTCCAAAAAGCTCAAACCGCGATTGCGATAGCGTTTGGCAATGGAAACCACGAGTCGCAGATTTCCGGCGGACAGCTCCTGTTTGGCGGCTTCATACTCTTTGGCCGCAGCATCAATGCGTTGCAAGCGACGCCGCAAAGTGGCCGGACTCTCTTCGACCAACAACATCAGGCGGTGCAATTCCCGCCGCAGAGGCAGCGTGTAATGGCTTTCTACGCCGGCGGTTTGTGCCGCCTGAAGTTGGCGTTGAATGCCGGTAATGCGCTCGTGGATGCGTCGCAACTCGTCCAGCGCCGGTCGTAAGCGTTGTGTTCGCAGGCCCATTTCTTCGACCAATCGCGCCGCTTTCACCCGTCGATTGAGCAAGCGCCGCCAGGCCGCCGTGCGCCGAGCAAGCGGCAAACGGCGATTCAGAACCAGGAAAAAATCGCGCTTGTTTTCGGAAAGCAAGCGGCGGATGGTCTGCAAATTCGGCTGCATGAGCTTCATCAGCCGCGCTTTTTCCTTGAGGTTGATAACGGAAACTTCGATCGTTCGGTCCAGTCGCAGCCGGTTCTGACAAATGTTTTCCAGCAATCTCACTGCCGCGCGCAACACGTAACCGCCGGCCAACATGCACTGTCGAAAACGACGTCGGCTCTGGTGAATGCGCCGCGCTACGGCAATTTCCCCCTCCTGGTCAAGCATAGGTATTGAGCCCATCTGCATCAAATAGATGCGCACCGGATCGTCGATATGTTCGTCGGCTCCGGTCGAATCAGCCGCATAATCTTCATCCAGCAGTTCATGTTCTTCATCCACAGAATCGTCTTCTGGAAGCTGCGACTCGACAACAGGCTCTTCCGGGAAAAATTCCTTGCCGTCTTTTGCTTGTCGGCAGCGATAAAAACGACCTCGAGTAGCGGTGGCGGATGGTCGCTTGCGACGCAAATGATTCTTCTGCAAGGGAAGTACCTCAAGTAGGTAAACGCATTCCGGAGGCGGCAGCCCCGTGCGCCGCACTCGCAACCCAGCAGGATTGCGAGAGATGCCTAAAGCACGCCCGATGCCAAACAAAGCGCGGCCGCGGCACCCGCTACACAGGTTCTTGTCTGACAAGCAGTTACATTCGCTCCAGCCCGCCGGCCGGCCGGCCGAATGTTGTGGAAAAGTAGCAATTTATCCGCGCGAAGTGCAACCGATGTTGCCTTTCGTCAACACTCAAATCGCATCCGAAGGCACCTTGCGAATCATGCGCAAAAACTCTTTCATCGAAGGACATCGCCGCCCTACCTCCGGCTCGATGCAAGCATGGATGGCGCGGGCTAGTTGGGGATGAATATCAGCGCGAAAATTGCGGATGTCCACCGGCGGCCGATCGTGCGTCATCGCCGCCCGTCCGTCCGCCCCTCGCGGCCAGGGCAACTCATACGTGCAAATCTCGTATGCCGTAACCCCAAAAGCAAACACGTCCAGCCGCTGATCCGTAGCGCGGCGACGCACCAACTCCGGGGCCATGTAATTGGGCGTGCCGGTACGATTGCCAGGCTGCATAAACCATCGCGTGGCCGGCACCGATAGCCCAAAGTCAATCAACTTCAGGTCCTCTCGCTTATTCGTCAGGAGAAAATTTCGCGGGCAAACGTCGCGGTGGATGAAACCCGCTTCATGAACCGCCGCCACAGCTTCGGCGGCTTGACGAATGAAATGCAATCGTCGGCCGTTCAGGCAAGGGTCGCGTGCGGCCAGGATCGTATTCAAGTTCGGCCCTTCAAGATATTCCATCACCAGATATTGCTCACCCTCGGTGGTGAGCCCGAACTCGAAAGTATCCACAATGTTGGGATGCTTCATTTGCACAGCGATCTCGCCTTCGCAAGGCTTCTGCAAGCCTTTAAAACGCGTCTCGAAAGCCGCCGTTTTCTTGGGGTCGAGAATCTTCAGCCCGACTATCTCCCCCGTGCGCAAATCGCGGGCTTTGTAAAAGTTGGACATCGTGCCCGAAATCGCTTCCTCTAAGAGGACGAAGCGTTTAGAGACGTTCAGTTGCCCGCCTCCAAGTAACATCTTAAGATGATCGTACCACGGCATGAGGACTACTTCCCACAGTAGTCAATGGCCCGCGCCAACTCGCTCTTCAGGTCCTGGCGTCGGACAATGCGATCAATAAAGCCATGCTCCAGTAAAAACTCGCTGGTCTGAAAGCCCTTGGGCAGTTCAATGCGAATCGTGGCCTTGATGGTTCGCGGGCCGGCGAAACCGATCAGCGCCCGCGGCTCGGCAAAAACCAGATCACCGAGCGAAGCAAAGCTGGCGGCCACTCCGCCCATCGTCGGGTTGGTGAGCACGGAAATAAACAACCCGCCGGCGGCATGAAACCGCGCCAGGGCGGCGGAAACCTTGGCCATCTGCATCAAGGAAAGGATCCCTTCATGCATCCGCGCCCCACCGCCGGAACCGGAAATGATGATCAAGGGCAATTGTTGCTCAGTGGCCCGCTCGACGGTGCGCGTAATCTTCTCGCCGACCACCGATCCCATGCTGCCCATTATGAACGCGGAATCGGTAACGCCAAACGCCACCCGTCGCCCGCGAATCGTACCGGTTCCTACGACGGCGGCCTCGCGTAAGCCCGTCCGGCGTTGTTCCTCCTCCAGGCGCTGGGGATAAGGCACTTTATCCACGAAGCCCAGCGGGTCCGCGGAAGATAAATCGGCGTCCCATTCTTCGAACGTGCCTTCGTCAAGGACCTGGGCAATGCGTTCACGAGCCGAAACATACCAGTGATAGTCGCATTCCGGACAAACCCCCAACCGCTTCTCGGCTTCCTTGCGGAATATCGTCGCCTGACAGCCGGGGCAGCGTTTCCACAAGCCCTCAGGCACGCCACGTTTGGGCCGCTTGAGCATCTTCTTCCAACTATTGGAATCGGCCAATTCCTTCGGCGTCATCGCTTCCCGAGGCGTGTGGTTGGAATCAGGGGGATATTCGGCAGACATCGAAACACAAACCTTGTCATTTAAACTTCGGCAGCCAACAGTTCCTCCGGCTGCACCGCAAAGACTTCGTATTGCCCGTGCCCATTAGCCGCTTTCCACAAATCGCCTAATTCACGGTGAGCAATAAAACGTGCAGCAAGGCTATACAGCGGTTCCGGCAAAACCAGGCCGATAACACCTTCCTTCTGCCGTTTCAGGAGCTTAATTATTACCGCCCTAACCCGCTCATCCGCCGCGGCAAGCATCTCTCCTTCCGGGGGGCAAACGCTCTCCGGTTGCTCCTGCCATTGACGATAAACCTTCGGCAACTTGTGCCGCACGTCGCTAATGAGCATTCCTTGCCATAAGCCGAGGTTGAGATTCGGTAGGTCGATCTTCTTGTGCTTGAGAGCCAATACGTCGGCGAGCAACTCCGCAGTTTGCAGAGCCGGCTGGGAAGTGGGTGAATAAATCACCTCCAAGCCCTTCTCCCGAAGCTGTTCCGCCAGGGCGGCGACTTCCTTCAAGCCCTGCTCGTTCAAGGAAATGTCCAAACTCCCTTGAATGCGATGTTGCACATCGTACTCGGTGGCGCCCGGTCGAATCAATACGATTTGTAACATTGTTAAACTTGAACCTGCTTTACTACCTTCCAACGCTGCTGCATCTGCTGAAAAAATCGGCCGTAATCCCGCTGCGAAAACAATGCCGTACCGGTAACCAACAGGTCAGCCCCAGCCTGGACGCAGGCAGCTGCGATGTCCAAATTTATGCCGCCGTCGATAGCCAGCAGCAAACTACCGCCTGCCTTCGCCCGCAATGCACGCAGCTTTTCCAATGCCCGTGGTTGAAACTGCTGGCCGCCGAAGCCGGGCATGACGCTCATCACCAACACCAGGTCGCAAAGCTCTAAACAGTCGGTAACAGCGTCAACCGGCGTAGGCGGGTTAAGCGAAATACCAGCACCCAACTTCAACGATTTTATCTCTTTCAGCAACGGACGAGGATCAGCTACGGCTTCAATGTGGATGGTTAAAAAGTCTGCTCCCGCGTCCCGAAACGGTCGTAAAAACCGCTCCGGCCCGGAGATCATCAGATGTACATCCAGCGGCAAGGTGGTGGAACGTCGTACGGCCTCCACCACCGGAATGCCAAAGCTGATGTTAGGCACAAAATGCCCATCCATCACATCCAGGTGCAACAGCTTCGCTCCCGCTTCTTCCACCCGCCGAACCTCTTCCGCAAGTCGGGCGAAATCGCACGCCAGCAGCGAGGGCACAAGCAGGGGTGCGGCAATACGAAGCTCAGTAATCACCTCGGGCGCGGCCTTCTTCACTGGGAATGTCCTTCTCTTTTGAGATACCCTACGCCGGTCAATCAATTCCAGACGCCTCGCCTAATACGGACCGCCTCCTCGCAGGGCTTCGCGCTTTTTAGGTAGCCACGCATGGACCGATTATTCGAGCAGCAACTAATAACAGACCTAATCCTTACAGCTCCCCATAAGGAGCCTTTTTTGCTCTGTACAAAAATATCATTTTACCATCCCCGCAAAAGTTCGTCAGTACCGCAAACAATAGCAGCGTAAGTGTTTATCTGCCATAATGTTGCGTCTTCCTTACCCATCCCTTCGCCTCTCGGCACGGCATGACTCCGACTTAGCACTGTTGCCGAAAGCCCCCAATGATAAATAGTTTTCGCCATTGGTGCTTTTCGCAAAGGGCTTGTCAATACCCTCGACGATAAGGACAATTCCTGCCATGCAACAGCTCGAAATAAGCCAACTCTACGAATGGGACCGCAAAGCGGTCTGGCACGCCTTCACCCAAATGGCCGAATACGAACCGTTTATCATCCAGCGCGCCGAAGGCTGCCTGCTGGTAGATATCACAGGCCGGTGCTATATCGACGGCGTCAGCAGCCTGTGGTGCAACCTTCACGGTCATCGCCATCCCCGAATCGATGCGGCAATCTGCGAACAACTATCCCAGGTAGCCCATGTTACCAACCTCGGCGTATCGAATCCCACCACCATAACCTTAGCCAAACGTTTGGTGGAAATCGCACCGCCGGGGCTGGAACATGTGTTTTTTTCAAGCGACGGGGCCTCGGCCGTCGAGGTCGCCCTGAAAATGGCCTTCCAGTATTGGCGGCAATGTCCGCAGCCGCAACCGGAGAAAACCTGCTTCCTCGCCCTCGAAGAAGCGTATCACGGCGATACCTTAGGCGCAGTGAGTGTCGGCGGGGTCAGCCGGTTCCACGACATGTTTCGCCCGTTGTTGTTCGACACCTTTCGCCTGCCGGCGCCGGATAGCTATCGCACACCGGCGGACTTGGGCGGAGAGGACCTGGCGGAATACCATTTGCGCAAGCTGGAGAAAATCCTCGCCGCTCATCATCATCGCATTGCTGCGATGATTATCGAACCGCTGATTCAAGCGGCGGCAGGCATGATTATGCACCCTGGCGGCTATTTACGCGGCGTGCGCGAGTTGACAAAAAAATACAACGTCCTGCTTATTGCCGATGAAATCGCCGTCGGCTTCGGCCGTACCGGAAAAATGTTCGCCTGCCAACATGAGGATGTCGCCCCAGATTTGCTTTGCCTGGGCAAAGGCTTGACAGGCGGCTATTTGCCGATGGCCGCGACTCTGGCAACCGACGAAATCTGGCGGACCTTTTTAGGCTCTTACGCCGAGAGCAAAACCTTCTTCCACGGCCATACCTACGGCGGCAATCCGTTGGCCGCGGCTGCGGCGCTGGCTTCGCTGGCAGTATTCGAGGAAGAGCGCACGCTGGAAAAACTGCCGGAAAAAGCCGCCCGCCTCGATGAACATCTTGCCCGCATCGCCCGACTGCCTTATGTGGGCGATGTGCGGCGGCGAGGGCTGATAGCCGCCGTGGAGCTGGTCCGCGATGTACACCGAAAAACACCCTTCCCCTGGGAAGAAAGGCGCGGACAGCGTGTGTGCGACTCCGCCCGACAAAAAGGCGTCTGGCTCCGTCCGCTGGGAAACGTGGTGGTCATCATGCCGCCGCTAAATATCCCGCTGGAGCAACTGGACAAAATTATGCCGGCGGTGGAAGAAGGGGTGGTCGAAGCCGTAAAAGATATCCGTGCCGAATAATTCTCCCTTATTCCCAGCGTTCTTCCGGCCGACGAATAATCTCACTGAGAACAATGGCTTGCGAAATCGCCATGCCGGAACTTAAAAGTGCAGGCAAGCCGGCGGCCAGCGTCGGCGGCACTTCCGGGGCTTGCTGCGCAGGCGGCTCGCCGGCCGCTTCACCTCCGCTCGGCGCGGCAGGCAACCGACTCAAGTCGTGATCGAACACTTTGTGTAGATGCTGCTCAATCTGGCGGTCGGCTTGCGCAACCTCGACACCCAAGCGCTGGGTGCGTGCCTGGAGCTTGTCGGTAGAAAGCCGCTGTTTTACGTGCTCCTCGATTTGCCCGACCACCGGCCGCGCAGTGCCCGCAGGCGCCTGCGCCGTTTGTGGAGGAGTCTTGAGTACAGGCTTGGCAGCCGGCTTAGCACCTTTTGGTTTTGCCGCCGGAGGCCGAGCAGCCTGAGCAACCGGGGCTTGCTGAGGTCGTTGCGGCGCCGGTGGTTTCGCGGCCTGTCGCTCACCGGCAACCCGTCGAAGGAATTGCTCGATTTCCTCGGCCACGCCGCCGGCCGGGGGGCGTTGCGGCTTCGCGCCGCCGGCAGGCGGCTGAACGCGACGCACCTTGGCCATGATCTGTCCTATCGCCGGCACAATAAAGATCAGGAAGATAATGATGAGCTTAATCAGCTCGCCAATATCCACATCAGCCAGCAAGGGAACGAAACAAAAGGCCATGATTTTCGCCTCTTTTTAGCTACCGCCGGCTTTACCGGCCTGGGTGGTAACGCCCACTTTGGCCAACGAGGCGCGCATATCCGTATCCGCCTGAATGTTGCGTAGCTTATAGTAATCCATCAGTCCGAGTTTGCGGGAGCGGAAAGCCTCGGCGATGGCTTTGGGCACTTCCGCTTCGGCTTCGAGGAGCTTCGCGCGATTCTTTTCGATTTGAGCGAGCATTTCCTGTTCGGCGGCGACGGCCATCGCCCGACGCCCTTCGGCCTTCGCCCGCGCCACACGCATATCGGCTTCGGCTTGATCGGCCTGGAGTCGAGCGCCGATGTTCTC
>Ga0272448_1002341_pt1 | contig 23933 bp, 18 predicted proteins | sample YNPCB0191_FD_202220 | JGI IMG/M metagenome (GOLD analysis project Ga0272448, IMG submission 202220) | Hot spring sediment microbial communities from Yellowstone National Park, WY, United States - YNP-CB-019-1 | ecosystem: Environmental > Aquatic > Thermal springs > Hot (42-90C) > Sediment... | reverse complement strand
CGGCAATTTCGTAGTTGTGTGTAATATGGACCACAGCCCCAACGCCGATGGCTATGAGCATTATGATCGCGCCGAGAGTATAAGAAATCAGCGGTAGGCCGATGGGCGAATTGACGCTATACCAGGGGATCGGCGTCGGCGGCGAGGTTTCGATCACCACCTTCGGCCGCGGCTTTTCCGGCGGCAATTCCCAATCCCAACTTATGCCCGACGAAGCAACAGCCGGCTGAGACACACTATCAGCCAGGTCGGCGTCGGCGACCGGCGTGGTGAGCCGATCTTTTTCCGGAGCAGCGTATTGCCAGTGGAGCAGAGAATGCACATCGACGTAGTTTTGGTAGTATTCCAGCGCCGCTGGGTTGTCGAGCAACGTCTGTTCCAGTCGCTTCAACCCGTCGGCTTCCAGTTGGCCTTCGAAAAGCCGATCAAGCAAGCGGCCCAGCTCATCGAATCGGTTTCGATCATCAGGCATTGCCATCAGTCATCCTCGGCGTTTTTATTTTCCGCAAGACCGTGTTCGATGCAGTCCAACAAAGCGGCCCGCGTCCGGTGCAAGGCTTGAAATACGGCATCCACCGTGCGACCGGTCTTTTCCGCGATTTGCCGACCGGAAAGACGTTCCTTGTAGTAGTCGTCCAATAATTCCCGTTGAGCGTCGGTAAGCCGCCGCAAACAGTCGATTAACAACAGGCGCTTTTCTTCGAAGATATCGCTACGGGCGGGGGCGAGGGCGGCAAGCTGTTCCAGCAATTTCTCGCCGAAAGTCAGGCGGTCGAGCGAACGCCGTTTGCGGAAGGCCATGACCTGATAGCGTGCAATGGTGAAGGCCCAGCCCCGAAAGTCGCTGCCCGGCTGAAACTCCGCCCGCTTGCTCCACAGCACAAGATTGGTCTCCTGGAGGATGTCGTCGGCGTCGGCAAGAGAGGGCACGAGCTTGAGGATGAAAGCGTGTAGCACCCGTTGCGAGCCGGTCAACAGGGAAAGGAACAGTTCGTTGTCGTCGTGATTGGACAAAGCAGCAGACACAACTAAAACTCCCTCCGCCAGGAGTCAGCCTAATAGGGAATAGAACTGGCCGGAAAAAGCTGACAAAAAAGTTATTTTCTCAGCTATTCATTCTAATCCAATTGTTTGCCGGCTTACTTCGTTTTTAATCCAATCCATTGTGGTACGACCTGCCTATAAGGGGTATAATAGCCGGAAAGATAAAGTATCGGTTGGTGTAATAGGGCGGCTCAGATGGGCATACGCTTTTATTGTCCGAATGGGCACAAACTGAACGTCAAGGAGTTCCAGGCAGGTCGGCGCGGCATCTGCCCCTATTGTGGGGCAAGGATGCAAGTGCCGCTGAAAAGCACTCGACCCAGCTCGCGAAAACTTTCCCAACAGCCGCCGACAGCCGACGAGGTTTACCATGCGCAAGCCGCCGCGGAACAGTCAGCCAGTGTTTCCCCCGCAAAACCTGACCTCCAATCGGATAGCGGCGACCCGTTGGCAACAAGCGGGGAGTCGGTCTGGTATGTCCGCACCAGTAGCGGGGAGCAATATGGGCCGGCACTTGCCGATGTGCTGCGCGGCTGGCTTTCGGAAGGCAGGATCGGGGCGGAGATGCTCGTCTGGCGCGAGGGCTGGCCCCAATGGCGTGTCGCCGGTGAAGTATTCCCACAATTGGTTCGTCGGCCTCAACCAGTTCTCCCGAAAGCTCCACCCAAACAGCTTTCCAAGCCTGCGGCGGTCTCTGCTGTCGGCAGCACGCTGACGAAGCCACGGCGAAGCGCAAGGCATAAGGCAAACCTTTGGCTGATTGCCGGCCTGGCGCTGGCGGCGATAATTCTTTCTGTTGTGTTTCTTGCAACGCTGATATTCTTAAACCGATGAAAATCCGAACCTTTCTCGAACATCACGGAATCGCCTCAAACCCTTTTGCCGATGAAGATGCCCGAACCGATTTGGTCTTTAAAGGCGTGTGTATTCGGAATACTTTCCATCCCGCCTGGGATAAGATTTACGGCGATCCGGCAGACCCTGCTACGGCCGTGGTGTTTGGCGAAAAAGGTTCGGGCAAAACGGCCATTCATCTTCAGCTCGCGCAACATCTGGCCGACTACAACGCAGAGCATCCCGATCATCAAGCCTTCGTTATCGCTTATGATGACTTCAATCCTTTTCTGGATTGCTTTCGGGAGCGGTTCACCGGCCGACGGCGGCGGGTAGAGCGGATGCTCGAACTGTGGCGCCTGTGGGATCATATAGACGCCATACTTTCGCTCGGCGTTACCCAATTGGCGGACCGCCTCTTAGGCAATCGCCAGGTTCGACACGTAGCCGCCCGTGATGAACAGCTTCCCATCGAGGCGCTCGATTCGTCGCAGATTCGGGACATCATGCTGCTGGCGGCCTGTTACGACCAATCGACGGCGGAAAATCCCTTCGACCGGTGGCGCACCCTGGCCCGACGATTGCGCTTCTCCACCTGGCCGGCAAAGTGGGACCTGGGCGTGGGCATAGTGGGAACGTTGCTGGTGCTTTTCCTGTTTGCCTATTTCGGCGGTTTTTCGGCTTTCGGCGCTATCTGGCCCTATTTACTGATCTTCGCCGTCTGGTTGCCGCGATTGTGGCGATTGCTGCGGAGCTGGTGGAAGGCCTGGCGAATCACGCAGAATACGCGCGTGCTCAAGCCGCGCACGAAGCTGCTCGCCCGAATGTTGCTTAATCTCCCCGGCAAGCGATTAGCCGGTCAGCCGCTCCCTTCGGCGCCGCGCAGCGACGACCGCTACGAACTACTTGGCAAATTACAAGGCGTGCTTCGCGTCCTGCGGTTTGATTCCTTGCTGGTGCTGGTGGATCGCGTCGATGAGCCGTATTTAATCAACGGTTCGACGGAATTGATGCGCGCACTCGTTTGGCCGCTGTTAGACAACAAACTGTTGAAGCACTCCGGCTTGGGCCTGAAATTGCTGCTTCCTAGTGAATTGGAACGTTTATTGGACCGGCAAGACGGCGACTTCCATCAACGCGCCCGCCTGGATAAGCAGAATTTGATACGGGCGTTGGAATGGACGGGTCAGGCGTTATACGACATGGCAAACGCTCGACTGGCCGCCTGCGCCATGGAGGGCGGCACACCGCGAATAACGGATTTGTTCGAGGGCGTGGAACAGGAACGGCTGATCGCAGCCTTCGCTTCGCTGCGCGTTCCGCGAAATCTTTTTAAGTTCATGTACCGACTTTTTACCACGCATTGCAACGCCTACAGCGAGGAGCAGCCGCGGTGGAAAATTCCGGCCGCTACTTTTGAGTCGGTCCTGGCGCTTTATCTTCGTGACCAAACAGCTTTCGATCGCGGCGAAGCGGCCGGCTGAAAAGCAGTGGACGCAAGCTCCTTAAACGTCCCTTTCCACGGCATTAACTATGCCGGTGTAAAATCTCCGTGAGCCGGAGGACGTTTCCAACAGCAGCGCCCCATCCTCGGCGATGCCGTCGCAAGTGCCGGAAACTGTTTCCTTGCCGATGGTTAATGTCAGCTTCCGACCGCGTTGCAAACACAGCGCATCGGCCCTGGCGGCAAGCGCTTTTCTATCGCGTCGCAGCTCGGACAAGCAGCGGTCTAAACACCGAAGCAAACCAATCAACAAGGCAGTTTGGTCCTGTTGCCGGCCGGTCAAATCGCGGAGGGTTGTAGCAGTGGAATGCAGCTCCGGCGGCGCTTCGGCCAGGGTGTTGTTGCTATTCAGCCCGATGCCGATTACATGCCGGCGGTCAGCCAAAACCTCCCCCAAGACTCCTGCCAGCTTCCGCTCCTCGACCATAACGTCGTTCGGCCAGTGAATTCCTACGCGGTGGTGGGGAAGCAGCGGAGCCACAGATTCTACGACGGCCACAGCGGCGGCTAGAGCCGCCAGCGGCGACGGGGCCTCGGCGGCGCCTACGGTCGGCGGATTAAGCAGGAGGCTGAACGCCAAGCCGCCGCGACCGGTCCACCAGCGATTTCCCCCCCGACCGCGCCCGGCGGTTTGTTCCTCTGCCAAAACAAGTAACGGCAGCCGTTCGACCCCTTGCGCCGCACGTTGCAAGGCGCGATCGTTTGTCGAACCAATGGTGGCATGATGCTCCACCTGGGCGACAAATGTTTCACGAACGATGCGGGCGAGATCGAACATTATCGCTCCTTGTCACCCATAACCGAGCTGCTCAAGCTCCTCTTCGCTCAGACCGTGATGGTGAGCGATCTCGTGAAGAACGGTCCGCCGGATTTCTTCCCGAAGCCGTTTCCGTGAAACGCGACCCCGCCTGTCCGCAGCCGCCGCAAGAATGCCTGAGCGATAAATGGTAACCACGTCGGGCAAGACGCCGGAATGCCATATACTTTTTTGCCCAAGCGGGATGCCGGTGTATAGCCCACATAGCTCATCAACATTTTGCACGCCCAATTCTCGCATGACCTTTTTCGAGGGATGGTCCTCGACATGCAACGGCACTTGTTCAAGCAATTCATGCACCATCGGCGGCAAATGCTTTAATACCCATTCCATCTGCTCGTCAAAGAGGCGTCGAAGTTGTAGGTTCATCGCCGGGCGACTCATCAGGCAAAAAGTTGTCGCTACCGAATACCAATCATAGCCGGAATCACAGGAAACGGAAATGGTTCTTTCTGCCCCGCGTGTGAGGTAGCCTCCGCCGAAGTTTAGCCCTATAATGTGCGTTGTGGGCCGGGCAAGGATAGGAATATGTTGAGGTCTGGAAGAAAAAAAGACTTTGCGCAGCCGCCGGTAACTGAAAACAACGGTCCACTGCGTATCGGTGCGGTAAGGTATCTCAACGCTCGACCGCTGGTTGCGGCGCTGCCCGAATTGGCTCCAGAGGCGGCGCTTACGTTCGACCATCCTAGCCGTCTGGCCGACGCCCTGGCTGCCGGGCGGTTGGATGTAGCTTTGATTCCTACAATCGAATATGCCCGCATTCCAGGCTGCACCATAGTATCTGATGCCTGCATTGCCGGCGAAGGTCCGGTATTGAGCGTGAAATTATTCGGACGGGTTTCGCCTTCACAGATTCGCCGTTTGGCGCTGGATGAAGGCTCGCGTACCAGCGCGGCGTTGGTGCGAATCCTGTTGGCCAAAAGGTTCGGCATTCGACCACAATTGGAACTCCTGCCACTGGACGCCTCGCCGCACGACTCTTCGGCCGATGCCGTGCTGCTGATCGGCGATCGCGGCATTGCTTACGACGCCCAAGACTTCGAGTTCGTTTGGGATTTGGGCGCCGAATGGTGGGAATGGACAGGATTTCCGTTTGTCTTTGCGTTCTGGGCGGCGCGGTCAGGCGTAGCGATAGGAAAACTCGCCCAGGTTCTTTCGGCGGCGCGCGACGCCGGTTTGCAACGTCTGCCGGAAATCGCCCGACGCCATGCCCCGCAGGTCGGTATTTCCGAGGAAGACTGCCTGTGCTATCTCCGCGACCACTTGAAGTTCCATCTCGGCGCGGAACAACAAAAGAGTTTGCTTCGTTTTTTTGAATTGGCCGCGGAAGAAAACCTGATTCCGGCAAAAGTAGAACTTGCCCTTCACTGCGAGCCGACATGAGCCGCAAAATCAGGCACATTTTAGAGAAGGCCGAGGCAGGAGCGCGACTCAACGCCGAAGAAGGCGTGACGCTGCTATCCTCTCATGAGTTGGCGGCCCTGGGCAAGGCAGCCGACGCCATCGCCCGAAGACTCCACCCGGAGCCTTTCCGCACTTACAATATCGACCGCAACATCAACTATACCAACATTTGCATAAGCGGTTGTCGATTCTGTGCATTTTCTCGCCCGCCGGAACATCCCGAAGGCTACGTCATCTCCCGTGAAGAATTGCACCGCAAGATTGCCGAAACGATAGCGCTTGGCGGCGAGCAAATCTTGCTGCAAGGCGGCTTGCATCCCACGCTAAAAATCGACTGGTACGAGGATTTACTTCAGGACATCAAAAGCCGCTGGCCGCAATTGAACATCCACGGCTTCAGTCCGCCGGAAGTGGATCATATCGCCGGCATTTCCGGCTTGCCGGTGCGCACGGTGTTGGAGCGACTTCGCGCAGCCGGACTCGGTTCGCTGCCGGGCGGAGGAGCGGAAATCCTGGTGGATCGCGTGCGCTGCTTGGTCAGCCCGCGAAAAACTACCGTCGAACGATGGTTGGAGATTTGCCGCACCTGGCATGAGTTGGGTGGCCGCGGCTCGGCGACGATGATGTTTGCTCATCTCGAAACGCCCGCCGAAAGGATCGAACATCTCCTCCGGCTACGCGCTCTGCAGGACGAAACGCACGGCTTTACGGCCTTCATCTGCTGGCCGTTGCAACCGAACAATACCGCGCTTTCCCATTTGCCTAAAGCCGGCGCGTTCGAATACCTCAAGATGCTGGCCGTCTCTCGGTTGATGCTCGACAATTTCGCCAATTTGCAAGCCAGTTGGGTAACGCAGGGCTTGATCGTCGGCTGTTTGGCGCTTCATTTCGGCGCCAACGACCTGGGCAGCCTGATGCTCGAGGAAAACGTGGTGGCCGCAGCCGGCACCAGCTTCCGCACTTCGGAAGAAGAGCTTCGCCAAACAATCCTCGACGCCGGCTATATTCCCCGCCAAAGGAATGTCTTCTACGAATTGCTGCCGGACAAAGATATGTGAACCCCTAATTCCCCCTTTGCCTTTGCCGTAAGCTAAAATAGGAAAAGGGGTTTTGTTGTCCGAAATTGACCGACAGCCATGATTCACGTCCGACACCTGACGAAGTGTTTCGACGACCTGCGCCGCGGGCGGATAATGGCGTTGCGAGCGATAAGTTTCCGCGCGGAAGCAGGCCGGATTTTCGGACTTTTAGGATCAAATGGGGCCGGAAAAACCACTGCCTTGCGCATCCTCAGTACGCTCCTTCAACCCACCGGCGGCACAGCCAGCGTGGGCGGCTACGATGTGCTTACCCAACCCCACCATGTCCGCCGGCAAATCGGCTTCATGTCGGCCAACACCGCAGTGTATGACCGCATGACCGGTTGGGAGATGGTGGAATATTTCGGCCGCCTTCACGGCATTCCGCCGAAACGGCTTCGACAACGAATGGAAGACCTTTTCGATCGCTTGCAGATGAACGACACGCGCGACGTGCTTGGAGCGAAGATGTCAACCGGCATGAAGCAGAAAGTTTCCGTCGCCCGCGCCCTGGTTCACGACCCGCCGGTGTTGATCTTCGACGAGGCTACGGCGGGGCTGGACGTGCTGGCTGCACGCGCTCTGCTCAACACCATCGTCGAGTTGCGAAAGCAGGGCAAATGTATCATCTACTCCACACACTTCATTCACGAAGCGGAAAAACTCTGCGACCGCGTGGCCATTTTGCATCGCGGATCAATCCTTGCCGAGGGAACCGTGAGCGAACTTTGCCGGCGGCTTGGCCGGCCTGATCTGGAAGAAGTATTTTTCCATTTGATTACCCAATACAACCACACACAGAAGGAACACTCCGGCGCGCAACCAGCGTCGGTCCTGGGCAGCGAAAGGACTTGCGCACCATGACGCTGCGAAACGTAAGGTTGATTCTCACCCGTGAAATCCGCGATCAATTGCGCGATCGTCGCACGCTGTTTGTAATTGTCGTGTTGCCGATTCTGCTCTACCCACTTTTGGGGTTCAGTTTGTTTCAGGTGGCCCAATTCTTACGTGAAAAAAGCACTCGCATCGCCGTCATCGGCGCCGAGTACTTCTCAACAGATTTTCAGCGGCAACAGGGCGACGAGGGGCGCCTGACTGATGATTTGGTCGCGGAACCAGGCCGCGCAGAACCCGAAGGCATTGCTTCCTTGCCTGCCCTCTTCGAAAGCAATCGCTTTGCCGCCCAATGGTTTTCCAACGCCGCCGAAACCAGGTTGCTGGAACTCCACTTTGTATCGGAGCAGGAACTATCTTCGAGCACCCAGGCGAATCCCTACGAGCTTGCCCAGGAGATGGTCCGCAGCGGGACCTATGACGCGGTGTTGTATTTTCCGGCGGATTTTGCCGCACGGCTTGCAGCTTTTCGCAAAACGCTTTCCGAGCGGTCGAAGGCGAATACGACTGCCGCCGGCAAGCAAAGCCGTTTGGAAGTGCCTAACCCGGAAATCATCTATAACGCCGCCGCAGACAAGTCACAGATTGCCTTTGCACGACTTTCCGGCGTCTTGCGTCGTTGGTCGCAAAAGATTGCAGAAGAAAACATCGAAGTCGGTGGCCTCAGCGCGCAAGCGGTGCGACCGTTCGTGGTCGGGGCGTCGGATGTAGCCCATGCCGAACGACGCGAGGGAGCGATGTGGGCGAAAATCTTGCCGGTCCTCCTCCTGATGTGGGCGCTGACGGGCGCCTTCTATCCGGCCATCGACCTTTGTGCCGGCGAAAAGGAACGCGGCACGCTCGAAACCTTGCTGAGCAGCCCCGCCGAAAGAAGCGAAATCGTGCTCGGCAAACTGCTAACGATCATGCTCTTCAGCATCCTTACGGCCGTGTTGAACTTGGCAAGTGTCGGCCTCACCGGCTGGTTAGTGCTGGGCCGAATGCCGGGCTTTGGACTGCCCCCGCCTGCGGCGATGACCGCGCTGGCGATTTCACTTATTCCTATGGCGGCCTTGTTCAGCGCCCTCTGCCTGGCGCTGGCGGCTTTTGCACGTAGCAGCCGCGAAGGTCAATACTATCTCATGCCCTTACTGCTGATTACGATGCCGCTGGTAATCTTGCCCATGTCGCCCGGCGTCGAATTGAACCTGGGCAACAGTCTCATTCCGGTTACCGGCGTCGTGCTGCTCTTACGAAGCATGTTGGAAGGCAATTACTGGCAGGCGATGGAGTTCGCACCCGTCGTCGCCGCTGTTACCCTTGCCGCTTGCATGATTGCCATCCGCTGGGCGGTGGACCAGTTCAACAGCGAAACCGTCCTCTTTCGTGAAAGCGAACAGGTGAACCTTGGGCTGTGGCTCTGGCGATTATTGCGGGAGCGCCGCGCCACGCCTTCTTCAGCCGCTGCTTTGTTCTGCGGCGTGTTGATTCTTGTGGCATATTTTTTCGTCAGTTTTTCTCTCACCGGAGAAAGCGGCCTTGCTCGATTTATCCGCGTCGCTCTGATTATCCAAGTCCTGGTGATTGCCGCGCCGGCGCTCTTGCTAACCTTCCTCTTGACCGGCAATCCGCGAGAGACATTGTTGCTGCGTCTGCCGCCGCGATTTTCCCTTGCCGCCGCTTCGCTTTTGGCCGTGGCGTTGCATCCCCTGGTAAACCGCATGCAAATCCTGGTGCAGCAGCTTTATCCCCTGGGCAACGATGTTCAGCCGGCGCTGTCGGAATTGCAGGATACGCTCCGCCAGGCGGACTTTCTGCCGCTCGTGCTGGTAATCGGCTTGACGCCGGCGATTTGCGAAGAACTGGCTTTTCGCGGCTTCATCCTTTCCGGTTTTCGCCATTTGGGACGAAGATGGCGGGCGATCATCTTCAGCGCCGTGCTGTTCGGACTCACCCACGGCATCCTCCAACAATCCCTGATGGCATTCTTCTTGGGCCTCGTGCTCGGCTATCTGGCCATCCAAACCGGCAGTCTTTTGCCGCCTATGGTTTTCCACTTCTTTCATAACACACTGACTTTACTGAACAGTCGGTTGATGCCGGACATGCTGCCCGATTGGCGGCCGCTGCGATGGATGGTGGGATGTAATGAGGAGGGCGGCGGACTGTTTTTCTGGCCGAGCATCATATTGGGCACGCTCGTAGCCGTGTTGTTGCTGCGCTGGTTCCAGAAGCTTCCCTGCCAGAGGTCGCCCGAGGAAGTTCTGTCAGAAGCCATTGAACGTTGGGAACATTCGGACGAGCCATTGGAAAGTTTGGAGTCGGCCTCCTGCGGCCAAACAACTATTCCGCCTTTAGGTACCGATTCGACGGCATGAGCAATCTCGTTACGGTCCTTCGTGCACGGTTTGTTTTGCCTATGGACGCCGCGCCCCTTGTCGAAGGCTTTGTGGCTATTCGTGATGGGCGAATAATGGTTGTGGGCCGAGGCCGAAAACCCGAGACGATGATAGCCGCCGACTTGCCCTCCTCCTACGAAATTGAAACCCGTGATTTCGGCAACGCCGCCATTCTACCGGGCCTGGTCAACGCCCATACGCACCTTGATTTCAGCGATCTGGCCGCACCCTTGGGAACCCGGGGCGTGGCTTTTGCCGACTGGCTTCGCCTGGTGCTGGAATATCGACGCACCACGGCGAATGAGCCGCGACAGAACATCGCACTCGGCCTGGCGGAAAGTATTCGCTGGGGCGTAACCACGCTTGGCGACATAGTGCAACCTACCTGGCAGCCGCAGCCCCCGCCGCCACAAGTCGTTGCTTTTCGCGAGTTGGTTGCGCCTACGGCGGATCGTGTCGCCGCAGCAATGGAAACCGCCGCAGCCCATCTCCGGAAAGGCGAAGAGCCTTACACCGCCGGCTGGCAAGCGGCTCTCTCTCCACATGCTGCGTATACTGTTCACTTTCAGTTGTTGGAAAAACTCAGTGTGCTTTCTGCTGCGAGAGGAATTCCGTTGGCCTTCCATTTGGCTGAATCGCGCGAAGAACTCGAATTGCTTGAACACGGCGCCGGCCCACTTCGGAGACTGCTGGAAGAATGCGGCTTTTGGTCGCCGGAGAGTTTTGCTATGCCGCGCCGGCCGCTGCATTATCTCCAGCTCCTGGCAAACGCCTATCACGCTTTAATTGTGCATGGCAACTATCTGGATGATGAAGAGATTGCTTTTTTAGGGGCCCACGCCGCTCGACTTTCGGTTGTGTATTGTCCACGATCCCATGCTTGGTTCGGCCATGCTCCCCATCCTTTGGAAAAGATGCTTCAGTCCGGCGTCCATGTTGCACTGGGGAGCGACAGCCGCGCATCTGCGCCGAACCTGAACCTCATGGCCGACATCCGTCAGGTCGCCCGCCGGCATCCATCCGTGCCGTTGAAGGAGGTTTTTCGCATGGCCACCCTGCACGCCGCCCAAACACTCAAGCAGGATGCAGAAGTCGGCTCGCTGACGCCTGGCAAGCAAGCCGATCTGGTCGTCTTCTCCCTACCTGAGCACGAATCTGACGATCCCTACCGGCTTCTTCTCGAAGCTGAAGAACCACCCCGGGCATGTTACTGGCGGGGGTTGCCGGTCGGCGAATCACGGAATTAGTCTTCTACCCTACGGCCGTTCGGTATGTTATTCTCAAAAGCATCATGGCCTTCGATTTTGCCCGTGATTGCTGGTTTCTGGTCGGCCCGACAGCCTCCGGCAAGACGGTCGTCGGTCTGGCCTTGGCCCGCTTGCTTCAGGCGGAAATCGTTTCGCTGGATTCCATGGCGCTCTATCGCGGCATGGACATCGGCACGGCCAAACCCACCGCCGAACAGCGCCGCGAAATCCCCCACCATCTTCTCGACATCCTGGAACCGCACGAAGAGTATAGCGTGGCCCAATATCTAGCGGCGGCGGAAAATTGTGTCCGCGACATACATCGCCGCGGACGAAAAGCTTTGTTCGTCGGCGGCACGCCGCTATATGTGAAAGCGTTACTGCGAGGGCTGTTTCGCGGTCCGCCCGCCGATTGGCGATTACGACACGAGCTGGCCGAAAAAGCCGTCCGCCACGGCAACCGCCGGCTGCACGAGCAACTGGCCGCCGTCGATCCTCTTGCCGCCGCCCGACTCCACCCTAACGATACACGGCGGATAATTCGGGCGCTGGAGGTTTTCTATTTGACAGGCCGTCCCATCAGCCGCTGGCAGGAGCAATTCACCGTCGGCCGCGCGGCGGAAGAATGTCGGGTGCTCGTGCTCGCCTGGCCGAAAGAGCAACTCCATGCCCGCATCCACCAACGGGTCAAGGAAATGTTTGCCGCCGGTCTGGTGGAAGAGACGCGCCGCTTGCTCGCCGGCAAGTCGCCGCTCAGTCGGACGGCAAGCCAGGCGGTGGGCTATCGTGAGGTAATCGCACATCTATCAGGCAAGTACAGTCTGGAGGAGACGATGGAGCTGGTTTGTCGCCGCACCCGCCGACTCGCCAAACACCAGATGACCTGGTATCGCAGCCTCAGCGAATGTCGTTTTCTCAATCTCAATGAGCCTCTAGACCCTCTCGACACAGCCGCGCGCATAATCAAACTGTCAGGCTGAGCAATCGAAAAATCCGCCTTTTCCGGCCTGTTGTTCACTGCTCGGTTTTTAAGGCTCGGTTTATTGGGAATGTCGCTTAGCGGGCCGGTTTTTCTTTGGGTTCGCTCTCAATGAGACCGAGGCGGAGCAGCCATTGTCTGCGGCGCGACGAACAGGAGCAGTCGGCATCACTGGGCGGATTAGTTTTCTCGCCGGCCGGCACGGCCCTGCGGCGTTCTTCCAGCTCCGCCCTTTCGCGCGCCAGTTTTGCACGTTCCAGCGACAACTCAACTTCCGCGTGCCGGAGCTTTTCCTGCCATTCATTTTGAAGCTGAAGCAGTCGTTCGCGCTCGGCTTGCAAGAACGTTTCGAAATCAGCCGGTAAGGTTGCAGGCTGTTCCGGTTGCGGCGTAACATGCGCTTGTTGGTCGCGTTCGTTTTGCTTATAGAGGGCGGCTTCTTTTTCGGAAGACGTTATTTCGCTGTCGATGGTGGTTTGCTCTGAAGCGTGAGCGCCTGTTTGATGAGCAGCCGCTTCGCTTTCGTTGTCGAGCATGGTAAGGAGGCGGCGTTTTTCCGCTTCCCAGTAGAAAGATGCGTTTAACGTTGGAGAATTTTCCGTAGGTCGAGTTGCGCGGCGCTCTGCAAGTTGCCGGCGGAGATCGTCGTTTTCGGCCTCGAGTTTGCGCAGTTCATCCAGGGCCAATTCATACCGCCGTCGGAAATCAACATTCTGCGCCGCCTGAGGGGACGAGTCTGTGCTTTGCCACTGTCGCAGCGCGGCTTCCAATTCTTCCAGACAGGCTTGTTGTTCGGCCAGCAGCTCCTCCAGTTCTTGCCGGCGGCGCCGAAGCCTTTGGGTGAATCGCTCTTTGCGGGCGTCTGTTTCTATTCGCCGCGGAGTATCCATGACAATCTCAATGCAGCCTGAGCAGTGGTGCGGTAAATAAAATTTACCTTATTTTGTTCAGGGTATGGCAAGTCTGCTCCCTGCGGACAATACAGCCCTTACTATTCCTACAGCCTGACGGCCCGGCAGGCGCGAGTCTAAGGCAAGGAGTTGATGAATCGCAGCAGATGGGCATGTAGCAGCGGCCAGTTGTCGCCAAAAAAAGCCCGGAAGTCGCCCGTACGTTCTGCTTTGGTGTAAGGTTGAAAGGCCGTTCGGGCGGCAGTGCGCCGCAAGTAGCCGAAATATTTTGCCGGCTCCTGTTCCAGCAGGTAGAAGCTCATCGCCCAAGACAGAGCGTATGCCGCCTGGGGATCGCGTTCAAAGAGTACATCTTCGGCGACCAGCGAAGCCAAAGTTTCCCAGCGGAGATGCTTTTCCGGCAGGCGGCGAAATGTTTGCAGCCGACCGGCATTGACGCGGCTGCCGGCTGTAGCGTCCCGATGAGGAGCATAAACGCCGGACGATTCGAAGACCATTGCCAAGCCTTCGGCCAGCCACAACGGGGGCGGGCAATAGCGAGTATGGATGCCGGTGTTAAACGCTGCTTGGTGTGTCGCTTCGTGTACGAGCACCGCCCTGTTTTCGCGCCACAAAGTCGATTCAGCTTTTCCTTGCATGTCGAAAATCACCAGGCGGTTCGACCAGCGGTCATAATAGCCGAGCACTTCCTCCGCCCCGGCGAGAGGAGAAGACCCTGAGAGGCCGGATGCGGAACGAGCGGTGTATCGTTGAAAATCAGCCCGATTGCGGCATACTACGGCCACCAAGGGAAAGGGCGGCCGGCTTGGTGTAAAGCCGCGCACGGCGAAAAAATGCACAAAACTTCTGTAGAAATCCTCGAGTTGTTGTGCCCAATGTTCGCCCTGGCCTTGGGGATGAGCCACAAGGTAGTGGCTTGTTCCGCTGACGGCGTAATTTTTACCAAGTTCTTCCAGCAGCGCCGCGCGAAACCAGGAAGGTTCGTAAGCCTGGAAGGTCGCCTTCGAGTGTTGCCAGTTCTGGATGCGTCCGATTTCGACCCGCCACAACCGGCCGTCGCGTCCTAGTAGGTGGACTTCATCTTCATTCCAGGAGAGCGGTTGCCCTTCCAGTTTTCGGCCCTCCAGGCTGAGAGTGAGCATTCCTGTCGAAGGTTGTTCTTCCGCCCTGGCCGTGAGGCAACAAACGGCGATGGTGGTCAGGAGCGCCGGCCGGCCTGACCGAATCCACTTAGGAAACATGGTAAAAAGGTTGCAATGCACGATTACTTCCCGCTTGTTTGCCAAAGCAAAGATAGCTTACGGCCGGCAGGGAGCAAAACGGTGCATACAATTTGTTTTCTGCCGTAAAGAGGCTTTGTAAGCGGTTTGTTTTGAGGGCGAAAAAATCGCAGGTTGCCTTTTTCGGGGCATATTCGGTATGCCGTCAATCTATCTTTTTTGGGGCAAAATCGTTGCGCTGCAAGCTTTGTCCGTTGCTCCTTCAGAATCGACCCAGTCAAGGAGCCCGGGGCATGAGCGAAGGATTATACTGTCAATATGCCTATCTGCCCGCAGGACAATTGCCGCACGGCATCGGCCAGGGCATCGACCCTCAATATCCGTTGGAGTTGGTCCTCGACGACCCTATCGCCGCGCTGGTCAGCCGACTCGGCGCAAAATGGCTGCAAACCGTTCCCCTCCGGCAAGGCCGAAACCTAGCGCAGCTCAAAATGCTTTCCGACCGTTGCGACGAGATTATTCGCACGGCGGCAATAGGGCAGCCGGTGTTTCCGCTCAGGCCGAGAATCGGTTTTCGTTCCCTCGAAGCGGTACGCGCGGCGATGGCAAGGTACAAGCCGGTGATAGTTGATTTTTTTAACGAAGTAGGCCGGCGGCGGGAGTGGCTGGTAGAGTTATATCGGACGCCCGCCGCCGTGCAGCTTACGCCGGCCGCCGTGCGTCATCAAAACGGCCTGCGACAACCGAAGGTCGAATATCGCCTCCGAAAAACGGCCAATCTGGAAGCGCATCGCCGTATCCAAAGTGAACTTCATCAGGCGGTGGAACTAGTGGAGTCCTGCTTGCTTCGATATTCCGCCCGGCATTGCCATGTTTCCCAGGCTGCCCAAGTTTTTCCGCCGCGAAAAGAAGAATTGGTCTATTCCAGTTCGTTTTTGGTTTCTTCTTCGGCTATCGTGGGGTGGCTGGAAGCAGTAACCGGCTTGCGGCGCGAACTGGCGGCAAAAGGCTTGCTGTTAGAATGGAGCGGACCCTGGCCGCCTTATCATTTCTGCCCTGAGCTGGGCCTGACAAAAAACCCGTATGCGATTTTATTTTAAGCTGCGGAAATAGCTCGTATGGTTGCCGGTCGTTATCTGTGATGATAGGCCAAGAACGGTTCAGGCGTTTTTCAGCTTCGCCAATTCCGCCTCAGCGGCGGCCAATTGCTTTTCCAGCGATTTGATTTCTTCCGGGTCGTCAAGCTGCTTGCGTGCCCCGGCCAACTGCTGCCGCAGCGTCTGAATCCGCTGCTGAATTACATGCGTTTTCTTTTTTAATTTCTTGTCCATGTCCGCCTTCTTTCTTCATTTAGGAGTATGCTTGCTTTTTTCTTCTTCTGCAAGCCATTTTTCGACCAACTTCAGGGCTTCGGTTTTGCTGTGAATGAGACCGTCAAGCTGCGCCGCCCGCAGGCGGTAAAGCAAGGTTTTGTAGAGCGGGCCGGGAGAAATGCCTTGCGCCGCTAGATCGTCGCCTGTCACAACCGCCGGCGGATCAAGCACTTCCCGCGGTTGGACCAGCAAATGACGACAGTAGGCGATCGCCTGAGCGTCGGCCGTTTGTATGGCTTCGCAAAACCGCACCAGATCGTTCCCGCCCTCAGCAGCTAATAAAGGATACAGCACCGAGGGCGGCAGCGATGGAGCATTATTGAGCGCCGCGCGGCGGGAAACCAGCCAACAAACCCGTTGCCGTTGCCGATTGGAGAGCCGCCAGCGTCGGCAAACGGCGCCGGCCTGTGAGGCTTCCACCCAATACTGAAGCATGACGGCCAAAGCCGGCGGAAAAGAGCATTCTTTCCCCAAACGTTGCAGCGCGGAAAGCATCTCCGCAAACAAAGCCCGCTGGGTTTCGGTTTGAGGCACGATTTCCGGCAAAAGCACGGCAGCTAAACCGCTCTCCAGCAGCAACCGCACGCCTTCGGCACGTTGCGCATCAGTCAACAGGCGTTCCATTTCCACGGCGATTCGTTCAGCGCTGACCACGCGAATCTCCGCAGCCATTTCGGTGATGGCTTGCGTAATCTCTTCATCGAGGGTGAAGCCGTGTACTGCGGCCAGCCGGATGGCCCGCAGCATCCGTAACTTGTCTTCGGCAAAGCGGTCGTGGGCTTTTCCAATGGCGCGAAGCCGCCTGGCGGCCAAATCCTCCTGCCCGCCCACAAAGTCAATTACGCGGCCTTCCAGGGGATCGAAAAAAAGTCCGTTCACGGTGAAATCGCGGCGTTGGGCATCTTCGTAAGCCGTGCCGAAGGTAACGCTGTCGGGATGCCGACCGTCGCTATATGCGGCGTCACGGCGAAAAGTCGTGGTTTCAACCGTACCTGCGCCGCGCGGGCCGAGGACGGCGATTACCCCGAACGCGGCGCCGATGGCCAGGGTGCGACGATGGCCGAAGAGTTCGCGGATTTTTTCCGGCGGAGCGTTGGTGGCTACATCGTAATCTTTCGGCGTAAGGCCGAGCAATTGATCCCTAACGCAGCCGCCGGCCCAATAGGCCTCGAAACCTGCCGCACGCAAACGGCTGACGACCTCGAGGGCGAAACGACGCTGCTTCTCAGGGTTAAGCGACGGCATGGTGTGCATTGTGCAGTCAACCGGCGTTTTTGGCAAGCGTCCCTTCTCAGCTTGCATCTTCCGGCAACACGCGATTTATCGTCTCTACGAGTTGTTCTTTCGCGCCTGCATCCCAGGGGACCTGCCATTCCAGGCCGCTTGGCAGGAAATAAACAACCAGCTCCGCCGGTGCGGTTTTCCAGACTTTTTCTGCGGCCAGAGCGTACAGCCACATTTGCGGCACAAACCGCGCCGCCACGGCGGACAGCGATTCCTCGCTCACGAAAACGGTTTTGTAGTCCACCAAATGCCAGTGGTTTGATTTGTCCAGATAAAGGCAGTCGATAAAGCCACGAAAGTATCGTCTGCCGGCGGGAGAAAGTATTGCACCGGGTGCCTCGGAGCAGCCTTCAGGAGGCCAAGCCATGAGGAACTCCATTTCTCGATACAGTTCTTTTGCCGTGGTCATCTCCTCTGCGCGCGGCGAGGCCAAGAATCGCTCGATCATCTGAATGGCTTCTTCCGGCGGCTGTTCCAGGTAAGGAAGATATTGCTCCGTCAAGCGTAAGCAGAGTTTTCTTAAGTGTTCAGGATGGGCGAAATCCAATTGGGCTAATACGGCGTGAACGAAAGTACCCAAATTGCGGGCGGCGGCTGCCGATTCAAGCGACCTTCCGACAGCCCAGGGCGTTTCACTCTCAGGCAAGAGCTTCATCAGTTCTCCGTCGATTCGAGAAAAGGAGAATTCGCGTCGGTCACCGGCCTTGACCGATACCGGCGCCAGATAGCGCGGCAAGCAGCCCTGGCCGGCTTTGGCGAGGCGTTGGGCCTTTTTCACCAGCGCCGGCAAGTTGTGATGACGTCCCCGCACGCGCTCGTCCTCCTCCGGCCGTGGTTGGAATGTTACTTTGAGCAACGTCGGCGACTCGTTTTGGGCGGCAGACTGACGCGGTTTGCCGCTTTGCAAGTCAAAGCGTTTATCCAGCAATTTTAGCCAAAAGCCGCCAAGCAGGTGCGGTTGTTTTATACCGGCCGAAAGAATCAAGTAGTCCGCCGCCCTGGTCGTGGCTACATAAAACAAGCGCATCGACTCCGCTTGTTCTTCCTGCTTTTCGAGTTCGGTGAACAATTCAAAGCCGGAGATGGTTTCGGGATCAGGGAGCAGGGGCCCCAGCTTCGGATGGAAAGCCGCGGCGGGTTTTTGGGGGTTGAGCGGACGGCTGAGGTCCGGCACGAACACCACCGGAAATTCCAAGCCTTTTGCCTGATGAATGGTCATTAACTTCAACACTTCGGTGGTTTCCGGCTGCGTGGCGGCCGGCGGTTCTTCCGGCAAACGCGCGACAAACTCGGCAAGTTGGGTGATGAAGTCCGCTAGATGAAACTCGCCTGCACGGTCAAAGCTCCTTGCCTGGTCAATCAACTTATGCAGGTTGGCCAGCTTTCGCTCGCCGAGAAACTCAGCCGCAAGCGTCGCATCATAGGCCGTCAGCCGCAGAGCTTCCTGGAGAAGGTGGGCTACGGGCAACCGATCTTTTATCGCCCTAAGACGCCGCAAGGTCTCGGCTGCTCGAAGGGTACGGCGGCGTTGTTCGGCGGAGAGTTCCGGCGGCGGTTTTTCCGCAAACAGCCCTGCCGCCAATCCTTGCGGATGACGCGCCAGAAAGAAAAGCGTTTCATCGTACAGGCCGAACATCGGGCTGCGCAGCACGCCGGTCAGGCTGACTTCGTCGCATCGGCTATGAATCGCACGCAGCAGGTTTAGCACGTCGTAGATCTCTTGTTGGGCGTAAAATGCGCGGCCGCCGACAAGATAGTAATCGATCCCGTGGCGCTGCAAGGCTTCTTCGTAATGCTCCACGTCGGTTAGTGCGCGGAAGAGGATCGCAATATCGCCGGGCTTAACAGCGCGCAAGCTCTTTTCCTCGCGGTCAACGACGAGCTTCTCGCCGGACTCCAGCAGCTCGCGGATTCGTCGGGCCAGCCACTCCGCTTCACACCGCCGACATGCTGCGGCGTCCACCTTCTCAGGCTCTTCGAACGATTCTTCTTCGAAACTGTATTCACGTTCTCCGCCCGCTATGGCCAGAAGCAGTTCCACGGCTGGCTTAGGACCTAATTGCGGTCGGGCGGGACGGAGCGGTTGATAGTCTGCTCCCAATTCCTCGCTAAACAAGGCGTTGACGAACTCCAGAATCGCCGGTTGACTGCGAAAGTTTATCGTCAGCGGCGTTCGTCCTTCCGGCGGTATTTCCGCACACAGCTCGCGGAACACCTGCGGCTCGGCCCCGCGAAAGCGATATATCGATTGCTGGCAATCGCCGACGACAAACAGTTTGCCGTCATGATAATTGCCGTCGCATAGCGCCTTGATCAGCTCCACCTGCAAACTTTCCGTATCCTGTAATTCATCCACCAATAGGAGCTGAAGTTGCGAAGTCGGGTGTGCGGGTGTTTTCGCATTTTCGGCTTTGGTGAGCACTCTTTTTGCATGAAGCAATAGATCGTCGAAGTCCAGCGCGGCCAAAGCGCGTTTTTCATCTTCATAGGCGTCGGCCACAGCGGCCGCCAGCCGAAAAGCTTGCAAAGCCCGTGCGGCAGCCGGCCGCAAAGCTTCTACGGTAAAATCTCCCAAGGCGGTAATCTTGCTAATTTCCTTGCGCACCACTTCTGCGGCCTCGCGGAACTGTTCGTACGCTTCTTTGCTCGTCCAGTGTTTATGATGAACATACTGCACAGCGGCCGCTTCGGAAACCAAGTCGAGCTGCTCCCGGCGGTGGAGATCAGCCAAATGTTCCCGTAGTTGGTCAAACCGCTGCTGCATCCTCTGATGAGTGGAAACTCGTGCGGCGGCCAATCGGAGCAATGTTCGGGCTTCGGGCAGGTCCTTTATTCTTTGTAATGCTTGCGGAAGGTAGCTCTCCTCGAAGAATGCTTTCCAGCGGGCGGCTAGTTGCTCGGCATCCAGGTCGAGCCACGCGGACCAAGCGATCTCGCGGCGATGGTTCAGCAAAGAGAAGATTATCGTCTGAAGCCTTTCCAAACCGAAAAGGGTTACAAGATTGATTGCTTCTTCGTCGCCATCGGCTAAACGCCGGCGGAGTATGTTGTCGGTCGTTTTATAAAGCAAGGTCTCCGTCTGAGCGGCTTCGAGTACGGAAAAGTGCGGATCAAGCCCGGCTTCGACTGCGCGACTTCGCAGTAGGGCCGCACAAAAAGAGTGGATGGTGCTGATGCGCGCTTCTTCCAACTCGCGCAACAGCCCAAGCCAGTAGTCCACTTCTGCTTCAGGACACGCGAGCAATTTTTTGCGGCAGGCGTCGCGAATGCGATCGCGCATCTCGCGCGCCGCGCGCTCCGTAAAGGTAATAGCCGCCAGCCGGCTGAGCACCCGTCGCCCGGCTGCTTTTTCCGGGTGTAGTTCTTTTAGGAAACGTTCGGTGAGGACGGAGGTTTTGCCGCTGCCTGCGCCGGCGGAGACGGCCGCCGACACACCCCGCAGGGAAACCGCGCGAAGTTGTTCATCAGTTAATGTCGGCGAGGCACACTCCGAAATAGCAGAAGAACCGGGTTGTTGCGGCATTTTTTTCGCTGACACGTCTTATTCCTCGTCTACAACCGAAAACGTCTTTTCCAAAGCACGAATCTGGTTGATGCGACAAACAGTATGGTAAGGGCAGTTGCCGGTACAATCTGGATCGTCGGAGAACACCGGAAACCTGCCGCCGCGAATGTTTCGGACCAAACCTGCGACAATCCCACCCAACTCGGCCTGCAAGCTGATCCAGGTCTGATCGGGTTGCAGGCGGCCGTTTTCCAGCCGGTGCATCGTCAGCGACCTTTTCGGCTTGTAGCCCTGGGTGCGCAAAAACCAGTAACCGGCTTGATAGGGAAGCATTTTTTGATCGGCGAGTAGCAGGGTTTGTACGGCCAGTGCGTAGAGCGGCGGTTGCAGACAGCAGCCTGTGAGAATCATCTCCGGCTTTAACGAAATCTCGCTTCCTGATTTGTAGTCCAGCACGTTGAAAACCGTTTGTCCGGCCATGCGGCCGATGTCCACGCGGTCAATTCGGCCTGCAAGATGTACGGTTTCATTGCCGGCGCGTAATTGAAGCGGCTTGGCGGTGCTGGGCGGGTCGGCGTCTTTCCGGCCGAAGGAGACTTCGAACATTACCGGCACGAACGGTTGTTCAAAATCCTTCCAGGATGCTGCATAGTCTTCCAATTGCGTGCGGTATTGGTCTAAAAACCCTGCCACCACGCGCCGATCGACTTCCCAGAGCGCCGCGTCCCACGGAAGGCTCGGCCGCGGCGGCAAGGAGCGTTCGAGCGCCTCTTGCAATAGAGCTTCATACGCCGCAGCGTCCAGCTCCAGCGGCGAGCCGGGCCGGCCGAGAAGGGCATTCACGCGGCGATGAAAGTAGGCCAGGGCTTCGTGGACGATGCGCCCTCGTCCCAAATAGTCGGATTCCAACGCCGGTTCTTCCACCGGTTCGATATGCAAGATGCGTTCCAATAAAAAGCGGAAGGGACAAGAAGCATACCTTTCCAATTCCGTAACTGACCAGTAATACTGCGGCGGGAAGATGCTTTCCAATACCTGACGTGCGGCCGCGCTTTGCAGGATGCCTTCGGCGGGGCTGAACTTATTCCGCTCTTGCCGCAAATGGATAAGCTCCAGTCCGGCAGCAATGGCAGCGCTCGGTGCGAATGCCCGTTCCTCGGCTTGATCACGTTGGCATAACCCTGCCAGCAGCTTTACATCGCCTTTCAACGACCTGGCCACCGCACCGACGCGAAACTCGGCTTCGCAGAGCGGCTCGTCGCCGCGCGGCAGCGGGCTTAAATCCGTCTCCTCGTATCGCAAGATACGACGTGCGCCGAAAGCTGCTTCCACCTCGTCAAGGAAAGGACTGGGCAGCAGCGGTTGGGCCTTCTCGTCAAAAGCGGGATAGCTGAGCACAAGCTTCCGACCGGCGCGCGTCAGCGCCTCGTAGAACAACATCATTTCGCCGCGAATGCGCTCGCCATGTGCAGGCAAAGGCAAACCTGCGGCGATTAGCTGGGCATACTCGCTTTCACTATAAAGGCGGTCCTCCCTTTCAGGCAAAGGGAAATACTTTTCGGCCAATCCGGCCAGGAAGAGATAGGGCACGTAAAGAGTGCGAATACTTTCAACCGTGAGCACTCTCACTCTGCCGGCTTCGTCTTCCTCAGAGTCCAGCCGTTCACTGGCCATAATCTCCAGCAGGGTTCGATAGGCTTCACGGCGGTCGAGCAGCGGCGGGGCCTGATTAAGCCGACGCTCCAAAAGGTCTGATTCTTTCAATACGTCCTGCAAGCGGTCCCAGGCACGCCGGTCAATCGCGGCGGCTTCTTCTGAAACCTCGCCGCTGTCAGAAGACATGGCACGAAGCAAGCCGGTTGTTTGGGCCAGCGTTTGCCAGGCTTTTGCCCAATCCGGCAATGAGGCTTGTTGCGGCAGGGCGTCCAGCGCTGAGGCCAGACGCCGGATAACGGCCAGTGCGGCTACAAAATCCCCCACCTGCCCGATGGCGGTAGCAGAGAAACGATTGTTTCCCGCAGATTGTGCAGCGGCAAGCTCATCCATAAGTTGGCGACGGCCATAAGGAACCTGTAAGCAGCGAACGGCACGCTCGATGACGGCCGGCCCTCCCGACCGCCATTCCGGCCACTCCGGCTGAAAGTAATTGCTGCTCAACACCCCCAGCACTTGCTCAAACGTCCAATCTTCAAGGTCCAATTCCAGCAGACCCGCCAGGGCACGCAAACCGCGAGAGCATTCCAAACTCCAACCGGTTTCGATTGCTACAGGAATACCCAGTCGGCCGAAGACTTCGCGGATTAGTTCGCTTACTTCTTCTAACGAGCGAAACACAACGACAATTTCGCTCGGACGTGCTTCACCATCCACAAGAAGACGTTTGATACGGGCGGCGATCTGCTCGATTTCTCCGATTTGTCGCGCTGCGGCAAGTATTTCGATGCCTGCCGGCTCCGGAGCGGAAATGGTTGTCAACTCACGGGGATTGAGAAAGAGTGTGCGTTCCAGGTGGTTGAGGGCCGGCCAGGCCGAGTCGGACGGCGGCGGAAGTTCTTCGATTATCGCTTCCACATGTCGGCGACGAAGCTCAGCGAGAGTCTGTTGCGGCTTGAAGAACAAATCCTTCCGTCGTAATGGCGACTCCAGCGGTAAACTCACGTACAACTCCGCCGCCGCTTGGGCAAGAAGGGCGAGAATTTCATGCTGCGTGTGCGTAAAATCTGTGAATCCATCCGCTACGACCAGGGCGGGAAATAAGTTGTTGATTGGGCGTGTAGCTTCGTCGGCTGCGGCGCACTGTGGAGTTGCAGATGCGCTCGTCAAGCTCTTTTGCAATACATCGCGCGCCGACCAGAATGCTCCTTCGGCATCATACAGACGATGTTCCCGCAATGCTTGCTGGTAGGCATCGTACAGCTCGAACAGTTCGCGGTCTTTTTCAGACATGCCGCGGGAGGAACACGCCTGATGGAATGCCTCCGGCCAGATTTCCAGGCGCTTCCATTCGCTGATCAGGTCCGCCAGCAGTTCTACCATGCCGGCGGTGTCGGCGATGGGGCGAAAATGGTTCAGGCGACCGGCGGCAAGTTGCTGCTGGAGAAGTTCCCGCAGAAGGCTGTGCTTCATTTGTTTGCTGATTGGTCGGATGGGGATGCCGGCTTGTTGCAACACTGAGGCCGCAAAATGGAAAAAGGTCATGATTCGCGGCTCAAAACAGGCGGAAAACTCCTCGTCGAGCAGCCGACTGCGAACTTCCGCCGCCGCGCGCCAGGTGGGCGACAGCCATAACGTTGACCCAGGCCGAGATGTTTGTAATGCGCGGCGGTAGCATAACAGGAGACGGGCGGTTTTTCCGCTCCCGGCCGGACCGCAAAGCACTATCACGCGAGCAGACATCCGTTATCCTTTTTAAGGAAAATCCGTTTCAGGAACTCAAGCATCCGTTACTTTAGCATTTTCT